>JACXTT010008249.1_pt1 | contig 14472 bp, 10 predicted proteins | sample 9270951 | NCBI WGS metagenome assembly JACXTT01 (sample SAMN15532306, study PRJNA645909) | rock metagenome | isolation source: weathered quartz diorite | place: Puerto Rico | collected 2017-06-21
ACCGCCTACGCGCACAACGGTCCGCTGAACTATGACACGGTGCTGCAAACCGGCACCTCGTACGGCTACGGCAATCCCACCACCGCGAACGGCCTTGCCCCGGGACAGAAGGGCCAGGTAGGTGTCACCACCGGCTTGCGCGTCACCTTCTGAGCCTGACAGCTGGTCCTGCCCGTGCAGGAAGACGTGTCACCCTCAAGCGGCAACCGCCGGCCACGTGAATGAGAGCAAGGCGTCCGACGTGGCTGGCGCATGATGGCTGGCTACCTATTCTGTTCCCCTCGGCTTCGTTGGAGATCGCGATGAGATTGCCCAACTCTCTGGCAGAGGGGATCCAGCGTGGCGGATCTTCAGTTTCCTTCATACCGGGCCAATGTTTCGATAATGCCCGTGAGGGCATTACGTGGAATCGTGATCGCGGATTCCTTCAGACCAGTCACGCCGAGCTTGTTGACTGTCTTGGCAAGAGGAGCAAGCCTCTTCTTCAGCGCCTTGTCCCTTCGGCACCGGGTAGACGATTATGTTCTTCTTGCTATCTCGCATTTGCCGGCGCTGCATCTGGCCAGCACATCCGCGAACCCTCAAAGCAAATGCGGCCCGACATTTCGTCGGGCCGCCGTCGCGGTGTTTGCTGGGTTTCGCTCAGTCGAAGACCGGCTGCCGCTTTTCCCGGAACGCGTTGACCCCCTCCTTGAATGCAGAGGTCTCAATCAGTACGCACTGCCGCTCACGTTCATAGTCCAATTGCGCAGCAAGCGTATTGGATTGGGATTGCCTGAGAGCGTGCCGGAGTTCCAGCGCGATGCTGGACGGCAGCCGCGCGAGTGCTTGCGCGATCTGCATGGAGGCTTCGGGGAGCTGCGCGTCATCGACGCATTGCCAGATCAGGCCCCATTGCGCTGCCTGTTCCGCACCAAGCTTGTTGCCAAGCAGTGAGAGGGCGGTGGCCCGCGCCAGTCCGACGCGGCGTGGAAGATACCACGTGGTCCCGACGTCGGGAATCAGGCCGAGCTTCGGACAGAAGCTTAGAATGAACGATGCCGACCGTGCTGCAATGGCGATATCCGCTGCAAGTGCTAGGCCAACGCCGGCGCCTGCCGCGACGCCGTTGACGGCTGCGACGACGGGGATCGGCAGTGCATCGATATCGGAGATCCATGCATTGAAGTCGTCCCGCATCGTGATATTCAGCCGTTCGCCGGCCGATAGCGATCCGTCGCCGGCGCTATGCATTTCGGCCTTCAGTTCGGCGCCGGCGCAGAAGCCGCGGCCCGCACCGGTGATGATCATTGCTCGGGCCGATCTCGTCTTTTTCACTTCGGCGATTGCCTCGCGCGCTTCTTGCGCAAGCGTGCTGGTCATGCTGTTCAGGACTTCAGGGCGATTTAGCCGGAGAATAGCCACAGCGCCGTCGAACTCCAGATCTACGGTCTTCTTTGTCATTGCGTAATTTCTTCAGGCGTTGCCGGAACCAGCGTGATGATGCGCATCGCGCAGCTTGTACTTGAGGAGTTTTCCCGCGGCAGATAGCGGTAGCTCTGCGCGGAACTCGACGCTGCGCGGACACTTGTAGGCGGCGATCAGCTCGCGGCAATGTGCCTTGATCTGGTCGAGGGTGAGATGTTGGCCCTCACGCAGTACGATTACTGCGTGTACAGTCTCTCCCCATTTCTCATCCGGAAGGCCAATCACGGCGCAAGACTGGACCGCCGGGTGGGAGAGCACCGCATTCTCAACCTCGGTCGAGTAGATGTTCTCGCCACCGCTGATGATCATGTCCTTGATGCGGTCGGTGATATGGAGATAGCCATCGGCATCCATATATCCGCCGTCGCCGGTGTGCATCCAGCCGTCGCGCAGCGCCTTCGCGGTTTCTTCGGGCTTGTTCCAGTAGCCGAGCATCACGCTCGGGCCACGCACCACCACTTCGCCCACGCCGGCGGTCGGGCAGTCCTCGCCGGTGTTCGGGTCGACGATGCGTACTTCGCAAATCGGCGAAGGACGTCCCGCTGCCTTGAGCTTGTTCAGCTTCTGACCTTCCGGCGTATGGACGAAGGCTGGCAACACTGCTGCGACCGGCGCGAGTTCGGTCATGCCATACAGCTGCATGAACTGCGCCGAAGGCAGGCCCTCGATGGCGCGGCGAAGCAGGGTGGAGTCGATTGGCGCGGCGCCGTACAGGATGCACCTCAGGCTGCCCAAGTCATAGGTAGGGAAGGTCGGCTCGTCGAGCATCGCCTTCAGCATGGTCGGGACGACGAAGGTCTCGTTGACCTTGTGCTCGGCAATCGCGGCGAGTACGGCCTTGGGATCGAACCCCGGCAGTACCACTTGCGTTGCCTGGCGCAATGCCGCCTGGAAGACCAGTGCCAGCCCGCCGACGTGAAAGAGTGGTGCCACGTGCAACGTGACGTCCGTCACGGGGCGCGGCGAAGCCGCCAGGGCGGACAGCGCGTTCGTCAACAGGTTGGCATGCGACAGCATTACCCCCTTGGGCGCTCCTGTCGTACCGCCGGTGTACATCACGGCGGCAAGGTCATTGCCGGAGCGGTGTGCATCGGGTACGGATTCGGCTGTGCTCACCAACCGCTCATATCCGATCATGCCGGCGGGAGTGTCCGCATCGCCACAGTAGATCAGTTCCCGCAGGCACGGACACTTCTCGCGAAGCCATTTGGCGAGCCCCACGAAGGCATCGTCCACCAGCAGAATCTCGGTCCCGCAATCATTGATGGAGTAGGCGATCTCATTGGCACTCCATCGGGTATTGACCGGATTGATGGCGGCGCCGGCCCACAACGTTCCGAACACGTACTCGATATACCGGTCGGAATTGAGCGCAAGCATGCCGATGCGGTCGCCCTGGGCAGCGCCGAGCGTCTGTAAGGCACCCGCGAGGCGGGACACTCGGTCCACAAGCCCGGAGAACGTGGTGCGCCGCCGCGAGAATGCGCTCGCCAACGCGTCCGGTCTTTCCTTTGCTGCCTTGTGGAGGGATTGGGTCAGGTACAAGATTCGTCTCCGTATTTTTGCCTGCGGGCTGGCGGTTGCCGCGAGCCGAGCACAGCCAGTTGGGGCTCTTGCATAGTTTGCGATCGCTGCGCAATTGGTTCTTCATCCGAAGGGATGATTTCGAGCCGTGCAACGAATAGGACGCAAAATCGCGGTTGGATCCATCATTGTCGCGGTGCCGGATGAAGCAAATTTCATCTCTTCGAATGAGGCAGGCTCGCGGGGCTCTCCAGATAATCCGTGGAAAGTCGGAGGCTTCAGCGGCTGGCGCCGGACTCGCGCCCGTCGTCGTGGAAGCGTCCTCGATCGATCTGCACCGGGTACCGGTTAGAGAGTAGAAGGAGAGTGAAGTGTTCCAAGGAGAAAGCATCACCGTACAGCGGCTGGCGGACGGCTTTGTCGAGCTGCGATTCGACCGCCAGGGCGATACGATCAACAAGCTGGACCGGCGTACCGTGCAGGAGTTGAAGACGGCAACCGACCGGATTGCAGCAGACGCGTCGGTACGGGGCGTGCTGGTAAGCAGTGCGAAGGACGTATTTATCGTCGGTGCCGATATCAAGGAGTTTGGCGAGTTGTTCGCCAAGCCGGAGCGGGAACTGGCAGCGTTTGCGGTGACGTCGAACCGTATCTTCTCCGCCTTCGAGGATCTCCCTGTTCCGACCGTGGTGGCCATCAACGGCTTCGCGCTGGGCGGTGGCCTGGAGATGGCGCTTTCCGGCGCCTTGCGTGTGATGTCCTCGACCGCGAAGGTCGGACTGCCTGAAGTGGGCCTTGGCCTCATTCCAGGATTCGGGGGCACGGTACGCCTGTCCCGTGTGGCAGGACTGCAAGTGGCCGCGGCGTGGATCACCAGTGGGAAGGCCGCCAACGCCGGCGCGGCTCTCGAGGCAGGCGTCGCTGACGAAGTTTGCGATCCCGGGACGCTGCGCGAAGCCGCGCTGCGGCTGCTCGGCCGGGCGGCAGTCGGGGAAGTGGACTGGCGCGCGGCGCGGGAGCGCAAGCGACAGCCGGTCGCGATCGAGTCACAAGCGCTGGCGGCGGCACTCGACCCCTTCATGGCCGCCGCGACCCAGGCCGAGCGACGTCACCTCCCTGCGGCGCTGGTTGCCGTCAGGCTGCTGCGCAACGCAGCCCCGCTCGATCGGGAAGGGGCCTTGGAGCTGGAAGCCGAGGCCTTCGCGCACGTGGCCAGGACCCAGGCGGCCGGTTCCCTGGTTCAGGCTTTCCTTAATCAGCAGTTCCTGAAGAAGCGCTACCGCGATCTTGGCAAGGAATCCGGCAGGCTCGCACAGGTGGCGGTGCTCGGTGCCGGGGCCATGGGTGGCGGCATTGCCTATACCAGCGCGCTGGCGGGCATTCCGGTCCTGATGAAGGATATTCGCCAGGAAGCCCTTGACGCCGGCATGCACGAAGCGGAGCGCCTGCTCGCACGCCAGGTCAAGACCGGCCGCCTGAAGGTCGAGAAGGCAAAGAGCACGCTCGAATCGATCTCGCCTCAACTGGATTTTGCCGGCTTCAAAGCAGTCGACCTGCTCGTGGAGGCCGTTGTCGAGAATCTCGAGGTGAAGCAGAGCGTGCTGCGCGGCGTCGAGGCCGAGGTGCGTGCGGACACCGTGGTGGCGTCCAATACGTCAAGCCTGCGCATCGACGACATTGCCCGGAATCTGGGCCGTCCCGAGAATTTCGTCGGCATGCATTTTTTCAATCCGGTGCCCTCCATGGCGCTGGTGGAAATTGTTCGCGGCGCGCAAACGAGCGATCAGGCGATCGCAACCGTCGTGCGCTATGCGGAGTCGATGGGCAAGACGCCGATTGTCGTCAGGGATTGCCCAGGCTTCCTCGTCAACCGGGTCCTTACCCCATACGTGCGGGCATTCCTGCAGCTGCTGGCCGAAGGCGCGGAATTCACGCAGGTGGACCGCGTCATGGAGGCGTTTGGCTGGCCGATGGGTCCTGCCTACCTGCAGGACGTGATCGGCATGGACGTCAGCAGCCATGTGGTGAATGTCATCTCGGCCGGCTATCCGGAGCGCATGCCCGCATTGCCCCAGGATGCGCTCGCGCTCATGGTGAAGCACGGGCGCTTCGGCCAGAAGAGCGGCCTCGGCTTCTATGCCTATGCTCGCGACGAGGGCGGCCGTCTTGGCAAGACCGTGGCTCACGACACGCATGCGCTTCTGGCGGCGTTGCAGCCAGCCGGCGAGCGTCGTCAGTTTTCCGACCGGGAGATCGTGGAACGCATGATGCTGCCGGTCATCGTGGAAGCGGCCGTGGCGCTGGAAGAGGGCGTCGTGGCTTCCGCCGCCGAGCTCGATACCGCACTGTTGCTCGGCATCGGCTTCCCGTCCTACCTTGGCGGGGCCCTCAAGTATGCCGACTGGCTCGGATTGAGCGAAGTCGTCAGGCAATGCGATCAATTCGCCCATCTTGGCGGAGCGTATCGCGCCACCGCGGCGATGAGAGTGATGGCGAATAACGGTGCAACTTACTATTTGGCGGCCTGAAGGGCGCTGCCGTCCGGAGACAACATTCAAGTCGCCAGGATAATAACCAGGGAGTCAGGAAATGGCAGAAGCATATATTGTCGCCGCCTTGCGTACCGCAGGCGGCAGAAGGAACGGGCGCTTGTCGGGCTGGCATCCGGCGGACTTGGCCGGTGGCGTGCTGAACGCGCTGCTCGACCGAGTCGATGCGGATCCGGCCATGATCGACGATGTCATCATGGGCTGTGTCGGGCAGGCGGGCGAGCAGGCGATGAACGTCGCGCGCAACGCCGTGCTGGCGTCGAGGCTGCCGGAATCGATTCCCGGCACGTCGGTGGACCGGCAGTGCGGCTCGTCCCAGCAGGCCCTGCATTTCGCCGCGCAGGCCGTCATGTCGGGAACCATGGACATCGTCATGGCGGCTGGCGTCGAAAGCATGTCGCGTGTACCGATGGGGTTGCCGACTTCGCTTCCGTTGAAGCAAGGCCTGGGGTTCTATGTCAGCCCCGGCATGCAGCGGCGTTATCCGGGTGTGGATTTCAGCCAATTCGACGGGGCCGAGATGGTGGCCCGGAAGTATGATCTTTCGAAGGACCAGCTTGATGCCTATGCATTCGAGAGCCATCGGCGCGCGATTGCTGCCACCAGGGCCGGCCATTTTGAACGCGAGATCCTTCCCATGCAGGTCCGCACAGCGGAGGGCGTGTTGGGTGGCGAACTGCATACCGTGGACGAAGGCATTCGCTTCGACGTGACGCTCGAAGGCATCAGCGGTGTCAAGCCCATCCAGGAGGGCGGCTCGGTCACGGCAGCTTCGGCAAGCCAGATTTGCGACGGAGCGAGCGGTGTCATGGTTGTGAACGAGAGAGGGCTGAAGCAGCTCGGCGTTGCGCCGTTGGCCAGGATCCACCACATGTCCGTGGTCGGCCATGACCCGGTGATCATGCTCGAGGCGCCAGTTCCGGCAACCCGGCATGCGCTGAAGAAGGCTGGCATGTCGCTCAGCGACATCGATCTGTTCGAGGTCAATGAAGCGTTCTCACCGATTCCGCTCGCGTGGCTGAAAGCGCTGGAAGCGGATCCGGCACGCCTGAACGTCAATGGTGGCGCGATCGCGCTGGGCCATCCGCTCGGCGCGTCGGGCACGAAGCTGATGACGACGCTCCTCTATGCGCTGCAGCAACGCAATGGGCGCTACGGCCTGCAGACAATGTGCGAGGGAGGCGGGCTGGCAAACGTGACCATCATCGAACGCCTCTGAAGGAAACTCACCCCGGACTGAATCGGGGCGCCATGCTTGAAGCGGGCGGGGCACGCCAGTCGGCATGCCCCGCCTTGCTGCTGTCAGAAGCCCCGTTCCCTGACTTTCACCAGTGCCGTCAACGTTGCGTTGACGGGCGCCGTGCGTCCCACCTTGGCTGCTTCTCTCGGAATGGCGCCATTGATGAAGTCGATCTCGCTGGGGCGGCCGAGCTCGTGGTCCAGCATGACGGATGGCTTGGCTCCCCTGATACGCTCACCGAATGCGCGAACATGTGCGACCGGGTCGGAGATTGCCACTGCGATGCCGCGCGCGCGCGCAATTTCCCACGCTTCGATGGCAGCCGCCTGGCTCACGGCGCTGGCGTGCGGATCGTCCAGGACTTCACCGATCGTCATGCCGGCCAGCGTGCAGGGCGCGCTGTAGGCCACGTTGCAGATCAGCTTTTCCCATTGCATCGCCGGGAGGTTCGGTACGGCCTCGGCGTTGAAGCCCGCGCCCGCCCAGATATCGGCAAGTCTGCTCACGCTTTCAGGCGGCAGCCCGGCATAGGCGCCGATGCGTATGGCTGACATGCCATTGTGATGAACATGGCCAGGGCCTTCCAGCGAGGCGCCGAATGCCGCGGCAATGCCCAGTGCCAGTCGGTCGCCGCCAACCGCTTGCGCGATGTCGTCGGCGCTGCCCAGTCCGTTTTGCATGGCCAGCACCAACGTGTGCGGTGCCAGAAGGGGCTGGGCCTGGCGAGCGGCTTCTCCGGCCTGCGCGGCCTTGACCGCGATGATGACCAGGTCGACCGACTCATGCGGAACTTCGGTGTAGGCACGGATGCGCACCACGCGGTCACCGCTGGCACCCTCGACGCGAAGGCCGCGCTTGCTGATGGCCTGGATATGCTCAGGCATCGGCGCGATGCCGATGACTTCGTGTGCGTTCGAAGCCAGCAGACCGGCATACACGGAGCCCATTGCGCCGCATCCGACAATGGCAATTTTCATGACAGATTCCTCCTCAACCGGCGTTTGCCAGCGTGGCAATGAACGGCGCCAACTCGCGCTTTTGCTCCAGTCCGAAGCCCGGGGCAGACGTTGCGCTGACCATGCCGTCGCCGAGCTTGCAGATTTCCGGATAGCCCCCGAACGGCTGGAATACACCAGGGTAGGCTTCACAGCCGCCCAGTCCCAGGCCGATCGCAATATGCAGGTTGATCAGGTGTCCGCCGTGCGGGTGAAGGCAGCGACGGCTGTGGCCCGCGGCTTCGACCGCGTTGACCATGCGCATGTATTCGGTAAGCCCATAAGATAGCCCAGCGTCCATCTGCAGGATGTCGCGGTCGGCGCGCAATCCGGCAAATCGCAGAAGGTTGTCCACGTCCGGCAGCGAGAATAGGTTTTCGCCCGTGGCAATCCTGCCCTCATACGCCTGCGCGACCTGCCGGTTCAGATGATAGTCGAGCGGATCGCCAATCTCCTCGAACCAGCGCAAGCGATAGGGCTCGAGCGCGCGCGCATAGGCGAGCGCCGTCGCGAGGTTGAAGCGACCGTTGGCATCTACAGCCAGGTTGGCGCCGTCGCCTGCCACGGTCAGCGCTGCGTCAATACGAGCGAGATCCTCGGAGAGCGATGCACCGCCGATTTTCATCTTGAACTTGACGAATCCCTGCGATCGGTACTGCTCGAATTCCGCTTTGAGGCGCGCCCGTGAGTCGCCGGAGTCGTAGTAGTAGCCACCCGCCGCGTAGACCGCCGTGCTGACATGCTCAGGGGAGCGACCGGCCTGGCGAGCGATGGTGCAATAGGCGGGTTCGTCCCGCAGTTTCGCGTTCAGGTCCCAGAATGCCAGCTCGAGAGCACCGATGGCCGCCGCACGATCCCCATGACCGCCGGGTTTTTCGTTGCGCATCATGATCGCAGCGGCGCGCCCGGGGCAGAAGGCATCGTTGGCGTCGTTGAGGAGGGCTTCGGGCGCAGCGGTCAGAAGGCGTGGGATGAAGCGCTCGCGCATCAGGCCGTCCTGGGCATAGCGGCCGATGGAGTTGAACGCGTAGCCGGTAATGGGTCTGCCATGGCGGATGACGTCGCTGACGACCGCTACCAGTGAAACCGTATGTTCGGAAAAGTTGACGAGGGAGTTTGAGATCGCACCTTGTAACGGTACGACGATGCTCCGGATAGCGGTAATGCGCACAAATGTCCTTGCAGGGAAGTGGTTGATAGTCGACTTCTGCCGTAACGTAAAGGTTGCGTACACGTTTGCACTACAAAGGACTATAATGATTCAACGCCTTGCGCGTCAATAAGGAAATTTAGGTCTCCGCGCAATTCATACGTGTGCACAGAAGGGGGTAGAATGCCAGCGCCGACATCACGAACGCTGTTCGACAAGTTTTGGGATGCCCATCACGTGGTCGATCTCGATGACGGACGAAGTCTCATCCATATCGACCGGCATCTCCTGCACGACCTTTCGAGTCCGCAGGCGTTCGCCGCGTTGCGTGACGCGGGTAGGCCGGTGCAGAGCCCGCATCGGGCCTTTGCGGTGGCGGACCACATCGTCTCAACGGCGCCGGAACGCAACCTCGATGAAGTGCCGGGAGGGGCAGCCATGCTGGATGCCTTGCAGCGCAATGCGGCGCGGTCGGGAATACGCCATTTCGGCGTCGACGACCCCGAGCAGGGGATCGTGCATGTGATCGCGCCGGAACTGGGGCTCGTAATGCCGGGCATGACCGTGGTATGCGGCGACAGTCATACCTCGACGCTCGGGGCGCTGGGCGCCTGGGCGTGGGGGATCGGCACCTCAGAGGTCGAGCACGTGCTGGGCACGCAGACGTTGGCGATGCGCAAGCCTCAAGCCATGCGCCTGACCGTGCTGGGTGACCTGCCGGCCGACCTGAACGTCAAGGACATGGTCCTCCATATTCTGCGCCAGATTGGCGTGCGCGGCGCCGCAGCCGGCTTTGTCGAGTTGGCGGGGGAGGCGGTCAGCGCGCTGCCAATGGAGGCAAGGCTGACGTTGTGCAATATGTTCACCGAGGCGGGCGCGCGTGCCGCGGTCATCGCCCCGGACGACGTGGCGCTGGATTACCTGCGCCAACGCATGCCGTTACAGTTCGAGGCCCCGCAGATGCTCGCGGCCATGCGGGACTTGCGTAGCGACTTGCAGGCGCGCTATGACATCGAGCGCGCGGTCGATCTGGCACTGGACGCACCCCAGCTGACCTGGGGCACGACGCCCTCGCAGGTTGTCTCGGTCGGCGAAGTCCTGCCGGCGCCAGGCCACGCGGTCGACGCGGCCGAGCGCGAAGCGCTGATGCAGGCGTATCGCTATATGGGTCTCGAGCCAGGGGTGCCGCTCGACGGCGTCCCGGTGCAATGGGTGTTCATCGGCTCCTGCACCAATGGCCGGCTGTCTGATCTGCAGGCGGCCGCACGCATAGCACAGGGCCGCCGTGTTGCGCCGGGAGTCCAGGCGCTGGTCGTGCCGGGTTCGCAGAGCGTCAGGCGGGCAGCGGAAGGCCTTGGGCTGGATCGCATCTTTCGTGAGGCCGGCTTCGAGTGGCGCGAGCCCGGGTGTTCGATGTGTGTCGGCATGAACGCGGACAAGGTGCCACCTGGGCAGCGCTGCGTGTCAACGTCCAACCGGAACTTCGAAGGGCGGCAGGGGCCCGGTGCCCGTACCCATCTCGCCAGCCCGGCCAGTGCCGCGGCCGCAGCCATTGCCGGCGCCATTGTCGACCACCGGAAGCTCCAGAACTAATATGAAGCCCTTTCTCTACGCCGACGGAACGATTCTGCCTATCCGACAGGATAATGTGGACACCGATGTGATCATTCCCCAGCGCTGGCTGGTGACGATCGAGCGAAGCGGCCTTGCCGATGGCTTCATGGGCGGCTGGCGTTATGATGAGCGAGGGCAGCCGCGCACGGATTGCGTGCTCAATCTGCCTGCCTATCGCCGCCCGGTCATCGTGGTGGCGGGTCAGAACTATGGCTGTGGTTCCTCCCGAGAGCACGCAGTCTGGGCACATCAGCAGTACGGAATCCGGGCGATCGTCGCGGTCAGTTATGGCCCGATCTTCTACGAGAACTGCCTGAAGAACGGCCTGCTGCCCGTGATCCTGCCCGCCGACCAGGTTGCCGTGCTGATGCGGCAGGCGCTGGAGCAGCCCGGTAGTGGTTGCCGTGTGGATCTGGTGACGCAAAGCGTCATTGGCCCCGACGGTGTGTGCTACCCGTTCATAATGGATGCCGGCCGCCGACAACTGCTGCTGGACGGGATTGACGACATCGATCTGGCGCTGCGCTATGCCACGGAGATCGGCGATTTTCAACAAAGGCAACAACGGAACTATCCATGGCTGACTTAGCCGCCCGCACGAATGTGACCATCAAGGACATCGCCAGTGTCCTGAACCTGTCCCACGCAACGGTATCGCGAGCGCTGTCGGACCACCCGCGTATCAGTGAGGGAACCAAGGCCGACGTGCGCCGGATAGCGCGGGAAATGGGCTATGTGCCGAACGGCAGCGCGCAGAACATGCGTGCGGCGCACAGTCGGGTGATCGGGCTGATGGTCCCCGACATCCAGAACGATTTCTATGCATCGATCGCCAAGATCGTCGCGGACGCAGCGGTGGCCCAGGGTTTCCAGCTGGCGCTGAGCATCACCGAAGACAACCCGCAGCGCGAGCTCAACGACCTGCGGGCGTTTATGGTGTCGCGGGCGGCAGGCGTCATCATTACGCCAAGCGAGACGCCGGAGCCGGAAACAATCGCCTTACTCAAGGGCATTCATGCGATACAACTGGTTCGGCAGCATGAGGCATTGGCCGCCGAAGCGGTCGTCATCGACGAACAGGCGGCCACGCGGGCGGCGACCGAGCACCTCATCCACTACGGGCACCGGCACATTGCCTATATCGGCACAACCACCGACCTGAGCTGCGGCGAGGACCGCCTGGCCGGGTTTCGCATGGCCATGCAGCGTGCCGGCCTGGAGGCAGGAATGGTTGCGGTCGGGGCGCCGCGCATCGAGTTCGCGCATCGCGCGGTGCATGGCATGATGACTGGTTCGAACGCACCCACGGCGCTGATAATCGGCAGTTCGCGCCTGACGGTCGGGGCACTCAAGGCGCTGCGCGGACTTAACCTGGCTTGTCCGGCCGACGTGTCGGTGGTTGGCTACGGAGACCCGGACTGGTTCGAGTTGGTGGGGGAGGGGCTGACCACGGTCGCTGTCGCGGTCCAGCCGATGGGCACCTATGCGATCGACCTCCTGCTGGCGCGGATTCAGGGCGAGCCTCTCAGCGGTAATTCCCCGCAATCGTTGGCTTCACGTTTCCCGGCCACATTGACCGTTCGCGGCTCGACGCGTCCAGTATCCGGATAGATTTGCCCGCTGGCCGTACCGCGGCCAGCGGCCCTTGCCGATGGCATCCGGCATCACAATTGCTGCCTCTGCCTTCGCCCAAATTCGCATCACCGGGTACCGCCGAGGCCGCCAGGAAGCCGGACGCTGGCGGCCTGCTTCCGCTCCCATGCGGTGTTTCCTGCGCACCGCCTTATCGCCTTCCCTCAGCAATCGGCAAGCAGCGAGCCGCATGAGTTCGCTCGCCCGCACCAAAGTCCGTTTGCGAACGTCCTAGTCTTAGTGGCTTGTTGGCCGCATGGCATCAAATGCCAAGTCGTATGGGAATAGTGCAAAGCACGGGAAAAGGTGAGTCTCTAATCTGGTAGACCGAGCCCGATGGCTCCCGTCCGAGAGAATGTGCCGCAAGCTTCAGCGGCGCTCCAATGCACACGTATGAATCGCCTGTTCAGGCTCGTGGGGCAGTGTTTTCCCCATTGACTTTGGTTCATACGCCGCTAATATGCATTCGTTGTGCAAACGTGTACGCACAAAAAAGAGCAAAGACTTTGCCCTTCGGGTTCTGCATCTCTGGCGCTCTAGGAAGCCACTTCCGGACCCCAACTCGAATCGAGAGGAGACAAAATAATGGCAAGAAAAACAAACACGGAATTCGACATCCAGGGCGTCAATCACATCGCCATGGTGTGCAAGGACATGGCCAGGACTGTCGCGTTCTATCGCGACGTCCTTGGCATGCCACTGATCAAGACGATCGACTTGCCCGGTAACCGGGGCCAGCACTTCTTTTTCGATATCGGCAATGGCGACTCCCTTGCCTTCTTCTGGTTTGCCGAAGCACCGGAGGCCCAACCGGGGATCGCCGCCCCGGTTGCACTCCCGGGGCATGGTTCGTTCACCACGGCTCACGGTTCGATGAATCATCTCGCGCTCAATGTGCCGGCCGACAAGTTCGACGCCTACGTGGAGAGGCTCACACAGAAGGGGGTCCAGATCTCCCGCGTGATGAACCATGACAACTCGGAACGACAGGTCAGCGAGAGCGTGACCGATGACGTGTATGTCCGTTCGGTCTACTTCTTCGACCCCGATGGAATTTTGCTTGAGTTCGCCAGTTGGACACGTGAACTCGACGAGCGCGACGTGAGTCACGAACCGCGTTCGGTGGCTGGTCACTGATCCCGGCCTCTGCAATTCATGCATCAACACAAGACAGAACCAAAAAGGGGACTTTGATCGATGAAGAAGGCTGCCATTTTTTCCGCCGTTGCAAGTTTGCTGGGAGGTCTTGGCGCACAGGCAAGCGCGCAGACGAGCGTGACGCTGTACGGCGTAGCGGATACCGGGATCGAGTACGTCAACCGGGTCTCGACCCCGACGGCGGTAGGCAGCCGAATTGGCCTGGAGAGGTTCGGCAGCCTTTCGGCATCGCGCTGGGGCCTGCGTGGTCAGGAAGACCTGGGCAGTGGCATGCAGGCCTACTTCTGGCTGGAGAGCGGCTTCAATGTCAGCGACGGCACGCTGTTGGGGTCGCCGCAACTGTTCACGCGCCAGGCCGCGATCGGCTTGCGCAAAGCCGACCTTGGACAGCTGAGCTTCGGCCGCCAGTACACCAGCATGTTCTGGTCGATGGTGAACTTCATGCCATTCCTGACCGGCATCGCCTACGAGCCGGCCATTGCGGTCGGTGGCGGCGGCTATCGTGAGGACAATACCGTCCAGTACACCGGCAAGTTTGGCTCGGCCAACGTGGTGGCGCACTACTCCTTCGGTACCGGCTTTGCCTACCAGGGAGGGCAGGTGTCGACCGTGCCTGGTGGCGAGGTGCCGGGCCATCCGCGCGCGCAGACGGGCTACGGCCTGGGCGCCTACTACCTGAGCGGCGCGTTCGGTATCGGCACGGGCTATGACCAGACGAACAACGCCCTGACCGCGACCTCGCCGATCGGCGAGGACAAGCGGGCCTTCATTGCGTTGAGTTACGAGACCGGGCCGGTGCGGTTCATGGGCGGCTATCGCTGGCGCGATTCGACCTACGGCAATGGCGCGACGGCGATCCGCGACAACTTCTACTGGGCGGGCGTGAAGTACCACGCGACGCCTGCCATCGACGTGATCGCCGCCTACTACTATGACCAGGTCAAGGGTGCGTCGCTGTCGCCGGCGGTGAGCGCGACGAGCCTGCCGAACTTCAGTCAGGTGGCGCTGATGGGGACGTACTCGATGTCCAAGCGCACCACGCTGTACGCGGCCACCGCCTACGCGCACAACGGTCCGCTGAACTATGACACGGTGCTGCAAACCGGCACCTCGTACGGCTACGGCAATCCCACCACCGCGAAC
>JACXTT010008250.1_pt1 | contig 14471 bp, 10 predicted proteins | sample 9270951 | NCBI WGS metagenome assembly JACXTT01 (sample SAMN15532306, study PRJNA645909) | rock metagenome | isolation source: weathered quartz diorite | place: Puerto Rico | collected 2017-06-21
TTGTGGCGGCGGCGCACTTTTGGTTGAAACGTGCGTTTCGGCAAAGAACTCTCCCCTCAGCCTCGAAAATAGGACCAAGTCAAAATGTAGAGTTTAGTCGAGGGAGCGGGAGGGGTCAAGATGAGGGGAGACGAGCCGCTCATTGGCGAAAGACACTTTTGGATTCGTGGCGCAGAGTGTCAGGCCATCAAGCTGAAGCATTCCCGAGCGGCATCTCGAAGCCCAAAACCGCTACGGATCACCAGCCAAGCTTCAGCGCGAACTGGATCTCTCTTCCGGGCGTGGTCGTTTTGGTCAGCTGACCCGCGATCCCGGTCGGAGCGCCAGTGGAGTCAAAGATGTCTGTACGATCGGGTGTTATCGGTAAGGCGAAGTTGGCGTGATTCATGACATTAAAGAATTCCGCCCGGAACTGCACATTGAAGCTCTCCGAAATCCTCTTGATCGACTGATTCTTGAATACCGAAAAATCCAGGTTCGTTGTCCCGGGCCCAGTCAAGAGGTTGCGACCGGCGGTGCCCCGGAGATTAAAGCACTGTGGGAACGGCGCTGGGACCGGAGGAAGCGATGTATCGCTCGGCTGGAGTGTCGCCGGGTATTTGGTGCAATTGTTATCCCAAAAGGTCATGTCGGGCGCGGAGGGAACAGAAAAACACTTGTCGGCCTTGATGTAATTGTTGGGGTTCCCGGGATTCGTAAGCGTTTCGCATCCCGGGCCGCTCAGACGATCTGGAAAGGCCCAGGTGTCGTTGCTGTTGAGGCCCTGCGGATCGGCATCCGTTCCCCAGGTTGCGGTAAAGGGAACGCCATCACTCACCTTAAAGATCGTACCTAACTCCCAGCCGTTCGCGATCCATGCGGCGGGTCCTGAAAGCGATTTGGGGGAAGGAACCTGCCAGTTGAGGCTGATCACCAAAGTCCGCTTAATATCAAAGTCAGAGCGAGTATGCAGCGATCTCAGGTCGTAATAAGGCAAGCTCGAAAGCGAATTCGAGAATTGATCACCATGTCCGGCCGCCGAGCCGGTATCCATACTCTTCCCCCAGGTGAAGGAGGTTTGGAACTGGACGCCGTGGCTCATCGTTTTTTGAACTGCCACTTCGAGGGCGTGGTAGTAGGAGTTTCCTTCATAGGTCAGGCGGCCGATGCTGCCAAACGTATGGTTGATTTTCGGAGGCGGGTTGCATTGGACTGGGTCACTACCATTTGGATCAGTCTGAGTGCACTGTCCAGGAACAAAGACGTTTCCGAGGATATCTAGTTGCGGAAAGAGCCACCCGGCCGACGACATTGTCGGGAGCGTGATATCCGCATCATCGACCTTGAAGGGTTCGTGCACACCCCGCGAACCTACGTAACCCACCATCACTGTCAAGTTCCTGACCAATTCACGCTGCACGTTGAGGTTCCACTGCATGACGTAACTGCGATGGGCGTACTGCTCAATGGTATTCCCGCCTTTGTTCTTCGGGCCACTGCCCGTCGGCAGAGTAATCTGTGGATAGGCGCCCGTGAAGAACGTCCCTCGACCGGGGTTTTTGATGGCTCCAGAGGCGACGAACGGAAACTGCTTCGTGGCAGAAGCAATATACTGGTAGGCCATGGGCAGGATATCGAATAGCCCGAAGCTTCCGCGCACAGCCGTCTTGCCGTTACGGAATGGGTCCCAGGCAAATCCCACACGCGGTTCGAAGTTATTGAGGGTCGAATTCGCAAAGAGGGGGCCGCCTGGCGCACAGCTCGTTGGGACAAACCTCCCGCAGTGGGGGAGCGGGTCGGTCATGTTGATCAAGTTCACGATCCCACCATGGTTGTCGTTGACCACTGTTGACATCTCCCAACGCAGCCCCAGGTTCAGCGTCAGGTTAGGGCGGAAGCGCCAGTCATCCTGGAGGTAAAGGCCAAATACGGTTTGGCGCAGTCCTTGTGGCGTTACTGAGCTCGCATTTTCACCTGTGAACCTGCTCGGATTATTTGTGTAAAAAGCAGTTAAATTGCCGAAGGTGAAGACGCCACTGGGATCGGTGTGACTCAAACGGTTGAGTTGCATTCGCTCCACCCCGCCGCCGAATTTCAAGGAGTGCGTTCCATGGGTCAAAAAAGCATCGTCATATCCCTGAAAGGAATTCCAGGCATAGATAAAATTGGAATTCCCATTCACACCGCCATTGAACAAGTCAAGCCCTTGGATGGCCAAATGAGCGGCAAACTGCCCGGGTATGGCAGCCAGAGACGACTCCTTCGCCAGAGGGTTGATGGCAGCCACGCCCTTGTCATTCAGCTCCCATTCACGGCTATATCCCGCGCGAACTGAATTTACGAATGTCGGGCCAAAGGTGTGCGTTTCCTCCAGGCTAACGATCTGGCGATTGGTTTTAGAGTTGATCAGCACGGCATTGAAGCCATCGGGCGTGCTGAATGGCGTGAAGTCGCGCAGGTAGGTACCCGCGAGGCTATCCTTTTCCGAAATCTTGTAATCGCTTCGGATTGTGAAGAAGTTCTCGTCGATGACCTGTGTAGCGGAGAAGGCGTAGTCTCCAGTGTCGCCATTTCCTGTAAGGCCGGCATTCGGCAGGGGATAAAATGGGAGATAGAGTGAGGCCGCCTGGTCGATGTGCGTAACTGGGTCCGAGACGCAGGTGTTAGGGGAACATGAGCTTTCCACCGGGAGCGGCGCTCCATTCACAACAGCGACTTGCGAGGGCGTTGTCCCACCCGGCGCGATCCCTCGTGCCGCGGGTGACGGAACACTGACAACGTAGGGAAAGCCCTTCGAACGGCGCAGCCCCTCGTAATCGCCGAAGAAAAACAATTTGTCCTTGCGGATCGGACCGCCCGCAGCGACGCCGAACTGATTTTGTCTGAAAGAAGCCTTCTTGAGACCCTTCGCGTTCTCAAAGAAATTCGCGGCGTCCAGCTTGTCGTTGCGGAGAAACTCGTAGGCGCTGCCATGGAATTGATTCGTCCCAGGTTTCGTAATGGCATTTATCACGCCGCCTGAGGTCCTCCCGTACTCTGCGGAAACGTTGCTGGTTATGACGGAAAATTCCTGTACGGCATCCACGCCCAAGTCGCCGCCCAATACGCTTCCGGGAGCGGAGTTGTTGAAATCATTGATACTGACCCCATCGAGCCGGTAATTGTTTTGTTCCGGGCGATCGCCGGCGACGGTGATTTGACTTCCAAAACCTCGATTGCCCCGGTCGCCTCCAATGGAGAAGTCTTGCTGTGTTTGAATGGAACTGACACCTGGTTGCAGCGTTGCCAGATCGGTCCAGCTCCGTCCGTTGAGGGGCAATTCCCGTACTGTCGTGGAGTTGATAACCGCGCTGATACTCGAGCTTGCCAATTCGACGTTGGGAGCTTCGGTGGTGACCACAACTGTTTGGCTCGCTTGGCCAACGCGCAAGGTGAAGTTCAGGACTTGCTGCTCTCCTACGGTCAACGTGACACCGGTTTGGACCTCGGAGGAGAACCCTTTGGCTTCCGCTTTGATCTCATAGGTTCCCGGGATTAGATTGGGCACCGAGTAGAATCCCGCCGCGCTGGTCGTAGTGGTGCGCGTGATGTCGGTGGCGGTGTTCTTGATGGAGATTGAAACTTGAGGGATCACTCCGCCCGATTGGTCCGAGACGATGCCGGAGAGCGTTGCTCCTACCACCTGTGCGCGTGCGCTGGTTGCAAGCGAGGGGCTGAACGCGAGGGCGAGAACTGACACAAAACAGGCGGCGCTTTTCGAGGAACGGATTTTGGAAAACATGGGCACCTCCAAGAGTCGACTACTCGTGATTGGTCCCGGGGGCCTATGGTCTCGTTACCGATTGACTGGGTTGCCTCCCGATCCTTGCGGGCTCCCCTTCGATGCTCAGGGTAAACAAATGGAGCCCGGACTAATTTCTGTTTCTGGCGGCGCTAAATTCCGGTGGGCTTGCCTTTGGAACTCGGGGTAAACCCTTCGGGGCTCAGGGCAAGCAAGTAGAGCCCACACCCGGTAGAGCCCGCACGCGACCGAAAGATTTCCTGAACTCGGTTACAGCACTTCGTAAACTTTCACTCCGGCTGCGTCTTTTTCATGACGCGGCGCGGCAACGTAATACCGCTTGAGCTGCGGCACCAAAATAGCCGTCTTCGCGCGAAAACCCGTGGGCACTCTGCCCAGCTCTTCGTAGTGATCCGCATCTTTTTGCTGGTAAACGACCGCGAAATCGTTGCACGCGACGTAGATACGCTTGCTCGCGGGATCGAAAGCCATGTCGTCGGTCATTTCCGCGGTGGGCAAGGTTGCAACGATCTTGCCGGAATCCGAGTCCAGGACTTCGAGACTCGGCGGCTTGCGCCCGGCAACGAAAACACGATGATTGGCCTCGTCAAAGATCAGCGGCGTGTTTCCGTGAAGTTCGCCCAGAGGCCAAGTGGAAGTTACGGTTTTTTTCTCCCTGTCGATCACAGCGACGAGGCTCTTGTCTCTGACGTTGGCAAACATTTTGGGGCCATTTTTTTCAATTCCCAGCGCTTCAATGTTTGCCGAGTCGACCTTAATGTCGCCCACCTTCTTGCGCGTGCTCGTATCGACCATGTTGATCAATGAAAACGCCATCTTCGCGTCCGAACCACCGGCGGCAACGTAGAGGATGTGCTTTGCTGGATCGTAGGCCGATGAGTCGGCGCCTTCCGTTACTTTCATCGATTCGATCAGCGCGTAAGTTCCGCTGTCAAAAATCTTCAGTGTCCCATCACCGCCGGCGACAACCCAAAGCTGCTTGGCAGCGGGGAGGTAGAGCATCGAATGCGGCTCATCTACGTCCGGGATCGTATGAATCAGCTTGTTTGTGCTCGTGTCCATCACCACCACGGCGTTGTTCGCTTCCGCGGTCAGGAACAGCCGCTGGCCTGCGAGGTCGACCGCGAAATGGTCGAAGTCGCCGGGTTTGAGGTCCGGCAGCGGAATGGTCGTCACGAGTCGAAGCGGCGTATTTTGAGCTGAGGCAGCGAATACACATAGAATTACGATTGCGGAAGCCAAAAACGCGACGAACTTCTTCATTTTTGTTTTCTCCATAGAGCAAGTTTGTGCCGCTCAGTGTACCAGGAAATTGAACTAGTTAATGAAGTCCCCACCTCTTCGCTAATTCCCGCGTGGAAAGTAGAATTCCAAGAAAGACTAAGTGGCGAAACTATAAGGGGGGGAACCTGAAGGAAAGCTGAAAAGGGTGTGAATTACTATCCGGCTCTATTTGCTCGCGAGACAGTCAAAGACAACGCGGGCATTGTCGCTGCGCAGTCCCACCGGACCATCAAATTCCAGGGCAACTGGGCCAAGATCGCCCTCCCAGACTACTCTCCCATCGGCCGTCACTGTGAGGTTAGAGCCGGTCATTGAAGCGGTAAGAGTGTGAGGTTCATCCGAGCGAACGGGTTGGGCCAAGGCTGAAATGCGCGGTTGAGTGTTGTTGATATATCCGTTGTCGAGACAATCCTCGTGTGCGTGTTTGCCCGCATTCCGCTTCACTGAAACGGCAACCTTCTGGTCCGGAGCAAAATGCCACATGATATAGACGACGTTGCAAGTATCCTGGCCGCGGAGCTTGATGCCGAATTGACTCCGGACCTGCCCATTACGCAAACGGGAAACATCCTTGGTCGGCCCGAGATAGTTGAACTTCACAGTGACATTTTGCTGGGTGGGGAACTTGAGCGTGGCCCGCATTTCCTTGGTCGAAACCATCAGACGGCCGCCAGCGGCGTTTTCAATCTTTCCGTCTGGGACATCAAAATCACTGGGTTGTGTCTGCGCCTTGGCAGCGGGCAGCATTAATGTAACCAAACTGAGAACGAGGACTAGTCCCATCGGTATTTTCATGATCGGGGTTGGGCTTCACTCGACTCTATCAAAACTGGATGCAGGACCTATACAGGTAGCTGCAGTTTGATTCATCGAAATTATCTTTGAGGTATTGATACAGCTGCGTGAGGCGGAATTGCAGGTCCTTGATGTCCACCTCCAGGACAAGCTGGTCGGCAATCAACTGATCCCTGTACGTAAGGGCCGTGCTCGTCTCCACATTCTGAAGAGAGTTTAGCTCTTTTTGAACTTGCGAGTCGTGCTCTAAAAGCGACTTGAGCTGGTCCTCTCGCGTTTTGATGGTTTCAACGATCTGTTTCTCTAACAAGGCGGCCTGCTGCACGACGTCTTCAAATTGGTTCTTCTTCCAATCCGAGTACGCGGCATTCGATGCGTCCAGGTGCTTATTGATCGCTCGCTGCCCAAAATTGTACTGAAGGTTGAGCTCTCCGTACGCGCCGAATGGCGAGATGGTGCTCGCGTTAGGAGAAATTTGGTGGCGGGCTCCCGCCGCCAGCTTGATGTCCCAACTGTTCTGCTTCTCCAAGCGGTTGACGGCAATTTGGTTCCGGATGTCCGCCATTACTTTTTCCCCCACTAATACGCGCAAGGGGGTATCGCTGAGCTCCGGAACGTAGGACGACGCAATTTCCGTCGTGGTCGCCGTCAGGTTCATGTCCAGGCGCAGCTTCGCTGATTGCAGCGCGTAGAGCGAAGGCCGGGATAGATTATGCGCTTGGACCAACTTCATGTTGTCGGCGATCAAGGCGTCCAGCTTGCCTGCCGTTTGTTCAATCAAGTCCCGGCGGTGGCGCAGGATGATTTTCTCAAGGGTCGGCAACGCATAGGAAAGATGTTGCTGCGCATCAGTTGCAGCGTCATACAGAGCGCAACCCGCCTTGGCAACGTTCATGTTTAGCCTGGCCTTCCGTTGGTCCGAGAGACTCGTTTGCAGACCAAAGGCGACTTGCGCGGGAGTTCCCGTGCTGGGCTGGATGAGATCCAGTACGGCGCTCGGTGTGCGCAGCAGATCGCGCTGCGCTTCCGCTTGTTCGGTCAGGAATTTGCAATAGGCTGCTTTTGCCTCCTGATTTTCATCGGCCAGCAACGCGGGAGGAACCAAGAGGACCGCGCCGGCGATGGATAGCAGCGTGGCCTTCCAAATTGCATGCTTACTCAATTTGAGATCGAACATCCTGTGTTTTCGTCCTTCCTGCATGGTTTAGATGAACAAAGGCTTGTGGCCCACGAAGAGGGTTTTGGACTTAGCCGATCCCAGGTTCGAAAGGTCTAGTTGCACCAGGAATCCTCGCACTTCAGTCTTGAAGAACGGGTGCGTTATCTTTTGCTCGTCCGTGAACATGACCTTGACGGTTCCTACCTGCCGGCAGCCAATCATGCTCAGATAGCAGTCATAAACCGGGTCGCCTACCTCGACGCCTTGCTCGTTGTCGTAGGGAACAAAAGCAAATTTCACATCGTTTTCCGCCTGAGCGGCGATATAGAAGGGCGTTTGGTCGATCTGCTTCATTGCCTTGACCAGGCCATCGATTTGCTTTTCGTCGGAAGCCAGTTGTTGTTCCCCGATACTGATATTGATTGCCTCTTGAACAATCTGCGATTTGAGGGCGGCCTGCTTGGACAGGATCTCGAGCGTGTCGATATCTTTAGTGGTCTTCTGGCGTACGTTGTCCCGAAGCAAGACCTCCGCCACTTTATTGTCCGTATAGTTGTTGGCAAGTTGCGTCAGTGAAGCGCGTTCCATGGCCGCGTCGCCCTTGGTGATGAGTCCCGCCTCGAGGTCCTTGGCGATGCGGTCTTCGATGGTCGCGACGTCGTTCATGACCGGACTGGTTTTGGTGATGTCTTGCCGCTTCTGTTGAATCAATTCTTTCAGATCTCCGCCGGCGGTGGCGTCTTCTTGGCTCTTGCGTTGATAGGCGGTTGACAAATCATGGTCGAGCGCCATCAACTCCAGACGTTGCGCCTTCATCGTGTCCAGGCTCTCCTGCAAACGGTTGCGGTCCAGCGTAAGAGCCTCGAGGATCTGCTTGTTGGTGACCATCTGCGAGGTCATTTGGCGAACTGCGTCGTTGGAAGGGGAAACGATCGACGGCACGATCCAGGAATGATTGAAGATGTAGAATCCTTGTAAAAATAGGTAGCCTCCCACGCCAAGCAGCACGCCATACAGGACGACGATGGCCGTGACCCGGTACAGAAAGAGGAACGACTTGTTCAGGTTGCCTTTTAGGCCTTTCAGAAGAGTCACGATCATATTGCTTCCTCCAAGACTTTCTTCGTTCGCGTTCCCCAGTCGGGCGCGTCCAGCGTGAACAACGCCAAGACAGTGATAAAGAAGTGGCTGACCAGCCACCAGGCGCCAAATCCCATCACCAGCAGAGGGTTGGTAATTCTTTGTTCCGGCGCCAATCGATTGATCACCATTGAGAAAACGATCGCGCTCACGATGTAGCATCCCCAGGGTAACGGGTTGGCCCAAAAGAGCGGGTCGAATTTCGGAGCAAAGAGAATTGACGCAGCGCCAAAAAGCAGAGCGAACGCAGGCATCAAGATGCTGAACGTGACGTTCCAATGCAGGTCCCTGATGTGTTTTGGCAACAATCGGATGGTCAGGAAAATGTCCCGGAATGCGCTGCGGCGCCACCGGAGCTGTTGCTTGAAGTATTTCGCGGTGGTGTTGGGCACGTCCGTCCAGCACTTCGCATCGAGATTGATGTAAGTCCCCAACCCGCGCAGCAGGACCTGGTGAGTCATGAAGCGGTCCTCGCCCTCAGCAACCGGAACGCCGAACCAATGACGATTTTGAAGAATCGGCTGCAGTTCGGTGAGGATGGTGCGCCGGGTCGCGAGAAGGCAACCCGATATGCAAACCACCGTGCGGCTCCAATTCTCCGGAATCTTGTAAAGCTGGAATCCAATGAAATACATGAACGCCTGAAAGCGGGTGACGATACTTTCGTTGGTGTTCTTTACACCGACGCGGCCGCCGACGGCGCCCATGGCTGGGTCGGCGAGGCATGCAACCAATTCGCGCATCGTGTCCGGCGCAAAAATACAATCCGAATCGATGCAGATAATAATGTCGCCGGAGGATTGCTGAAACGCGGCCATTTGGCTCTTGTTCTTGCCCCGATTGACGTCATTGCGCAGGACGCGAACGTTGGGGAACTCGGCCGCCGCTTTCTTCATCCAGTAATAGCTGCTGTCTTTAGAACAATCGTCCACTGCGATGATCTCGAAATCCGGGTAGGCGCTCTGGGAGATGCTGGCAATCGTGTCGTACACCGCGCGACCCTCATTGAAGCAAGGCAGAAGGACGCTGACCTTTGGCGAGTAGTTGTAGTCCTTCTTGATCTTGATGGAATCCGGATCGTGGGCGAGCAGAATGAGCGCCCACAGGTACTTAATACCCGAGGACACTATCAGAATGACCGACACGATGAAGAGCAGTTCAATCATTACCCACCACAAAGTTCAACGACGTCCGATGCGCCACCTCCTGCCGTAGGTTCTTGGCGTCCCGACACGTCCGCCTGCGATCGATGTGTTCTCGCGGAACACCAAAGGCAAGTCCGATGCCAAAGATCCAGTCTATCCAACGCGATGATTCCGAGAGGCTTACTGATTTGGGCGCACAGCCCTGCCCCTCCAGGCGAGACAAGTCGATTGTCCAAGTGATGAAAAATGTTCCCTCGCACGGAAAGGGTTTCGCCTCCCATGTCAAATACACGGGCTATTTGCAAAGTTTCGCTGACGGGGTACTAAGCTGAGGGAACTACGCGTACTCTCGAGCGCGCTCAGAAGTTTCCTTGTTTGAGTTTTGCGGGCCGGAAATTTCGTTCCAGCGAATAGGTCATTGTTCGCCGCTACTGGGTGCTGGCGACGATCTTTACGAATTCTTCATTCGTCCCGACCCGGCCGTGAATTGGGACGTGCTGCTCGACATCGAGCTTCAGCTTCCGGATGTTCTGATACAGGGTTCGCATGCCGGGAGTTGGGGCAGTCGGCGGTGTCCCCGGCTGCGGCGGCGAGTAAAGGTCCGCATTCACGAGAATTTTCTCTTTCGGGAGATAGGCCATCAGCATGTCGGCGCTGTGGTTGCCCTGGCTGTAGGATGGATCGCCCAGCTCGTAGGCCAGGTCCTGCACGTGGAAGATTTCCATGATGTGCGTGCCATCGGTCACGACGTATTTTCCTTCGCCGCGCGTGTCCCCGCCCACTGTGTCAATCGGAGCGGGCCGTCTGCTGATCATGTACATCGGGCTGAACTTGGCTAGCCGGTCCGGGTCCAGCTCTCTCGGAGCTGGGTAGAACATGATGTCGAGGTAATACTGCTTGTTCGATTCGTGCGTCACGATGGTTGTGCCCTGCGAAAGATACGTGCGGAGACCGCCGGCGTGGTCCATGTGGTGATGCGTGTTGATCAGGTAGCGAATCATTTTGTTTGGAACCAGCCGGTTGGCTTCCGCGATCACCGCAAGCGAGCGCGTTTCGTTCTGGGGCGCCTCGACTACTGCGACGAAATCGCTGAATTCGACGAGCACGCTGTTGTGCGAGCCTCCACCTAAGAGCCAGACGCCTTCCGCGAGTTTCTGGCTCTCCACCTTGACGGGCGCCGGGGCTGCGGTCCGCACTGCATCGGGAACGGGCATCGTCGTCACCGGCACGTTGGCCTTCACGTCGGTCACGTTGAGTTCGTAGTAGTTGTGCGCGGGATTCAGCCTCGGATCACCTTGGTGCACGTGGACAAGGCCCGGAAACATGATTCCGCCGAAGTCTTTGTATTTCGTGTAGCGCATCTCGTAGTCCATGTCGCCATAGACGGGGTTGGGATACCAGGTGTCGACCAGCTCGACCAGGTTCTGATCATTGATCGTTCCGTTGACTTTGTACTTTCCCGTGGTAAAGGAGACGACCGTCACCTTCCTGCCAAACTGGGAGAGGCCGAAATCCGACGCGCCCACGATGGGCAGCGAGATGGCGGTCGCATCCGAGGCCGCGAGCGCTGCTTTGAGAAACCCGTGAGGAGTCAGCACGATCTCGAGCTGCCGCAGATCCGAGTAGGGCACGCCGTCGAGATACATCCGCGTGAGCGGCGCCGGCTTGTCTCCCTGCATGTCCCATGCGTAGCTGCCGCTCAAGATGGAGGTAACGTGTTGCTCCGGCATCGGAACCCTGCCGAGAGTCGGGTATTTCCCCTGACGGCGGGTGTAATCCTCTCGCGACCACTTCGCGTCGTAGTCGATGACGCGCGTATAGTCGGTCACCTCATAGTGCGGCCAGTCTTCGGCAAGCCCGTACGTCTGGCCGATCATGGAGAACCAGCCGCTCGCGGAGTACTGAATCGACTTGAGGTTGACGGCGCCCATCGCCTTTGCAGATGCCTCCAAAGCCTTTCGGGCATCCACTGCCTGGGCTTGGGCAACTGGTGCAGACAGCACTAGAATTCCGATGAGAACGCATAGTCTTCGTCCCATACCTCGCCTCACTCTTTAAGAGCGAATTGAAACTACCTGACTAGGGGCCCGGTCGTGGCCTCCCGAATTAAACTCTTATACACCCGAGGTTCATCTGACTGTACCAAATCGTTCTTTGTCGTCGCACAGTCGGGGCCGTCGAATCGTGAGCGCGCTCCTCTGAGCCTGGTGAGATGTGGGCGAGTTTCCGATGTACCGTTTGCCGCGTCTTGGGCTGTCGGGTGACTTAGCAGTCTCAGTGTCATAAGCTCTCGCTTGGTCACCCACGGGAACACTGTCTGGAGATAAAAAATGAAGAAAAATGATTTTCTTAGCAAAGCAATTGCGGCCATGCTGCTTGGGGGTGCATTCGGGTGGTATATCCATCATGACGAGATGAGGTGGAGCCTTCGCGGCCGGGATGCATTTATCGCATTTCAGGCGCACAGATTTGATATGAATATAGCTACTCCGCATACAGTTTTGGCCTATATGGTCACGACGGCTTTGATGGCAGCTGGGTTCTGTGCCGTATACGAGTTGATCTCGTCCGGGGTGTCATCGGCCATTAAGGGTATGGGAGCTGAGAAAATTGACTAACCAATGATAGGAGACACTTACACCCTGGTCTTCTTCTGCGCTAACTTCACTCTGAAGGAGCGCTACGCAGAAGTCCATGAGCGGGCCAAGCAACTTCTCCTTGATTATCTTGGCGTCGCGATCGCCGGCTCGCGGACGGAGTCCGCTAAGGCTGTGTGCCGCATGCTGGCCGGCTCGGCGCCGCCCGGGCCAAGCGCGGTGATTGGGACCGCATTGCAAATTTCTCCCGAGCAGGCGGCCCTTGCGAACGGGACCGCGGCGCACAGCGTCGAGCTGGACGATACGCACCAGGAGGGTTCGATTCATCTGGGCGTGGTCATGTTCTCGACGGCTATCGCGTTGAGCCAGTCCCAACCGGATTGCGAAGTCGACGAATTTGTGTCCGCTGTTGTCGCCGGGTATGAGGTTGCCGCGCGGCTGGCGATGGCGCTGCAACCGAAATCTCACTATGAATTGGGATTTCACCCGACCGCGACATGCGGCGTTTTTGGGGCGACCGTAACTGCCGCGAAACTATTACATTTGGATAAAGACCAGATGCTTTCTGCCGTTGGTATCGCCGGCAGCATGGCCGCGGGCTCGCTCGAATTCTTGGCGCAGGGCACATGGACGAAGCGCTTGCATCCGGGACTTGCGGCGCAGAATGGGATTCTGGCGGCAAAGCTTGCCGCCTCCGGCTTTCGCGGCCCGAGTACGATTCTCGAGGGGCGCGACGGCTTTCTTTCCGCGTATTCGCGGAACTCGAAGCCTGAGCTCGTGACTAAAAATCTTTTTGGGCAAGACTTTGCGATCTTGCACACCAGCATCAAGCCTCATGCCTGCTGCCGCTATATGCAGGCTCCGATCGACGCCCTCATCGAGCTCGCTACTACCCACGATATCCAGCCCGAACAGATCGACCGAGTCGAGGTTGCCGTGCTCGAAGCCGGATGGCCCCTCGTCTGCGAACCGCGGCAGCGAAAGTATTCGCCAATTAACATTGTGGACGCGCAATTCTCGATGCCCTTCGGAGCGGCGGTGGCCTTGGTCCATCGAGAGGCCGGCCTCGATCAATTTACGGAGCAGAATTTCCGCTCGCCTCAGATCTGCAGCTTGATGAGCAAAGTCGTCTTGACCAAAGATGCCCGCCTCGAGAAAAAGTTTCCAGAGGAATGGCCGGCGCGCGTAGAAATCCATCTTACAAACGGCACGCGATTTGAAAAACACGTGCGCTTCCCGAAAGGCGATCCAGAAAACCCTATGAGCTGGCCGGAATTGACAGCCAAATTTTCGTCTCTCGCGACACGCGTGATCCCTAAGGATAGAAGTGAGCAAATCGTTCAGTTGGTGCAAGCAATGGAACCGTCTAGTGCGCTCGGTGATATCTGGAAATTGACAGCCCTTCCAGCATCGGCTCGCAGCAAGGCGACGAACTAGTGCGGCTTGCTGCGAAATGACCCACGGGGTACACTTTCGCCCATGAAAATCAAATAGAAATTCGGGGGGACTATGCGACATCATCGAAATGCCTTCAGTGCACCCACGGATCGCGGCGCAGGCCTGAGCCGCCGCGACCTATTGCAACGCGCTGGGTGGACCGCCGCTGCAGCGGCATTTCCCACCGGATTGTTTGCGGCCGACAAGATTAGCCCGGTCATGGCCAAGCTCAGCGCGTATATGAGCGAAGCGGGCGGTCGCGCTCTGCCCGATGAGGTGGTCGAGAAAGCCAAGCATCATATCCTCGACACGTTTGCCGCCATGATCTCCGGGTCCGACCTGCCTCCGGCTCGCGCCGCGTTTCAATACGCTCGCGACTTTACCGGCGACAAGACAGCCACGATCGTCGCGTCGAAAATGACCGCCAGCCCGCCGGAAGCGGCGTTCATCAACGGCATGCTGGCGCATTCCGATGAAACCGACGACTCCAACGAGTTTTCGCAGTCGCATCCAGGCTGCTCGGTCGTTCCCGCAACGTTGGCCGCCGCGGAAAAATTCGGCATCGACGGAACACGCTTCTTGCGCGCCGTGACCCTCGGGTATGACATCGGGCCGCGCATGACCATCAGCTTTGGCTCGATCGATTTTCGGAACAACAGCCACAAGAGCACGCACGCCATCTCGAGCGTCTTCGGGTCGGCGGCCGCGGCGGGCTGCGCAGCGAACCTGAACGCCCAGCAGATGCGCTGGCTCCTCGATTACACGGCGCAGCAATCCTCGGGCATCGGCGCGTGGACGCGCGATACCGAGCATATCGAGAAAGCCTTCGTCTTCGCGGGCATGACGGCGCGCAACGGGGTTACCTCCGCGCTGGTCGTTCACGCGGGATTTGACGGCCTCGACGACATCTTTTCTGGTGTGGACAATTACTTCCTGGCGTACGCTCCGAATGCGAACACAGAGGAGTTGGTCAATCAGCTCGGCGAGCGCTACGAGATTGCCCGAACCAACATTAAGAAATGGACCGTCGGTTCGCCGATCCAGGCGCCGCTTGATTGCCTGTACAACATCCTGAAGAAGCGCCCCGTGAAGCCGGACGACGTGAAGTCGATCGTCGTGCGTCTCGCCAACAC
>JACXTT010008251.1_pt1 | contig 14468 bp, 16 predicted proteins | sample 9270951 | NCBI WGS metagenome assembly JACXTT01 (sample SAMN15532306, study PRJNA645909) | rock metagenome | isolation source: weathered quartz diorite | place: Puerto Rico | collected 2017-06-21
CTCCAAGAATCGCGTCACCGACGAGACCCTCCGGCTCCTCGTGCGCCTGGCCGAGGCCGCCGGGCTGCGCGAGCGGATCGACGCCATGTTCCGGGGCGAGAAGATCAACGTGACGGAGCAGCGCGCGGTCCTGCACGTGGCCCTGCGCGCGCCGCGGGGGACGTCCATCCTCGTCGACGGCGACAATGTCGTCGACCAGGTCCACGCCGTGCTCGACGCGATGAGCGGCTTCGCCGCGCGCGTGCGGAGCGGCGGATGGACGGGCCACACGGGCCGGCGCCTCCGCAACGTCATCAACATCGGCATCGGCGGCTCGGACCTGGGGCCCGTGATGGCCTACGAGGCGCTCCGGCACTACAGCGACCGCGCCATGACCTTCCGGTTCGTGTCCAACGTCGACGCCACCGACTTCGTCGAGGCGGTCCGCGATCTCGACCCGGCCGAGACGCTCTTCATCGTCTCCTCGAAGACGTTCACGACCCTCGAGACGATGACCAACGCGCAAAGCGCGCGCGAGTGGCTCCTGGCCGGTCTCGGCGGCGACGTCAAGGCGGTGGCCAAGCATTTTGTCGCCGTGTCGACCAACGCCGCGGAGGTGGCCCGCTTCGGGATCGACACCGCCAACATGTTCGGCTTCTGGGACTGGGTCGGCGGGCGCTACTCGATGGACTCGGCCATCGGCCTGTCGACGATGCTCGCGATCGGCCCGGAGGGCTTTCGGGCCATGCTGAACGGCTTTCACCAGATGGACGAGCACTTTCGCACCGCGCCGTTCGAGCGCAATCTGCCGGTGCTCATGGGCCTTCTGGGGATCTGGTACACCGACTTCTTCGGCGCCCAGACCGTGGCGGTCCTTCCTTACGAGCAGTACCTGAAGCGCTTCCCGGCCTATCTGCAGCAGCTGACGATGGAGAGCAACGGCAAGCAGGTCACCCTCGACGGCACCCGGGTCGCCGGCGACACCGGACCGATCTACTGGGGCGAGCCGGGGACCAACGGGCAGCACTCCTTCTACCAACTGATCCATCAGGGCACTCGGCTCGTCCCGTGCGACTTCATCGCCTTCGCGAAGCCGCTCAACCCCCTGGGCCGCCATCACGAGATCCTGTTGGCGAACGTCGTCGCTCAGAGCGAAGCCCTCGCGTTCGGCAAGACGGCCGAGCAGGTCAAGGACGAGGGGACACCCGGTTGGCTCGTGCCCCATCGCGTCTTCGACGGCAACCGGCCGTCGAACACGATCGTGGTCGAGCGACTCACGCCGGAATCGCTCGGCAGCCTCGTCGCGCTCTACGAGCACAGCGTGTTCACCCAGGGCGCCATCTGGCAGATCGATTCGTTCGACCAGTGGGGCGTCGAGCTCGGCAAGGTGCTGGCCCAGCGGATCGTCCCGGAGATCGCGAGCCAGTCAGAGCCGCGGCTGACGCACGACGGCTCGACCAACAACCTGATCCGGAGCTTGCGGAAGCTCGGGAGGAAGTCGTGATGGACGACAAGGAAGCCCTCGGGCGGATCAACGAGCTCGCGCGCGAGGAGCACGAGCTGTTCGAGCGCGAATCGCACGGCAAGGTGACGGACGTCGATCGCGCGCGGCTGCGGCGGATCGAAGTCACCCTGGACCAGTGCTGGGACTTGCTGCGCCAGCGACGGGCGCGGCGGGCGGCGGGCCTCGACCCTGACGACGCGCAGGTCCGCGACGAGAAGACGGTCGAGGGCTACACGGCCTGACGGCATGAGCGATCTCCTGCCGTCGGCCGACGTCGTCGACTGCCCGCCGGGTCAGGCGGTCGCTCCCGTCATCGAATCGTACCCGGCGCGCAAGGCGGCGCTGCCCGGTGGGCTGGTCGTCCGCCGGGTGCTCCCTCGCGCGGGGCGCCGGATGGTCGGGCCGTGGTGCTTTCTGGATCATTACGGCCCGCTCTCCTTCGACGCCGGGAAGCCGATGGATATCGGGCCGCATCCTCATATCGGGCTGCAGACCGTGACCTGGCTGATCGAGGGCGAGGCGCTGCACCACGACAGCCTGGGCCACGAGCGATTGATCCGGCCCGGTCAGCTCAACCTCATGACCGCGGGCTCGGGGATCTCGCACGCCGAGGAAACGCCGAGCCGAAGCTCGGGAAGACTGCACGGGGTGCAGCTCTGGGTGGCGCTCCCGGAAGCGCGCCGGCACGGCCCGCCGGCCTTCGATCACTACGCCGAGCTTCCCATCGCGGCGATCGGCAGCGTGCGGGCGGCCGTGCTGATGGGCGACCTCGCGGGCGCGCGCTCCCCGGCAACGGCCCACTCGCCGATGGTGGGTGCGGAGGTCGTCGCGGGCAGCGACGGCGAGGCGCGCGTGCCGCTCGATCCGCGCTTCGAGCACGCCCTCGTGCTGATCGACGGCCGCGCCGCGCTGGGCGAGCGCGTGCTGGAGCCGGCGACGCTCTATTACCTTGGGACGGGCCGCGACGCGCTGAACCTCAGCGCCCGCGCGGGGTCGCGCCTCGTGCTGCTGGGCGGCGAGCCGTTCGGCGAGCACATCCTCATGTGGTGGAATTTCGTGGCGCGCACGCCGGACGAGATCGCGCAGGCGCGGCGCGACTGGGAGCAGGAGAGTCGCCGGTTCGGCTCGGTGCCGGCGTACGCGGGTGCGCGCATTCCGGCGCCGCCGCTCTCGCCGCGAGTCCGGGCGCCGGAATAGCCGAGTCGAAGGCCCCCGCGCATTCGCGCGGCAGGCCGGATGCCCGAAGACGCGGACGACGTTCGGGCACGACGCCCGAATCGCCTCGCCCTATCGAGCGCTCTCTCCCGCGCATTCGGCGGCTGCATCGAGTCGATCGGCCGCTTCGCATTCCACGACGAAACGTTGCGTTCCGGGGTGAAACGCTTTCGGCGCCTCCGCGGGGCTGATTTGGCGAACTGTCCGCACATCTGACGTTGGTCACTTCTTTGCACATGCTGCGGCGGGTGAAGACGATGAGCTGGATGGACATGAGCGAATACCTCTCGATCGAGGCCGCCGCGCGGGACCGGCTCGACGCGCTCCGTCGCGCCGCGATGTCACGACACCCGAGCGCGGCGGCGCCGCCCTCCTCGCTGAGGGCGATGCTCTTCGTGTCGGCCGCGCTCCGCGCCAAGCCGCGCGACATCGATCGCTATATCGACTACTTCGGCGATACGGTGCTGCGCCCGCGATAGCGGCGCGAGGGCGCGCGACTTCCTCGCCGCCCGTGGCGGCCTCTTCAACGCATCGTAGGCCTCGGTGAGATGCACGCCGGCTCGGCGCCTGAACGATTTCACGTGGTACCGGCCGCGGTGTCTCAGTGAGATAGGAGGGTCGTGGATGCTTCGGACGCTGGGTCTGAAGGCCGACGTCGATGCCGGCCTCGTGACGGCTCTGCGCGCAGGCGGGCCGGACGCCGCCGTCGAGCTCGTCGAGCGCTACGGCGAGCGCGCCTATCGTCTGGCCGCACGCGTCACCGGCGCGGCGGACGATGCCGAGGAAGCCGCCCGGACCGCGCTGCTGACGGCCGTGTACACCATCGACGAGTTCACAGGCGACACGAGCTTCGGCGCCTGGATCGACCGGCTCGCCGCGCGCGCGGCGTACGAAAAGCTCCTGGCGCGCCCCACGACGACAGGACGGGAAGCGGCCGAGGCGGCAGCACTCGACGACGTGCTCCCCCCGCTCGACGGCGGCGGCCTTCATTTCGAGCCGATGCGCGACTGGTCGGATCGAGTGGAGGCCGCGGAGCTGCAGGGTGAGCTTCGCCACGCCCTGGCCGGCGCACTCGACTCCCTGCCGGCCGACTATCGAGCCGCGCTGGTGCTTCACGACGTCGAGGGCATGGAAGACGCCGAGATCGCCGAGGCCCTCGGGATCACTCCGGCGGCCGTGAGGGCGCGCGTCCACCGCGGGCGGCTCTTCGCGCGCAAGCGTCTGTCCGATCGGCTCGCCACCGCGTAGCCGCACCGGCTCCCATCAGGGGCTCTGAGTCGGGGCGGATTCATGTCTTCTCCGCTCCGAGCCGCACGACGGGATCACGGCCAGTATGCGCTCTCGGCGCGCGCGGGGCAGCGGCTCGCGCGCGAGCCACACGCAGAAGCCGCCCGACGGCTCGATCGCCCATTCGGCCACTTCCGCCGTGACGCGCATCCCTTCACCGAGCTTGCGGTCGGCGAGGAAGCCGAAGGTCGGGACGAGCGCGCGGGCCAGGCCGGCGGCGACGGGGCTGTCGATATAGACGTAGGCCACGAGCTTGGGATTGACGGTCTCGCGCTGTGGCTCGACGTCGACGACCGTGAGGGCACTGCCGCTGATCGTGCCGAGGAAGGCGCCGGTGTATTGCCCACTCGAGAGCATGACCAAGCGCCGTGGCTCGCGTCGCAGCACTTGCACGAACCCGCGTGCGCCGTCGCCGTCGCTGGCCACGTAGTGGTCGTCGTCGACCGCGCGGACCTCGAAGCGGGCGATGCTTCGGAAGCGCGCCGCGGCGGCCGTCACCTCCGGCGCGTCCAGGAACGCCAGGTAGACGTCGAGCGGGACCCGGGCGGGACGCCCCTTGAGGGTGCGGCGCAGGGTGGGCTCGCTCCAGACGCGCTCGACGGCCGCCGAAACGTCGGGCGCGAACGCCTGGCGCGGGCCGAGCAGGGGCGGCCAGGGGTCAGGCGAGGCCGCGCCGGCACCCGCCCCGAGCGCCAGGAACGCGGCGGCCAGCGTCAGAAGAGGTCGTGGGGTAGAGCGAGCCGGCATCGCGAAGCTCCTTCACTCGCCTCTTGAGATGGCGGGTCGTGGCCGGACAGACTCCGGGACCCCGCAGTCCGAGGAAATTCTCCGTCGCGCGGAACCGACGCGGCCGTTCCCTTCATCTCAAGCACCGCGCGGTAAGCTGTGCTCGTTGTCGATTTCAGCCCTCCCGGAGCGACTATCGGGTGTGCGCGGCCGTTCGCCCGTCGCCGGGAGGGGATATGAAGTACGCGTGCCTGGTCTACCTGGTCGAGAGGGACATGAACGCGATGACCAAGAAGGAATGGGACACTTGCGTCGGCGAGAGCCTGGCCTACGACGACGCGCTCCGAAAGACCGGGCACTTCGTCGCCGCCCAGGCCCTGCAGCCGGTCGAGACGGCGACCACGATCCGGGTGCGGAACGCGAAAGTCTCGGCGACCGACGGTCCGTTCGCGGAGACCAAGGAGCAGCTGGGCGGGTTCCTGCTGATCGAGGCTCGCGACCTGAACGAGGCCATCCAGCTGGCGACGAAGATCCCGATGGCCCGCTACGGCACGATCGAGGTTCGCCCGGTCCGAGATATCCGGCCCTGAGGAGGACGCGATGAAGTTCATGTTCACGATCTATCACGATGAGAACGTGCTGGACTCACGGCCCGAGGGCGAGCTGCAGACCCTCACCGATTCGGCCCTCGACTACGTCGAGACGATCCGAAAGAGCGGCCACTACATCGTCTCCAACGCCCTGCAGCGCGCCCGGACCGCCAGGACGATACGGGTGCACGGCGGCAAGGTCTCCATCACGGACGGCCCCTTCGCCGAGACGAAGGAGCAGCTCGGGGGCTTCTTTCTCATCGAGGCCAAGGACATCGACGAGGCGTGCGCGGTGGCCTCGCGATTCCCGCCTGCGCGCATCGGCGTCATCGAGGTCCGGCCCGTGCTGGAGCTGACGCACTCCTGAGCTCCGCGAATCTGAGTGCGGCGACCCGCGCATGAGTGAGCCGACGATGGACGACGCGCGCGAGGCGGTGGACGCGGTGTACCGATCCGAGTCGCGCCGCGTCCTGGCCACGCTCATTCGCCTGCTCGGCGGCTTCGACCTGGCCGAGGAGGCGCTGCACGAGGCCTTCGCCGCCGCCGTCGAGCGGTGGCCGCGCGAGGGCACGCCGGCGAACCCGCGGGCGTGGCTCGTCTCCGCCGGGCGATACAAGGCCATCGACGCCATGCGCCGGCGCGCGCGGTTCGACGCCTCGCAGACGGAGCTCGCCGAGCGCCTCGAGGCCGATGCGGTCCGCGACACGCCGGGCGAGACCGAGGACATCGCGGACGACCGGCTCCGGCTGATCTTCACCTGCTGCCACCCCGCCCTGCCGCCGGACGCGCAGGTCGCGCTGACCCTTCGCGAGGTGTGCGGTCTCACGACCGAGGAGATCGCGCGCGCCTTTCTCACCGCGCCGCCCACGCTCGCCCAGCGCATCGTCCGCGCCAAGGCGAAGATCCGTGACGCGCGCATCCCCTACGAGGTCCCCGCGCTGCCCGAGCTGCCGGATCGTCTGGACACCGTCCTGCACGTGATCTATCTGGTCTTCAACGAGGGGTACTCGGCGTCGTCGGGCGATTCGCTGACCCGCGCGGATCTCTCGGGTGAGGCCATTCGCCTGGGGCGGCTCTTGGTCGAGCTGCTCCCCGAGCCCGAGGCGCTGGGCCTGCTCGGGCTCATGCTGCTGCACGAATCGCGGCGCGGCGCGCGCACCTCGCCGAGCGGCGAGCTGATCTTGCTGTCCGATCAGGACCGCGCGAGCTGGGATCGCGCCTACATCGTCGAGGGCGCCGCGCTCGTCGAGCGGGCGCTCGCCTCGCGCCGGATCGGCCCGTACACCCTGCAGGCGGCGATCGCCGCGGTGCACACCGAGGCGCCCTCCGCCTCGGCGACCGACTGGCCGCAGATCGTCGGGCTCTACGACGTGCTGATGCGGGCCGCGCCATCGCCGGTGATCGAGCTGAATCGCGCGGCGGCGGTCGCGATGCGCGACGGGCCGATGGCGGGCCTGGCCCTGATCGACGCGATCCTGGCGCGCGGCGACCTCGCCGACTATGCGCCGGCGCACTCGGCGCGGGCGGAGCTGTGCCGACGGCTCGGGAAGACCGGCGACGCGCGCGTGTCCTACGAGAAGGCGCTCGGCCTCACGCGCCAGGAGCCGCAGCGGCGCTTTCTCGAGCGCCGCCTGGCCGAGCTTCCGGACTGAGCCCGAAGCGACCGCGAGGGCTACCCCGCTTCACCGTCGAGCCGCGATGGCCGGCGCCGGTCGTTTGACGTCACGCGGGAACGGACGTACGTTGTGCGCGTTCCTCCGATCCGGCGCCGCGTCGGCGGCATCCTATGGGTGGTCAAGGCCCGACCGGATCGGGGGTCGAAGGAGGCGGACGTGGTCCGGGGCCTGACGCTCGAAACGTTCACGGCGATTCACGTCGTGCTGAGCCTGATCGGGATCGGCGCCGGATTGGTCGTGCTGGTCGGCCTCACCGTGGGACGACATCTCGGCGTCTGGGCCGCGCTGTTTCTCGCCACCACGGTCCTGACGTGCGTGACCGGATTCGGCTTCCCGGTCGATCACGTGCTGCCGTCGCACATCGTGGGCGTCCTGTCCCTGGTGGTGCTCGCGCTGGCGATCGTCGCGCTCTACGCGCTTCACCTGCGCGGCGCGTGGCGCGCGATCTACGTGGTCTCGGCCGGCCTCGCGCTCTACTTCAACGTCTTCGTCGGCGTCGTCCAGGCCTTCCTGAAGGTTTCGGCGCTGCACGCGCTGGCGCCGCAGCAGACGGAGGCGCCCTTCGTGGTGGCGCAGCTGCTCGTGCTCGTCGTCTTCATCGTGCTCACGGTGGTGGCGGCCAGACGCCTCCGCGGCGTCGCCCTCGCGCGCGCCTGACCGGCGGGCCGGGAGGCGTAATCGGGCCTCATGCTCGAGGTCGGCGGGCTCGTGAAGGCGTTCGGCAACCTGCGGGCCGTCGACGGCGTCGACCTCGCGATCGAGGCGGGCACCATCACCGGCCTCATCGGCCCCAACGGCGCGGGCAAGACGACGCTCTTCAACCTCATCGCGGGCACGCTCGCGCCCGAGGCCGGCGCCATCCGATTCATGGGCGAGCGCATCGACCGGCTCACCCCCGATCGCATCTTCGCCAGGGGGCTCGCCCGCACGTTTCAGGTGCCGCGGCCGTTCCCGCAGATGACGGTGCTGGAGAATCTCATGCTGGCGCCGCTGCGCCAGGCGGGCGAGCGGTTCTGGAACAACTGGGTCCGGGCCGGGCGCGTGCGGGCCGAGGAGCGCCGCGCGCGCGAGCGCGCGATGGAGGTGCTCGAGCTCTGCGCGCTCGCCGACAAGGCCGGGGAGACGGCCGGGCGGCTCTCGGGCGGCCAGCAGAAGCTCCTCGAGCTGGCCCGCGTGCTGATCGCCGAGCCGAAGCTGATCCTGCTCGACGAGCCGGCGGCGGGCGTCAATCCGATCCTGCTCGAGACGCTCGTGGACCGCATCGTGCGGCTCAACCGGCGCGGCGTCACGTTCCTGGTCATCGAGCACAACCTCGATCTCGTGATGAGCGTGTGCCGGCCGATCGCCGTCATGGCCCAGGGCCGGCTGATCTACCACGGCGACGCGGCCGGCGTGCGGCAGGACCGGCGAGTGCTCGACGCCTATCTGGGCGACATGCCGGCATGAGCGACGACGGCGGGCTCTCCGTCCAGGATCTCGTCGCCGGCTACGTCCGCGGCCTGCCGGTCGTGCACGGCGTCTCGATCGAGGTCGCCCGGCGCGAGATCGTCACGCTCATCGGCCCCAACGGCGCCGGCAAGAGCACCCTGCTCAAGGCGATCGCGGGGTTGATCGCGTGCGAGGGGGGGCGCGTGCGGCTCGACGGCCGCGACGTGACCGCGCTGCCCGCGCACCGGGTCGTGTCGGCGGGGATCGGGTTCGTGCCCCAGACGGGCAACGTCTTCACGACCCTCACCGTCCACGAGAATCTGCGGGTGGGCGCGCACGTGATCCCGGGCTCGTTGAATCGGCGCCTGGACCGCGCCTACGCGCTGTTTCCGCCGCTCGCGGCGCGACGCGCGCTCCGCGCCCGCACGCTGTCGGGCGGGGAGCGGCAGATGCTGGCGATCGCGCGCGCCCTCATGACCGATCCGACGGTGCTCATGCTCGACGAGCCGACCGCCGGCCTGGCGCCGCTGGTGGTCGAGGAAGTCTTCGACCGCCTGCGCCGGCTCGCCGAGAGCGGGATCGCCGTGCTCATGGTGGAGCAGAACGCGAAGGCGGCGCTGCGCGCGTCCGACCGCGGCTACGTCCTGGCCGAGGGCAAGAACCGCTTCACGGGCGCCGCCCGCGATCTGCTCGGCGACCCCGGCGTGGCCGAGGCGTTCCTCGGCGGCCGTCGGACCAGCGCGCCGCCGCCCGGCGGTGCGCGATGGTGACCGACACGATCCTCCGGGACCTGACCCGGCGGGGTCGATCGTGATCTTTCAAATGCTGGCCGACGGCATCCTCACCGGCGCGGTCATCGCGCTCGGCGCGATCGGCGTGACGTTCACGCTCGGGATCATGCGCTTCGCGAATTTCGCGCATTCCGAGCTCCTGACGTGGGGCGCCTACATCGCGCTGGTCGTCGTCGCGTTCGCCGGGCCCGGCACGCCGACGGGCCCGCTCTCGTTCGGCTGGCAATTGCTCGCCGCGGCGTCCATCGCGGCCGCCTTGACCGGCCTGATCGCGTGGGCGGTCGACGTCCTCGTGTTTCGGCGACTCAGACGCCGGGGCGCCATGCCGCTGACGATGGTGTTCGCCGCGTTCGGGGCCGCGCTCGTCATGCGCCATCTGATCGTGCTCGTGTGGGGGCACGAGTCCCGCTACTACACGCGCGAGCTGCAGATGGCGGTGGAGCTCCTGCCCGGCGTGCGCGTGTTGCCGGATCAGGTCTTCATTCTCGGCCTGGCCCTGGCGGCGATGGTCGCGCTGCACGTGTTCCTTTCCCGGAGCCGGACCGGCATCGCGATGCGGGCGATGGCCGAGAGCCCGGCCCTGGCCCAGGTGTGCGGCGTCGAGGTCGAGGCCGTGGTGCGGCTCACGTGGATCATCTCCGGCGCGCTGGCGGCGCTCGCCGGCGTCTTCATCGGGCTCACGCCGCAGCTTCATCCCGAGATCGGCTTCAACCTGCTGCTCTCGCTGTTCGCGGCGGCGATCCTCGGAGGCACCGGAAGCCTCGCCGGCGCGGTGGTCGGCGGCTTCCTGGTCGGCCTCGGCGAGAACCTGTCCCTGCTCGTGATCAGCCCCGGCTACAAAGGCGCGATGCCGTTCCTGCTGCTGCTCGTCATCTTGATCGTGCGGCCGCAGGGCATCTTCGGGGACCGCGCGTAGATGGTCTCGTATCTGGTGTTCTTCGCCAGCATCGTCTTGATCCTCGGCCTCTTGACGCTCGGATTGAACCTGCAGTGGGGGTTCACCGGGCTCTTCAACGCGGGCGTGGTCGGGTTCTACGCGATCGGCGCCTACACGCACGCGATCCTCACCGCGGCGCCACAGCCGCAGTACATCGGCAACTTCGGCCTGCCGTGGCTCGTGGGCGTGCTGGCCGCGATGGCCACGACGGCCCTCGCGGGCTGGCTCATCGGCCTCGTCACGATCCGCCTGCGCGGCGACTACCTCGCCATCGCCACGTTCGGCGTGGCCGTCTCGATCCAGCTCGTCACCCTGAACTGGGAGCCGCTCACCGGCGGCCCGCAGGGGCTCACGCGCATCGCCAAGCCGCTGGCGCCGCTGTTCGAGACGCCGTTCGGCTTCAACCTCTGGTTTCTCGGCCTCATGATCGCGATCCTGGCGGCGACCTACAGGGCCCTCGACCGGGTGCTGATGTCGCCCTGGGGCCGCGTGCTGAAGGCGATCCGCGAGGACGAGACCGCCGCCGTCGCGCTCGGCAAGAGCGCTCGCCGCTTCCGGCTGGAAGCCTTCGTGCTGGGCTCGACGCTCATGGGGCTGGCCGGCGCGCTCTACGTCAGCTTCATCGGCTTCGTGAGCCCGTTCGACTTCCTGCCGATCGTCACCTTCCAGGTATGGGCCATGCTCATCGTGGGGGGCAGCGGCAACAACCGCGGCGCCCTGCTCGGCGCGCTGGTCGTCTGGGCCATCTGGGCCGGCTCCGGCGTTCTCGTCACCAAGCTGGTCCCGCCGAGCCGTGCCGCGCAGGGCGCCGCCGTCCAGGTGATCCTCATCGGCCTGCTCCTGATGCTGGTGCTCCTCTTCCGCCCGCGCGGGCTGATCGGCGAGGCGGCGGTTGTCTCGCGTCACGTGAACGATTAAGCTCCCTCTGCTGAAGGCTCGATCCAGAAAGGACACCATGAAACGAGATAGTCGCAGTGCGGCCGTGCTCGTCCTTGCGTTGATGGCTGGCGTGCTGTTCGCGGCCAGCGCGGCCGCGCAGAGCTGCCCGGTGAAGATCGGCGGGATCCTGCCGCTGACCGGCTCGATGGCGCCGATCACCAAGAAGATCGCGCAGTCGGCCGAGCTGGCGATCGAGCACGTCAACCAGGGCGGGGGGGTCAAGGGCTGCCCCGTGCAGTTCATCCTCCGTGACGACCAGGGCCAGCCGACGGTGGGCGTGGACGCGGCCAAGTACCTGGTCGAGGTGGAGCGGGTCCCCGCGTTCACCGGAACCATCTCCTCGGGCGTGACCGGGCCGATCATCTCCTCGGTGACGGCGCCGTCGAAGGTGGTGCAGATCACGTGCTGCTCGACGGCGAGCCCCTTCACGCTCGACGGGCGCAGCGGCGGCTACTTCTTCCGCACCATTCCCACCAGCAAGACCCAGGCGTACGCGACGGCTTCGGAGACCTCCCGGCGCGGCTTCAAGAAGACCGCGGTCATCTACATCAACACCGACTTCGGCACGGACATGCTGCGCTTCTACAGGGCCGCGGTCGCCAAGCTGGGCGGCGAGATCATCGCCGAGGTGCCGTACAACGACAATCAGCCGAGCTACCGGGCCGAGGTCACGAAGGCGCTCGCGGCCAAGCCCGAGTCGCTGCTGCTGATCGGCTTCCCCAAGGACGCCGTCACGATCGTGCGCGAGTGGCTCTCGCTCGGCGGCACCAAGACCGTCGCGCTCAACAACTCGATGCGCACCATGGACTTCGTCAACGGCGTGGGCGCGAAGTTCGTCGAGGACTTCTTCGGCATGGACAACGCCCAGGTGGCGGGTCCGCACGTCGACGCGTTCAACAAGGCGTTCGAGGAGAAGTTCCAGGCGGATACCAAGGGCCCGGGCGTCCACACGCAGTACGACGCGCTGATGGTGATGGCGCTGGCCATGAACATCGCCAAGGACCTGACCGGTCCGTCGATCAAGGACGCGGTGCGCCGCGTGCACACCCCGGGCGGCGCGCCCGTGGGCACGGGGCCGGCGGAGTACAAGAAAGCGCTCGAGCTCATCAAGGCGGGCAAGCCGATCAAATACTTCGGCGCGACCGGGCCGATCGAGTTCGACGCCAACGGCGACGTGACCGGGCCAGCGCTCGTGTGGAAGGTCAAGGACGGCCAGATCGTGACCGACCGGATCATCACCATCGAGGACATGCAGACCCTGTTCAAGCGCGTCGAGAATTGAGGGCCCGTGAAGCTGGCGCGTGACCGAGGAGCACCGCGGCTTCGCCGGGGTGCTCCGAGCGTGGGGAGGCTTGGGGGGCGCTCGGAGCCCCCCATGTACTGACTTGCAGCTCTCGCATTGCGTCACCGCCGAGTGCGCCGTGCCGGCGCGGCGCGCCTACGCGTTTCTGTCGGACGGTCTCGCGGTCGGCCGCTGGGCACTCGGCTCGTTCGCGGCCCGCCGGGTGGGCCGTAATCTCTTCAGGGGCCGGTCCCTCTTCGACGGGTCGGAGGTGCTTTACCGGCCAGTCGGCGATGCCGCTCGGCTGATCGTCGACTACCATGTGGGCACGGCCCCGGAGGCGCTGAGACCTCGCGTGATGGCGCGGGTGGTGCCCGGGGAGGCGACCGGCCGCGGCAAGGGCTCGTGTCTGGTGACGCTCGTCGCCTGGCGCGACGCGTCGATGAGCCAGGCGCGCTGGGAGCGCCTGGTCGCGTGCCACGAGGTCGAGATCCGTCTGGTGCAGGCTCTGCTCGCCGGCGAGCGGGCCGCCGAGAGGAAGGGCTCATGATCGATCTGGCGCACTGCCGCGCGCTCGACACCCGCGATCCGCTGCGGGGGGTGCGCGAGCGCTTCGCACGGTCCGCCGAGGACACGGTGTACCTCGACGGCAACTCGATCGGCGCGATGCCCGCCGACGCCGCCTCGCGCGTCGAGCGCGTGATGCTCGATGGCTGGCGCGACGCGCGGCGGCGCGGCTGGAACCGCTACGACTGGCTGGAGAAGCCCTGGCGGATGGGCGAGGGCCTGGCGCACATCCTCGGCGCCGGCCGGGGCGACGTGGTGTTCTGCGACAACACCACGATCAACCTCTACAAGATCCTGGGCTACGCCTGGCAGCTCGATCGCTCGCGGCCCGTGATCGTGACGGAAGCGCATAACTTCCCGACCGACATGTACGTCGCCGAGGGACTCGCCCGGTTCACCGGCGGCGGCGCGTCGGTACGCCGTATCGCGAAGCCCGCCGAGCTCGACGGTGCGCTCTCCGCCGACGTCGGCGTGCTCTACCTGAGCCACGTCGACTATCGCACGAGCCGTCGCTGGAACATGGCCGCGGTCAACGAGCTGGCGCGCGCCCGGGGCGCCTTCACCCTGTGGGACTGCTCGCACGCGGCGGGCGCCGTCCCGGTCGACCTCGCGGGCACCGGGGCCGACTTCGCGGTCGGCTGCGGGTACAAGTACCTCTGCGGCGGGCCGGGCGCGCCGGCCTGGCTCTACGTGCACCCGCGGCACCAGGACCGCGCGTGGCCCGTCATCGCCGGCTGGATGGGCCACGCCGACGTGTTCGCGTTCGCGGGGACCTACGAGCCGCTGGCGGGCGTGCGGCGCCACCTGACCGGCACGCCGGGCATCATCGCCAACGAGGCGATGGCCGCGGCGGTCGACATCTGGCGCGACGTGAAGTGCCCAGATCTCGCGTGGAAGCACCGCTCGCTCTCCGGGCTCACGATCGCGCTGCTCGAGCAGGAGTGCGGCAAGTTCGGCGTCACGGTCACGTCGCCGCGCGACTACGACGAGCAGGGCGGCCACATCGGCTTCAGCCATCCCGGCGCGGGCTCGGTCTGCGAGGCCTTGCTCGAGCACGGCGTGGTGAGCTCGTTCCGCAAGCCGGACGTGGTCCGCTTCGGGATCTCGCCCGTGGCGATCAGCCACGAGGACGTCTGGGTCGCCGTGTCGCGCCTGCGCGGCGTGCTCGAGACCGAGGTGTGGCGCGAGCCGCGCTTCAAAAAGGTCTCGGTGTGAGCGCGCGGCTGGCCGCCGACATCGGCGGTACGTTCACCGACGTCGTGCTCGAGAGCCCGGCGGGCCGCGCCACCGCCAAGGTGCTCACGACCGGCGCGCCCGAGGTGGGCGTGCTCGAGGGGATCCGGCGCGTGCTGGCCGCGGCCGGCTTGCCGCCGTCGGAAGTCGCGGTGTTCGTCCACGGCACGACCCTGGCCACCAACGCCCTCATCGAGCGCAAGGGCGCCCGGACCGCGTTCGTCACCACCGAGGGGCTGCGCGACATCCTCGAGATGGGCTACGAGAAGCGCTTCGAGCAGTACGACGTCTACATGGAGCGGCCGCTGCCGCTC
>JACXTT010008252.1_pt1 | contig 14468 bp, 11 predicted proteins | sample 9270951 | NCBI WGS metagenome assembly JACXTT01 (sample SAMN15532306, study PRJNA645909) | rock metagenome | isolation source: weathered quartz diorite | place: Puerto Rico | collected 2017-06-21
TCGTCGCCGTGCTGACGCAGGCCGCATGGGCTGCCTCGGGCCGCGAGCGAGAGCCTTTTCGACGCGTTCTCTCGTATCCACGGGTGCAGAGGCGGCACCGAGCTCGGCTCTGATCGCGAACCACAAGCAGCCGATGTCGCCTGGCTCGAGGAAGAGGCTGCACGCCGCCGACAGCCTACGCCGTCGAGCCGCCCGGGCTACCCGCGACCTCCGACCATCGCCCGTTCGCGCCGCGCTCGAGCACCGACTCGCCCCACCACTCGCCGTCGCCCTCCGTGAAGCGAAGGACGATCTCGGGCGCGCCGTCGCCGTTCATGTCGAAGACGGCGAGCGGCCGGTAGCAGAGGCGATTCTCCGTCTTGCTGCTGCGCTCTTGGCTCACCACGCTCCACGCGCCGTTCGCGAGCGACGCGACGATCCATCCGCCGCACTTGCCGCCGATCGCCATCTTCGTGCCGCTGTCCTCGAAGAAGCGCGTTTCGGTCTTCACCTCGGAGAGCGTCTCGGGGAGCCCCGTCTGCGAATGACCGTGTCCGATGCGCGCGAGCATGCCGGCGAACGCCGCGCGCTCTCCCGCCGACGGCTTCCATTCGAGGGATGCTGACGGCGACCACGCCGAGTCCTCCGAGACGAAGAGCAGCGTTCTGTCATGCGGTGGCGGAGAAGCGAACGAGACCTCCCAGCAGCCCGTCACGTCGTAGCGCTCTCCGGCGCGCAGCGTGTACGTCCCTACCACGCTGCCCCACGCGTCGATCGCGCGCCACCGTGATCGCGCCGTCGACCAGCGTGTGCGCGGCCCGCATGTCTTGCCGCGCTCGTCGGGGCGGACCGCGCTCGCGATCACGCCGCCCTTGACGACCGCGAGCGGCACGTGAGGGTTGCCGGCGAGGAAGTAGGACGCCGGGGCCGGTGACGCGTCGGCGCGGGCGACGCCGACGAGGAGGAGCACGGAGGCGAGCCCGACGAGACGACGCATCTCGCATCTATCCCATCGAACCGGCCACGCGGACCACTTCCTCGTGGCGAAAGCCCCCTCATGCTATGAGGCCCCCGACATGTCGACTCGCTCCTTCGTCATCGGCGGCGCCGGGTTCATCGGGAGCCACCTCGTCGACCTGCTCGTCCAGCGCGGGCCCGTGACCGTCTACGACAACATGACGATCGGGAAGCGCGAGTTCATCGGCGCACATCTCGACTCCGGCAAGGCGACGCTCGTGCAGGCCGACGCCCTCGATCTCGATGCGGTCACCAAGGCGATGGCCGGCCACGACATCGTGTTCCACCTCGCCGCGAACCCCGAGGCGCGCTGGGGCCTCGAGCGCACGCGCCTCGACCTCGAGCAAGGCACCATCGCGACGTACAACGCGCTCGAGGCCGCGCGGCTGAACGGTGTGCCGCGCTTCCTCTTCGCGTCGAGCGGCACCGTGTACGGCAACTTCGCCGAGCCGTGCGGCGAGATGGATCTCGGGCATCTCCCGATCTCGCTCTACGGCGCGAGCAAGTTCGCGGGCGAGGCCCTCGTCGCTTCGTACGTCGAGTGCTTCGGCCTCACTGGCGTCATCACGCGCTTCGGCAACGTCGTCGGGCCGCGCGGCACGCACGGCGCCATCTTGGATTTCTGCAAGAAGCTGAAGGCCCATCCCGAGTACCTCGACGTGCTCGGCGACGGCCGGCAGGCGAAGCCGTACCTCCACGTCACCGACTGCGCGGCCGGCATGCTCCACGTGGTCGACAACGCGAAGGAGAAGCTCGCGATCTACAACCTCGCGCCGCCCGACTGGACGAGCGTGAAGCGCATCGCCGAGCTCTGCGTCGCCGCGTCTCCGAACAAGAGCGCGCGCATCGAGTACGGCACCGGCTCGCAGGGATGGCCCGGCGACGTCCCGGTCTCGCGCATCAAGCCCGACAAGCTCGCTGCGCTCGGCTTCCGTGTGCGCTTCGGGTCGGACGCCGCGGTCGAGCAGGCCGTGTCGGAGGTCGCGCGCGAGGTCTTCGGCTGATGCAAGCGGTCGTGCTCGCCGGCGGGCTCGCGACGCGCATGCATCCGCGCACGCTCACGCTCCCGAAGTCGATGCTCGAGGTCGCGGGCCGGCCGTTCGTGGACCTGCAGCTCGAGCTCCTCGCGAAGCACGGCTACTCCGACGTGCTCATGTGCGTCGGTCACCTCGGCGAGCAGGTCGAGGCGCACGCCGGCGACGGGTCGCGTTTCGGGATTCGCGTGCAGTATGCATACGATGGTCCGAAATTGCTGGGCACGTGGGGCGCGGTGCGGGCCGCGGCTTCGAGTCTCGGGCCCACGTTCCTCGTGACCTACGGCGACAGCTACCTGCCGTTCGACTACGCGGAGCCGCTTCGCGTGCTCGAGGCGAACGCCGACTGTGACGGCGTGATGAGCGTGTACGAGAACCACGGCCAGTGGGACGCCTCGAACGTCCAGACCGACGGGACGTGGGTGATCCGTTACGAGAAGAACGTGACCGGGCACGGGCACGGGCACGGGGACGGGGATGACGCGTTTCGTTTCATCGACTACGGGGCGCTCGCCCTCCGGAAAGAGGCCATCCTGCGCCTCCCCGACGGCGAGGCGGCCGGGCTCGACAAGCTCCAGCACGAGCTCGCGAAAGAGCGCCGGATGCGCGCCGTGGTCGCGCGGGAGCGTTTTTTCGAGGTAGGTTCACCCGACGGCCTCCAGGCCCTCGAGCAGCATCTACGAGGAGGATCATGATCGTCTCGCGCGCCCCCGTTCGCTTCTCCCTCGGAGGAGGCGGCACCGACCTGCCGAGCTACGCCAGCGTGCATGGCGGGTTCATCGTCGCCGCGGCCGTCGACAAGTACATCTTCGCGTGCGCGGCGCGCCGCTTCTACGACACGATCCGTCTCGCGTATTCGAAGATGGAGCTCGTCGAGAGCGTGGATCAGATCGAGCACCGCATCTATCGCGAGGCGCTGCGCTTCACGAAGATCGACAAGGGCATCGAGCTCCAGAGCTTCGCCGACGTGCCGGCCAACTCGGGCCTCGGCTCGTCGGGCACGTTCACGGTCGCGCTGCTCAACGCGCTCCACACGTACAAGCGCGAGTTCGTTCCCACGAAGCAGCTCGCCGAAGAGGCGTGCCACGTGGAGATCGACATCCTGAAGGAGCCGATCGGCAAGCAGGATCAGTACATCGCGGCCTACGGCGGCATCACCGCGTTCACCTTCAACCCCGACGGCACCGTCGAGGCCGAGCCCGTCCCGATGAGCGAAGAGGTCATCGACGACTTCGAGACGCACCTCCTCGTCTACTACTCGGGCGTGGAGCGCGCGGCGTCCGCCGTGCTCGCGGAGCAGGCGAAGACGATCAAGTCCAACACCGACGACGCGGTGAACCGCATGCACCGCATCAAGGCGCTCGGCCACGAGACGCGCCGCATCCTCGTCGCGGGCACACTCGACGAGTATGGCGAGCTCCTCCACGAGCACTGGACGATGAAGCGCAAGCTCACCTCGAACATGAGCGACAGCGTGATCGACGAGCACTACGAGGCGGCCCGCAAGGCCGGCGCGCTCGGCGGCAAGCTGATGGGCGCGGGCGGCGGCGGCTTCTTCCTCTTCTACGTGCGTCATGCCGAGCGTCGGCGCGTGCACGAGGCGATGGTCGCGCGCGGCCTCCGCCCGATGCGCTTCCACTTCGATTTCGACGGCGCGCGCATCGTCGCCAACCTCCATCGTTCTTAGGAAAGAGACGTCCATGTCGTTCACGAAGCAGTTCATCGAAGAGTCGATCGCGATCCTCGGGGCCATCGACACGGCATCGGTCGAGGCGCTCGCCGAGGGCCTCGCCAAGGTGCGCGAAGACAAGGGCCGCCTCTTCATCCTCGGCGTGGGCGGCTCGGCCGGCCACGCGAGCCATGCGGTGAACGACTTCCGCAAGCTCTGCGGGATCGAGTCGTATGCGCCCACCGACAACGTGTCCGAGCTCACCGCGCGAACGAACGACGAAGGCTGGGACACCTCGTTCGCGGCGTGGCTCGAGGTCTCGAACCTCCGCGCCGGCGATGCGCTGCTCGTCTTCTCGGTGGGCGGCGGCAACGAGCAGAAGCAGGTCTCGGTGAACCTCGTCCGCGCCGTGCAGCTCGCCGCGAAGGTCGGCGCGAAGGTGTTCGGCATCGTGGGCCGCGACGGCGGCTACACGAAGGCGGCCTCGACCGCGTGCGTCGTCATCCCGCCGACCTACGGAGATCGGATCACGCCGCACACGGAGGGCCTCGCCGCCGTGGTGTGGCACCTGCTGGTGAGCCATCCGCGTCTCCAGCGCAACGCCACGAAGTGGGAATCGACGAAGTAGGTCATGGCGCGGCCTGGCGTCATCCTCGATCGCGACGGCACGCTCATCGACATCGTGCGCGACGCCGAGACGGGCGCGATCAGCGTGGCGTTCCATCCGAGCCACCTGCGGCTCCTCGCCGGCGTGCTCGACGGCCTCCGCGCCTTGCGCGACGCCGGCTACGTGCTCGCGATCGCGACGAATCAACCGGCGCCCGCCAAGGGCCAGTTCCCCGCGAGCGCGGTCGAGCGCACGAACGCAGCGCTCGTCGAGCTGCTCGCGGAGGAAGGCATCACGATCGAAGCCGTGCGCGCGTGCATGCATCACCCCGATGGGGGCGAAGGCGGCGACCCGGCGCTCGTGATGCAGTGCGAATGCCGAAAGCCAAAGCCGGGCCTGGTGCGCGATCTCGTGCGCGATCTCGATCTCGATCCGGCGCGCTCGTGGATGGTCGGCGACGGTGCGCACGACATCGAGGCCGGCCGCGGCGCCGGCGTGCGCACCGGCCTCGTGTTCGCGACGAACCGCTGCGAGCTGTGCCCGCTGCGAGGCGGCGCATCCGTGGTGACACCGCGCCCAGACGTGCACGGCCCCTCGCTGCGCGAGATCGCCGCTGGCATTCTCCGCCTTTCTCCGACTCCGCCCTAGCGCCGGCGAGAGGACTTCGTCATCGTTCCGACTTTCGCTTTGCCGCTCGTCGGTTCATCTCGGAGACGACCTCGGCATGCGAGACGATGCGGCCCGCGCTCTCGTCAGCAAGCCCGGCTTCAATGGCTTCGCGTAGACCTACTCGCTCGAGCCCGTCCGACCCCGATGGGGACACCGCCACACCATCGGCTTTCCCGTTGCGTTCAGAGACGCGTAGCGAGCGCATCGTGGGTTTCTCTCCGAATGAATCTAGACCGCTATTCAAGCGGCTTCCAGCCAAGCCCTGCCGTGCACTCTACTTCCTGTCATCTCGTCGTCAGAGCTTGATCGCGACCACGAGATAGCTCAGCGACTCGGTCGGATCCGGGGCGGCCCAGTCGAGGACGCGCGCCGCAGTGGAGACTCCGAGCATGGCCGGGAGGACGACGGGCAGGAGCCACGTGCGCGTGGTGCTCGCGCGACGGCCTTCGTGACCGAGCTTGCCCATGTCCTGCATCAGGCCGTCCATCCTCGCGAGGCGGAACCCCAGGAACGAGTTCAGCTTGTGGCCGAGCACCCTGAAGAGCCGGCCTTGCGGGAAGGTCAGTTCGGCGCGGAGGCCCGCGCGCTTGCACATCTCGGCGAGGCCGTGCGGCGTGTAACGAAAGTAGTCGTGCGGCTCTTCGTGCAGACGGAAAGAGAACGGCGCGTTGAGCACGAGCAGGCCGCCCTTCTTGAGCACGCGGCCCATCTCGCGAACGAGCGGCTCCGGATCCGGCGTGTGCTCGAGCACCTGGACGCTGAGGGCGCAGTCGAACGTCTCGTCGTCGAACGGAAGGCGCTCGCCGTCGTAGAGCACGTCGGGCTTGCGGCCGCCGCCGCGCGCCGACGACGTCGTGAGCTCGAACGTGCCTTCGCGCTCCACGCCCGTGTACGAGTCGACGTACGGAGTGAAGATGTACTCGTACGGGCAGTCGCCGCAGCCGACGTCGAGCATCTTCCCGTGCATGCGCGGCGCCACCTCGACGAGCTGCTCGATCAGGTACGACCACTGCAGATCGACCCAATCGGCCGTCTTCTTCGCGGCGGCGCGCACCGGCGGCAGACCGAGGAGCTTCGAGATCACCGAACCCTCCGATACACGGTGCCCCACCCTTCGACGTTGAGCGTGCCGACCTCCTGCCAACCGGAATTGGGCGCGCGCACCGTGCTCGTGAGGCCGTCGCCGTTCGCGAGGAAGATCCACGTCGCGCCGAGCCGCTCGGCCTCTTGGAGCATCTCGCCGCTCGGTACGTAGATCACCTTGTTCGAGTAGCGCAGGTTCCAGAAGTGCGCCGGATAGTTTCCGTAGCTGTCGTTGATGAGGATGATCTTGTCCTTGCCGAGCTCTCGTTCGCGCGCGAGCCCCACGTCTTTCGTCACCGACGAGCCGCGCGCGATCCAGAGACCCGGCGCGAAGCGCGACGCCGGCGTGACCTCGCGCTCGGGATACCGCGTCTCGTGCAGCTTCCAGAGCTCGTGCGGATACGCGTACCAGCGCGGCACGACCCAGACGCACATGATCACGGAGCTCATGGCCGCGAACGTCGCCGCGCCGTGGCCGAGCCGCGTGAGACCTCGACGACCGCCGAGCCACGCGCAGGCCGCCATCATGCAGGCCACCGCGCTGATGTTGTAACGCGCGCCCCAGAGCGCCGGCGACGTCCAGAGCATCGCGAAGCCCACGAACGCGACGAAGAGGAGGTTTCGGACGCGCGCGAGATCGGCCTCTTGTCCGGGGAGCGGCGCATACGGCCTCTTCCGAATCTTCGACCAGAGCCATCGCATCGGCGGACGCCCCAGCACCACGAAGGCGACGAGCATCGCGAGCACCGACATCGGCACGATGAGGTAGGCGAACGCGAAGCCGTAATCGAAGTCCTGGTTCGTGGGGCTCCCCGTCTTCGTGTACGGGATCATCGTGAGATCGCCAACGAGCGTGGGGAACGGGATGTTGAGATCCACGCGCGGGCCCGCTCCGTACATCGGCACGGAGCCCGGCCAGTGGATGCCGAAGCGCTCGATGTCGACCTTCACGTCCGGCCAGAGCGGGTTCTTGAACCGGATCCAGTTCTTCACGTACGTGGCGCTCGCCATGAGCCCGATCATCGCGACGCCCGCCAGCGCGACGCCGGCGATGGCGCGCTTGCGTGTCTTGCGATGCTCGAGCACGAGGCGCCCCAGCGTGAGGAACGCGAGGATCGGGACCGGAACGAGCGCCATGCTCTTGCTGCCGATCGCGAGCGTGAGGCACACCGACACGAGCAGCGCGTCGCGCATGCGGAGCGGCTTCTGCGATGCGAAGTAGATCGCCGCGACCACGAACGCCGCGTACTGGATGTCGACGTAGATCGTCTGGAGCAGATTGCTCACGAACGGGCTCACGAGCAGGCACGCGCCCCAGCCCATCGCGGCGACGCGATCCTTCGTGTAGCGACGGCACAGCGCGTAGGTGCCCACCGCGAGCACCGGCCCGAAGACCGAGTTCATGATCTCGAGCAGGCGGCGGTCGGTGAAGATCACCCACCACAGCTGCGTCATCTCGACGAGGCGCGGGTAGCCGTTCGTCTTCTGCGCCGACATCGGCAGCGGGACCACGTCGAACCCGTGGTTCTGGATGGCCCAGCCGATCATGGGCTCGTGGTACCAGAGCGCGTCCCACTGCCCCCACGACGAGAGATACCAGCTCTGGATCGCGGTCCAGATCGACAGCGCGATCGCGAAGAACACCGCGCCCGCCACGAGCCAGCTCCCCTTCCGCAAGCACTCGCGCACCGCGTCGCGCGGCGTGGCGAGCACTTCGAAGAGCGCTTCGATCACGCCGTCGCGCACCATCGCGTAGTCGCTCCTCACGATCGTGAGCGCGAGCACCGCGAGGAACCACACGGTCGCCACCGCCGCGAGCGCGCCGCGGTAGAGGAGGCTCGTGAAGCCGAGCGCGTAGATCGGCACGATGACGAGTGCGTTCCACACCATCGCCATGGCGACGAAGCGCTCCGCGCGCGTCGCGAGCTGCATCCGCACCACCACGGCCGCCGACGTGATGACCGAGAGCGTCGTCAGGAGGAAGAGAACGCCGTAGCCGAACGGCATCAGCTCACCCGTTCACCCGCAGCATTCGAGCAGGGCGCTCGCCGCCGCCTCGCATTCGTCCTCGCGGATGCCATAGAACAGCGGCAGGTTCACGACGCGCTCGCAGATCGACCGCGAGACCGAGAGATCGCCGTGCGCGATCGCGCCGGCCGCCTTCGCGGGCGGCTGCGCGTCCATCGGCTCCGGATACGTGCGCGCCGCGCCGATCCCCTTCGCCTTCAACGCTGCAACCACGTCGTCTCCGCGCTTGCCCTCGACCGTGAGGACGTTCAGGTAACCGTTCTCCACGACGCCGGCGGGCGGGCCGTACACGGTCACCCGCTTCTCGCCGGCGAGCCGCGCGCGATAGAACGCCGCCGCCTTGCGACGCGACGCGAGGATCTCCGGGAGCTCGTCGAGCACGCGCCCGAGGAACGCCGCCTGGAGACCGCCCATGCGCGAGTTCCACCCTACGTGCGCATAGGAGTAGTGCTCCGCGCGCCCGTGATTGCACAGCGAGCGCACGAGCGCTTCGTGCTCCGCGGACTGCATCGTGAGCGCGCCGCCATCCATCGCGCCGCCCACGACCTTCGCGGGATAGAAGGAGAGGGTCGCCACGTCTGCATCCGCGAGCACGGGCCTGCCGTTCACCTCCACGCCGAAGCACTGCGCGCCGTCTTCGACGAGCGCGATGCCCTTTTCCTTGCAGAATGCACGAATCTCGGCGAGCCGACCCGAGGTCCATCCGTAGAGGTGAACGAGCATCGCCGCGTCGAGATAGTGCGCATGGTGCGCGTCGCGGAGGTGCTCGAGCGAGAGGTGGAGGTCGTTGGGGTCGACGTCGATCAGCACGGGGATCGCACCGAGCTGCGCGACCGCTTCGAACGTGGCCCAGAACGTGAGGTTGGGGAGCGCCACCTTCGATCCGCGCTTCACGCCGAGGGCCTGGAGCGCGACGAGCAGCGCATCGGTGCCATTGGCGCACGACACGACGCGCGGCGCGCCGAGCACGGTGGCGAGCTTCTTCTCCACCGCGCCCACGCGCGGTCCTCCGACGAACTCGCAGCGCGAGAGGCAGTCGGCCCAAGCGGTGAGCACGTCTCCCTCGATGCGCTTCACGAGGCGTGCCAAATCGATGAAGGGGACGACCACGGGCATTCGCCGCCCCCGTCTTAGCACACGGCCCCACTCGGTTGGATTAGACTCCGGCGGTCCATGAACCGGCGTGCGAGAGCGGCGGAGGGCAAGGTCGCGTCGTGGCTCCGGCTCGCCCTTTCGTCGGCGCTGTGGTCGTTCGTGGCCGTGATGGGCCTCTCGCTCGGCGGCCTCCTCGTCACCGGCGGCTCGTATGCCGGCGCCTCGGACGAGCGTGTCGAGAGCTTCGCGGCGAACACCTACTCCGCCTTCCTCGGGCGTGTGGGCATGGCGCTCCTGAAGCTCGCGTTTGCGGAGTGGGTCGTCGTCGGCTTCGTCGTGCTCGGCCTGGTGCACATCGCGTCGTGGCTACGGCGACGAGGCCGCACCCCGATGCTCCGCCGCGAGAACACCAACGCGGTCCTCGCGCTCGTCGTCACGTTCGCGCTCGTCGGGTTCGGCGCCGCGATGCACCCCGGCCTCTTCCTCGCGCTCCTCGCGCAGAGCCGCATCGTGTCTCTCTGGGCCACGGCATGCATCGTCGTGACGCCTGCGCTCGCGCTCCTCGGCGTCGTCGGTCATTTCGTCGGCGCCGCGCGCGGGCGGCGAGCGATGCAGCTCCTCTTCATCGCGGCGGCGGCGCTCGCAGGGGCGGCGGCAGGACGGGTGCGAGGTTGGGAGCGTCGCTTCACGCCGAGGGTGTTCGCGATCCAGAGCGAAGGAGAGCCCGAGAAGCGGCCGGTGTCGTCGTCGCGGAGCGCGCCTCCGAGCGCCAGCGCGAGCGCGAGCCCGAGCGCGAGCAGCACGTTCGCCGGACTCCCGAGCGCCGCGGAGAAGTGGGGCCCGAACGTCGCGCGCACGAAGGGCCTGGGACCGCCGGCGCGTCGGCCGGCGAGCATCCTCTGGATCGCGATCGACTCGCTGCGTCCGGATCACATCGATCCGAAGAACACACCGAACCTGGCGAAGCTCGTCTCCGAATCGATCTACTTCCCGAACACGATCACGCCGGTGCCACGCACCGGCCCGTCGTGGGCATCGGCGATGACGTCGCTCGAGCCGCTCACGACCGGCATCGAGACGATGTTCCCCGATCAGAGGCACGCCGACCTCTCGGCGATTGCGCTCCCGTCGTATCTGGGCACGCACGGCTACCGCACGGCCGTGGTGTCGGAGTATGCGGGCGAGTTCTTTCGGCGCATCAACGTCGGCTTCGACGTGGAGGCCGTGCCGCGCGCCGAGCTGATGCAGATCTCTGGGCAGATGATGCTCGGCCGCGCGCCTCCCGTGCTCGCGGAAGCAGGCCTCCTCTACGCCGCGAGCGCCGCGACGCGCTCGCTCCTCCCGAGCCCGCTCGGCGAGCTGATCCGCGGCATGCCGAACTTCTCCGTGCCGTCGACGCTGGGCGAAGACGTACACGCCTTCCTCAAGACGACCGCGGAGCCCACGTTCGTGCTCGCCTTCTATTCGCAGCCGCACTTCCCTTACACGTCGAGCCCGAAGTACGCGAGGCGCTACCGGATCGCAGGCTCCGATCCGTCGCTCGCGTACGGGCGCGACGTCGCGAGCGAGCGATCCATCACGAGCGACGCCGATCGCCGGCAGATCGACGCCCTCTACCGCGCCGCCCTCGCCGAGAGCGACGAGGCGGTCGGCGTGCTCCTCGACGACCTCTCGACGCGCGGATGGCTCGACGACGCCATCGTCGTGCTCACTGCGGATCACGGTGAAGGGCTCTACGAGTGTCCCGAATGCGTGGGCCACGGCGACAACCTCCGCGGGATGATGACGCTCCGCGTTCCGCTCGCGCTGAGGCTCCCGCCGAAGCGCTTCCCGGGGGCGACGCCCTCCGTGCAGAGCGGCTACGCATCGCTGCTCGACGTGTACCCGACGCTGCTCGATCTCCTGGGCCTCGAGAAGCTCGAGGTGCACGAAGGCATGTCGTTGCTCGACGGCAGGGGAGCGCTGCGCGTCCTTCCCTCTCGCACGATCCTGGTGGAGACGGGCGAGTGGCTCTGGACGACCGCCGCGGTGCCGAAGGACCGCATCGACTACCCACCGATCACGACGCTCGCGCGCCTCGACGGCGACCGCATCGCGATCGATCCGACCTACGAGGCGATCATTCGCGCGGCGAAGCATCGCGCGGTGATACGTGCACCTTACAAGCTCGTGTACGAGCCCTCTTCGACAGGCGTGCGCTGGCGGCTCTTCGACATCGACGCCGATCCCCTCGACACGAACGATCTCGCCGCGCAGAAGCCAGACGTGCTCGCCGACCTGAAGGACGCGCTGCGCCGCTCGGTCGCGCGGCACGCGAAGGTCTTGCCGCTCGGCGACTACTTCCTCACGAAGCCACCGGGCGTGCCCGAGGACCATTGGTGATGGCGCCGCCGCCCACGCTCCAACAGGATCCGCCGTACGCGTACGTGATCGAGCACCGCCCGCTCGACCGCTGCGCGCCGCCGTTCTGTCGAATCCGAGGCCGCGCCGTGCACGGCTACGCGACGGAGACGATGGAGGACGGGGATCCGGGCTCGTACGTCTACCAAGGCGGCGGACCGACGAGCGAGCTCTTCTTCCAGCGCGGCCTCCAGCTCCGGCCCGGCGAGACCTACGCGTTCGACCTCCCCGAAGCGGCATGGCAATCCGAGCTCGACACGCAGATCGCTTCGAGCGTGGGGAGCACCGACTACGACGCGGCGGTGATCGTGTCCGAGCTGCCGCCGGCGGGTCCTTCGCGGACGATCACGGAAGAGCACGTGCGCGGGAAGACCGCGGCCTTCGCGACGCCGCCGCGCGGAGACGAGGCCGACCTCGAGCGCTACGGAAAGCACCTCCGCACGCGGCTGCCGGCCCGCGAGAGACGAACGCTCCGCATCACCTTCCGCAACGACGGAAAGACGCGGCTCTCCATCGGGTCGCCGCTCGTCATGCGACGCATCGAAGGGCGCGGGCCGAAGCAAGCGATCGTCGCGGTGCACGACGCGCTCCTCTTCGACCTCGCCCGCGCGCTCCTCCACGACGGCACGGGCGACAAACAGAACGAGTGGGTGAGGCGCGCCGTCGAAGAGCGCGGCGTTTACTTTCCGAGCGGCCAGTCCTGCGGACAAGGCACGGGAGACTTCGTCGTCCGCTTCTTCCTCGGCGACTACTTCGCCGCGTGGGGATGGCCGGGGATGTTCGGCAAGGGGTTCGACGAGCGCCCTCCGGCGGTTCTCCCGGGCCCGGTCGCGCGCATGGCGGAGCAAGGCTTCACGACCGTGTTCGTGGGGAACAACTTCACGATCCTCCCCGACTTCGGCAACGTCGGTTGGGACGTGGGCTACCAGACGGAGCTGAAGGACCACACGACGGCCATGGTCGGCATCGCCGAGACCTGGGCGCGCGAGCGAGCGCACGACGATGCCCTCCTCGTGTGGTGGAGCTCGGCCACGCACGTTCCGCACGAGACCGGACGCGCGGGACCGCCGCCCCCCCGGCCGCCGCTCGAGAAGCAAAACATCAACACGCGTTCGCTCGATGGCACGTGGCGGAACATGCTCCACAGCGTCGATCGCCTCGAAATCGCCTACGACGCGCTGCGCCGAGCTGCGCCGCGCGCATCGCGCGTGCTCTGGATCGGCGGAGACCATTCGTCGGCCGTGAGCAGCAAGATGTCCAAGCGCGCGCTCCGTACGCCGAACAACATCACCACGGGCCTTCTTCATGCGGTGGGCGGCACGTCCGAAGAGATGAACACGCCGTTCGCTTTGATCTTCGACGACGAGACGCACGCGTGGCCGCGCGGGCGTCGCGTCATCGACGAGCGCACGTCGTCGCTCGTCACATGGAAGGCGATCGAGGGGTTCTTCGGGATCGATCTGCAGATCCGTCGCACGAGCACGTTCTCGCCCCCGTGGGTCTTCCCCGAGCTCGCAGGCCCGCGCGTGTGGGACGATCGCGTGATCGTCTCGATCGGCACGGCCGGTACCCTCCGCGCCGTCGACGGGAGCACGGCCTACGCGCTCTTCGAGGGCAAGCTCTCGCAGCACCCGATCTGGTCGCTGAGGCCCGCCGAGCAGTACGCGATGATGGGCGCGCCGGCGCGGAAGCGCGGGATGATCGACGAGGAGCTCTACGACGACGACAAGGACCCGTACGAGTACCAGAACCTCGCGGGCGATCGATTCGAAGACACGCTCCGCTACCGACGCGAGGTCGCGGACTGGATGGCGGCGCATTGGGAAGACCACGCCCATCCGCGCAACCGCCATCGCCTGGTCTTCTCGGAGACCACGGACCTCGAGCTCTTCGCGCCGCGTCCGTTCACCGCCCTCGTCGACGGAGCGCCCGTGCCTGCGGCCGATCCGCGGATCGCGCACGTGCACGGACGCGAGGCGGTGATCGTGGAGGGCTCCGATCCGGTGGGCATCGTCGAGCTGCGAGGCGTGACGACGCCGCTCGTGCTCAAGTGCGCAGCGAACGGCCTTCCGCTCGATCAGCTCGGGCCCGATCGCGCTCGGTTCAATCTCGCGCTCGCGCGCGTCAACTGTCCGCTTCCGCCGCGCGCAAACGCGACGGCGGGCGCGGGCGAAGTGCTCTTCTCGTTCGAGCCCGCACGCCCCGGCGAGGCGATGACCGGTGCGCCGCAGATCGCAGGCGGCGTCCCGCAGCGCGGCGTGCAGAACGACGATCTTCTCGCGGGGTTGAAGCGGTGGGGATACGTGCGAGACCTCGACGAGAAGAAGTAATTCGGACAGCCCTTCCCCCCTCGACAGCAACCGCTACGCTTCGAGGAATGGGGCGGGTTTCGCATGCCGTCTTACGACGCGCGCTCCTGAGCGCGAGCGCGGCTCTGTCGTCGGTGGGAGCGCTGATGGCGGTCGATGCGTGTGGCGCGCACAACGACCCCCCCGGAGCTGCGGTCGCGAAGTCCGACGCAGCCGACGCGAACCCATTATCGCGACCTGACAGCGATCGCGACACCGGCGTCCCGGATGTGTCCGCGGATGCGTGCTGCGAAGCGACGGGCGCGGAGCCGGTTTGCGACGGACGCGTGACACAGCACGGCTACGGGTACGACGAGAGTCAGCCATTCGATCCGCGGGCATGTCTCGTCGAAGCACGGTGCACGGAGTTCTGTTTCGAACAGAACGATGCCTCCGGAAGCACGTGGCCCGGCTTGCACTGCGAGCCGAAGGGCGACGCCATGGTCACGTGTTTGTCCTTCTGGGTGGGCCGTCCGCCCAGCGGCTTCGCGCTCACATCGCGCGCAGTGGACACGCTCGGCGAGTTCTTCGGCGCCGCC
>JACXTT010008253.1_pt1 | contig 14467 bp, 9 predicted proteins | sample 9270951 | NCBI WGS metagenome assembly JACXTT01 (sample SAMN15532306, study PRJNA645909) | rock metagenome | isolation source: weathered quartz diorite | place: Puerto Rico | collected 2017-06-21
TGCAGAAGCCGTCGCCCATGGGCAGGTCGACGTCGGCGAGGGGCACCCGGTCGCCCGAGGGCGCGGTCGCGAGCCGCTCCGACGGCCCCTTCGTGGCCTGCGAGAGGTAGAACGCGAACAGCGAGCCGCCGCCCGAGTTCCCGACCAGCACGATCTTCCGGAAGCCGCGCGCGCGGAGATGGGCCATGCTCCCGGCGACGTCGAGCAGCAGCCGCTCGTGGAGCGCGCCCGAGTCGTTGCCGAGGTTGCGCGTGGTCGAGCCCATGAACGCGTACCCGGCGCCGACCAGCGGTGGCACGAGGTAGTGCGCCGAGAAGTCGACGCGCGGGTGCATCGCGAGGATCGCGACGTCCGGATCCGTCTTCGGCGGGCGATGCAGGATGCCCTGAAGCGGATAGCCGTCGGCGGCCTGGTGGTACACGGGCTCGGCGCGGATGGCGGGATCGATCGCGTCGAACTGGTGGGGGAGACGCGGCATCAGGCGTTGCCTCCGGTCATCGCCGCCAGCTCCGCGGGCGAGATGCCGATCGCGTGCACCGTCTCCGCATCCATCTCCTCGGCACCGAGCTTGCGCGCGAACCAGCTCACCTCGAGCTGCTCCTCGTCGGGTCCCTTGAAGTAGATCGAGCGGCAGAAGCCGTGGTCGATCGGGCCGGCGCAGTGGCGCCCGCTCGCGAGCACCCGGTCGCGCACCGCGAGCAGCGTCGCTTCGTCGCGCACGTTGAGCGCGACGTGGTGCATGGTGCCGACCGCCGAGGAGCGGCCGGGGTGGGCCGGATACGTGAGCCCCTCCACGCGATCCTTCGGCGAGCGGAAGCGGATGAACGAGAGCTGCCGGCCGTCGCCGAGGTCGAGGAAGGCATGCACAGCTCCCGGAACGCCGTGCATCGGGAAGAGCCCGTCGAGCCGGAGGCCCAGGAGCCCGGTATAGAACTCGAGCGTGCGCTTCATGTCCGCGACGCTCAGCGCCAGATGATTGAGACCGTAGATCATGGCGCCCGCGTCATACCGCCCGCTCTTGGCGGCCGTCCAGCGACGCCGCCGGGTAGCGCCTAATCGCCCATCGTCACGATCCCTGGAACGTGCTCGGCAGATCCAGCCGCCACCCGTTCCCCTTCTGCACCCACCGCCCTGCCAGCGTCCACTCCTGGGAGCCGATGAACAGGTGCGTAGTCATGCGGTCCGCGGCGGCCGACAGGTCGCCGTAGGCGCTGACCGACACGACGTACTCGCCCCCACGCGACAGCAGCTTGAGCTTCCCGATCCCGCCGTTCAGGCGGGCGGCCGCGTTGGAGAACGCGAACCCGGATCCCTTGGCCTGGATCGCCCCCGCGTCGAGCGAGCTGCGGAAGACCACCGCCCCGTCCGCGTCCGTCAGCTCGACGACGAACGCCTCGCGGCGCGGGTCGATCGCCATGGCCGGTGCGATCGGCGAGATCCACCCGCGCATGGTGAAGGCGTTCTTGCTGCCGGTGAGCCTGATCATGGACGGAGCGCGGCAGATCGCCGCCGTGCAGACGTTCTGGCAGCCGTCGAGCGGCACGTTCGGGCGGCCGGGCGTACAGCCGCTCAGCAGGTTCCCGTCGTCACAGGTTTCGCCGTGCCCGCCCTGCACCACGCCGTCGCCGCAGAACGTGCAATCGGGGCGGCACTTCACGTCGCCGGGGCGGCCGGGCACCGGCGTCGGGTCCGGCGGGTCGCAGGTTTCCCCCGGATCGATCCGGCCGTTGCCACACCCCGGGGGCACGCACTGCGCCGGACAGCTCCCCGGGATGGACGTGCAGCTCTCGTGCTGACAGAGGAACGCGCCGCCCGCGGAGTTGCAGGCGTCGATGGTGCACGGGTCGTCGTCGAGACAGTTGCGGGCATCGCCCGTGCAGACGCCGTCGTGGCAGACATCGTCGGTCGTGCACGGGTTGTGGTCCTCGCATTTGATGCCGTCGAGCTTCGTGTACTGGCACCCGGAGAAGAAGTTGCAGAACTCCGAGGTGCAGGGATTGCCGTCGTCGCAGTCGAGCGGCGCTCCGCCCTGGCAGAAGCCGAAGCTGCAGTGGTCGTTGACCGTACACGCGTTGCCGTCGTTGCAGGGCACGTTGTTGAACGTGCCCCCCTGGCAGAAGCCGAAGTTGCACCGATCGTTGTCGGTGCAGGGGTTGAAGTCGTTGCACGGGTTGTTGTTGCTGCGCACGAAGCAGCCGGTGCTCGAGTCGCACAGGTCGTCGGTGCACGGGTTGAAGTCGTTGCAGTCGCGCGGGACACTCCCCTGGCACGTGCCGCCGGAGCACGTGCCCCCGACGAAGCACGCGTTGGTGCTCTGGCACGGAGCGGTGTTGTCGACGTGGCTGCACACGAAGGTGCCGCCCGACGAGTCACACACGTCGTCGGTGCACCCGTTCCCGTCGTCGCACGGGCTCGTGCACGTGGTCGGGCAGCAGGACGCCGCCGTCCCGTTCCGCGCGCCGTCGTCGCACAGCTCGCCGGGTTCGACCACGCCGTTGCCGCACGTGCCCACGGACAGCGTGTGGACGTCCTCCTCGAGGCTGAAGTACGTGCTGCCGCCGGGTGGAATGCCGGGGGTGAAGCGCACCAGGCCGGAGGTCCCGAACGACGAGAAGTTGACGAAGCTGACCCCGGGCCCCTCGTAGCCCGTCGGCCCGAACGGGCAACCGGCCGGCGCCGGGAACGAGCTGCACAGGCCGTCGAAGTCGAAGCCGAAGATGTCCGTGTCGCCGCTGATCGAGAGCTGCGTGATGGTCAGAGACGAGTCGTTCTGCACGCCGACGAGCGTGTCGTCGCCAGCGAAGCCGGGCTGCGTCGGATCGAACAGCACGGTGAAGCTTCCCGTCGCGCTCGCCACGATGAGTAGCTCGCAGCTCGTGTCGACCCCGACGGGCGGACATTGCGCGAAGGGTGGAACCTGTGCGCCGGCGCGCCACGCCAGTCCCAGGGCCAGCGCCGCTGCAATGGCCGTCACGACGCTCGCCGCGGTGGTCTGCTTCGCCATGGATGATCTCCTACGCATGTGGGTGGTGCGTTCCTGGATGTCAGGGGGTCGGCGGGCAGACTGCCGGGGCCGGCGTATTCCGCTGCGCCACGAACTTGTCGACGCGGTCGACGGCCCCGGGTGCATCGGCGCACCACGCGCCGCCCGTCCCGAGCGTCAAGCGAATCGCGACGCGCCCCTGCGACGGCTCGTCGAGCGTGTAGCTCCAGTTCCCCTTCCCGCCCTTCACGACGAGGTGGTCCTGCAGCACCGTGATGCTCGACACCGGGCCGTTCGGGTCGGTGCCCCGATAGCGATAGCCACGGAACCGGCCACCGGTGCCGATCACCGACCATCCCGACGACAGCGTGAGCACGACGTCGTCGCTCGTCAGACCGGCGGAGTTGTAGACGTGCAGCATCGCGCCGTGCAGCGTCGGATCCCCGAGGCTGCCCGGCAGCGGCGCGACGATCCGGTTCGCCATGGGATCGCGCTTCGTCGACGACGTGAAGACGAACCGTCGCCGGGCCGGATTGGGCGGAACGGTCCCATCCTTCAACGTCATCGAGCGCGTCTCGATCGGCGCGAAGGCGACCGTTCCCGGCGTGGTGGTGCTCGTGGTCGTGGAGCTGGTGGTGGTCGTCGTGGTGGTCGGCGAGCCGGGGAAGCTCGCCGGGTCGGCCGGGTCGCTGCCGTGGTCGAGCTCGTACCGATCGAACCAGCCGTCCTCGTCGCGATCCACGCCCACCCGGATGCCGGAGCCCGGCGGGACGCAGGTGTAGGTGATCTCCTGGCCGGCGCCGGCGGCGAACGCGCGGAGCGTCGCATCGAAGATGGGCGGCTCCGCGCGATCCCCCTGGAAGACCCACGAGAACGGCTTCAGGTACCAGCCGCGCTGCTGGCCGCCGATCGTCGCCTTGGCGGTGAGGTCGCAATCGAATGCCTTGGCGCGAGCGATCAGGAGATCGATGCGCGGCCCGACGACGCCGGCGTTCGTGCTGGTGAGCGTCACCTGCTGGCCGACGATGGGGGTGAGGTTCGAGTCGAACGCGAGCATGAACTGCTCGACCTGCCGCCGCAGGACGTCCGCCCCCGCGCCGAAGCCGAAGCCGCCGTTGAAGACCGTCGCGTTGTGGAAGCGGAAGACGGTGTCGACACTGCCGTCGTGGAGGAACCCGAAGCCGCGCACCTGCGGCCCCTGGTCGCCGTTGTTCCCGGGATTGAGGAAGCCCCCGACCGACGGCATCCCGAACATCCCGACCTTCTGGTACAGGTTCCGCAGGTGCGGGATCTTGAAGTCCTGCGTCTCGTTCTCGAAGCTCGAGAATCCGCTCGTCCCGAAGCTGGCGCTGCCCGGCGCGAGCGTGTGGCAGCCGTCGCACGAGGCAAACACGTCGGACGTGACGTTCATGAAGAAGTCGCGGCCGGCCTGCTGGTCGGGCGTGAGCGAGTCGTCGAGCGGACGGATCGGATTCGGCGGGAGCGTGACTTGCAGGATGAAGCCCGTGAAGGCGCCCATCTCCGAGCCGGTGAGTGGCCCGCTCCGGCCGAGGAGGCCGCTGAAGGCCACGTTGAACTTCTTGAACGCGGCGTCCTCGTCGAGCGGGTCGCCCCCGGGATCGTTGCCGCCCGTGCGGTCGCCACGCCAGTGCATCGGGCCGTCGTTCGCCATCCCGCGCAGCGTCTGCGTCGTCATGGGGCCCTTCAGCGGATGGAAGTCGCGATTCTCGCCGATCGTGATCGTGAACGGATTGGGGTTGTGGAGCACCGCGCCGTCGGGGTTGCCGAGGTCCCACGCGAGGCTGTCGAAGTCGCCGAAGATGTGGCAGCTGGCGCACGCCGCCTCGCCGTTGCTGGAGGTACGCGTGGCGTCGTAGAGGAACGGCCGGCCGTCGACGACGCTGGCGGGCTCGGGGTTGAAGAGCCGCTGGTGCTGGACCTCGGTCCGCGTCGTGGTGTCGATCACCGACACGCCGTCGTCGAAGCGGGTGAGGACGTAGAGCCGGCTCCGCGCCTCGTCGAGCACGAGGCCGCTCGGACCGCCGCCGCTCACGACGACGTGGTTCGCCGGGTCGGGCGAGAAGGTATCGGCTTCGAGCTGGGCGGTGTCGAAGATGCCGACCTTGCTCGACCCGAACGCCGCCACGTAGAGCGTGGCACCGCTGCTGCTCACCGCCATCCCGAGCGGGGTCGCGAGGCTCTTTGCCGCCGTCCCCGGCGGGCTCGGGACCACGGCGTAGTCGATGTGCTTGTTCAGATGCCGCGGGGTCACGGTGCCGGTCGACGGATCGAGGACGGTGATGCGCGCCTCGTGCAGATGCCCGCGCACCGTGCTGCCGCCGCCCCCCGGCCCTTCGAAGCGGACCTCGTTGTGGGCCTCGCCGTTCGTCACGTAGACCTTCCCGCTCACCGGGTTGACGGCCATGTTGAAGAGGATCGTGCCGACCCCGGCGAAGGGCTGTCCGGGGAAGGCGCCCGGGCCGGGGAGCGGCGTCGGCGGGTTCGCGGTCGCGTCGATCCGGAACACGTCGTCGTCGGGCAGCGAGAAGCGGACGGCGTTGTTCCAGTCACGACCCAGACGATCCTCCCAGCGGCCGTTCGCCGGATCGAACCTGACGACCAGCCCGGTCTGCGGTCCGGGCACGCCGTTCGCGTCGGTGTTGGGTGCCGGGAGGCCGCCCGGGAAGGTGACGCCGTCCACGACGCACGGTCCCGCGCCCGCGCCGCCGGGACAGACGACGCCCGCGGACACGGTCGCGGTCTGGTTCCCCGAGTGGAACACGGCGGCATAGACCGTCGACCGGTCGGGGCTCACCGCCAGCGCGCGAGGCGTGTCTCCGAACAGCGTGACGATCGTGATCGGCGTCCCACCGAGGGAAACGCCGAGGTTCGTCGCGTCGAAGACCCACACGTCGGCACGGCCGACGCCGGGCGTGGTCAGCTGCGGATCGTTCGGGCTGTTCTGCCCACGGTGCGCGCACGTGATGAAGGCGCGGTTGCCACCCGGTCCCGCGAACACCACGTCCCGTGGCTCGTCGCCCACGAGGAGCGTCCGCACGACCCGCGGAGGAGTGGCGCCCACGTCGACCACGCTCACGCTGTCGGAGAGATGGTTGACGACCCAGACCTCCGTCGCCGTGCGGGCGGCGACGGCGACGGGCTCGAGCCCGACCGGCACCGACGCGAGATGCGTCAGCCCGCCGCCCCCGACGGCGAAGGTCTCGAGGCGACCGTCCGGCGTGTCGACCGCGAACAGTCGGCTGCCGTCGGGCGACAGTGCCAACGGTCGGACCTGGCCGCTCTCGAAGGTGACGAATCCCGCGCGAACCGCGCACGGGACCGCGAGCAACGCGCCCAGCAGCAAGACGAGAGGTCGGGGTGCTGACATCGACGGCCTGCCTCCTCTCCGCCATCTGTGTCGTCCAGTGGGCTTGGCGGGTAGAAACCGAGTACAAGTCGTTGGGCCTTCTAGTTCCTGCGTACTGCAGGACCCGCGAGCCGGTCAAGGAGAATCGGCCGCCCGTTCGGGGCGAGGTGGTCGTGCCAAGGGGGACGGCGCCGCGGGTGTCCAACGCGAAGACGCGCCGCGCGTCGCGTCGAGGGCCAGCGCCGGCGCGTCCGAGTCGAGGTGGAGCCGAGGGCGACGTGTCGATGAGGACGCTCCCCGCTTCCCGGGGGGCGTTGGCCTATCTCGAGTCGTCGAGCCCCCGGAGCACCTCCCTCTCGTTGACGCCGATGCTCCGGCAGCCGAGCCGCTCGCGCTAGCGTGCGCCGCCGTCGACCCGAATCCCCTGGCCGGTGACCCACCGGGCATCGTCGCTCGCCAGGAAGGCGACGACGCCGGCCATGTCGGCCGGCAGGCCGATGCGTCCCATCGGCGTGCGCTGCACCAGCATCGACTTGAACTCGGGCACCTGCGCGAGGAGCCCGTCGAACATCTCGGTCTCGGTCGGGCCGACGAGGAGCGCGTTCACCGTGATGCCGCGCGCGCCGAGCTCGTTGGCGCGCACCAGCGTGAGCTGCTCGAGTGCGGCCTTGCTCCCGCAATAGGCACCCTGGTTCGCGAACCCGACGGTCGTGGCGCCGCTCGAGATGTTGACGATGCGGCCGCCGTGCTGGAGCACGCGCGCCGCCTCCTGCATGGCGAAGAAGGGCCCGCGGGTGTTGAGCGCGAAGCCGTCGTCGAACTCCGCCTCGGAGGTCTCGGCGATCGGACGGTGGAGGGCACGGGCCGCGTTGTTCACGAGGATGTCGACGCGCCCGAAGCGGGTGTGGGTCTCGGCGAACAGGCGGCGTATCTCCGACACCTGGCTCACGTCGGCGCGGATCGCGATCGCACGACCGCCGTCGCGCTTGATGCCGGATACGACCTCGTCGGCCTGCGTGGCGCTCCGCGCATGGTTCACGACCACGGTGGCGCCGTCGGCGGCGAGGCGCTCGGCGATCGCCCGCCCTATGCCCCGCGACGCTCCGGTCACGATCGCCACCCGTCCCGCCAGTGCTCCTGCTCTCATCGCTCGCCTCCTTCGGGAGACGGCTGGAGCAGGGCGCGTGCCAGGGGCGAACGCGCGCCCCCGCAGCGCAAGGGGCCGTTCGGTGCGGCGGCGGCGCTACACCCGTGGTGGTCGCACCGCAGCGCCGCTGGTCAGAGGCCGCCGCGCACGGCGCGGGCGAGGTAGGTGGCGTTCGTGGCGTCGTAGCCCACCCGCCCACCGTTCATGAAGTTCACCGCCCACGCCAGGGAGGGATTGGCAGCATTCCTCGCCGACGACCAGTAGAAGGCATAGGTCGTCCCGAAGACGTCGTCGATGCATGGGCTGGTCGCGCAGGGGAAGGGCTCGAGCACGATCGTCCGCAGCTCGGCGATCGTCCCGAGACGCCAGTCGCACTGCCCGAAGAAGCAGGTGCCGCAGCCGGCATACCTCGCCGCCGCGTCGTAGCGCCCCTTCTGGCACATCGCTTCCGGATCGGCGGCGACGGTGACGCGCGGGGGGACGAGCAACACGCCGGCCACGAGCGCGGCCAGGACGAGACGGCTCCGTTCGATGCGTGTCATTGAGGATCCTCGTTCGAGGGTGTGTGGTGGCGGGACCCGTCACGGGACATTGGAGCCGTCGCCGTGCCCGGCGTCCGTACTGTACTCGGGCTCTCTCCCGCAAGACGTTTTTGCCTCTGCGGATGCCAGGGCTCGAAATATCGACCGTGATGCCTCGCGCCATCGGCTCGGTTATAGAGAAGCCGTGCGCACCATCCTCGAGCTGCTCTCGACAGGCGAGCCCATGCCCCTCCCCGGGGTCTGGGACGCGCTCAGCGCCAAGCTCGCGGCCCGCGCCGGCTTCCGCGCCCTCTTCGTCTCGGGCTACTGCCTGTCGGCGACGCGGCTCGGAAAACCCGACTTCGGCCTCCTCACCCAGACCGAGGTCCTCGACGCCGCCGCCCGCATCTGCGCCGCGGTCGACGTGCCGGTCATCGTCGACATCGACACGGGCTACGGCAAGGCCTTCAACGTCGAGCGCACGATCGAGGAGCTGCAGCGTGCCGGCGCCGCCGGCTGCTTCCTCGAGGACCAGGTCTGGCCCAAGCGCTGCGGCCACATGGAGGGCAAGCGCGTCGTCCCGCTCGACGAGTATTTACCCAAGCTCCGCGCCGCGCTCGCGACGCGAGCCGGGACTCCCTTCCACGTGACCGCGCGCACCGACGCCCGCGCCGCCGAAGGGCTGGACGAGGCGATCGTCCGCGCTCGCGCGTTCACCGACGCCGGTGCCGATGCCGTCTTCGTCGAGGCGCCGGAGTCGATCCAGGAGATGGAGCAGATCCGCGCCGCGGTCCCGACCAACACGACCCTGGTGGCCAACATGGTCGAGCGCGGCAAGACGCCGATCCGCACCGTCGCCGACCTCGGCACCGCCGGCTACAAGATGGTCGTCCTCCCCGTCGCCGGTCTCCTCGCGTCGGCGCGCGCGCTGCAGGACCTCTACGGCGAGCTCGCCAGGAGCGGCACCTCCGCCGTCATGAACGACCGAATGCTCCCGTTCGCCGACATGAACGCCCTCCTCGACCTCGCCACCTACTACACCCGCGAAAATCGCTGGCGCGGGTGACACGAGGGGCGGGGCCGACGGCGCGGGTCGGGGGGTGGGGGTCGCGTCGCCGAGTTTGGTGGGCGCGAGCGAAGCGAGCGGCGCCGAAGGCGCACCCAGGGACCCAACTCGGCGACGCGACACCCACCACCCCACCCGCGCCAAACCGCCCGCCCCTCCGTGGCACCCCCGAAAGCGATCCGCTACAAGGGCCGCCCGTGCCGTCCACGCCCTCCGATCTCCTGCGTTCGGCCGCGGATGAAGCGCCCGACGCCGAGGCGTTCCGGTACCGCGGCGAGCGTCTCACCTACGGGGACTGGGACGTGCTCGCCGACCGTCTGGCCGCCGCCCTCGCCGGCCGCGGCGTCGCCCGCGGCGACGTGGTGGCGCTCCTCCTGCCGTCGACGCCGTTCTACCTGGTGGCCTACCTGGCGGCGGTCCGGATCGGGGCGGTCGCGACCGGCATCAACAGCCGCTATCGGCGCACCGAGATCGGGCACATCCTGGCCCGCTCCGGCGCCCGCCTGCTGCTCGCCGTCGACGCCTGGCACGACGCCCAGTTCCTGCCGATGATCGAGGGCCTGCGCGCCGCGCTGCCGGCGCTGGAGGACGTGGCCGCGATCCCCGCCGACCGGCTGCGCGAGAGCACGAGCGCCGTGGTCGCCGACCTGGCGCCGGGCGCCGCGACGCCGCCCGTGGGCGAGGTCGCCCCCGACGATCCCGCCGCGATCGTCTGGACCAGCGGCACGACCGGCGTCCCGAAGGGCGCGTGGTACGCGCACCGGAATCTGCTCGCGGTCGCCGAGATCGAGTCGCGCCGGCACGCGAACGGGGGCGCTCCGCCCTTCATGAAGCACCTGGCCGCCGGCCTGTCGTTCGCGCACGTCGGCACGATGGCCCGGATCGCGGTGCAGATCGGGAACCGGGGGGTGTCGCTGATCCACGACACCTTCGAGCCCGCGGCGGTGCTGGAGACCATCGAGCGGGAGCGGTTGCCGCACCTCGGCGGCATCCCGACCCAGGTCATCATGCTGCTGGACCACCCGGACTTCCCGCGCCGCGACCTCACCTCGCTCCGCATGGTGCTGCTGGGCGGCGCGCCGTCGTCGCCCGCGCTCATCCGCCGCGTGCAGGAGACCCTCGGGGTGACCGTGAGCGTGCGCTACTCCTCGACCGAGGTCGGCATCGCGACCGCGTCGCTCCCCGACGACCCGCCCGAGATCCTCGCCACCACGGTCGGCAAGCCGACGCCCGGCGTCGAGCTGCGCATCGTCGACGAGACCAACCGGCGGCTGCCGGCGGACGAGGTCGGCGAGGTCGTGATCCACTCGCCCGCGACCATGCGCGGCTACTGGCGGGATCCGGACGCCACGAAGGCGGTCGTCGACGGCGGGGGCTGGATCCACACCGGCGACCTGGGGACGCTCGACGCGCGCGGCTACCTCCGGCTCCGCGGCCGCCGCAGCGAGATGTTCATCCGCGGCGGCTTCAACGTCTACCCGGCCGAGGTCGAGGACCGGCTGGCCAAGCACCCGCAGGTGGCGCGCGCGGCGGTGGTCGGCGTGCCGGATGAAGTGTTCGGCGAGATCGGCTGGGCGTTCGTCGTGCCGCGCGCGGGTGCGATCCCGCCGACGCTCTCCGAGCTGCGCGCGTTCGTCGGCGAGGAGCTGGCGAGCTTCAAGCGCCCCGACGGGCTCACGCTGCTCGCCGACCTCCCCGTCACCCCGATGTACAAGGTCGACAAGCGCGCGCTGCTGGCGCTGAAGGAGGCGGAGCCATCGCCGGCGTCCCCACGCTCTCCCTCCTGATCCCGACGTACAACCAGCGGGTCCGGACGGGGCGCTCGGTGGCGGAGGCGGACGCGTTCCTGCGCAAGCGTTTCTCCGGCGCGGCCGAGCTGATCGTCGTCGACGACGGGAGTCGTCCGGGCGAGGGGGTCCAGGCGACCGACCTTCCGCCGGGGGTGCTGTCCGCCGGCTATCCCCGCAACCTCGGCAAGGGGGGTGCGGTGCGGGCGGGGGTCATGAAGGCGCGCGGCGAGTACGTCGTCTTCACCGACTCCGACCTGCCGTTCGGGCTCGAGCCGCTCGGCCGGACGCTCGAGTGGCTTCAGCAGGGTGCCGACATCGTGATCGGCGACCGGCTGCTGCCCGAGTCGGCGTGCGAGGCCGACGTCACGCCGCTGCGCCGCTTGTCGAGCGCGGTCTTCACCGGCATCGTTCGCAATGCAGTGGGGCTCGACTTCCCGGACACGCAGTGCGGCTACAAGGGCTATCGCGCCGCGGTGGCCAAGGAGCTCTTCGGCACGCTCGAGATCACGAGCTTCGCGTTCGACGTCGAGATCCTGCTGCGCGCGACGCGCAAGGGCTACCGCATACGCCGCCAACCGCTCAAGCTCATCCACAACGAGGACACCTCGGTGCGGCTCTCGAAGCACGCGCCGCGGATGTTCGCCGACACCTTCCGGATCGCGTGGCGAGGATGGCGAGGACGCTATGACTGAACGGACCCGGTCGTACATCCGACTGGCGATCACGCTGATCGTGCTGGCCACGGCGTGGGGGTTCCTGTCGACGGTGTTCGACTTCCGCCTGCTGCTGCTCGACACCACGCCCGGCGGTGGCGACACGCCGTCGTTCCTGCGCCCGGTGCACCACCTGCGCGACGTGCTGCTGCCGTCGGGCAATCCGCAGGGGTGGGACCTCGCGAGCTTCTGCGGCTACGCGCCCTACCAGTTCTACTTCCTGCCGCCGTCGCTCACGATCGTCATGCTCTCGTTCCTGATCCCGCTCAACGTCGCGTTCAAGCTGGTGACTGTCGCGGGCACCTTCCTGCTCCCGCTGATGACGCTGCTGGCGCTCCAGGGTATCCCCTACGCGTTCCCGGTCCCGGCGCTGGGCGCGGTCGCGAGCCTCATCTTCCTGTTCAACGAAGGGAACTCGATGTGGGGCGGGAACATCCCGAGCACGCTCGCCGGCGAGTTCGCGCACAGCCTGGGCTTCGCGTTCGCGGTGCTGTTCTTCGGGCTGCTCTACGGAGGGATCGAGCGCCAGAAGGGCTGGAAGGTCCGGGGCGCGATCCTCGCGATCTCCGGGCTCTGCCATCCGGTGGCGTTCCTGAACGCCGCCGCGCCCGGGATGTTCTTCCTCTTCGACCGGAAGCACTTCACGCGGAACGTCCGCTACCTGTTCCTCACCTACGGCACCGCGGTGCTCCTCATGAGCTTCTGGCTCGTGCCGCTCATGGGGAAGATCGGCTACGCCACGTCGATCAACTGGACCTGGCACTTCAACTCGATGTGGGACCTGCTCCCGAAGATCATGTACCCGGTGCTGGCGATGGCGGGGCTGGACGTGCTGTGGATCACGATCGTCCGCCGCCCGACCGACCGCCCGGCGCGCTACATCCTGTTCAGCGCGGTCGTGACGACGCTGTTCTTCTTCAACGCCACCGCCGTCGGGCTGCCCGAGATCCGCTTCGTCCCGTTCGTCTATTTCCTGCTGATCCTGCTGGCCCTGGATCTCGTCGCGCGGCTCCTCGCGGTCGCGCACGCCCCCGAGCTGGGTGCGCTCGCGATCGCGGCGCTCATCCTGTGGTGGGTGCAGACCTGCACGTCGTTCATCCCGTCGTGGATCCGCTGGAACTACGAGGGGCTCGAGCGGAAGCCGTCGTGGGGGCTGCTCACGCAGATCATGGACTCGGTGCGCGGCGACATCGGCCAGCCGCGCGTCGCGTACGAGAACTCGCCGATGCACGAGCGCTTCGGCTCTATGCGCATCTTCGAGGACATGGCGATGCTCTCGGGCCGCGCGACGCTGGAGGGCGTGCTCCTCCAGACCGACGTGATGTCGCCCTACGTCTACTGGCTCCAGTCGCTGATCTCGAAGCAGGGCACGGGCGTGATCCCGGGCTACCCGTACCCGTCGATGGACATGAACCGCGGCACCCCGCGGCTCGCGCTGCTGAACGCGAGCGAGATGATCGCGGTGACGCCCGAGATCACGCAGGCAATGGAGAAGGATCCGCGCTGGCGGAAGATCTTCTCGCAGCCGCCCTACTCGGTGTTCCATCTCGAAGGCGTCGACCCGCACTACGTCCGGGTGCCGAAGTTCCAGCCGGTGCTGTTCGAGACCGCGCGCTGGAAGAAGGACTTCCACCGCTGGTTCTCGACGGACTCCGTGCTCGACGTGCCGATCGTCGCCGCGAGCGACGTCCCGGAGGCGGAGCGCGCGCACTTCCGCGGACCGGTGAGCGCGCTCGGCGCGCTCCCGCGCGATCCCGTCGAGGGCGACTGCAAGATCGACGAGAAGATCGATCACATGCGCCTCGAGTTCACGACCTCCTGCCCGGGGAAGCCGCACATCGTCGCGGTGTCGTACTATCCCAACTGGCACGTCGAGGGGGCGAGCCGGATCTACCTCGTGAGCCCCGCCTTCATGCTGATCTTCCCCGACGGCCCGCACGTGACGTTCTCGTTCCGTCGGGTGGGCGTCGACTGGGCGGGCATCGTGATGAGCCTCGTCGGGCTGGTCGTGCTGGTGGTGCCCTTCCGGCGCGCGACCGAAGGCGACCTCGCGCCCGTGATCGCGCGGCCCCTGGTCCTGGTGCGCCCCTGGCTGATCGCCGCCGGCATCGTCGTCGCCACGCTCAGCACCGCTTGGAGCTTCGCGCGCGACGACGGCGCGGTCTACTTCTACCAGCGCGCGTGGAAGGCGTTCTCCGCGCAGAACTACGAGACCGCGCTCCCGAACTTCCAGCGCGCGCTCTGGCTCGGCGGTGAGACCAGCACCGCATCCGACGCCGCCTTCTTCATCGCCGCCACGCTGCTCCGCCAGAACAAGCCCGCGGAAGCGATGGCCGGCTACCAACGCGTCATCGACCAGTACCCCGACGCGATCTGGGTCGCTGAGAGCCACTACCACGTCGGGCTCTGCCTCCGTCAGCTGAACCGTCTGCCGGAAGCACGGCAGAAGTTCCAGTACGTGATCGACACGTATCCGGGGAATCGCTGGGCCGGCTTCGCGAAGGAGCAGCTCCAGCAGATCACGCCGCAGGGGAGCTGACGTGGCGCGCGTCCTCGTCACCGGAGCGAGCGGGTTCATCGGAACCGCGCTGACGCCACGGCTCATCGCGGCCGGGCACGTGCCGCGGCTGATGTTCCGGAAGCCGCCGTCGGCGCCGCCCCCGTCGCCGGCGGAGGTCGTGATCGGCGACCTGGCCGACGTGGGTAGCCTGCGCGCCGCGGTGCAGGGGGCCGACGCGGTCGTACATCTCGGCGCCGCGACGTCCAGCGGACGGCTCGATCCCGCGGTCGCCTATCGCATCAACGTCGGCGGGGCGACCGCGCTCGTCGACGCGTGCCGCGCGGCGGGCACGCGCCGCGTGATCGTCGCCAGCACGCAGC
>JACXTT010008254.1_pt1 | contig 14466 bp, 10 predicted proteins | sample 9270951 | NCBI WGS metagenome assembly JACXTT01 (sample SAMN15532306, study PRJNA645909) | rock metagenome | isolation source: weathered quartz diorite | place: Puerto Rico | collected 2017-06-21
AGCCAGCAGGCGACACAACCGAGCCCGTAGAGATCCGCCCGGCCGTCAATCTGCTCCCGGCTCAGGGCGACTTCGGGCGGCATGTAGGCCGGGGTTCCCGTGGCACTGCCCTCCGCGGTCATCCGGGGCTCCGCTTCGCCAATTATCGTTTTGACCAGACCGAAATCCAAGACCTTTACGAAATCATAATCTACACCGATGCGGCAAAGGAAAATGTTGGTGGGCTTGATGTCGCGATGCACCATCCCCCTGCGATGAGCCTCTGCTAGAGAATTGCACGCCTGGCGCAGGATATGGATCACACGCGACGGGGGCTGCGGCCCAAACTGCCGGACGAGCTTTTCCAGATCGATGCCATCTAGCAATTCCATGACGTAGTAAAAACCGCCATCCTTGGAGGTTCCGAAATCGTAGAGTGCGACGGTGTGGGGCGAACGGAGCAAAGCCGTGGCCCTGGCTTCTTGCTCAAAGCGGCGGCGTACCACGGCCGCCTGCTTCTCTCCGGTACGGACCAGAAGTTCTGGCCGGATCAGTTTGATGGCGGAGTCGCGGGCCAACATGCGGTGACGGGCGCGCCATACTTCTCCCATTCCACCTTTATCGATCAACGTGTCCAGCTTGTAGCTGCCCATCTCCTTGGCCTGCTGAACCTGCACTTCCAGGTGATACAGACGCCGGCTGATGAGCACAGTGGCCAAGCCTACCAGAAAATTCGGAAGGTTCCAGATAGCTAGGCGATTGAAGGGAATCGGCGCCGGGTGAAAGATTAGGTAGGCGAGGGGACCCATGGACGCCGTGACCATGGTGGTTACGGTCGTCCAGCTCAGCCGATTGGGAACCAGCAGACCGCACAGCGCAATCCAAAGTGCCATCCAGGAGACACCCGGACGGGTTGGCGCGGGTCCCAGGGCAGCGAATACTCGAAGGTGGCCAGGGCAAACCCGACGATTACCTCAAGAAGCAACCCCAGACGGAGAATAGTTGGCGCTGATGCCCACCCGAACCGTCTGACGGCGAAGACGATGAGCGAAAAGGAGATCACTAGGGCCGTGTTGATCTGGATGTGGATCTCTCTCTGAAGCTGCGCGACCTCGGGTTGAAGCACGTGTTGCATCGCCGCCATAGCCACGGCCGTGCCAGCACACACGAGAGCAACCCACGACAACCGGTCGGCGGCCTTCTGCAGCAGTGGAGGCGGGATCTCGCTCAGACTAAGCCTGGAATCCGCGGTGCCGGGCACGATCATTCGCGATGAACGAGTGGAGGTCACAGGCTTTGCAATAACATCGATAGCCGCGTGGGCCAGGGCCGGGGTTTCCAGGAAGCTGTTTTCACTCTCATGGGACCGAAGCAGGTCTTCGACCTCCCGACGCAGCTCCGGATCTTCGGGGCAAGCTTGAACCAGGTAAGCGGGGCGCTCGCTTTCCCGCCGCTGCAAAGCGGAAAAATAGAGCTGCTCAATTCGTTTCCATCGGTCGGGCGTCATGGCCCTTTGTCCCCTTTATCCCGCGCCACAGCCACGCCTTTGCGAGCTTCCAATCGCGCAAGACCGTATTCGGCGCCACTTGGAGAACCTTGGCCGTTTCTGTGACATTGAGGCCGCCAAAGAAGCGCAATGCGGCCGGAGCGCTCGCGATCCAGGTGATGCTTCGCGATCCGGTGCAGGTCTGGAAGGATCAGTGGTGCTAACTTTTCCAGAGCCGAGCTATCGCCGTTGGTCCAGCTGTTGAGCAGCTCGGTAATCCCGGTCGTAGAAACTGCCGGCATACACCACTCGAACAGGCGTTCACCCAATTGCGGGGATTATGACACTCGCTAAAAGCCAGGGATAGCGTCGCTGGGCTGGACAATTTTCAAGGCACGTTGTGGTTTTCAGAAGCGCTTTCCGCTTGTCAGGATTAAGCAGGCGGTTATGAACAGCTCGAAGCTGTGGTATGCAACAACTGTTTTCGCTGCGTTCTGGGCAGCCATGGCAGCCATAGGCCGTTCGCAGTCGTGGACCGAGGCTTCGGATCCTACCGCTTCGTCGAAGTTTCCATTCGATCGAGCTCCGCGCGCGCCGCCTGGAATTGAGGATTCGCTTTCAAGGCCGTCCGGAGTTCCCGAGTGGCTTCTTCTTTCTTGTCCTGTTTCTGTAAGACGAGCGCGAGGTTGTAATGTGCCGCGGCGAATTCCGGTTGCAAACGGATGGCCTCTTCGAGCTCGCTGCGCGCTTGATCGAACTGGCCGCGCTGCAGGTAGACGCTTCCCAAAGTATTGTGCGCCTCAGCCGAACCGGAATCGGTATGGAGCGCGGAGAGCAATTGCCGCTGGGCCTCGTCCCAATTCCGGGCCATGGCAGCCAGGACGCCCAGATTGTAGTGCGCTGTATAGTTCGCGGGATCAACGGACAAGAGATGCTGCAACCGCGCACGCGCCTGTGGGTAATCTTCCTTCTGAAGATAGATATGGACCAGCAGTTCCTCGGCGCGCGTGTACCAAGGCTCAAGCGCCAGCGCCGATTGAAGTTCTTTGATGGCGTCGTTCGGACGCTGCAGCCGAAAGAAACACAGGGCAAGATCGAAGTGCGCCTGAGCGTTCCGTGGAGCTTGATATAGCGCGCGCTGGAACTCCCGGGACGCCTCGGCATAATGGTCCGATTGCTGCTGGTTCAGGCCCAGATTGATCCGGATATCGGCGACCTCAGGCAGCTTTTCGGCGAGTTTCTGCAATAGGCTGGTGGATTCCGGCAGCCGGCCCGCCGAGGCCAACGCGAGTGCGTGCCCATAGAGTTCAAAATCGCCGAGGCGATCTTTAGGATCGATCCGCGAATGCAACCGGCTGGACGCCGTGGACCCGCTCAAGTAACCGAGTGACCGGAGCGCGTTCGCGGCATCTGGCGACGGAGCCCGCGGCTTGGCGGCGGGGGCAGTAGCGACCAGCGCCATGATTCGCTGCCGCATAGCCATTGCCCTCGGCTGGTCTGTGCCATAGAGATTTCTCGACTCGCCAGGGTCGCTCGCAAGATCGTACAGCTCGGGCTTAGGAGCATCGATGTATTTGTAATGGTCCACGCGCAAAGTTCGCAATGCTGCGCAGCCAAAGTGATTGCGCGCGTAGAGACTCTCCGAATACGTTTGGTCCGCGCTCTTCCCCGTGATGAGGCTATGACCCATCATCCCGCTCGATCGGGGAAGCCCAAGCGCATCCAGAATCGTAGGCGCGACGTCGAGCAGGCTGGCTGATTCCGCGATGCGGTCCCGCGAAACGCGTTTGGACCCCGCAGGCCAGTGAAAGATGAGAGGCACATGCAGCGTACTCTCATAAACGAAATAGCCGTGTGTGCTCTCACCGTGTTCGTTGAGACCCTCGCCGTGATCGGAGGTGAACACGATCAGCGATTTATTGAAAAGGCCCCGGCGTTCCAGGAAAGCCAGAAAATCCCCGAGCACATGATCCACATACGCCAGCTCCGCTTCGTAAGCTGTCTCGCCACGCCGCAGGCGCGGATCCGACGGAAGATCGTAGGGTGTGTGCAGATCGTAGAGATGGAGGAACAGGAAGAACGGCGAGTTCGCATTCTGATCGAGCCAGCGCATGGCCGCAGCCGCCACCTGTGCACCCGGCCGTTTGAGATCGCCGGCATCCGTGACCGTCTTGTTATGCAGATCAAACGGGCTGTCGTAAACATCGAAATCGCGGCTCAACCCGAAACGCCGGTCCAATACGAAGCTGCCGACGAACGCCGCCGTGCGGTAGCCGGCATTCTTCAAAACGGTGGCGAGTGTTGTCCCGGCGGCAAGCGGGACTCCGTTGTCCTCGACTCCATTCGCGAACGGGTACGTGGAAGCGAACAGCGCGACGTGAGAGGGCAAAGTCAGCGGAACGAGCGCGCTCACCTCGGAGAATAGTGTGCCGTTTCCTGCGATCGAATCAATATGCGGCGTTATCTTCCGCCCGGATTGATAGCAGCCGAGGTGATCGGCACGTAGCGTGTCCACCGAGATGAGGATGACCGGCGTGGACGGTTGAGCGTTGCCAATAGCGCACACCAGAATTGCGGCGGCCAGGTACCCGAGTCGAGACAAGATATTACTTCTTTTAGCACGAACGCCCGCGGGCAGGAGGCACGCGCCGGATCACTTGAGTTCCAGCATCCCAGGCCGAGAGCGCGGCCCACTCGATCCATCATGCGCAGCACTGATACCATGAACAGCTATGGCGTATTCTGCGCTGCGGTCTGCCGTTCGGCCCGTTCCGGCATTGGCGGTTCTCCTCTTCGTTTTTTTCGCCGGCGACAGACTGTGGAGCGCCTCCCCCACAAATGCCGCACCCACCGGCCTGGGCGCCATTCATGTACCGTCGGGCTTCAAAGTAGAGAAAGTCGCGGGCGCCAATCTCCTCTCCTACCCCATGATGGGCACCATCGACGAGCGTGGCCGGTTGTTTGTCTGCGAGTCCTCCGGCAATACGTTGACCACCGACCAGATGGCCGCCAAGCCGGATTACGTCGTCCGCATGTTGGAAGATACCGACGGTGACGGCATCTATGACCGCAGCACGGTTTTCGCCGACAAGCTGACGCTCCCCGCGGGCGCCGTCTGGTATCGGGGCGCGCTTTACGTTGCGGCGCCGCCGGATCTCATCCGGCTCGAGGACACCGATGGCGATGGCGTCGCCGACAAGCGCGAAGTCATCGTCCATGGCTGGCACCTTTCGTCCAACGCCGCCAGCTTGCACGGCCCGTTCCTCGGTCCCGACGGCTGGCTCTATCTCACCGACGGCCGCCACGGATTCGAAATCAAAACCAAAGACGGCCGCGAGTTCAAAGGCGAGGCCTCGCGCATCTGGAGGGTCCGCCCAGACGGAACGGGTCTCGAATGGGTGGCGGGCGGCGGCTTCGATAATCCCGTCGAGCTGGCGTTTCTGCCCACCGGCGAGACCTTCGGGACCATGACCTACTTTCAGGATCCGCGCGATGGCCAGCGCGATGCGTTGATGCATTGGGTCTGGGGCGGCGTCTATCCAAAACCGTATCCGGTGACCAGCGAGTTCAAACGCACCGGCGATCTCATGCCGGTGATGACCAAGTTCGCCCGCATCGCGCCCGCCGGTCTGCTCCTCTATCGCGGCCAGGGCTTCAGCCCGGCGTATCAGGGCAATCTCTTCAGCGCCCAATTCAATCCCCATCGCGTGCAGCGCCATATCCTGTATCGCGATGGCGCCACCTTCCGCACTGAGGATTCCGATTTTCTTACTTCGGCGGATCCGGATTTTCATCCAACCGACGTCATGGAGGATGCCGACGGCAGCCTGCTGGTGATCGATACCGGCGCGTGGTTCATCCACGGCTGTCCCATCTCGCGGGTCGCGAAACCGGAAATCAAGGGCAGCATCTATCGCATTCGCAAAATCGGCGCGCCTGCTGTTGACGATGCCCGCGGAGAAAGTTTGCGCCTCGGCGGGAAAACGCCCGCCGATCTGGCCCATTATCTCGACGACGCCCGGCCATTCGTGCGCGATCGCGCTCAGGAGTTGGCCGTCGAGGCGGGCGATCCCGCTATAGACGCGCTGATTCATACGCGCCAGCATGCGCCGTCCTATGAGGCGCGCGCCTTGGCCGTCTGGGCGCTATATCGCATCGGCACACCTCACGCTGAAGATGGGGTTCGCGCGGCGCTCGATGACGCTAATTTTCGCGTGCGCGTCGCCGCGGCCCGCGCCGTGGGCATGGCGAGAGATACGCGGGCCGTGGACCGTTTGATGCAGATGGTGAGTCACGACCATCCGGCAGCCCGGCGGCAGGCGGCTACCGCGCTCGGGCAGATCGGTGACGCCCGCTCCGTCCCCGCCCTGATTGCTGCGGCGGCCCGCGCCGAGGACCGCTTCAATGAGCACTCCGTGACGTATGCCCTCATCGAACTCAAGACCCCCGGTCCGCTCCTCGAAGCACTGAAAAGCACCAGTCCCAAAATCCGCAAGACGGCGCTGATTTCTCTCGACCAGATGGACCAGTCTCCGCTCACCGCGCAGCAGCTCACGCCGCTTCTCAGCGACACCGACAAGGACATGCGCAAAGCGGCATTGTGGGTGGCCGCCCACCATACGGATTGGTCGGGTTCGGTTCTCAGCTTTCTTGAAAGCCGCCTGCGGTCTCCCGGTTTTCCCGGAACCGAAGCGGAGCCGGTGCGCGATGCGCTGCTTTCGTTCTGCTCCGATCCCGCCGCCCAAAAGACCGTCGCCGGCCTGCTCGGCGAGGGCGGCACACGGCGCGAGCTTTTTCTGTTGGACACCATCGATCACTGCCAGCTGGACGGGTTTCCACCTTTGTGGATCGCGCCAATGGGCGCATTGTTAGATCACTCTGCGCCGTCGGTGCGGCTGCGGACCCTCAACCTGGTGCGCGCGCTCCAGATCGCCGGACTCGACGATCATCTGGAAAAAATCGCTTCAAGCGAGGACTCGCCGCCTGAATTGCGCACCACGGCCCTGGCTATCCTGGTGCGGAAACGGCCGGGTGTCGATGACGCAGCGCTCAAGTTCCTTCTCGGACAGCTCAGTAAAAATAATGACGCCGCCACACGCTTGGCCGCCGCCCAGGTGCTCGGAAACGCCGGGCTTGCCGACGCGCAACTGGTGAGGCTGGCGAATGGCTATCTGCAACACGCAGATGCTTTGATCCTGCCCCGGCTGCTCGATGCGTTCCACAGTTCCACCAGCGGGGATGCTGGAAGCGCCATGGTCAGCGCTCTGCTGAAATCTTCGGTCTCGATTGGCGAGCCTGATGCCAAGCGCCTACAGGAGATCCTGGACAAATATCCGCCGGACGTCCGAACCGCCGCGCGGCCGCTGCTGGCCCGTTTACAGGAATTGCAGAAGGCCCGCATCGTACGCTTGCAGCAGCTCGAGCCGTTACTCAGCGCCGGCGGCGACATAGGCCGCGGCCGCCGCGTTTTCTTCGGCGAAAAAGTAGCCTGCTACCATTGCCACACCATCGGCAACCAGGGAGGACACGTCGGGCCTGACCTCACGGCTGTCGGCGCCATCCGCTCGGGCCACGATATCCTCGAAGCTATCGTGTTCCCCAGCGCCAGCTTCGTGCCTGGCTTTGAGATCTACAACGTGGAGACCAAGAGCGACATGTACTCCGGGGTGCGAGGCGAAGACACTCCCGACGCCATCACTCTCGTCACCGGCCCGCATGCCGAGATTCGCATTCCGAGAAAGCAAATCGTTTCCATCAAGCCTTCGAGCGTGTCTCTCATGCCGGAAGGTCTCGACGAGAGCATCCCGCGATCGGAGATCGTCGACCTGCTGGCTTTCCTGCAGTCGCAGAAATCGCGCGAGATGGCGCAAGCGCGCAATCCCGAGGCCCATTAAATCTATGCTGACTCTGATCCTTTTGCTTCTGTGTACGCCATTCGCTTCCGCAGCGAATCCCAAACTCGGCCCTAAGGTCAAGCTGTTCAACGGGAAAAACCTCGACGGCTTTTACACTTATCTCGACAAACACGGCAAGAACAATGACCCCGATCATGTCTTTCGCGTCGAGAATGGCGCGGTGCATGTGTCTGGCGGGGAGTTCGGCTACTTCATTACCAAGAAGGAATACGAAAACTATTATCTGCACGTGGTCTTTCGCTGGGGCCAGCAGACGCACGAGCCGCGCAAGGACAAAGCGCGCGACAGCGGCGTCTTGTTTCATGTCAACGGTGAGGACAAAGTCTGGCCGCACTCCATCGAGTTCCAAATGATTGAGGGCGGCACCGGAGACATCATCATGGTGGGCGACGTCACGTTGACCGTGAAGGGCGAGACCAAGAGCAAAGGCCGCTTCGACCGTTTCGGGAAAGGACCATTTCAAGACGTGGCCGGTTACCGCGATCCGCAAGGCGAAGTCGAGAAACCGCACGGGCAGTGGAACTGCCTCGAACTCTGGGCCGTGGGCGATACCGTGCGCTACTACGTGAACCACAAACTCGTGAACGAAGGCACCGGGTCGTCTCTAACCAAAGGCCGCATCCTGTTCCAGTCCGAAGGCGCCGAAGTCTATTTCAAGACCATGGAGCTGCGGCCCGTGCTCAACCGGTAAACTTACCGACCGGATGCAGGCATAGCGGTGTATACTATCTTCAAAGTCGAATCAGATTTACTAACCCGGCTCGTTTTCCTTGCCAGGGGCGCCTCGGATCAGATCAATCATGTGTAGCCGATCATTGCCGGCGTTGCTTTTCTTTTTCATCACAGTTGCGGCCGTCGATCGCGCCGCCGTCCAGACGGCTTCGCTTTCGCTATCTGGCGCGTCGGGTTTTCCAGGCTCCAACGTCACGCTGAATATTTCCCTGACGGTCAATAGCACTCTGCCGGCCGCGGTGCAGTGGGACCTTCTTTATTCCACGGCGGACCTGAATCCGGAGGCGGGAACGTTCTATGCATCCGGCGCGGCAGCGACGGTCGCGGGCAAGCAGGCCACCTGCGGCACGCTGGTGCCCGGAGACATACGCTGCATTGTGGCGGGCCTCAACAGCACTGCCATTGGCAATGGCATCCTAACAGCAGTGACACTCCAGATAGCGTCCACGACGGATACCTCAACCCAGGTCACGCTCTCGAATCTGGCGGCGTCAAGCGGCGGCAGCACCGCCCAAGCCGTGCCCATCACGGGCACCGGTGCCACCGTCACCATTAACCAGCCGCCCATGGGAGGCCCGCAGGCAACCCTCATGCCAAGCAGTGTGCGGAGTGTGGCCAATAGCGCGGTGCCAAACGCGCCCGGTTCGCTCGTGTATGCCCAGGGCGCCAATATGGCGACCGCAACGTCCAAACCGCTGATCGCCACCTTGACGCCACTCCGCTCCCATCTCGTAAATAGTCTCGATAGCGTATCGGTCACGGTCAATGGAGTCGCCGCGCCGATGTATTACGCTCTTCCAAACTACGTGGCCTTTCAACTTCCCTGGCAGACCAACCTGAGCACCGGCAGCGCAACCATGGTTGTAACGCGCAACGGTGTGGCGTCCGCGCCGCTGCAGTTTCCGGTGGGCAAATTCTCGCCGGGATTTTTCACCACCTCTGGAAGTGGCGCTGGAATGGCCTGGGCCACTTACGCACTTCCATCCAGGATCAACCCCAAAGCAGCGGTGGCGCAGCCAGCGAACACCGTCCCGGGCCAGGTCGGAGTACCGGCAACTGCCGGAGACCTTCTTTACGTCTACGCCGCCGGTCTGGGCCCCGTCGGGCCTAAGACAGTCTTAAACGGTTATGCGCCATGCCCGATAAACGCTCCCTGCACTGACTACAATGCACTCGATTACAGTACCACCACCAAGCCCGCAGTCACGGTTGGCGGAGTTCCGGCCCCGGTAACGTTCGCCGGTCTCCATCCGGTATACCCTGGGATCTACCTCGTATTCTTCAAGATTCCGCCCGGAGCTCCTAAAGGGAACGCGGTGCCGGTCCGGCTGCAAATCGGCACGCTCAGCACCGATCCCAACAACGTCACGATCGCCGTCCAGTAAACCGTCCGCCCTGATTAGTCAACTACACGGTTGAGCGGATCATGCGTTTCTCTTCCGCTTGGCGGCCAGGTGGCGTTCGAGCGCATCCAGCCTTTCCTCCCAGAAGGCGCGCATCTCCTCGATCCAGAACGACGCCTCCCGCAGTGGCTGCGCATTCAGGCTGCAGACATGCTCGCGCCCGCGCACTTCCCGTCGTAACAGCCCTGCGCGCTCGAGCACCACCAAATGCTTTGAGACCGCGTTCAGCGAGACCGGAAACTTCTTCGCGATATCGGTGACGCGCGCCGGGCTGCGCCCGAGCTGCTGGAGGATGGCCCTCCGCGTTGGATCGGCAATAGCGCCAAATACGCCGTCGAGCACAGACTGCGTCCGTTCAACCATACGGTTGATGATACGGTAGGGCTGCCGGCGTTGGCAATGCTCGATTGCGCCTTGGTCCGCGATCACTTTATGGCGCGGAAGACGTCCATGTCAGATTCGTATAAGTCCCGCAAGTGTATCGGGAACGATCCCGCGACGGTCGCCCGTCCTCTCTTAACCACCAGGCGAGGCATGATTCGCGTGCTGCCGTGGCGCACCTTCAAATGCGTATCGGTGAATGGAAAATCGCCCGTCTCGAGATCGAAAACCAGCACGTCCGCTTGCGCCCCGGCCGCCAGGGTTCCGATCTCCCGCTCGCGCCCCAATACTTTTGCCGGAACGGCCGTGGTCTTGAGAATGGCCTCTTCCAGGCTCATCCCGATGCACATCATCTTCGACATCACTTGCGGCAGCGAGACGCATAGCGGCTCAGCCGCGCAATACCGGTGGAGATCGGTGCTGATCGTATCTGGGTAAAAGTGGTGCTCGAACGCATGGCGGGCCGTCTCCCACGAAAAGCTGCCGCAGCCATGGCCCACGTCGAAGTAGACTCCGCGATTCCGCGCCTCGCGCGCCTCCGGAATGATCGTTTCGTAAATCATCCGGTTGCCTCGTCCGTGGAAACAATGGGTCAGAATGTCGCCAGGGCGCATCCGCCGCAGGATTTCCGCTTCCTCGGCGCCATTGCTGATGTGCACCATCAGGGGCACTGCCGCTTCGCCGGCCGCGGAAAGAGCCATGTCCAGCGCGGCGGGCCCGTGATTCGCAGTCATGCTTCCCATCCGCAGTTTCACGCCGACCGCTCGCTCCCGATGTTTCCCGATCGCTGCCGCCGTTTCTTGCGGCCGCGCGTACCGCAGATCCATCAGCTCTTCGGCATAAGGCGCGTGAAGCCCCATAAAAGAGATATGGACGAACGCCAGGACATCCGTGAGGCAGCGGTCCAGCACCGTCCGCCGGAATTCCGGAAAGTTCGAGTAGCCCGTGCTGCCCGCGTCCACCGCCGTCGTCACCCCGTGATTGAGGCAAATGAGCGGATCGACGCCGTACAGATTCCCCTCGTACCAGTGGCCATGAAGATCGATCAGCCCAGGGCACACATATTTGCCGCCGATCTCGCGCGCGTCCGGGCAGCCGGTCGCGTCGAGGTTCGACCCGAGCTGTGCGATGCGCCCCTCCCGTATGCCAACATCCATTTCCGCTTGGAGCGATTGCGACGGATCCACCACCCGTCCGCCCCGCAGCAGCAAGTCAAACGGCATCGGCTTCTCCGAGTTCGATGGCGCCGCCGGTCTCAGCCGCCCGGTAGTAGGCCAGAACGACCCGCAGCGCACGCGTGCTCTCTTCCGCCGACGGCCACGGGTCGCGTCCTTCGGCGATGCTCGAGCAGAACTCTCTCATTTCCCCTTCGATACCAACCTGCACCTTATCGCGATGCGCCTCGTCTGTGTAGAAAACTTTCTCCCGGTGTCCCGCTGCGTTCCACAGATCGTATCCTCTCCACGTGTGGACGGTAATGCTCCCCCGCGTCCCAATCACCTGGAGATCGCAGACCAGCGGATGCGGCTCGCGCATAAACGCCACCGTGACCTGCGCGGAAATCCCTCCGCGGAAGCGCAGAAACATTTGTCCGGCGTCTTCGACATCGGCGCCGAAGTACGGGTTCGCAGCGGATCCGGCAACCATCCGCACCTCGTCCCCCGTGAACCAGCGCAGCCGGTCCACCAGGTGGATCCCCGACGTCAGCGCCGGTCCGCCCCCGGAGAATTTCTTTTCCATGTACCACGGCGGCGTGTTCAGAAATCCGATATGCTCCAATGCGCAATCGTTGCAAGCCACAATACTCCCGATAGCGCCGTCGTCGACCAGCTTCTTGGCTTCCCGCAGTTCGGGGTAGAAGCGGTGCGTCATGCCCACGTAAAGCACGCGACCTGCTGTCTTTGCCGCACGCAGCATGCGCTCGGCCTCCTCCAGGCTGACCGCGATCGGTTTCTCCACCAGCACGTGTTTGCCGCGCTCCAGCGCATCCACCGCAACTTTGCAATGCAAATGCGTCGGCAGGCAGATGCTCACCGCATCGACGCCGCTTTCCACCAGTTCTTCGTATCTTCGGCACGCCCGAACGCCGGGAGGCAGATCTTTCAGCCGGTCCGCATCCGCATCTGCGATCGCTACCAATCGCGAGCCATCTTGCGCCAGGCAGGCCTGCGCGTGGATCTTCCCCGTGTAGCCGTAACCAATCACGCCCACCCGGAGCGCAGTCATGCGCGGGCCTTTATCACTTGGAGTATTATATGGAAATTCAACCTGAGATTAAGGAATGGCGATCATCACTGTCACCGGGCCGATTCCGGCCTCACGCGCCGGCTCCACGCTTTCACATGAACACTTATTGTGCGATCTGTGGGCATTCGGCAAAAACTACGACGGCATTTTGGATGACGAATCGCTCGCCATTCGCGAGCTCGCACAGTACCGTGATGCCGGCGGCTCCGTTCTCGTCGATGCCACCAGCGGCGGGCTAGGCCGCAATCCGCTCGCGCTGCGCCGTATTTCCGAAGCCAGCGGCGTCCGCATTGTCATGGGTTCGGGCTGGTACCGTGAGTGCGTCTACCCCGCGGTCGTCCATGAGCGCGACGCTAGTGCCCTCGCCGATCTCATCGTGGCGGACCTCACCCACGGTGCGGATGGCACCGACGTTCGTGCCGGCATCATCGGGGAAATCGGTACCGAGAGGAAACACATCACTCCCGCGCAAGAGCGTGTGTTCCGCGCGGCCGCTCGAGCGCAACGCCGCACTGGCGCGTGCATCATGACCCACACGACTCACTTCGGCGAGCTGGCTCTGGAACAGATCGCGCTCCTGCGCGAGGAAAATGTTCCATCCGGCCGGATCGTCATCAGCCACCTGGGCGACCGCCACGACGCCGCGCAGCTCCTGAAAATCGCCAGTGAAGGCGTCTTTTTAAGTATCGACAACATCGGCTACGTGGGCAGCGGCTACCCGCCCGACGAAGTCCGCATGCGCAACGTCTGCCTCCTGTCCGCCGAGGGACACCTCGCGCAAATCGTCCTGGGCGGTGACATCTGCCAGAAGAGCCACCTCTCTGCCTACGGCGGAAAAGGCTATGCTCATGTGCAGCGTTGTTTTCTGCCGTTGCTCCGCGCGAATGGCGTTACGGAAGATGCCATTCATCAGATGACCGTTACGAATCCCGCCCGCATGCTCGACATCGAGGAAAATTCCCTTGGCCACCAGAACTAAAGTGCACGTCTACGAAAAACTCGGCGTCCGTCCCCTGATCAACGGCCGGAGCTTCAGCACCAAGGCCGGCGGCTGTGCGCTGCCAAAAGAAGTGCTGGATGCCATGCGCGAGGCCGGCGAGTGCTGCGTGCGCATGGATGAGTTGCAGTCCGCCGCGAGCGAAGTCATCGCCCGGGCAACCGGCGCAGAAGCCGGAATCGTAACCAGCGGCGCCGCGGCCGCCCTCACCCTTGGCACGGCAGCCTGCCTCGCCCGCCTCGATGTCAACCGCATGAACCGCTTGCCCGACACCACCGGCATTTCCGACGAGTTCATCGTCCATCGCGCGCATCGCAACGATTATGACCACGCAGTTCGCGCCGCCGGCGCAAAGTTCGTCGACGTCGGGTTCGGCTATTACACTTTTGCTTATGAGGTCGAGTCGGCCATCAACGTTCGCACCGCCGGCCTGTATTATCAGGCGGGCGTCAATCAAGGCGTCATCCCTCTGGACGAATTCGCGGCCATCGCCCATCGCCATAGCCTGCCCGTGCTCGTTGACGCCGCCGCCGAAATGCCTCCCGGCTCCAACTTGAAGTCATTGATCGCGGCCGGCGCGGATCTTGTCGCTTTCAGCGGCGGTAAGCACATTCAAGGCCCGCAATCCACCGGTATCCTGTGCGGCCGCCGCGATCTCATCCTCTCCGCCGCCCTCCAGCACCAGGATATGGATGTCTTCCCCGAAACCTGGCCCCTGCGCTCGCTCATCGAGAACGGAACCGTCGCCGGTCCGCCCCATCACGGCATCGGCCGCGGCTTCAAAGTCAGCAAAGAGGAGATCGTGGGTCTCGTGACCGCACTCGAACTCTATCAGACCCGCGATTTCACCGCCGAGCGCGCTCGCTGGACCGCCGATATGGAATGTGTCGCTGCCGGTGTCCGCGATCTTCCGGGAGTTTCCGCCCGCCTCCAATATCCACAGCCCAATGGCCGCGAAGTGCCCAGCGCCGTCATCCGCATCGACGCCGCCGTCGCCGGTGCCAACGCCCACGCCGTCATCAACGCGTTGCAGTCAGGCGATCCGCCCATCTGCGTTTTTGAAAAACTCGCCGGTTCTGGCGAAATCGTGGTGTTTCCCGAAGCTCTGCGCCCCGGTGATGCAGCCATCATCGCCCGGCGTCTTCGCGAGGTTCTCGAAACCCTCTGAGACGTGGCGCATGCTTCAGCGTGCCGCTGCCGGCTTCAGCCGGCAGGACTCGGTTCTACTGCTTCTCCCGCAGGCGCTCCCACTCCAGTCCCGGACGGTCCACACGAAACTGCACCAGCCGCCCATGCTCCACCTCGGTCACATAACATGTGCGCCCG
>JACXTT010008255.1_pt1 | contig 14465 bp, 10 predicted proteins | sample 9270951 | NCBI WGS metagenome assembly JACXTT01 (sample SAMN15532306, study PRJNA645909) | rock metagenome | isolation source: weathered quartz diorite | place: Puerto Rico | collected 2017-06-21
GCTGTCACAGGTCGTCGCGCTCACGTTCATGAACAAGGCCGCCAACGAGATCAAGATCCGCCTGCGGGAATGCTTGGAAAGTGTCCTGGCGCCGGACGACTCCCCGGCGTCCCGCGAGCTCTGGGATCGCTACCGCCTGTCCGCCGCCGACTTGCGCATGCGCTATCGCTTCTCCACCGACGAGCTGCGGGGCCGGGTCGAGGCGGCGCTGGGCGAGCTCGAGAACAGCCAGATCGGGACCATTCACAGTTTCGCCGCGCACCTGCTGCGCCTCTATCCCCTGGAAGCGGGCGTGGATCCTCGGTTCACGCCTGATGAGGAGTTCGTCTTCGACGACTTCTTCACGCGCGAGTGGCGTGAGTGGCTGGACGGCGAGCTCGGCGGCACCAGTCCCAGGCAGGAGAGATGGAAACGGGTGCTGCGCGGCACGGACCTGGCCGGGCTGGAGCTGTTCGCCAAGGCCCTGGTCAATGATCTCATACCGCTCGATTCGCTCAAGGACCAGGTCGGCGGCGGGCTCGCGCCGACGCTCCGCTCCTGGCTTGAGCGGAAGCAGCAGCGGGCAGGGGAGCTCTTGTCGGCTTCCCGCGAGGGAGGGAAGAAGCCGCGTCAAATCGAAGCGCTGCTGGCTGCCGCAGACTGTCTGTTCGGCCACGTGCTCAGCGACGGGCCTGCCGGCCTTGGCGAAGTGAATGCGGAGCTGCGGACGCTGTTGGAGCAGAAAGATGGAGGCGCGAAGCCTCCGGCCGGCTGGAGCGAGGAAGAGTTTGCGGAAGCGTCCAATCTGGTCAGGACCGCCAAGGCGGTGCTTGCGAGCGATCACGCCTTCTTCCATGACCTGCTCGAACTGCTGGAGCCGTTCGCCGCGAAGTGCCGGCAACGGTTCCTCGATGCTGGCTACGTCCGCTTCGACGGTCTCCTGGCCCGCGCCCGCGACTTGCTGAAGTCGCACCCGCACGTCCGGGCGCGGCTGAAGCGCCAGTTCAAGGCCATCCTCGTGGATGAGTTTCAGGACACCGATCCGGTTCAGTACGAGATCCTCCTCTTCCTGGCCGAGCACGAGGACAGACTGGCCGAGGCCTGGCCGCAAGTCTGCCCGCATCCCGGCAAGCTGTTCATCGTCGGCGATCCCAAGCAATCGATCTTCGCGTTCCGGCGCGCCGACATCGAGGCGTTCCAGCGCGTCCGCCAGATGGTGGAGGACCAGGACGGCCTGCCGCTGACCCTTACCAGGAATTTCCGCAGCCATGGCACGATCCTCACGGCCGTCAACCAGGTCTTCGACCGTTTGATCCGCGAGCGCCCTGGCCTCCAGCCGCGATACGACCCCCTGGAGCCAGACCCTGACCGCAAGACCGGCGCCCAGACACAGGGCGTCGAGCTTCGACTGGTGGCGCCCGCGTCACGCGATGAGGAGGGGGCTTCGCTGAGCGCCGAGGAAGGCGTCGAGGCCGAAGCGGAAGCGGTCGCGCAGTGGCTGAAGCATGAGGTCATCGGGCAGGAAGTGCTGATCGAGCGGGACGGGCGGCGCCGTCCGGTAGAGCCGGGGGATGTGGCGCTGTTGTTCCGGACATTCACACAAAGCTGGGAGTATCTGGGCGCCTTGCGCCGGCACGGGTTGCCGTACGTGGCGGAGGGGGAGAGACATTTCTACCAGCGGCAGGAAGTGATTGACCTCGTCAACCTCGTGTGCTGCGTCCAGAATCCGCATGACCAGGTCGCGCTGTTGGGGCTTCTGCGCTCGGCGGTGGGCGCGCTGACGGATCGGGAGGTCATGGAACTCGTCGCGCTGGGGCCGCTGGACTATCGCGGCACCGGGCCGTCCGGTCTGGACTCGCATCCCCAGGAAAGTCATCTGAAGTCGCTGTACGCGGCGCTCGCGTCCCTGCATCGGGACTGCCCGCTGCGCCCGCTGCCGGATGCGCTGGACTTGATCTTCGAACGGCTGCCATTGCTGGAGCTGGCGGCGGCGTCCTCGCACGGCGAACAGGCGGTCGCGAACCTCTGGAAGGTGCGGGCGCTGGCCGACGATCTCGTGGATCAGCCGGGCATGACGCTTGCCGGCTTCGTGGAGCTGCTGAAAGCGCGTCTCGCCGACCCTCCGGACGAGTCCGAGAGCGGACTGGCGGAGGAGGCATCCCGCGAGGCGGTGCGGATCATGAGCGTCCACAAGGCCAAAGGGCTGGAGTTCCCGATCGTCATTCTGGTCGGATTGCAGGCCGGCACCAAGCCTCCCTACGAGCCGATCCAGGTCCAGCAGGATTGGTCCACGGGAGTCTTGGGCCTGCGGCTGGGCGACCGCTGCACGCTGGGCGGGGTGTACGTGGCGGAGAAGCTGGAGGCACGTCTCGAGGCCGAGCGGCGGCGCTTGCTGTACGTGGGGATGACACGCGCGAAGGAGCGGCTCGTTCTCTCGGGCGCGCTGACGCGACGGCAGAGCCCTGGCAATTTCCTGGCCTTGCTCACGGAAGGGAGCGACGGCTTCATCACGAAGACAGTCATTCCCGCCGGCGTCGGCAAGCGAGCCGGAGGAGGACGGAAGAAGAAGGACGCCGCGCCGCGTCGTGATCTCAAGGGGTTTGAGGCCCGCTGGCGCGCCCGCGAAGACCGGTGGACACAGTGCCGCCAGCGATCCCTCTCCCTGACGCCGTCACAATTAGAGTGGGAGGGGGCCCCGCGAAACGCGCCCCTCCCACACCCACTCGAAGGCGCTCCGCAAGGCCTCACCCGGATGACCTCCCCTGCGCTGGCTTCGGCCATTGGCAGCCTTGTCCATAAGGCGCTTGAAGACTGGAGTTATCGCGATGCAGTTCAAGTGATGCTTGAACAATTAGACCGGCACACCGCACACTGGCTCCCTGACGAGTTCAAAGAGAATCGTGACGAGATTCTCACAGAGGCTCGTGAGGTGTTGCAGGTCTTTGCACGCTCCGACGCCTACGCCGAATTGAGCGAGGCCACGATTCTCGGTCGCGAAGTCCCGTTCCTGATGCCCTGGCCGGGGCCCCCTCCCGCGATGGTGGGCACGGGAGGGGCGCGTTTCGCCGGGCCACCTCCCGCATCAACCCCTCCCACTCTAATGGAAGGGCGCATCGACCTCATTTATAAGAGTGGCGGCACGGTGTGGCTGGCGGACTACAAGACGGACCGCGTTACCGAGGCTGACGCGACGGAACGGGCCGAGGCCTACCGGGAACAAGCCCGGATCTACACCGAGGCTGTCCGCCACGCGTTGGGTCACCGTCCCGCCGGGTTCAAGATCCTCTTCCTCCGCCTGGGGAAGGCGGTGCCTGTCGTTCTGTAAGGAAGGTTCGGTGCACCTACGGCGCGCCGGTTAGGTAGATGCTGCCGGTCGGCTGCGGGAGGCCGCCTTCCGGTTCGAGGCTCACCGCGAATTTCTTGATGCGGCGCACGGCGGGAAGGTCGCGGATCAGGAGGCGGCCCTTGTGCCCGCGATCGATCGAGAACATGCCGGCGCTGACCGGTTTGTCGGTGATCACCCAGAGCTGGTAGGTCTTGCCGGCTGGGAGAGACGGGAGATTGTTGGCGTAGAAGAACCCGCGCCGTGTCTCCGGTTCCACAAACACCAGGGCATACGCGTCCTTGGCCGCGTCGGTCCCGTGCAGATCCGCCATCTTGGCGGTGGGGGAGGACAGGATGCGCAGGAGATCCTCCCCTCCGGCCACCAGCACCTCGGCGCCCTTGCGGCCTTTGAGGCCGCGCCCCGTTTTGAGTTGCGTCTGCAACACTCCAATCTGTTCCTGGTGCCGAGCGAGTAGCTCGCGCGTGGTCCCCAGAGATTCGACGGCGTGTTTCAGCTCGTCCGTCGCTTTGGTGAGCGCGGCTTGCTTGTCCTCCAACTGGTGTTTGAGATCGGCGGTCTCCAGCTTCGATTTGGCCGCCTCTGCTCTGTCCCGTGCTGTCGCCGTTCGTTCCGCTTCAAACGTGTTGTACTGGTGAACGGCGTAGCCTGCCAGGCCGAGCAGCAGGACTCCAAGTATGGCGGCCAGGGCAGGGGACGCTGTCTTCAACTGCTCCTGCCCCGTGAGAAACTCATTGCGGGGCAGGAGGCGCTTCAGCAGGGCTTCAAGCACATTGGCCAAGGCAGGGGACGTCGCTCTCAACTGCTCCTGCCCCGTGAGAGACTCACTGCGGCTCGGTATGGGCTGCGGGGCCGGCGTCTCGGGCAGGTCCAGTGGGATTCTGGAGAAGGCGCGCGGCGAGACCAGATCCGGCGGCGCAGTCGGGATAGGCACCGGGGACGCGGGCTTGTCCGCTCTCGCGCTGGTGGTGGAGGCGGCGGGTCCGGAGAGCGCTGTCATAATCCTGGACTTGAGTGCGGGCGGGGGCGTCTGGGACGGCAGTGCGTAGGGGAGCGTGGTCACGGCGGTCTGGTATTGCCGGAGCAGGGTGCTGCACTCCGGGCATCCGGCCGCCAGGTGCTGTTCCATCTCGCGGACCGAGTCCGGGTCCAGGGCGCCCAGCGCGTACAGGCTCAGGTTCTCTTCAAGTTGCTCGTGGTCCACCTGATTGCCTAGTCGGGAATCCCCAACTCCTCCTCCCAGAGAGGCTGCAGACCGTCCCGGAGTTTTTCCATCGCCAGACGGATTCTCGTCTTGATCGTTCCCAAGGGCACATTCAAGCGTTCGGAGATCTCCGTATGCGTCAATCCCTCATAGAAGGCAAGCTCGATCACTTGCTGCTGCACCGGAGGCAGGGACTTGAGGGAAGCCCGGACCAGGGCCTGGCGCTCGTTGGCCGCGCGGATGTCCAGGGCGTCCGCGTTCTGGGCGACGAGGTCCGAGGCGGGCGTGTCGTCGAGGGAGCCGGTCACACCCTTGCCGCGGGCGGCCAGCGCGCGGACCCAATCAATGGCGCGGCTTCTCGCCAGCGTCACCAGCCAGGCCATCGGAGCGCCTCGAGCGGTGTCGTAGTTCGAGGCCTTGCGCCAAGCTTCCAGGTACACCTCCTGCAAGAGGTCCGCCGCGTCGGCCGGCTTCCCCACGATCCGCAACACGAGGGTGTAGAGCAGCGAACTGGTCTGCTCGTAGAGCCGCTCGAACGCCTCCTCATCCCCTTTGGCGACCCGCGCCAGGAGCGTGTAATCGACGGTGGATGGGTTTTTCGGGCTCAACGCGTCCATGCGCCGTGAATCGTCCTTAAAGGGAACCTCACGGGCGCATCATAGCATTTACGGTCAGAGACGGCAAAAAGTTGTCTCGGAGAGAGGAAAAAATTTCGACGCTGCCTTTCCTGGTGAATTGAAATCGGGCTGATGGTGGAGTACGATGCCTTGAGCGCCCGGCGGAGGCTGCTCCCTCCGTCCGGGCATGCGCGCAAGGGGTCTCGATGCTCACTCCGACGCAATGGACCCAGTTCACTTCCTGGTGGCGGCAGACGGCCAAACGGCTGGGCGTGGATGCCCAGTGCGAGAGCTTTCTGGCGCCGGAGTCCGGGGGCATGGAAGCCCTCATGAAGGTGCACGTCGCCCAGGGTGACCTCGATTATGTCCTCTTCGTCTTGATCCGTTACTGGGTGCCGCCCATCCTGCCTCCCGCCGGCAAGGAGCGGACGGTGAAGAGCGACCTCGACTATTGGATCGAATCCGAACGGCTTCTCAAGCAGGCTGTGAAGCGCCTGCGTGAGCTGCGTCCATTCCTGCAGATGCTGACGGAGTCCCATCCCGGCCCGAACCCGCAGTCGCATAGCCCGCAGGCGCAGGAGGGCAGTTCCTCGACGCCGGAGCTGGACCTCTCGGCGCTGCTCGAGGGCATCGCCGGGGCCGCCGGGCGGCTCGGCGGGCCGGACTACACGTCCGTGATCAAGAGCCTGAACTCCACGCCGTTCCGCCAGGTCGTCCACTTTCGCCACAACAAGAAGCACAGCACCGAGGTGTGGGTGGTCTTTCTGCTCAAGGAGCACTTGCGCTCGGTGGGGCTGGGAAAGGACCGGGCCTGGCCGATCGTGCGCGACGTGATCACGGCGGCGGGCGTTCGCAACGCGGACGGCGATCCGTACCTGCCGGACGAGCTCAAATCCTGGTGGACCAAGCAATGGCCGCGGTCCTACGCCTTGCTCACGGCCAAGGACGCCGCCGTCCTGCCCACCGAGTTCGCCTACCAGAGCGACTACCAGTGGTTCCAGACCTGGATGAGCCACCAGATGGAGTCGCAGCGCTGACGCCTCGTTTCTCCCGGACGGTTTTCTGGGCGATCATTGCGACAGGCTTCGTCTGGCCGTGGATGCTCGTGGTCGCCGTGGATCGCTACCTCGAGGCCGGTCGGCTGCAGGGATTCTTGGCCATCTACACCGACACCCCGAGACTCTACCTGCTCCTGTTTCTCTCGCAGGCGCTCTGGTCTGCCGTACCGTTTGTCGCCTTTGCGGTGCTGGCGCAAAAGATCTTCGACGCGTCGGCCGGCGAAGAAGCGACGATCTTCATTCCACGGAGGACCGGTGTAATCGTCGCCGGATGCGGGTCGCTCGTCGTGTTGTGCTGGGTTCAGGTCGTCGCCTGGAGCGAGTACTTTACGTCGTCAAGCGGGTCCCTCGGCATCGCCGTTGCGTTGGGGCTTCCCCCGCTCGTGGCGCTTGTAGTGATGCCGATCCTGTACGCGTTGGGATGGATGGTGGGGGAGGGGATCGCCGTGAGCAAAGCGCAGTGAACCTCAGTCATCCCGGATCACTAACGGTTCCACATTGAACTGGGTCGCCAGAAGCTCGGCCAGCTTCTCAGCCTGTTGCTCTGAGGCGAATTGTCCGACTTGCACCCTGTAGCGCCTCCCTGACGAGAGCTCAACGGTCACGATTCGCACGTCAGGGTACGTTCCTTTGAGTTTCCGCGCCAGCGCCTGAGCATTGGCCTGCTCGGCAAACGAGGCGACTTGGACCCTGAGAGAACCCAATACGCCTGGGCGCCCGCTGTACGCAACGACCCGCAGTTCGACCTGATCGGTTCCCGGCCCGGCCATCGCCAGGACTTGGGCCGCCGCCAACGACAGATCAATGATTCGACCCTTGACAAAGGGACCACGGTCGTTAATGCGCACCGTGACCAGACGCCCATTGGTGAGTGATCGCACCTGCACCACGGTGCCCAGTGGGAGGGTCCGGTGGGCTGCCGTTAACCGATGGCTGTCGTACACTTCGCCGCTGGCGGTCTTATTCCCATGGAACCCTGGACCGTACCAGGAGGCATATCCTCGCTCGACGTACCCGACAGGATAGCCGGCGGAGGTGGTGGCATACTTCGGCGGACGACCCGCACACCCGCTCAACCCGTAAACAATCAGTAGCAGAAGACAAGCGAGACGAAGGGGAATGAAGGAGAATGAAGGGGAATGAGGACACACTCCTCACCCCTTCGCCAGCATCAAGCCGACCTGGATCGCCACCGCCAATCGTTCAGGATCAACAGGCTTCCCCAAAATGTCGACAGACCCCATGTCGATTGCCAGATTCAACAAAGTTTCATCTTCAGCGCTGCACAACATGATGATTCCGCCAGTGTATTTCTTGGCCCGCAATTCCCGCATGACTGCTAGTCCCCCCATCCCTGTAAGGTCCATGTTCAGGACAATGAGCCGCGGCATTGCCTTGTTCAAGAATTGCAAGGCTGCAGAGCCATCGCGGGCTGTTTCAATGTGAAACCCTCGCTTGGTCAAGAATTGTTTGAGGTAATTGCTGGCATCGGCGTTGCTCTCTATGAGCAAAATACGATCGGTCTCTGGGACTTTGGACGGGGCGCTCTTTTCCTTCGGTTTCTCGACAGGTGGTGAGGGAGACGTCGCCTGATCTGACGGAGCGTTCCTTTCCTTCAGCTTCTCGACAGGTGATGATGGCGGCTTCCCCGCCTCAGTTGTCGGTGGGAGAAACCGCTCCATGGAAGCAATGATAGTGTCGAGCGCGAGCGTTTTGCTCAGAAAATCGGTCACGCCCAACTGGCGGGCCTGCTTTTCTAGCGCATCCGACCCCCATGCGGTCAGAATCATCACAGCGGCGCTGGCATCGATGATGCGAATCTGGCGCAGCACTTCGATCCCGTTCATCTCCGGCATGCGGAGGTCCAGCAAGGTGAACTTTGGGCGGTGCTGGGTAAACAAGTCGAGCGCCTCATGCCCGCTGTAGGCGGTAAAGACTTCATGGCCTTGACTGCCCAGCACCGTCTTCAGCAGATCGCAAAAGACACGTTCGTCGTCTACGACTAGGATCGTTGCCAAACCCGCCTCCGTTGAGGGAGCCATAGAAACACTGGGATCAAAGAGGGCGCCGCCTGTGCAATGTCATTTGATCGAGAGAAACGTAGCAAGGCTAGGCCACCCTGTGGGACCTGTCAAGTCAGCTCGCACTCCCACACTTTGGGGCGCTTCCGATAACAGTCCGGCGCCACCCTTGCGGCCAATCAACTGACAATTTTGCCGACAGGGTGAAAAATCTAACGACTAAGTTATCGGCATAGTCCTTGCATTAGACTGTGATTCTTGTATTAAACTGGGAGCAGCATGACAGACTTGCTCTCCACGCTGATCATCCCCGAGGAAGTTCGCAGTTATCTGGCGGTTCTTGGGCTGCTCCTGTGCTGGAAACTGCATGCCCATGCCATGGAGGTTCGACGCAGCCGAGCGTTCACGTCACGGCTCTACATCTGCCTCTCGGAGAACGACCCGCAAACGTGTACGCAATGTCGCATGGCCCACTTGCACGTGTACTCAGAACGTATGCCCCGGGAGGTCGGTCTCCGCATTCGCTGCTCGAATCGCCTCGGCTGCCGCTGCGCGCTCATCCCGATTACAAGGCAGTGGCCCGTGGCAAAGAGGCTGCGGAGGCAGATAAAAAGAGGTAAGAGAGGGTCGCATCAGTTGTCGGACCAGGATCTTCATGCCCTGCTTGACGGGGGTGAGGGCCTGAGCGATCACGATCGACTCGCACAGACCCTGCTGCGCGCGATGCTGGCCGAAGAGACGAAGCCCGAAGCGGCGATCCAGACCTATCGCCAAGTCATAGCGCAGGCCCCTGAAACGATCATAGCCATGCAGCAGGCTGCGGCTTACATGCGCTTGGCCAGAATCCTCGAACGATCCGGAGATTTCAGGGAAGCGCTCCAGGTGACCCGAGCCTGCGTAAAGGAATTTTCTGAAAAAGAGCGGTACGTTCTCCTGACCAAGCCTCAGTACAATGGAATGGTAGCCCGCCAAAGCAGACTGATTCGTCAGCACCTGCGATGAGCATGCCGTGGCCTTCCCTCGATGCATCGTCCTGGCCTTCCTTCACAATCTGCGCTAGACTTATCCCACAACTCGATGGATGATCGCCATGCGGACACGTGCGATGGGCCTCCCTGCCCACGGTGTGAGTCGTTAACTGTTCGCCGGTCTAAGCGCCACGGTGCGCGGGAGTACCTTGCGAGCAGTGTCGGAATCTATCCGTTTCGCTGCGGAAACTGCACTCACCGATTTCTTGGCCTCTTCCTGGGGAGGCACTACTGGGCTTGGAGTGTCAAACCGTTCCTCGAGGGTCTGCGCAAGGAATGGGCGCAGGATCGCACGTTGTACTTGATTGTGACCATCCTCTGTGTGGGAGCCTTCTTGAGCTTCTATGGCGCCCATTGGCTGGTGGAGCATCCTGCGGCCCTGGAATTTGTTAAGAAGATAGTGCGGGGATTCTCAACCGATCTCAGCCGTTGATTTTTCCCACACTGTTGCTTCGATGACACGTTGGGCCGTGTCAAGATTTTCAGCCCAGTCTCCTCAAACCGCTTGAATCACAATGGGTATTTGATTTGGCACGCATGATGCTCATTCTTCTCCTGAGCTCAGGTGAGGGCCCTTTTTCGAGGAACCAAACATAGAAGCAAGGAGGAGGTGTGCCCATGGAAGAGAATAGCACGTCGTCAGTCAAGACAATCACGCTTCTGTTCATAAGCGGGGCAGTGCTCGGCACCGTGGCCGGGGTCCTGTTTGCGCCGAAGCCTGGCAAGGAGACGCGCAAGGAGATCAAGCACTACGCGATGAAGGTGAAAAAGGACGTGGCCAGCACCGCGCTGCGGACCAAGGCCGGCATCGAGGCGGCCCTTGAAAAAGGACGCGCGCTGCTCGCAGAGTCCACGGCTGCGTAGTACGCGTCACGGGCGGGTCCGGGCTCTGCCGGACCCGCTCCGCCCGCTCCGGCGAAACCCCGCCTCCTCAATAGACACCCTATCTGGTCGCCTCGGTCTTGACGCCGACGCGCTGATCCTCTATAGTACCTTCTCAATCGGCCGAGGCCCTTCCTACCCGTTCATCGCCCCGTAATCCCGGCCCCACGCTCAAACCGTGCCCGTGGCTCCTGCAGGGAACGATAGAGGAAGCGCAGTCGTGTCGGTAGTCGATCTTAAGCAGTCAGCGGAGCGGATATGCCCCGATCACACGAACTGAAGAAAATTCGGAACATCGGCATCATGGCGCACATCGATGCCGGCAAGACCACGACCACCGAGCGCATCCTGTACTACACCGGCGTCGCTCACAAGATGGGCGAGGTCCATGACGGTACCACGGTCATGGATTACATGGAACAGGAGCGGGAACGGGGTATCACGATCACGTCGGCCGCGACCGTCTGCGAGTGGCGCAAGCACCGCATCAACATCATCGACACCCCCGGGCACGTGGACTTCACCATCGAGGTCGAGCGGTCGCTGCGCGTGCTCGACGGCGCTGTGGCGGTGTTCGACGCCGTGCAGGGCGTCGAGCCGCAGTCCGAAACGGTATGGCGGCAGGCCGATCGCTATAAGGTGCCCCGCATCGTGTTCATCAACAAGATGGACCGGACGGGGGCGGATTTCTTCATGAGCGTGAAGAGCATCGTGGACCGGCTCGGCGCCCGCGCGGTGCCGGTGCAGCTCCCGATCGGGCGGGAGGGCGACTTCAAGGGCCACATCGATCTGGTCACCATGAAGGCGATCAACTTCAAGGACGAGACCAAGGGCGCCCAATACGACGTGAGCGAGATCCCGGCTGGGATGCTGGAGCAGGCGAAGGAGTATCGCGAGAAGATGCTCGAATCAGTCGCCGAGTTCGACGATGCGATCATGGACAAGTACCTGCATGGCAAGGAGTTGACCGAAGAAGAGGTTCGGCAGTGCATCCGGATTGGGACCATCACGATGAAGATCAGCCCGTGCCTGTGCGGCTCCGCCTTCAAGAACAAGGGCATCCAGCACCTGCTGGACGCGGTGGTGGACTACCTGCCCTCGCCGCTGGACATCCCGCCGGTGCTGGGCTACAGCCTGGACGGCGAGCGCCGGATCGAGCGCAAGGCCTCCGACAGCGAGCCGCTCTGTGCGATCGCCTTCAAGATGCTGAACGATCCGCACATCGGCCAGCTGACCTTCGTCCGGGTGTACTCCGGCGTGATCACCCAGGGGATGAGCCTCTACAATGCGAACAAGGGGAAGAACGAACGGGCCAGCCGGCTGGTCAAGATGCACGCCGACAAGCGCGAGGAGATCGATGCGATCTACGCCGGTGAGATCGCTGCCGTCGTCGGATTGAAGCTGGCCACCACCGGCGACACGCTCTGCGAGGAAAAGCATCCGATCCGGCTTGAGCTCATGAAGTTCCCCGAGCCCGTCATCGCGATGGCGATCGAGCCCAAGACCAAACAGGACCAGGAGAAGATGGGCTACGCCTTGAGCCGGTTGGCCCAGGAAGACCCCACCTTCAAGGTCAAGATGGACGAGGAGACGGGCGAAACGGTCATCTCCGGCATGGGGGAACTGCATCTCGAAATCCTGGTGGACCGCCTCAAACGGGAGTTCAGGGTGGAGGCCAACACGGGCGCGCCGGAAGTGGCCTATCGCGAAGCGATCACGGCCGAGGCGGAAGCCGAAGGAAAGCACATCAAGCAGTCGGGCGGCCGCGGCCAGTACGGGCATGTGATCCTGACGGTCAAGCCGGCGGAACCCGGCAAGGGCTTGGTCTTCGTGAACGACATCCGCGGCGGGGCCATCCCCAGGGAGTACATCTCCGCGGTCCAGAAGGGCGTGGAGGAGGGGATGACCATGGGCCCTCTGGCTGGATTCCCCCTGCTGGATGTGGAAGTGCACGTCATCGACGGATCCTACCACGAGGTGGATTCCAGCGAGATGGCGTTTAAGATCGCCAGCAACATGGCCTTCAAGTCGGCGGTCCTGAAAGCCAAGCCCGTCCTGCTCGAGCCGATCATGCGCGTCGAAGTGGTCACGCCGAACGAGTACACCGGCGACGTGATCGGCGATCTGAACTCCCGGCGCGGGCACATCGTCGGCATGAACACGCGCGCCACCGCCTCGGTCGTGGAGGCGTTGGTGCCGCTCGCGACGATGTTCGGATATGCGACCGTAGTCCGGTCGAAGACCCAGGGGCGCGCCACGTTCACGATGGACTTCAAGGAGTACCAGCCCTGCCCCAAGCCGGTGCAGGACGCGATCATCGCCAAGTACACCGGCAAGGCCTGACAATCCGTCCAACCTCTTCGCCCCGAAATTTCTGCTACAATGCCAGTGTGGAACGAGCGCACCTGCTCCATCTCTACACGCAGATGCTCCTAATCCGGCGCTTCGAGGAGCGGACCGCGGAGATGTACGCGCTCGGCAAGATCGGCGGGTTCTGTCACCTCTACATCGGGGAAGAGGCCGTGGCCGTGGGCGCTGTGGACGCGCTGCGGCCGGACGATTACATCTTCTCTGCCTACCGCGATCACGGCCATTGCCTCGCCCGGGGCGCTGACCCCAAGCGCGTCATGGCCGAGCTCTTTGGCCGATCCACCGGATTGTGCAAGGGGAAGGGCGGCTCCATGCACCTCGTGGATGTGGAGCGCCGATTCCTGGGTGGCTACGCCATCGTCGGGGGGCACCTGCCGTTGGCCGCCGGCGTGGCCTTCGCCGTGAAATATCGCGGCGGCGACCAAGTGGTCCTATGCTTCTTCGGCGAGGGCGCGATACCCAGCGGCGCGTGCCACGAAACGCTGAACCTGGCCGCCCTTTGGGGCCTGCCGGTCTTGTTTCTCTGCGAGAACAACCGCTACGGCATGGGCACGCCAGTCGAGCGCGCGGTCGCGCTCTACTCGGACGTCGCCCAGAACGCCGCTGCTTATGGCATCGAAGCCAGCCAGGTCGATGGCATGGATGTGCTAGCCGTCCGCGACGCGGTCGGCAAAGCGGTGGAGCAGGTCCGTACGCGCCACCGCCCGTATTTCCTGGAAGCGGTGACGTACCGGTTTCTCGGCCATTCGATGGCCGATCCCGCCCACGGCCATTACCGGACGAAGGCCGAGGTGGATGAGGCCAAGAAGCGGGATCCGCTCCTGCTTCTGCGCACCCGTATGCTGGCCGAGCGTCAGGCGGCCGAGGCGGACTTCAAGCGCATTGAACAGGAAGTCGCGCAGATCGTCCGCGAGGCGGTGGAGTTCGCCGATGCCAGTCCGGTGCCACCCGGTACTGCGCTCGAGGACGACGTCTACGTCTAAAGACGACATACCCCCGGGAAGAGGGCGCGTCCTACGGGAAAGGAACTGGGCCCGGCAGGTTCGGGGTGGGCGGGTGCGAACGGGAAGGGGCGCGACTTAGCGCGCCTGGGGTGGGCGGGTGCAATGAAGGCGACATACCGGGAAGCGTTGAATCAGGCTTTAAAGGAGGAGATGCGGCGGGACGACCGGGTCTTCCTGATCGGGGAGGACGTGGCCTATTACCAGGGTGCGTTCAAGGTCAGCAAGGGGTTCCTGGAAGAATTCGGTTCGCGTCGCGTTGTGGATACGCCGATCACCGAGTTGGGCTTCACCGGCCTGGCGATCGGCGCGGCCATGGCGGGGCTCCGCCCGGTCGTCGAGGTGATGACGTTCAACTTTGCCATTCTGGCGATGGATCAGATCGTCAACAATGCGGCGAAGATCCGGTACATGTCCGGAGGGCAGCTCAGCGTGCCGGTCGTGATCCGGGGCCCGGGATCAGCGGCGCACCAACTGGGGGCCCAGCATTCGCAAAGCCTGGAAGCGTGGTTCTGCCACGTGCCCGGCTTGAAGGTGGTGGCACCCGCGACGCCGTATGATGCCAAGGGGCTCATCAAGAGCGCGATCCGTGACGAGAACCCCGTGATTTTCATCGAGGCTCAACTGCTGTATCCCATGCAGGGCGAAATCGGAGACGGCGACTACACGATCCCGCTCGGCGTCGCGGACGTGAAGCGACAGGGGACCGACGTGACGCTCATCGCCTATTCCAAAATGTTGCTGGTGGCGCTGGAAGCGGCAGAGAAACTGGCGCTGGAAGGCATTCAAGCGGAAGTGGTCGATCCTCGCACGCTGCGCCCGCTGGACATGACCACGCTCGCCGCGTCGGCGAAGAAGACCGGCAAGGTCGTCATCGTCGAAGAGGGCTGGCCCTTTGCCGGGCTCGGTGCGCAGATTGCCGAGAGCCTGTATCGCAAGGTGTTCGATTATCTCGACGGCCC
>JACXTT010008256.1_pt1 | contig 14464 bp, 12 predicted proteins | sample 9270951 | NCBI WGS metagenome assembly JACXTT01 (sample SAMN15532306, study PRJNA645909) | rock metagenome | isolation source: weathered quartz diorite | place: Puerto Rico | collected 2017-06-21
CGGGATCAGATCTGCGATCGTGCCGCCACGCATCCGGTAGAGATAGATCCCGAGACCCACCGGGATCGCGATCACCACCGCCGCGAAGAGACGGCCCGGCCACCGGCTGGGACGGCGATACTCCATTCGACCACTCCCTCGCGCGTACGAGAGCCCGCGCGCGCTCGATGCTGGCGCGCGAAGCTCCGGGCGTCAACTCACGGGTGAGGTGACGGATGCCGCGAACGCCAGCAGCTCCTGCTGAAAGAGATGCCCGGTCTTGTTGAAGTCGCTGCAGTGGCCCATCGCCCGGAGGTGTCCGGACTCGACGCGTGGCGCCCTCGTGTAGAGGTCCGCGAAGGCCTGCATGTCCTGCGGATCCCAGAGCTGCTCGTGCTCGGCCAGCTTGTAGTACACGGGCACGGCGACCTTCCCGGCGAGCTCGGGTGCACGGTCCGCCCAGCCCGTGCCGATGTCGATCAGCTCGGAGCGTGGCACGCGCGCGATCATCACCAGGCTCGCCTCCGGCATGTCCGGATTCAACGTTTCCGGCGGCCCGAAGATCAAAGACGCGAAGTCGGGTGGCACGTCGACGTAGTACTCGTTCGGCAGCGCCGCGAACGAGTCCTTGAGGAACGCCGGCAAGAAGCGCGCGAAGCCCGAGCCCGCGACGGCGCGGAGCGGCCATTCGGGCCCGAGCCCGGCGATGGTGGTGACGATCACACCGCCCATGGAATGACCGATCAGCACCACGTCGCGAAGCGGCAGGCCGAGCTCCGCGGCGACTCGCGGCAGCAGAGCGGTGATCCGGATCGCGTTCTGGTGCAACAGGTCGGGGCGGTCGTCGAGGGCCGCCGTCCGCCGGTAGCCGGGGCGATCCATCGCGAGGATGTCGAAGCCCGCGGCCAGAGCCGCGTCGATCATCGAGTAGCCCGGGATGTCGAAGTACTTGCTGGTGACGGTTCCGCCGTGCACCGCGACCAGCAATGCGCTCTTCCTACGAGCGGCCGGAACGTCCGTGCGACCGAGAATTCCGCTGACGGATCCGAGATCCGTGGTGACGACGAATTCCTTCTTCATGCAGCCTCGTGCTCGTTCGGCTCGACTGGAAACGCGGATTGCGTTCGTTCACTTCGCAATCACGTAATCGGAGAGCCAGCGCGAGGCAATGCGCGCCGCGGTCATGGGCGTGAAATCGGGGCTCGCGGAGAACCACACGTGGAGAGCGTCCCGCTCGTGGCGCATGTCGAGGACGGGACCGGATCCGGCTTCGCGCAAGAGGGTATCGAGCCCGATGCGTGCCATGCGGATCGTCGATCGCGGCAGCAGCCGCGCGCAGCACTCGCGGAGGATCAAGTGATACTGGAAGGACGAGAGCGCTTCCGTCCTCGGGGTCGGCGACGCGCCGTCGGATACGATCACGAAACGAGCCCACGCAGCGGATTGCGAATCTCGATCCGGAGCGCCGCGAGATCGTCGAGCGTCCACATGGCGCCGTCGTCGAGGGAGGGCTGCGCCATGAGCGTCTTGCCGTCGGCGCGCAACAGGCCGTTCTCGCGCACGTACTCGGCGAGATCGTAGCCGTCGAAGAGGTCGTAGAACGTCTCGTAGCCGAGGTAGCGCTGCGGGTCTTCGCCGAAGATCACTTCGCAGGCCGCGGAGCAGAGCGCATGGACCTTCCCCTCGTGCGTCCGCGTGCGAACGGTCGAGATGTCGGGGCGCGGGAAGATGCACGGCATCTGGCAGACGCGGCAGAGCGGCGGCATCTCCGGGAACAGCGAGATCGGGAGCTCGCGGTTCCGCGGATCCGCCATCTCGCGATAGGCGAGCCAGAACGATCCGTAGGCCGCGTACCACCCCGGATACTTCTTCTCGAACCACTCGAAGTCGGCGTCGGTGAGGGGGTCGAAGCGCCAGAAGTGGAGCGGCCAGGTCGCGAACGCGAACATCGCCGCGGTGTGACCGATCCACTGCATGCGGCTGCGTGCGTGCGCATACCAGCGCGGAACCTCCAGTCCGAGCGGAGCGAGCTTCTCGATGTAACAGCCCGCCCAGTCCTCGTGGACCCACTCGTTCCAGCGCTCGCCGTAGCTGGAGGAGCGCTTGGCCTGGAAGTAATCGTAGACCGTCGCCACGAACGGATCGAGAAACGCGTGCTGGCGCCAGAACGCACGATCGAAGTCGGCTTGGAGGATGCCGAGATTGTCGGGGTTCGAGACCACCGCGGCGAGCGTGGAGTAGCCGTTCGCCATGTGGCGCGCTTCGTCCGATTGGATGCTCAGGAAGACGCTCGGGGTCGCCTGATCGCCGTTGATGGCCGCGACTTCGGTCATCGCGACGAAGATCGGATTGGTGTACGCGGTTTCGGCCACCACCTGGAGGTTCAGCGCACCCTCGATGGGATCGCCGACGAAGAAGTTTTCGAGCGCGGCACGGCCCGCGCGGTAGAGGATGTTGGTGCCGCGCAGCTTGAAGCCCTGGGCGAATCCCTCGGGATCGATCGCGTGTCGGGCGAAGTACCGCAGCAGATACGCTTCCTGATGGGTGTGGCGGACCTCGTCGAGCATCTGCGCCATGTAGCCTTGGCGCAGCTCGGCGTTCTCGATCGTGTCGATCAACTGGCCCGCGCATTTCATCGCGGCGTATTCGCCGAAGTTCAGCACCGGGATGGCGATCTTCAGGACTTCCATCCACCGTTGCTCCGCCTTGGCCGGAGCTCCGGAGCGAGCCAGCGCATCCTCGAGGGATCCGTACTGGCGATCGTCCTTCTCCTGCTCCATCGCGAAGTAGTCGCGGAGCAGATGACGAAACGGGTCTGCCATCTTCGTCGGGATCCGGTACCGAGTCGGATAACGCGGAGGCTTCCGCACGTAGTCGGGCGTCCAATCGAAGTCCTTCACTCGATTGTGGGCCTCGACGAGACCGCGCCTCACCCTGATCCTCCCGGGCCGAGCAGGAGCGTGGGGTTAGTTCGGGGCGCCGCCGTTGCCGGCGTACCGATCGCTCGGCGGAAGCGTCGTGCCGCTCTTCGCGACCGTCGGCTTCGCTTCCTTGTCTTCGGCCTGCGCGCTGCTCGACCGCAGATGATCGCAGCCGGTCATCGCGCAGAGGGCCACCAGAGCCAACCAAAACGACATCGTCTTCATGGGAATCGATCCTCCTACTCGGGATTTTCGGGGAATGGTTGCCGGACGGTACGAGACCCTAACAGCGCGTCCCGGAGCGACAAGCCCCCTTTCGGGGGTGCCCGGACGAATCGTCGAAGCGGCGAGCGCCTCAGTCGATCAGATTCTGACGCAGTGCGAGCGCCACCGCCGCGGTGCGGTCGGAGACGCCGAGCTTGTCGAACAAGCGCTTCAGGTGACTCTTCACCGTCTCATCGGAGATGCCGAATTCGAACGCGATCTCCTTGTTCGAGCGTCCGTCCGCGAGCCGCTCGAGGGTCTGGAGATCACGTACCGTGAGCCCGCCGAACCCGGGACGGAGCTTGGCCTCGAGCGCGGCGCGTCGAAACAGCGAGCCGACGACCTCGGGGTGGAGGAAGTCCCTGCCGGTCGCGACGCGACGGATCGCCTCGAGCAAGTCTTCGCGGCCCACGCTCTTCAGCACGTATCCCCTCGCGCCGGCGCGCACGGCTGCGTTCACGTAGGCCGGGTTCTCGTACATCGTGAACAGGAGGATGCGGGCCTGCGGGACGAGACGGCGCGCGTCCGCGAGGATCTCGAGCCCGCTCCCGTCGGGCATCTTCACGTCGAGCATGACGACGTCGGGTTTGGCGGCGGCGAGCCTGCAGAGCGCTTCCTTGCCGCTGACGGCTTGGCCGACGACGATCATGTCCTCTTCCGCGGCGAGCATCTCCGCGATCGCCTCGCGTAGCACCGCGTGATCGTCGACGAGGAAGATGCGCGTCGGCTTCATGACGGAATCGCCACCCGGACCTCGATCTCGGTCCCGCGTCGCGGCGCGCTCCGCACCAGGAAGTCCGCCCCGCAGGCTTCCGCCCGCTCCCGCATGTACAGGAGCCCGTAATGACCGGGGCCCGAGCTGCCGATGTCGAACCCCGCGCCGTCGTCTCGCACCACGAGCCGGAGCTTGCGCTCCTCGGTCGGCCCGAACGCGACCTCGACGCGCTTGGCCGCGGCATGCTTGCGTGCGTTGAACACCGCCTCTTGCAGCACCCGGAACAGCATCAGATCCGCTTCCGGGCCCGCCGAAGGCGAGCTTTCGTCGATCTCGAGCGACAGCTCGAGCTCGCCACGCGCGACGAGCGCCGTGGCGAATTCCTTCAGCGCCTCGAGGAAGCCGAAGTCGTCCAGAACCGACGGGCGAAGATCGTTCATCAGGGTCCGGATCTCGCCAGCGCACTCGCGGGCGCTCGCGATGATCCGCGCGAAGACCTCCGACGACGCGGAGTCTCGGTCCACCGACATGCCCTGCAGCAGGCGTACGTCGTAATAGAACTCGAAGAAGCGCTTCCCCATGCGATCGTGGAGCTCGCCGGCGATGCGACGGCGCTCGGCTTCCTCGGCGTCGATCACGCGATGCAGAAGCCGGCGACTCTGGGCCTGGGCGTCGACCAGCTCCGCGTGCAGCCGCGCCTTCTCGACGGCGACGGCGATCTCCGCGGCGGTCGCATCCGCGAGCTCGACCGTCGCCGACGCGCGCATCGACCCGAGATCTTCGCCGGCGAGCACCACGACGCCGAGCGCGGGCGCTCCCGGGATCTTCACGGCGAGCACGCTCTCCGTCCGCGCGGCCGCGATCCACGGCCCCAGGTCGGGCGCAGCCCCCGTCTCGCGGAAGCCTCCGAGACGCCTCGGCTCCGAGCCTTCCAGAAGCGCGGCGGCCTCCTCGCGGCTCGGCGGCGCAAGCGCTCCCGCCGCGGCGATGTGACTCGCGCCGCCGTCACCCTGGACGATCGCGCAGACCGCACGGATCCTCGCCACGCTCTGCAGCTCCTGGAGCATCGCGGGAAGCGTCCGCGAGAGGTCCGTCCCGTCGACGACGTGCCGGTTCAGCGCCAGCACGAACGCCGCGCGCTCGCGCTCTTCGAGCGCGCGGCGGCGCGCGCGCCGTGTTTCGGAAGACAGCAACCCACCGAGCAGGGCGGTGAAATAGATGTAGAACACGAACTCGGCGAGTTGGAATGGCCCGCCGCCGCCGATGCAGACGAACAGCCCGACGGCGGCGAGTGACGCGAGCGTCGCGATCAGGAATCCCTCCGCCATCCCGAAGCGGATGGTCGTCGCCAGCACCGCCAGGTCGAACACCGGGAGCACCGGGCTGGCGAGCCCTCCGCTCGCCGCGGACATCGCCGTGATGAACAGCGTGTCGCTGAACGTGGTGATCATCGCGACGATCCCGATCTGTCGCTCTTTGCGGACGATCCATTCGCAGAAGCCCACGTAAGCGAGCGAAGCGATCCCGAGCGCGATCGCGACCGGTGGGCGCTCGACCGTTCCCGCTCCCGGCACCAGGAAGATCCACGAAACGACGGTGAGCCAGCGGAGCCCCTGGACGATCCGCTCCGCGCGCCGCAACCCGTGGTCGGCGCCATCGGCACCGTCGTCGCTCCCGGCCATTCGAGCGATGCCGCTCGTGCACATTCGCATCTCGGGCCACATCTGCGCCGGATCAGTCTCCCTTCATTCGCCTGTCTACCCGAGTCGCACGTCGCCGAGACACCCCCCATTCGGGGGAACCCCGCTCAGGGGATTGAGACGCCGCGAGATCCGTTGCTATCTCTCCGCGCGCTCCGGGGCGCCCCATTCGAGTGATTCGACGGCAGACATCAGACAAAGGAGGATCAATGCACAGACTGTTCACACGAGTCGCGGTCGCCGTACTGGCCACAGTTTCATTGGCACGTGCGGAGATGCCCGCAATCGGCACGGTGATCACGCAAGACAACATGGACAAGTACAAGGAGACCCTCAATCCGACGATTCAGTATCTGCTGCGGGGAGGGATGCAGATCCCGGTCGCCGAGTACCGGAAGTACACCTGGCCTCCGCTCTACAAAGAGGCCACCGAGAAATACAGTGCACAGGTGAAGCTCGCCGCGGACGGCCGCGACATGCAGAATTACGTCGCCGGCTCTCCGTTCCCGGTGATCGACGAAAACGATCCCCAGGCGGGCGTGAAGTGGATGTGGAATCACGAGCAGAAGACCGTCTACACCGACAACATCGGCTGTGGATGGAACGTCGAGCTCGTCAATGCCAAGGGAGAGCGCGAGCGCTTCTTCGGATCGAACTTCTGGCGGCGGATGATGTGGCGCGGACGCCTCTACATGGATCCGAAGCCGGTCGTCGCCCACGATCCTGCGATCGGCTACACCGAGCAATGGGGACCGCTGCACGACCCGAACGACTTGAAGGGCGCGGGCGTGCTCAACTTCCGCTACGTTTCACCCGACGTCGCCGACGATTCTTACCTGTACCTTCCCGAGCTCCGGAAGGTTCGCCGGCTCTCGATGGCCAACCGCTCGGACGCCTTCTGGGGCACCGATCTGGACATCGACTCGATCTGGACGTGGAATTCGAAGCTCTCGTTCTGGACCTTCAAGTACCTCGGAACGCACAAGATGCTCGATGCGTTCCATGCCGGCGGATATGCGCAGCGCGAAGCGTGGTGCTCGCAGCCGGACGGACTCAACGGCCTCAAGGCGTTCGTCTGGTGCCTCCCCCACGAGCTCCGCGAGCAGGCGATCGTCGAAGGCACCCCGACGGGATTCTCACAGTACGCATTCTCGAAGCGAGTGCTCTACATCGACAAGGAATCGTACATGTCGCAGTACAACGAGGGCTACGATCAGGGCGGACAGCTGTGGAAGACCTGGTACATGGCGTCGGACACGGGGAAGACCCCGCACGGCATCGAAAAGCAGGCCGATGGTAGCCTCAAGGTCGTCGAGACGAAGACCACGGCGCCGGAACAAGCCGAATGGGAGCAAGTGTACCCGGTCCACGGCGGAGTGGTCGACGTGCAATTGAACCACACTTCGCACTGGGATTGTCCGGACGGCTATCTCTATCCGAACATTGGCGTGAAGCACTGGTACCACAACACCGCGAAGGACTGGAACACGCCCGACAACTTCACCATCAACTACCTCATCAAGAGCGCAGGGTTCTAGATCCGTCGTGCGGATCGGCGGCGGAGCGATTCCCCGGGGGTCGCTCCGCCGCGCGTGACCGCAGGCTCGGTCGTGCGTGTCGCTCGGACCGCACGATCTTGAAAGATCCACCCGCACGGAGCTGAAATACGCTCCGCGTGCGGGATTCTAGATTCGCGGCCATCCACGATCCCCAAGGAGGCCACGATGAATCCCGCCGCCGTCGTCCAGATCCTCAGCCGCTCCCCGCGCTTCGCCAAGGCACAGCCACTGACCGTGGCTCCGCCGATCGCGTGGCCGACCGTCTTCGTGATGCTCGGCTCGCTGTCCATCATCGTCGCGATGGACGTGCTCGGCGTGCTCGGTGCCGTCCCGCTCTGGGTCGGGTGCCTCACGAACGGGCTCGCCGGCTATTGGATGTTCACGCCCGCCCACGACGCGTTCCATCACGCGGTCGCGAGGAACCGCCGCTTGAACGACGCGGTCGGCAAATGGGCGCTGTTCGCGATCTCGCCGATGGTGTCGATGCACCTCTTCCGCTGGGGCCACTTCATGCATCACCGGAACGCCACCGGAGAGATCGATCCCGACCGCTGGACGTTCCTCGGCCCGAAGGCGTTGCTGCCACTGCGATGGGCCTTCATCGACGTCGGCTACCTGCTGTACTCGATCCGCTCGACCGACGAGTTGGCGCGGAAATACCTGCGGAAGACGTACGTGGCGTCCGCGGCGACCCTCGCGGTGATCGCGCTCTTTTGCGGGCTCGGCTACGGCCTGCACGTCTTCCTGCTGTGGTTCGTGCCGACGCGCATCACCTTCACGCTGCTCGGCTTCGCGTTCTTCTATCTCCCCCACAACCCGCACGACGTGACCCAGGAGGAGAACGCGACGCGGGCGACGACCCTCCGCATGGGATCCGAGTGGTTGCTCACGCCGGTGCTGCAGTTCCACAACTACCACATGATCCACCACCTGTTTCCGTCGACTCCCTTCTACAACATCATCCGGGTGTGGCAGATCCTCGAGCCGGACTTCCGTACGTTCGACCTCGCGATCCAGCACCACTTCGCCCTGAACCCCGCGATCATCGAGGGATCGAAGGGCCTCTCGAACGTCGCGATCGCCTGAAGCGCGAAGAGGAGGACGGCAGATGAAGCTCGGAATCACCGTCGGCTATTCGGGTCGTACGATCGATCTGCCGATCGCGGCGATCCAAGAGGCCGAGGCCATCGGCTGCGATTCGGTCTGGACCGCCGAAGCCTACGGCTCGGACGCGCTGACGCCGCTCGCGTGGATCGGCGCGCACACCAAGAAGATCAAGCTCGCAACCGGCATCGCGCAGCTTTCCGCACGCACCCCGACGGCGCTCGCCATGGCCGCGACGACGATCGACCAGTTGAGCGGCGGCCGCATGATCCTCGGGGTCGGGGCCTCGGGGCCACAAGTCGTCGAGGGCTGGTACGGCCGCCCTTACTCGAAGCCGCTCGGGCGCATGCGCGAGTACGTGAAGATCCTCCGCGAGGCGTTCGCGAGAGAGAATCCGGTGGCCTTCGACGGCGAGCACTATCAGCTTCCCTATCGTGGCGAAGGATCGGTGGGGCTCGGGAAGCCGCTGCGGAGCATCCTGCACGGGCGACGCGACATTCCGATCGTGATCGGAGCCGAAGGGCCGAAGAACATCGCGCAGAGCGCCGAGATCGCCGACGGCTGGCTCGCGATGCTGATCTCCCCGCGCCACTTCGACCGCGTCTATCGGGGCGGCATCGAGGACGGCATCGCCAAGGCCGGCGGAGGCAAGAGGCTCGCGGATTTCTCGATCTACGTCATGCAGCCGGTCGTTCCCGGCGAGGATCTTTCCGCTTGCCGCGACGAAGTGCGGCCCTACCTCGCGCTCTACGTCGGCGGCATGGGTGCGAAGGGCCAGAACTTCCACAAGAACGCGGTCGATCGCTACGGCTTCCAGGAAGTCACCGACCGCATCCAGGAGCTCTACCTCGCAGGCAAGAAGCGCGAGGCCGAGGCCGCGCTTCCCGACGAGCTGATCGACCAGCTCGCGCTCGTCGGTCCCGAATCGCACATGCGGGATCAACTCGCGGAGTGGAAGGCGCTCGGCCTCGACGTGACGCTGCTCGTGCGCTTCGAGGCCGAGCACGCCGAGCGCCAGCTCGGCATCATCCGGCGGCTCGCCGAGCTCCTCTGACCGACCCACTCGTCATTGCGGGCGGGGGTGGGCTCGACTACCCTCCCCCGCGATGTCCGGCTCCGCGCCCTTCCGCGCCGAGGTCGAGACCATCGCGCAGGCGATCGGTCTCACGCCGACCGACGAGAGCTCGTCGCTCGGCTGGACGCGGGTCGGGGTGTTCCGCTGGCGCGGGCCGGCCGAGCAATACGACGTGGAGGCGCTGCCCGCTCCCTGGGTGATCCTGCACGAGGGCGGGCAGCGCGAGGTCCGCGGCCGCGTCGGCTCGCGCTGGGCGCCCGGCCACTCGCACCCGGGGCTCGTGACCACGCTGCCCCCGAACCAGGGATCGACGTGGGCGGTGCACGGCGAGCTCGACGCCGTCACGTTCCACTTGAACGAGACTCCGCTCCGCGAGCTCGTCCCCGAGCCGAGCCGCTTTCGCGAGATGCTCCGCCGCGTCGACTTCCGCTTCGCCCGCTCCGATCCGTGGCTGCAACGGCTGTGCGGCGAGCTCGTGGCCGAGCTCTCGAATCCGCGTGAGGTCGGAAGTCTCTACGCCGATCGGCTCGCCGACGTACTCGGTCTGCGCTTGCTGCTGCCGCCGCGCGAGCAGCACGAGACGACGCGGACGGGCGGGCTCGCCCCGCACGCGCTCCGCAAGGTGCGCGAGCGCCTCGAGGCCGCGATCGCGGACGGAGTGTCGCTCGAGTCGCTCGCCGAGACCGCGGGCCTCAGCCGCTTCCACTTCGCACGCGCGTTTCGCGAATCGACCGGGGAGTCGCCGCACGCGTACCTCACGCGGCTTCGCCTCGAGCGCGCCCGCGAGCTGCTCCATCAGAGCAGCCGATCGATCGCGGTGATCGCGGCCGAGGCCGGCTTCTCGAGCCAGGCCCACCTGAGCTCGGTCTTCCGCAAGCACTTTCGCGAGACGCCGGGAGCCTTCCGGCGCCGCGCCTGAAGGAAATCTCGATGTCCATGCGACTCGTCTTGGCCTGCGCCGCGGCGCTCGTCTCGTTCTGCGCGTGCGTGCACGCGCAGAGCCCGCCGCGGGAGAAGCCGCCCGCCACGTGCGGCCTCGACCCGAGCGACTGGTGCCCGTCGCCCGCGGGCGATCGCTGCGGCGAGCACCACGACGAGGACGCCTGCCGCGCCGACGCGCGCTGCGAGGGCATGCCGTACCGCGGCGAGTCGCTCGTCGCGTGCAAGCCCGACGGCAAGGGCTTCTGGTCGAATTGTCCGGCGGTCGGGTGCGTGACTCGGTCGAAGTCGCACGCGGACTAGGTACGGGCGACCACCCTGCCACGGCGGGCGCGGAAGCTCACGGGGGCGGGAGCAAGAGAGTCGCCTTGCGAACGACCCATGGAAAGTGATCGTGGCGCGGCGAAGCCGCGAGGCGGAGGAATCGCGCATTCACCGGACTCGGGAAGAGGAAGATTCGCCGGGTCAGGCTCGTCCCCATGAGCTGCTCGCCCGCCCACAGCAATCCATCGGGACGAGGCTGCAGCGGCACCGGCTCGCCCCAGTCGACTCCGTTCGACGATGCCTCGGCCACGAGCCCGCGAGGATAACTCGATGCGGCTTCGCGATGCTCGACGATGACACCCGCCACCGCGACGACGCGGCCGGCGTCGAGCCAGGCGGAGCCGGAGTGGCGATCTTCGCTCCACGCCGTCGGCGAGAGTCGCGTCCATCGATCGGTTTCCAGATGGATCCCGCCGAGCAAGGCGTAGCCGCCGAACGATCGACGACTGCGCGCCACGGCGCCGATTCGTGGATCGGCTCCGTCCCGCGCCAAGGGATCGCTGGCGGGAACGAGGATCTCATCATCCGGGCCGACCATCGAGACGTCCCGCAAGCTCTCGTGCCGCGGCAGCACATGGCCTTGCCAGTGGCGCACCGCACCAGGAATGCGCGCAGCGATCACGGGATCGGCGAACAGAGCGCCATTTCCCCGCGGGGGAATCTCGGACAGCGCGGGCGCGTCGAGCGGCGGGCCGCGCACGATGATCTCGGCGATGCCCCAGTCATCTTCGTCGCCGCCGAGAGTGACGAGTCGAATCCAGCGGCAGCGGGTCTCGGCAAATCGCGCCACGACCCATCCGTCGAGTGCCGGCAGTGGGCGGCCCTGCCCCCATGACAGCGGATTCCACAGAGCGTGCGCCTGGTCCACCGTGTTCCAGCCGACGCCGTCGAGCGACACCTCGACACGCAACCCGCGGGGCATTTCGTTCCGCGAGCGCGGCCACAAGGAGATTTCGCTGACGTCCCGAGGCGCGCCGAGATCCACCTGGAACCACATGCCCCGCCGCTGTGGGGCGAGCGACTCCCAGCGCGTCGCCGCGTCCCGATCGCTGGCCAGCATCGCATCCGTGGAGTTCGTGCTCGCCGTCGCCGCCACGATCGGAATCTCGGCACCCCGCCCGGCGGCGGCCAAGACGTTCCAGTAGAGCAGGTTTCCTTCCAGCGCGACCTTGGAGTAGCGGGCTCCGCCCAGTCGCAACGTGCTCTCGAAGGCTCGCGCTTGCTCGTCGTCGTCGAACAGAAACGCCGGCCGCGGCGAACCGTCGACGGCGTCCAGATATTCGGACCTGCGATCGATGAACGGAGTGGCGAACGTGAAGCGCTCGCCGGCATCGAACATCCATCGCGCACTCTGCCAGTAATCCGCGACGTAGATCTCGTGGAGGCCGAGCGACTCGAGGTGGGAAAGGAGCCGCCGATCGCTCTCGGCGCCGTCGAGATAATGCGCGAGCTGCACCCGATCGAGCACGGGGGCGCGCGCGATGGCCGGACCGGCCTGGGACGCAAGCATGGCCAGGCCGATCGCCACGGCGCTTCCCCGACGCACCACGCTGCCGCCGGACGCGAGCTCGCCGAGGGCGAGCGCCGGCGCGATCATGAAGACGGTATACAGCGGTATCAGATAACGCAGCGTCTTCACCCCCGAGAAGGGTGAAGCGACGTATCCGAGAAAGGCGATCGCTCCGTACGCGACCAGCAGTCTGGCGGCACGGGGTTTTGCACCGTTCGGCCGCAAGGCGATCGTCAACAGGATGCCGAGGCTCGCGACGTGAGCCGCGATCAGCCACTTCGCGAGCGGGCCCGAGGACGCGAGGATCATCGGCAACCGCGTCTGCAAGGTTTCGGTCAGCCGCTCCGCGAACAGGACGGGCTTCGGATTCGACGCGAGCGCAAATCCGTTCGTCGCGACCTCGTACCAGAACGGCGCGCTGCCGAGGACGAAGCTCGGCAGCGCCCAGAGAGCGGCCGCGCGGAGCAGCGACGGCCTCTCGACGAGCCAGAAGAGCACGATCGCGCTGCCGTAGAAGACCGCATTCACCTGCTCCCAGAACGCGAGCCCGAGAACGAGGCCGAGCAACGCGAGCTCGCGCGCCAACCGAGGCCCGTGTTGCTGGGTGACGGCGCGAAGCGCCAGGACCAGCGCGATCGTACCGAGCGCGAGCACCTCGATGTAGACCTCCGCGCGCAAGGAGGTCTCGATGAAGTACGGCACGCCGAGGCAGGCGAGCGCAGCCGCCCAGAGCCCCACGCGCCGATCGCCCGCCGCGACTCCGAATGCATACGCCGCATAGGCAAAGAGCAGGGAGAACGACGCCGGGGCGAGCTTCAACGCGAACCGGGTCGGCCCGAGCAGGGCCATGTACGCCGCCGCGACGTAGCACTCGAGCGCGCCCATGTAGTGGACGCCCCATTGGAACCACGGTCGTTCACCGTGAAGGATGTGGCGCGCCATCAACCCGAAGATCGCCTGATCGGAATCGAGCGTGGGCGTTGCGAGGTAGAGGAGCCGTAGCGCGATCCCCAAGACGAAGATCAGCGGGAGAGCGATCCGTGCAGGTTCGAATGCGCGGGGCCGCGGGCCCGCGGCCCGCGAGGAACGGCCGGGCGTCGGAGCGGCCGGCTTCGCGCGCGAAAGCGAGCGTGGAGGCGAAGCGGAAACGAGATCAGCGTCCACGCCGGTGAAGTTCCCGTTCCGCGACGATCATCCGCACCATCGTGACTCGAGGCGACCCGACGATTTCGACGTTCGAGGACCCGGTCGATTCACGAACGCGACGGCCGCCCGCGGGCTGCCAGGACTCGAGCCGCCTCGCCCACACCGGGGGATCCGAGCCGCGGCCGTCGAACCGTGACCGAAACCGCGGCGAGCTACGTCGAGGGGAAGATCGCAAGCCCAGGGGAAGGCAACGCGCCCGGAGGGATTCGAACCCCCGACCCTCTGATCCGAAGTCAGATGCTCTGATCCGCTGAGCTACGGGCGCCCACCCGCGGATTTCGCATTTCCCCGGAGGGGACACAACGGGATAACGGCGGCCCGCGTTCGGTGGTGGACTCGGGTGCGATCGATCACTAGTCTCGCGCGATGCCGAAGATCCGAGTCGCCCAGGTCTCCAAGCCGAACGTTCCTTTCGATCTCGTCGAGCGCGAGCGCCCCGAGCCCGGTCCGGGCGCGGTCCGCGTCGCGGTCGACGCGTGCGGCGTCTGCCACAGCGATGTGCTGGTCAAGAGCGGCGGTTTCCCCGGTCTCGCGATGCCGCGCGTTCCCGGCCACGAGGTGATCGGCCGCATCGACGCGCTCGGCGCCGGGGTCGAGGGCTGGTCGATCGGCCAGCGTGTCGGCGTCGGCTGGAACGGCGGTTACTGCGGTCACTGCGATCCTTGCCGCCGCGGCCAGTTCTTCGCCTGCGTGAGCGGGCCGCCGATCACCGGCATCTCGTTCGACGGCGGCTACGGCGAGGCGATGATCGCCCCGGCGAGCGCGATCGCGCGCGTCCCCGACGCGCTCTCCGCGACCGATGCCGCACCGCTGATGTGCGCGGGCGTCACCACCTTCAACGCGCTCCGCAACGGCGGCGCCCGCTCCGGCGATCTCGTCGCCGTGCACGGCCTCGGCGGCCTCGGCCACCTCGGCGTGCAGTTCGCATCGAAGATGGGCTTCCACGTCGTCGCGGTCGCGCGCGGCGCCGACAAGGCTCCGCTAGCGAAGAAGCTCGGCGCGGATCGCTACGTCGACAGCACGGCCGAGGACCCCGCGAAGGCGCTCGCGGCGATGGGCGGGGCGCGCATCGTGCCCGCGACGGTGACGGACGGCGCGGCGATGAGAGCGATGACCGGGCCGCTCGGGCCGGACGGTACGCTCCTGCTGCCCGGTGCCGCCGCCAGGC
>JACXTT010008258.1_pt1 | contig 14462 bp, 13 predicted proteins | sample 9270951 | NCBI WGS metagenome assembly JACXTT01 (sample SAMN15532306, study PRJNA645909) | rock metagenome | isolation source: weathered quartz diorite | place: Puerto Rico | collected 2017-06-21
ACTCCGCGAACGCGTGCGCCTCGCCGGCCAGCGCTCCGTCGGGGCGGAGGCGCATCATGTCGTGGCGTGCGCGGCGCGCCGCCGGGAGCCAGCCCAATTTCTCGAGCCGCCGCCACAGCAGCGCCGTACCGACGATGATCTCCAAGCAGATCCCGAGCCACCCGCCGAGCGCGCCGAGCCCCGCCGCCCGACCGAGCAGCCACGCGAGTGGTGGCGTGCACACCCACGAGGTGAGCACCGACACCGTCGCCGCGTAACGCACGTCACCCGTGCCGCGCAGCAGCGAGCGCGCCACCACGTTGGCGCCGTCGAACACTTGGAACGCCGCGGCCACGTACAAGAGCCGTGTGGTCGCGTCGACGAGCTCGGGCTCGTGCCCGAACGTGCCGGCGATGATGCGCGCGAGCACGGCGAACAACACGCCGCACACGGCCGTGTAGGCGCTGGCCGCCCACAGCGCGAGCCGCGCCAACCGCCGCACCAGGCGCACTTCGCCTGCGCCGACCGCCTGCCCGGCGAGCACGCTGGCCGCCTCGCCGAGCGCGAACGCCGGCAAGAACGACACGTGGATCACTTGCAGCGCGATCTGATGCGCGCCGGTCTGCACCTCGCCGAGCGACGCGACGATCGCCGTGAGCGTCGAGAAAGCGCCCACCTCGAGCAGGAACTGCACGCCGATCGGCACGCCGAGCTTCCACACGGTGCGGGCCGCTTCGAGCGCGCGCCGCCCGAGCGCGATCTCCGGCCCGACCGCGCGCTGCGTGGCGAGCAGCCACGCGAGCTCGAACGTCGCCGCCGCCACGGTAGACCACGCCGCGCCCGCCACGCCCCAGCCGAGCGTGCGCACCAGCAAGAAATCGAGCGCGATGTTGAGCAGGTTCGCGCTCACCGTGGCGCGCATCGGCGAGCTCGCGTCGCCGAGCCCGTAGCGCGACTCGCGCAACGCCACGCACGCCAGCGCCGCCGGCGCCGCCAACACGCGCACTTCGAGGTAGGCGCGCGCCATGCTCGCCGCGTCGTCACCCTCGACGTACCAGGTGAGCAGGCCCGAGCCGAGCCGCCCGACCACGATGTCGAGCGCCCCGAACGCGAGCGCGATGGTGAGGCCCGCGCCCACGTACGCCGACGCCTGCGCGCGCCGCCCAGCCCCCACCGCCTGCGACACGAGCACCTTCACCGAGCGCAACAGGCCGATGCCGAAGCACAACAAGTTGAACGCCATCACTCCGCCGACGCCGATGCCGGCAAGCGCTGCCGCCCCGAGCCGGCCGACGAACAGGGTCCCGACCAGCGTCATGACGCTGTACGACAGCATCGACACGGCGATCGGGCCTGCCAGCCGCACCAACTCGGGGAAGGGTCTGTGTTTCCAGGGAAGGATCTCTCGGTGACTCATGACGACTGCTCCAAACCGAAACGAACGAGAAGGAAAAGCGAAGCACAAAACGCGAAAGGCCGCGGGGGCTGTTTGCCGCCGCGGCCTGGGCTCGATCCCTCGGAATGCTCTATACGAGGAAATGCTGCCAATCCGCGGCGCGCGACACGACGATCTGGTCCGGGCAGGACACAAACCAACGCATCTTCTTGGACGGACCGCGCATCATGACAACCTCTATGACCTCACCATAACCGACGCGTGTGCCGCGCGCCAAATCATTTTGCGGGCACGTGCTTCATCGCCACGGAATTCATGCAGTAACGCATGCCGGTCGGCGGCGGCCCGTCGGGAAATACGTGGCCCAAATGCCCGTCGCACTTCGCGCAGCGCACCTCGACGCGCACCATGCCCCAGCTCGCGTCCTCGTACTCCGTCACCGAGTCGGCGGTCAGCGGGTCGGTGAACGACGGCCAGCCGGTGCCGGACTCGAACTTGGTGCCGGACGCGAACAGCGGATTGTCGCAGCCCGCGCACACGTACGTGCCGGGGGTTTTCGTGCCGACGAAGCAGCCCGTTCCGGCGCGCTCGGTACCGTGCTTGCGCAGCACTTGATACTGCTCGGGCGTGAGCCGCCTCTTCCACTCGTCGTCGCTGAGGTTGAGCTTGTCCACGGCGGTAGCTTACCGCAGCTCGCCGCGACGGGGCGGGGGACGAGCCCCGCCCTACGGTTTTCCGTGCGACGCGTATCGTCACGCCCCGACGGTTTTCCGGCCCACGCGCATCGTCACGCCCGACGGTTTTGCACTCACGCGCGTGTCATTCCGGCCCGACGGTTTTTCCGCTCGCGCGCGTTTCGTCATGGGTTGCGCACGCAAGTGCCGGTGTCGTTGATGACCGCGCCCATGTCGACGACTTGCATGTCGCTCGGTTTGATGGCCGTGAGCGAGCTCGCCCCGACGCCGACCTGGGCCCATTTGTGTGTCGTGAAACGATCGCTCTGCGCGGTGAGCGCGATGTTGCCGCCATCGGCGAGGAACATGCCGTACTTTTGCATCGCCTTGGCGACCACGCGCGCGCCGTCGCTCGGCAGCGCGTTGAGCGGGAAGTCGGCGCGCAGCCGCATGCGCACGCCATACGGCGGAGCGTCGGCGCCGCCCGAGGTCGCACCGGTCGAGTGCGTGCCCGGGTGCACGTAGGCGTTCTTGCGGATGCGCGCGTTCGGCAGAATGAATCGAATCGCGTGCGGGATGTCACCGGCCGCCACTTCGTCCGCGCTGAACAGCATGGCCGCGATCGGGAAGCCGCCGGCGTCCGCCGAGGTGCAGCCGTCGCCGCGCAGGTTCGCCGGGTAGCTCTTGCCGAGATCCCACTTCGCCACGCAGCCGCCGTTGAAGGTCGCGCCGACGATGTTGGCGCGCCACATCTCGTAGAGGCTGTGCGTCGGATCGTGGACCACGATCAGGTGGCAGTCGCCGTCTTGCGTGCACGCGTAGCCTTGCTCTCCTTCGAGCGCGCCGCCGTCGGGCACCGGAAAGGGCAGGTCATCGCAGTCCGGGCTGAAGAAGTCGCCCGTCTTGGTGAACATCTTCAGCGGCGTGGCCGCGTCGCCGTGGAGCACCTCGATGCTGAAGTCGATCTTCATCGAGCCCGTTCCCCAGCCGCCATGGGCGGTAAGCCACGCGGTGATCTTGTCCGAGTCGGCGCTCTTGGGGAGCGCGTCGACCGTTTTGTTCCAAGCATTCGGCGCGGTGAACAACCCGCCCAGCCCGTTCCCGCCCCCGCTCGCGCTCGATGAGGTCGTCCCAACGCTCGTGCTCGTGCTCGTGCTCGTGCTCGTGCTCGTCGCACTCGCGCTCGTGGTGCTCGCGCCGCCGTTGCCGCTCGTCGTCGTCGCGGCGTTCGAGGTCGCGGTCGCGTCCGTGGTCGCGCCGTCGTTGGTCCCGCCCGTCGCGGCGCTCGCACCGCCTTGCCCGGCCCCGCTCGCCGCCGCGTTTTGTGCGTCGCCGCTCGCGGCATGACAGCTCGCCGCGCTCACGAGGATCACGGCCACCAATCCAGCCCAGGGGGAGATGATCGTAGGCATGCCGGAGGCTATATCGGCGAGCCTGAGTCGCGAACGCGAATCACCGCCGATATGCAACCGCCGCGGCGTCGCCGCGGCATTTTTCGATAAATCGGGTCACGATTCGTTTCCGAATCGTGCTCCCCGATTTAGCCGCGCGCCGCGCCGTGCCAAGGGGCGCCGTGTTCGATGGCGATTCACGTCAAGCAGCCCGCGGCGCGACACGCGCAGCCGGTTGCGCGACCCTCGGCAGGAATTACCCGGACCAGCTTAATGCATTATCGTTATGCAGCTCAATCGAGCGGCGTCACGCGCACCGCGTCGGCCACCACCACGCCGCCGCCCGCCGTCCAGCGCGACAAGTCGACGTGCGCGTCGCCGCCCGCGAAATGGAACGTGCCGAGCTGCACCCAGGCGTCACCCGCGTCGCGCTGGTTGACGTACACCTTGCCGAGCAGCGAGCCTCCGCCGTCGAACACCAAGAACGGCGCCTGCGTCGAGCGGTCCGACGCCGCCGGCCACCACGCCTCCACCAGCGCGCTGTGGGCCCCGTCGAGGTGAAAGCCGAACTCGGCCGCATCGGCCGAGGCGCCCACCGCGCGCCACTCGTAGCCCTTGCCCCAGTAGCCGGCGACGTTGCTGCTCGCCTTCCAATTGCTCGACGCCGCGAATTGCGCGCCGCCCGAGTTGGCACCGGTGGCGTCGTCGATGACGATCGCGCCGGGCACCACCGGCCCCGGCTGCGGATCGGGGGACTTCGGCGGATCGGCCGGCGGCTTGGCCGGCGGATTGGCGGGCGCGGGATCGGCCGGCTTGTCGAGGTAAGGCCCGAGCGGGGTCGACGGATCGACCGGCGTGACGATGACGTTGGCCGCGTCGCTCCAGCCGCGCGGCCCGCCGAGCAGGTACTCGGACGCGGGATGCGACATGTCGATCACCGCGTGCTTGGCCTTCTTCTCGACGTAGCAATTCGGCCCGCGGTCCACCACCGCCACCACCGCGCGCCGCCCGTTCTTCGGGTTCTGCACCAACAGGCGCGCGAAGCAGCCGAACCGATCCGCGTCCGCGGCGTACCAATTGATGTACGCGAGGCACTGCGGCCCGCTGCGTTTTCCGCACAGCGCCGCCCAGCCCGGCTTGTTGGTGCACGCCGGCACGCAGTTGTCGCCCGAGTCGTAATGCACCTTGCCGTTCGCGTCGCTCCAGCACCCGAACGTGGTGCCGTAGTACGAGCCGCCGGGCGGCTGCGTTTTTCCGGCGAGCCCGTCGCAGCTCCAGCCGAATTGATCGAACGCGAACGGCGGTTCGCTTTCGGCGTCCTCGCCGCCGATGTTACCCGTGCACGCGCTCAGCGCGGCGTAGCTCGCGAACAGCGCCACCTTCGTCGTCGATCGGAGTTGCATGACCCAACCTCCAACCTGGTGCCCGGTCACACACTACATGAATGAAAATCATTTGATAGCTGATACTGACAAAAATCGACCAGCCGGCCGGTCTAGAGCGCGCCGCGGCGGTATTTTTCCAGCGCGGGCGTTCGTCGTCGCGCGGCGTGAATACCGCGCATGCACGGTGCATCCGAACGATCGAACCCGATGCGGAGGTAGCCATGAGCACCAAGACCACCCTGAAGATCGTTTTCGTCCTCGCCGCGCTCGTCACCGGTTGCGGCGCCAGCCCAGGCCGCGCCAAGTCCGAAGGTGATTGGAACGACTGCAACGCCGGCGAATGCTCGACCGACGCCGACCAGCTCGAAGTGGTGATGACCCCGCCGCCCGCCACCGCCCAAACGCCCGCGCCCGTCGATTCCACGCGCGGCGGCACCCCGCGTAACGCCAAGCGATAGCTGCTACGCTCGCCGCCTGGTGGAGCTCCCCAGACGGCTCGGCGCGTTCGACGCCACGACCATCGTCGTCGGCAGCATGATCGGCTCGGGGATCTTTCTCAAGGCCAGCAAGATCGCCGAGCGCGTCCCGCACCCGCCGCTGATCCTCGCGGTGTGGGCGGTGTCGGGCGTGCTGACTTTGTTCGGCGCGCTCGCCATGGCCGAGCTCGGCGCGATGCGCCCGCGCTCGGGCGGCCTCTACGCGGTGCTGCACGAAGCCTACGGGCCGTTCGCGGCCTTTTCGTTCGGCTGGGCGTTGCTCGCCATCTTGCAGACCGGCTCGATCGCCGGGCTCGCCGCGGGCGTGGTCGAGCGTGCGCTCAACGCCGAGCGGCAGCTCGCGCCGCTCGATGCGTCGCTCATCGCCGGAGGCTTGGTGGTGTCGTTCTCGGCCATCAACGTCGTCTCGGTGCGCGCCGCGGCCGGCGTGCAAAACGCCTTCACCGTCGCCAAGAGCCTCGGCATCCTGCTCTTGTTGTTCGGCGCCTTCGCGCTCGGCCATGGCGCGTCGGGCCACCTCGCGCCCCCCGGCACCGCGCCCGCGCACGGCGCGTCGTGGGCGTCGTCGTTCGGCCTGGCGATGATCGGCGCGCTGTGGGCCTACGACGGTTGGATCAACCTCAGCTTCGTGGCGGGCGAGGTGCGCGAGCCGCAAAAAAACATCCCGCGCGCGCTGCTCGCCGGCACGCTCGCGGTCACCGTCCTGTACGTGCTCGTGAACCTCGCCTACCACTGGGTGCTCTCGATCCCCGAGGTGCAGGCCGCCAAGAACCCCTCGCGCGAGGTGATGCTGCGCGCGTTCGGCGCGGCGGGCGCGCTCGTCATGACCGCCATCGTCGCGGTCAGCTCGCTCGGCACGCTCAACAGCTCGGTGTTGAGCGGCCCGCGTGTCTACTTCGCGATGGCGCGCGACCGGCTGTTTTTCCCCGCGGTCGCCGCCGTTCACCCGCGCTTCAAGACGCCGCACGTGTCGATTCTGGTGCAATGCGCCTGGTCGCTCGCGCTGCTCGCGCGCTGGAAGACCTTCGACGCGCTCACCGACAACGTGGTGTTCGTGTTCTGGATCTTCTACGGGCTGGGCGCGGGCGCGGTGCTGGTGCTGCGCCGCCGTCTTCCCGACGCGGAGCGCCCGTTCAAGGCCCCGGGCTACCCGTTCGTGCCGCTCGCGTTCATCGCCGGCGCGCTGTTCCTCACCGCCAACACCGTCTACGATTCGCTGTCGGGAAACGATCCCGCCGCCCTCGAGGCGCTGGGTCTGCTCGCCGTCGGCGCCGCCATGTATCCGCTCTTCAAGAAAGGCCTCGCGAAGGCCGCGCCCGAAGGAGCGTAACGCCATGATGACCTTTTCCCATCGCGCTGCGCGCTGGCTCGGCGCCGTGACGTCGCTCCTCCCCGCGTGCACCGAAACGCAACCGTGCCCGCCGCCCGCAGTGCCGGTGACGCCGCCGCCGCCGCCAGCGCCGTCGGCGCGCCCCGCGAGCAACGACCCGCTCGCGCCCAGCACGTTCGTGGTCGCGTCGCCCTACGGAACCTACTTCATCGAGGGAAAAATCGAATCGGCGGGCGAGCTCGACGTCACCATCGCGCGCGGCACCGGCGAGCGCAAGTCCACCGACGAAGTGCCACGTGCGCGCGTGTGGCCCGCCGCCAAGGGGCTCGCCGCCGCGGCCAAGACCGGCGACGCGCTGGTGTGTCGCACGCGCGCCGGCTCGTGGGAAGGGTGCGTGGTCACCGCGGTCGGCCAGGGCTATTACACGCTCGAGACCGAGCACGACACCGTGCGTCTCGAAGCGCAGAGCCTGGTCGCGCCGAGCCCCGCGGTGCAGGGTGACATCCACGCGGCCATCGATCGCCGCAAGGCCGACGCCGCCGCCAACGACCGCGCGCGCGCCTTCGAGGCCGACGCCAAGATGCTGCGCCCGCGCGTGCCCGCGAAATGGAAGCCGGCGGTCGGCGACGAGGTGCTCGCGTTCGGCTTCTGGGGTTGGGTGCCCGGCAAGATCACCGCGGTCGCCGCGAGCGGCGCGCCCACCGTGCAGCGCGACGGCGATCCCCCCGAAGAGACGACCCTCGATCAGCTGGCGCCGATGCCCACGCAGCCGCAGAAGGTCGATCCTGGTCAGTTCGTGCTGGTGCGCAACCGCCACGCCCCCGACGCCACCGCCGGCTGGGATCGGGTGTGGCACTACTACCGCGCCACCGCCGTCAACGGCACGCAGCTCGACGTGGTCGACGCGAGCGGCGCGACGCGCACCGTCGACAGCAAGGACGTGCTGCCGCTGGAATGACCGGCGCGCCGCGAGGCCACCCGTGATCGAGCTCAGCTTCACCTCCACGTTGCACGCTCCGGCCGCGCGCGTGTGGGCGCACGCGAGCGACATGGCCGGCGTGAACTACGAGCTCGCGCCGCTGGTGCGCATGCACCTGCCCGCGGCGCTGCGCGGCAAGACCATCGCCGACGCGCCGCTCGGCGAGGTGGCTTTCCACAGTTGGCTGTTCGCGGGCGGCGTGGTGCCGTTCGATCGCCACGCGTTGCGGCTGGTGGCGCTCGATCCCGGCGCGGGCTTCGTCGAAGAGTCGAGCTCGCTCGTGCAGCGCGTGTGGCGGCACGAGCGCCGCATCGCGCCCGCGTCGGAGTCGCGCTGCGTGCTCACCGACCGGCTGGGAGTCGAGCCGCGCATCGCTGCCGCCGCGCCGTTGGTGCGCGCCGCGGTGACGCAGATCTTCCGGCATCGCCACCGCCGCCTGCGCGCGCTGTTTTCCCGCGGTTAAGCACTTGCTTCGCGCGCGCCGTCGTGGTCGCTTCGGGCCCATCATGGAGGATTGCGATGGCTGAACCACACGAAATGCTCGAACACATGGAGCACGCTGGGCACGCGGGCCATGACGACCACGGCGGCGACGACCACGGCGGCGGCGGCAAGAAGGCCAACGGGAAATTCGTCGGCATGACGATGGCGGTGTTGGGCGTGATGCTCGCGCTGTGCTCGGCGATGCTCGGCGGCTCGCGCACCGAGATGATCGCCACCATGGTCGAGAAGGCCAGCGTCGACGCGCGCTACCAAGCCGTCGCCGGCAAATACCGCCTCATGATGAGCGAGCTGCGCGGTCTGCACGCCTTCATGCAGACCGATCCCGAAGAGGCGAAGAAGACCGACGCCGAGATCAAAGGCCTCGTGACCGAGTCGGGCGACGGCGGCAACGGCCCGCTCGCCAAGCTCGTCAACAAAGAGACCGAGCTCATCATGGGCACCACCACGCCCACGCCCTCCGACATCATGGAGAACGCCAAGACCGCCAAAGAGTACAAGGAAGAGCGTGAGAAGGTCCACGAGTGGGCCGAGTCCTACGAGAAAAAGGTGGAGGCGTTCACGGAGGCGGCCGAGCACTACGAATGGGCGCAGCTGTGCGCCGAGTTCGGCATCGTGCTGGCGTCGATTGCGCTGCTCCTCGGCGCGCGCCTGGCGTGGTTCGCGTCGATCGTGTTCGGCATCGCCAGCATCAGCATCATCGGCTGGACGTACACGGGGTCGCACGGCGAGATCACCGAAGCCGAGCACAAGATCAAAGCGGCCGAACAGGCCTACGTCGGCATGAAGACCGAGGAAAAGCAGGACAAAGAAGACGCCGCGCTCATCGAGGAGTGCGAGAAAGCCAACGCCGGCGGCGACGGCGACAAGAAGGACGGCAAGCCCGCCGACAAGAAGGACGAAAAGAAGGACGACAAGCCCGCGGACGCGAAGTCTGCCGAGGCCGCCAAGTCAGCCGAGCCGGCGAAGTCCGCCGAGGCCGCGAAGTCCGCCGAGGCCGCGAAGTCCGGCACCGCCAAAGCGGTCGCGCCGGCCCACTCGGCCCACCACTGAGTCTCGCCGCGAAATGGGAAAGGGCCCCGGCGATCCGAGGCCCTTTTTTCTTCGTCATTCCGGCGAAATTTTCGTCATTCCCGCGAAAGCGGGAATCCAGTGCGACGCGAGCCCTGGGTCCCCGCCTTCGCGGGGACGACAGAGTCATTTCAGCGTTACGGTGATCTTCGTAGTCGACGGCTTGAACTTGTTGTCGAGCTCGCCGTCCACGACGCGCAGGCCGTCGATGCCCACGTCGGTCGCCGGGGCGCCCTTGCCCATGTTGTTCAAGAGATCGAGGTAGGTCGCCTGCTTGCCGTTGAGGAGCGTCGCCACGAACCGACCAATCGCCGGGCCCGAGCCGTTCACCCAGCTCTCGAGGCCGTTGGTGATCATGTCCAGGTTCTTCGTGCCACCCGGGTGCATCTTGAAGAAGTCGGCCTCGTAGTAGTTGAACGACACGCAGCTGTTGAAGAACAGGATCTGGTAGCTGCCTGGGAAGTCGCTCGACGTGTAGCGCGACGGATCCAGCGGGCCGTACCCGATGTACGAGTGGCCGTTGTAGATGACCACGTCGCTCGTCTTCATCGCGGTGCGGTGCGGCGTGTCGTCGGTCTCCGCGCCATAATAGGTCTTGATGACCACGGTGACGTTACGCGCCGCTTCGCTGCCGATCTTCACGCTGACCGGTTGCTCGAAGCGCAGCCAATGCTTGGCCATCGTGTTGGCGACCGCTTCCTTGAGCGCGCTCTGATCCGACCAGCTCTGGAACTGCGACGGGAAGCCGGTGCCGTTGGCCCAGTTGGTGAGGTCGCCCCACGTCACGTTGGTGACGGTCTTGCCGTTGGCGGTGAACTTGGTGAGATCCGCGCCGTCGGCCGACACCAGCTTCAGGCCCGGGAGCTGCTGCTGGATGATGGCCATCTGCTCCCAGTACATCTCGTAGCCGATGTCGTCGGACAGCTTCGGCTTCTCGCCGGCGGCCCAGTCGGCCATCACGCCCGAGACGATCGACACGACGAGCTTGTCCTTCTCGACGCCGCCGCGCCACAGCCGGTCGTACTCCGGATAGGTCGACTTCTGCGCGGTCGACGAGCCCTGCAGGCTGATGGTCACCGGGATGTACAGGCGCGTCTGCTCGAGCGACACGATCTGATTGGCCTGATCGGTAAGCGCCTTGCGCGCGTCCTGGATCTTCACGTTCTCGGCGTTGATCGCGTCTTGGCACTGCGACAGCGACGGATTGAAGATGTACCAGAGCGAGCCCTCGAACTCTTGGTCGTGGCTGGTGTTCTCGGTGCATTCCTCGAGCACGCGCTTGCTCTGCGCCTGGTAGTCGCCGTGCATCACCGCGAGGTGAATCGCGCTGCGCTTGGCCATCGACACCGGCACGAGCGCGCGGTCGTTGTAGCGGTAGCGGACGCGCAGCGCTTGGCTCTTCTGGCCGTTCGCGTCGACGACCGTGACCTTCTCCTTCACGAAGGTCTTGCGGTCCACGTCCTTGAGCTCGCGATCGTTCACGCCGACGCTGGCGGTGCGCAACGCGCCCATCGCGCTCTTGGTCTCGCGCGTGACGGCGTTGTTGATTTCCCAGTCGCTGGCGTTGGCCGAGACGTACACGTAACCCTCGAAGCTGAGGGCGCGCTCGCGCGCGGTGACGCTGGTGAGATCGTCCTCTTCGCCCACGGTGGAGGCGTCTTCCACGGTGCAGCCGGCCGCGAGCGGTGCGGCGAGCGATGCCAGGAAAGCGAGCGAGATCCAAGGCTTCATGTTCTTCACGGGTTTCCGTCCTTTGGGTTGGGCGGCGGCAAGTGCACGAAGCGGGCCAGTGCGAGCTTGTACTCAAGTATCCGTTCATGCGTGGCAATGTAGGGAAAGGTATGGGCCTGACGGGATCCAACTGGATCGCCGCCGATCCGCTGTCGTTTCGCGACGGCGGGCCATAGGGCCCGGCGGCTTGCGCCCGTCCAAGAAGCGGATCAATGTCCCGCACGGTGCTGGCAGAGTCCCCCCTCGGCGCCCGCGCGCCAGATCCCGAGATGCTCGCGGCGCTCGGTGCGGATGCGCGGTCGCGCAGCCGCAAGTGGCTCGGGCGCGTCGTGCTGGTCGTGCTCGCCGCCGCGGCGGTCGCGGCCGCGCTGTGGTGGTGGCGAAACCGCGCGGTCGACACCGGGCCGCGCTGGGTGACGGCCGAGGTGAAGCGCGCCGACATCCAGGTGAACCTCACCGCCACCGGCACGCTGAGCGGCGTGAAGACCGTCGAGGTGGGCGCCGAGGTGTCCGGCAAGGTCACGCAGATCAAGGTCGACTTCAACGACCACGTGAAGAAGGGCGACGTGCTGGCGGTGATCGATCCGGTGGTGCTGAAGGCCGCCGTCGATCAGGCGACCGCGCAGGTAAGCGATTCCGCCGCGTCGATCCGCACCGCGCGCGCCACCGTCCACGAAACGCGGCAGAACCGCGCCCGCGCTGAAGAGCAGAACAAGCTCGGGCTCGTATCGCAGCGCGATCTCGAAGCCGCGCGCGCCGCCGCCGAGCGCGCCGAGGCACAGCTCGCCAGCGCCCAGGCCAACGCGGTGGTGGCGAGCGCCAACCTCAACAGCGCCAAGACCAAGCTCGACAAGACGGTCATCGTCGCGCCCATCGACGGCATCGTGCTGGCGCGGCTGGTCGAGCCCGGTCAGACGGTGACGGCCGGCTTCCAGACGCCGGTGATGTTCAAGGTCACCGAGGATCTGAAGAAAATGCGGCTCACCGCGTACATCGACGAGGCCGACGTGGGCCGCGCGAAAGACGGGCAGCACGCCACCTTCACGGTCGACGCCTATCCGGGGCGGACGTTCGCGGCCGAGCTCATCTCGGTGCACAACGAGCCCAAGACCGAGTCGAACGTGGTGAGCTACGAGTCGCTCTTGTCGGTCGACAACAGCGAGCTCTTGCTGCGGCCAGGGATGACGGCGACGGCGACCATCGTGGCCGAGCGGCACGAAAAGGCGCTGAGCGTGCCGAACGCGGCGTTGCGCTTCAATCCGCCGCGGCCCGCGGGCTCGGCCGCCCCGCGCGGCGGGCTGTTCGGGCGTGGGGGGGGGCCGCGTCCCGAGCGCAAGGAGGGCCCGACCAAGGGTCCGCACGTGTGGCGGCTGTTGGACGGCCATCCGCATCCGGTCGCGGTGACCACCGGCGTGAGCGACGGCACGCTCACCGAGATCGTCACCGGCGAGCTGCCCGAAGGCGCGCAGGTGATCATCGACACCGAGGAACAGAAATGAGCGCCGAGCTGCCGGGCGCACCGCTCATCCAGCTGCGCCGCGTGTTCAAGATCTACGGCGCGGGCGAGAGCGAGGTGCGCGCGCTCGACGGCGTGGACGTCGACATCCGGCGCGGCGAGCTCGTGGCGGTGATGGGGCCGAGCGGCAGCGGCAAGTCGACGTGCATGAACGTGCTCGGCTGCCTCGACCGGCCGACCGAGGGCGCCTATTGGTTTCGCGGCGTCGATCTCGCGACGTTGTCGCTCGATCAATTGGCGCTGTTCCGGCGCAACTATCTGGGATTCGTGTTCCAGGGGTTCAATCTGCTCGCGCGCACCTCGGCGCTCGAGAACGTGGAGCTGCCGCTCGTGTACCGCGGCTTGGGGGCGCGCAAGCGGCGCGCGCTGGCGATGCGCGCGCTCGCCGACGTGGGGCTGACCGGGCGCGAAAAACACACGCCGGCGGAGCTCTCCGGCGGGCAACAGCAGCGCGTGGCGATCGCGCGCGCCATGGTGAGCGATCCGTCGCTCCTGTTGGCCGACGAGCCGACCGGCAACCTCGACAGCGCCAAGAAGGTGGAGATCATGCAGCTGCTCGTGGAGCTCAACCGCACGCGCGGCATCACCATCGTGCTGGTGACGCACGAGTCGGACGTCGCGGCGTTCGCGTCGCGCATGGTGGTGTTCCGCGACGGGCGCATCGAGCGCGATAGCGCCGCGACGGGCGGGGCCGCGGCATGAACGCCATCTTGATGGTGTTCGCCACGCTGCTCATGGCGCTGCGCGAGATCCGCCGCAACGTGATGCGCTCGGTGCTCACCACGCTGGGCATCGTCATCGGCGTCGGCGCGGTGATCATGTTGGTGACGCTGGGGCAGGGCGCGACCGACAAAGTCACCGCCGACATCTCCAAGATGGGCGTGAACATGCTCACCGTGGTGCCGGGGGCCGAACGGCGCGGCGGCACCAGCGTGGGCGCGGCGCCGCTCACCATGGACGACGCGCGCGCCATCCGGCGCGAGATCGCCGGGGTCACGGCGGTGGCGCCTTCGTCGGGGCGCGGCTTGCTCGTGGTGTACGCCAACAAGAACTGGAGCACCACCGTCACCGGCGTCACCAACGAGTACTTCGCGGTGCGCGACCTCAAGCTCGAGACCGGGCGCGCGTTCAGCGACGTGGAGCTGCAGGGCGGCATGCCGGCGTGCATCCTCGGCAGCACGGTGCTGAAGGAGCTGTTCGGACGGCAAGATCCGCTCGGCGCGGCGGTGCGTGTGGGCAAGGTGTCGTGCCGCGTCATCGGCACGACCGTGTCGAAGGGGCAAAACACCTTTGGCATGGACCAAGACGACTTCGTGTTGATGCCGCTCGTGGCGTTTCAGCGGCGCATCGCGGGCAACAGCGACATCGGGGCAATTTCGCTGTCGGCGGCGAGCGAAGGCGCCATCGCCAAGGCAAAAGAGCAGCTCACGGCGCTCATGCGCGAGCGGCGCAAAGTGGCCGTCGGCGCGCCGGACGATTTTTCGGTGCGCGACATGAAGGAGATCGCCGATACGCTGTCGAGCGTGACGGCGGCGCTGACCACCCTGCTCGGCGCGGTGGCCGCGGTGAGCCTGCTGGTGGGCGGCATCGGCATCATGAACATCATGTTGGTGAGCGTCACCGAGCGCACCCGCGAGATCGGCATTCGCATGGCCATCGGCGCGCGCGCGCACGAGGTGCTCTTGCAGTTCTTGGTCGAGGCGGTGATGCTGTCGCTGCTCGGCGGCGTCATCGGCATGGGGCTCGGCCTGGGTGGGTCGTACGCGGCGGGGCGGGCGCTCGGGTTCCCGTTCCACGTGATGCCGCAGGTGGTGGTCATCGCGTTCGTGTTCTCGGCGGCGGTGGGCGTGGCGTTCGGATTTTTTCCGGCGCGGCGCGCGGCGCGCCTCAACCCCATCGATGCGTTGCGCCACGAGTGAGCGATGAGCCGTCGGACGAAGCACACGAGTCTACGGTTGCATAACTTGTTCGCGCTAAGCTGCGCGGCGGCCGCGGCGGTGTGGGCGCCGGCG
>JACXTT010008259.1_pt1 | contig 14460 bp, 14 predicted proteins | sample 9270951 | NCBI WGS metagenome assembly JACXTT01 (sample SAMN15532306, study PRJNA645909) | rock metagenome | isolation source: weathered quartz diorite | place: Puerto Rico | collected 2017-06-21
AAGCCGGTTCTAAATGCCGTTCGTCCCAATATTCACGACATGGATGTCCTGCCGTACCCGGCGTGGGATTTATTGCCGCTTGAAATTTATTTTAAAAATTCCCAGCTTCTCTATAGTGAAGATGCCTTTACCTCCAAACGCCGCATTGATATTAACGGAAGTTTGGGATGCAGCCTGATTTGTCGTTACTGCTGGCATTTGGGCACGACGGGGGACATGCTGGTTGAAAAGAACTCTTCAACGGGTGAAAACGATGTCCGTTTTACCTTTGGCCGTAACATCCGCTATCATAGCCCGCGCTACCTCGTTAACATGGTCAAACACTTGGTCAAAAAATATCAAGTCGATTTTGCCAGTTTTATCGACGAGAATATGATGACCATGCACGTGGCCAGCGGCCGCAAATGGCTTTATGAGCTTTGCGATCTATGGATTAAGGAAGGGCTGCAGCCGACCTGTGTGCGTGACGGCGTTGAGCATGATGAGAATTGCCGCGGCGTGCATTGGTCGGGGACAAGCCATGCGGGTTTGGCTGATCCGGATATTTTAAAAACCATGCGTAAGGCCGGATGCGCGCATTTGGTGTATGGACTGGAATCTTTTGATCCGGTTATTTTAAAAAATTTGGGGAAGGGTTCGAATCAAAAAGCCAATATCCGAAGTGTCGGCATGACGCTTGAGGCCGGTATTGCGCCGATTTCTAATATCATCATCGGTTTCCCGGAAGAAAGTTTTCAAAGCATTCGCACGACGATGGAATGGATGATCAAGCTCGGTATCCACGCCAAGCCGCATTTTGCTACACCTTATCCCGGGTCGGAATGGTATTACACCTATAAAGATTCGATCATGGAACAATATAAGGGAGACTTGGAAGCCTTTATTGAAGATTTAGGGGACGCGAGCAAAATCACTGCCGTCATTTCTCACAGATTTTCCGGGATGCAGCTTCTGGGTTTGCAGGAAATCGTTGCCCGACGGGATTTAAGGCTTTTGGACCAAGCCGAAAAACATTGGAACAACTGTGATCAGCACATTAAGTCGCTTGTAAAGCCTAAAGAATCATTTAATATGCTTAAAAAGAAAGTCAATGCCCCCATCGAAGAAACCTCGCGATCTATCTAATTTATCTAAATGAAAGGAAATTATGCCCAGCGGTAACGAACTCTTCTTTGAAATTGACCATATTGATAAACAAGGTAGGGAACTAAAAAAAGAGTTCCAATATTTTGGATGTCCTTTTTGTAATAAGACAGGAGGGGAGATCATTGATAATACACAAACACGCCAACTTTTATTTTTTAAGTTGAAAAGATGCCAACACTGTTATTTGATTTACGCTTATCCGCGGCCCAATAAAAATTTGATCGAAGGTTTTTTTAGCGGAGAGAGATTGCCGCTTAAGGTTACTCCCCCAAGGCCAGCGTCGTGGATCAAAAAGGTTTTTCGTAAAACATCTTTAAATTATTCTTACCAGGAATTTCTTAAATATGCTCGCAAAGGAGACCGTGTGCTTGATATAGGCGCCGGGACGGGGATTGTGACTAAAAAGTTGTTAGATATGGGATGTCAGGTCGAGGCGGTCGAATTTAATCCTCAACGCGCGGAATTCTTAAGAAAAAATTTAGGCATTAAGGTCCATCAAATGCGTTTGGAGGATTTTAAGGCAACACAGCTTTATGACAGGATTGTCCTGTCTCAGGTCTTGATGCATTTTTTTTCTGTGGGCGATGCGTTAAAGAAAATAAAATCCTTATTGAAACCGGGCGGGATATTTGTTTGTTCTCTGACGAATTTTGATTCTATAGTCCAGATGTCGGTTCGATCGCCATTTCCCGGACGAGGACTGACGCCTTTTACGATTGTTTCCTGGTTTACGGTTGAAAATGCTTACAAAATGTTTCCGATCGCCGGTTTTAAAGTTAAGGAAATTATCCATCGTCCTGAAGGATTGTTGGGATATTTATTTTTAGAGGGGTTTCCTGGCGGAATACGAGGTTCAATCCTACTGGCCGTTGATCAGATCATTAAGATCATTTTGGTTGGATTAGGCAAGACAAGCTATTTTGCCGTTATTACCGAAAACGCCTAAGATCTGTGGTAAGAAGGGCTTTTAATCTTGTTATTGACAATTGTTATGCCATGACACATAATATGTTCAAATTTTGAACATATCTATGCCACCCGAATCCCTAGACGAACGAGAATTTGAGCTTGTCAATATCATCGGCGCCAAGCTAGGCAGTAACCAGCGCGATCTTTCCCGCCAGATGGAGTTGTCTTTGGGCATGATCAACATGCTCTTAAGACGGCTTATCGCTAAAGGTTACATCCGCATCAATCAGCTCAACAAAAAGAAGGTCGAGTATCTTCTGACCCCTAAAGGATTTTCCGAGAAAATGCGAAAATCCGTCAAATACACCATTAAAACAATCTGTTCCATCGGCTTAATCAAGAAACGTTTGGTCGCGGTCTTAAAAGATTTGATCGACCAAGGCGAACGCAAATTTATTATTTTAGGCGAATCGGATTTTGCCATGCTCGTTGAGATGGTGTTAAGAGAGCTCTGTAAAGAGCCTTGTGTCGTCGAGCATACGACCGTCTGGCCCAAGAATGGGACCGATGGATTTCTTTTGATTTGCCAGGAAATGGATAAGTCAGTTAAGTTAAACCGTCCCAGAAGCGTTAATCTCGTGCAGGAATTGGCCAAAGATTACGCGCTAATGGAAATGACAGGAGCTAACGCATGAAAGTGGTGATTCTTTGCGGCGGGCAAGGCACGCGCATCCGTGACATCTCGGAAGTTCTCCCCAAGCCGATGCTGCCGATTGGCGACAAACCAATCCTTTGGCACATCATGAAAATTTATGCGCATTACGGATTTAATGAGTTTGTTTTATGTCTGGGCTATAAAGGATGGGTCATTAAAGAATTCTTTTTAAATTATTATCAGAAGACTAAAGACTTTACTTTGGATTTTAATAAGAGCGGCATTGCGTATCATAGCACCGACGAAAATATCGATTGGAAAATCACTTTTGTTGAGACGGGGGAGAATGCTCAGACGGCAACACGGCTTCTTAATGTTATAGATCATTTAAAAGGAGAAAAAAAATTTGCTCTGACATATGGCGATGGTGTAGCTGATATTAACTTAAGAAAGCTTATTGAAGCACATCAAAAAAATAATGCTTTATTGACCATCACGGGCGTTCAGCCACTAGGTCGTTTTGGAGAGATGGAGATGAATGGAAGTGTCATCTGTGAATTTAATGAAAAGCCCAACGTCAGCGCTGGGGTTATCAATGGCGGTTTTATGATTTTTGACACAAAGGTTTTCGATAAATATTTTAATGCGAAGGAAAATGAATCCTTGGAAGGGCAAGTCATCCCAAGAATCGTTAAAGATAAAAAGGCGAGTGTCTATAAACATTCGGGCACATGGCAATGCGTGGATACTTCACGTGAATATCACTACTTAAACGATCTTTGGAGTGCAAACAAGGCATTTTGGAAAACATGGCGATAAATTTTTGGAAAAATAAACGCGTTCTCGTGACCGGCCATGAAGGCTTCTTGGGATCGAATATGACCCGGACCCTCGTTGAGGCTGGCGCGCACGTCATTGGTGTTGACATCGTCAATAATCCGACGGCGATTTTAAAGAATTACCGTTGGGATTTTACGGGCATTAAAGGCGATATCGCTAATTTAAAAGTGGTTGAAAGATTAATGGTTCAGCATCGTCCGCAATATATTTTTCATTTGGCTGCGGAAGCCATCGTCGGCGTGGCCAATAAGAATCCTTTACGTACCTTTCAATCAAACATTCAAGGGACGATCAATATTTTGGAAGCCAGCCGCGATAAAAATTTTATTGAAGGAATCGTCATTGCTTCAAGCGATAAGGCCTATGGCTCGCATGAAAAACTACCTTATACAGAAAAAGCGACGCTCCAAGGTGAGCACCCTTACGATGTTTCCAAATCTTGTGCTGATCTGATCTGCCGCACGTATTTTGTGACCTTCGGCACGCCGGTGTGTGTCACGCGCTGTGGCAATATTTACGGACCCGGCGATTATAATTTTTCGCGCCTCATTCCCGATGCCGTCCGGCATATTTTAGAAAACAAACAATTTGTCATCCGCAGCGACGGGAAATTCACCCGCGATTATATTTTTGTCCGAGACATAGTCGATGCCTACATGAGCCTGGCGCAGAATTTAAAGAAACTTAAATTAGGCGGGGAGGCTTTTAATTTTAGCTGTGAAAATCCCATCAGCGTTTTAAATTTATTTAATGAGATCGTCAAAATCGCCCCGGCGTATAACATTAAACCTAAAATTTTAAACCAGGCGAAGTTTGAGATCAAACATCAATATTTGTCGGCCGTCAAAGCCAGGAAAATTTTAGGCTGGAGGCCGCGGTATAGTTTGCTTGAGGGTTTAAAAGAAACCATGCGTTGGTATCAGGACCATTTATGAGCCAGGACCAAAAACAAAATAAACCCGCAGCCGTTCTTAAGGAAGGGTTCAAAGATTTAAAAATCCTATGGTTTTTCTTTCGCGACCACAAGGGAAGTGTCTTTATTGTCCTTTTTTGGATGGTTATCTCAAGTGTCTTAGAATCCATTAACTTGGTCGCGTTATACCCCGTCATTAATTACGGTTTGAAAATGCCGTCGGGTAAACCTCTTGTGTTTGTAGAGAAATTGATCGGTCGCTTTTCAGGCGATAATTTATTTTTGGGATCTTGCGTTCTGCTTATTATCTTGACGTTTATTGCCACCGCTTCAAAAGTTTATTATCAATATGTGGTCAATCAGTTGATCATGCGCGCCGTGGAAGAAAATCAAAACAGTATTTTTAGCAAATTGGCCGGCGCTGAGTATAAATATTATGTGAAAAGCCAGCAGGGCAAGCTCATTTATGCCTCTACCATCGCTCCGATAGGGATTTCCATTAACGTTTTTAATATCGTTCGTATTTTAAATTCATCCTTAACTATTTTCCTGCTGGCGCTTTTGATGACCATTTTAGCCTGGCAGGGTGTTGTTTTTATCGTGGTCTTGGGGACGGGATATATTTTCTTCGTCAGAAAGATTCTTAATCATTTTGTGAACCGTTTTTCTCATTTAAGCGTACATGAGGATGAGAAGAAGAATGTCATTTTAAACGAATTTATTAACGGCATAAAATCCATTAAAGCGTTTCATCGGGAAAATGTCTGGCAGGAAAAATTCAGCATGGCCGTCAAGCGCAGTGTGGGCTATCGTTTCAAGGTCATGTTTGGGCATGTCCTCCCGGACAGTTTTCTTAAATTTATTTTCTTTATTGGCATCGGTGTTATGGGAATTTTTATCGGCCTTGGTTATAAAGGGGACGCGATGCTTCTTTTGCCGGCGTTAGGGACGTGCGCCGTCGTCGCTATTCGGCTAATTCCCTATATCAATCTTTTAGGCAGCGACATTGTCTCTTTGGCGCGCTATATGCCTGATGTAAAAGTGGTTTATGATCTGCTTGCGGAACCCATGACAGAACATTGGAGCGGGACAAAAACGTTAGACAGTTTTCATGACAAGATTTATTTTAAGGATGTCGGGTTTAAATATGAGTCTGCCTCACACTATCTGTTTGAAGGGCTTAGCTTTACTATCGAAAAAGGGAAAATGACGGCCATCGTCGGCCCATCGGGTTCGGGGAAATCGACCATCGTTAATCTTCTTCTGACGTTATATTCTCCCTCATCGGGCGCTATTCTTCTGGACGACATTAATATTAAAGAATTATCCAAAGATACACTTCTTCATATTATGGGATACGTCAGCCAAGAGACATTTATTTTTAATGGCACTATTAATGAAAATATTTCTTTCGGCGGGGTTTACACGGACCAGGAAATTATTGAAGCCGCTAAGCTCGCTAACGCCCACGATTTTATTTTAAACACAGAAAAAGGTTATGACACAATTGTCGGCGATGCTGGCATGAAGCTCTCGGGCGGCCAGAGACAAAGGCTTGCGATCGCTCGGGCGATGTTACGTAGACCCCAAATATTAATCTTGGATGAAGCAACGAGTTCTTTAGATAATACCAGCGAGCGGCAAGTGCAGCAGGCGATTAATAACATCGCCAATCAAACAACGATTGTCATTATCGCTCATCGTCTCAGCACCGTACAGAATGCGGATAAAATTATCGTTCTTGAAAAGGGAAAGATCATCGAGCAAGGCAAGCATCAAGAGCTTTTGAAAAATGGCCAGGTTTATCACGGGCTTTATGCGTCACAGTCGATTTCCTAAGAAAGGTTGAAAGATGAAAAAAATCTTAATCACGGGTGCTGGCGGATTCATCGGATCGCACTTAACCGAATATTGCGTCGAGCATAGATATCAAGTCAAAGCTTTCTTGCGATATAACTCAAACAGTCTAAAGGGATGGCTTAAAGATTCTCCTTATGAAAAAGATATCGAGTTTGTGTTTGGCGATATTCGTGATTTTGATTCTGTTGCCCGCGCGCTAAAAGATTGCGACACTGTTTTTCATCTGGCCGCGCTCATCGGTATTCCGTATTCTTATGAATCGCCAGTGGCCTATATTAAAACAAACGTGGAAGGGACGTATAACGTTTTGGAATCGGCTAAACAGATCGGGCTTAAAAATATTTTGATTACATCGACGAGTGAAACGTATGGCACGGCACAGTATGTGCCTATTGATGAGAAACATCCCGTCAATGCGCAGTCGCCGTATGCGGCGAGCAAGGCCGCCGCCGATCAATTGGCGTTAAGTTACCATCGCTCTTTTGATCTGCCGGTGAAGATTATCCGGCCGTTTAATACCTTTGGCCCACGCCAATCCATGAGGGCCATCATTCCGACGATTATCACGCAGCTTTTAAAAGAAGACGGGGAAATTAAATTAGGCAACACAACACCCATCCGGGATTTTACGTTTGTCAAAGATACCATTAGCGGATTTGCCGCCGTCGCTAATAGTCAAAACCTCATCGGAGAAGCCACGAATATCGGCACCAACCAAGAGGTTTCCATTAAAGAATTGGCCCACATGGTCGCTAAGTTGTTGAACAAGAAAATAAAAATTATTCCGGAAGAAAAACGGATCCGCCCGGATAAAAGCGAGGTCGAGCGGCTTCTGTGTCAGAATGAAAAGATCTGTCGGGCCACGCAATGGAAGCCGACTTTTAAGTTGGAAGAAGGTCTTAAAGAAACGATTGAATGGATCGAAAGCCGTTTGGACGGCTTTGAGGCGCAAAAATATCATGTCTAACCGTATCCCTTTATCGGTGCCAGTCTTAAACGGCCATGAATGGAAAACCGTCAAGCGTTGTTTTGATACGGGATGGATTTCCTCCGTCGGGCCGTTTGTCGACGAGCTAGAGGAGACGATTGCGGCTAAATTTGGCGTCAAAAAAGCGGTCGCGTGCGTCAATGGCACCGCTGCGATCCATACCGCGCTTAACGTATTAGGCATTGGGATTAACGATGAGGTCATCGTCCCGACGGTCACCTTTATCGCGCCGGTTAATACGGTCGATTATGTCGGCGCGCATCCGGTGTTTATGGACGCGGACTCTTTCTATAATTTGGACGTTGAGAAAACGATGCGGTTTATCAAGGAAGAGACCATTTTTAAGAATGGCGTGACCGTCAACAAAAAAACTAAACGCGAGATTAAGGCGATCATCGTCGTCCATGTGTTTGGTAATGCGGTCGACCTTGAGCCGCTATTGTCGATTTGCCGTTTGAGAAATATAAAAATCATCGAGGATGCCACGGAAAGTATCGGGACGCGTTAAACTCAAGGGAAATTAAAGGGAAAATTTACCGGTGCTGTCGGTGATATCGGCTGTTATTCGTTTAACGGCAATAAAATTATTTCCGCTGGGGGCGGAGGGATGATCGTCACCAACCACGAAACGCTGGGCAACCGCGCCAAATATTTAACGACCCAGGCCAAAGAAGACGGCCCGCATTTCGTGCACGATGAAGTTGGCTATAATTATCGGCTTAATAATATCCAGGCCGCACTCATTCTCGCTCAGTTGAAAGTTTTAGAGCGATATATCGCCATTAAGCAAAAGAACTATGGGCAATATAAACGATCTATTGATAAGATTCACGGGCTGCATTTGGCCAAACTCCCATCGTACGCGCGCAATAATTATTGGATGTATGCCTTGCAGGTCGATGAGAAAAAATATGGACGCTCGACGGTTGAATTGTTACGGATCTTGCAAAATGAAGGCATTGAGGCGCGGCCTTTGTGGTATTTAAATCATCTGCAAAAGCCGTTTAAGGATGCCCAAACCTATAAAATCGAAAATGCCATCGGGCTTTATAACCAAACCCTCAATATCCCGTGCAGTGTCGATTTAACCAAAAAAGATTTAAAGAGAATCCTTGAGGTCCTTAAGATCAACCAAAAATAATATGTGCGCTCTTTCTAAAAAAAGGATTTTGTTTCTGGCTAAAGACAAGCCCTTGGCTTACGAGGCCGCTCAATTGCTAAAAGCGCATTTTACCTCCGTCGATGTCGTGTTTGGTGGCCGAACAGATCCTTTCCCCAGACGTTTATTAAAGAATCGCTATGACTATATTATTTCTTATATCAGCCCTTGGATCGTTCCGAAAGAATTGTTAAAGAAAACGCGGGTCGCCGCGATTAATTTTCATCCCGGGTCTCCTGAATATCCGGGGATCGGCTGCACCAATTTTGTGATTTATGAGGGCGCCAAAAAATACGGCGTGACGGCCCATCATATGAACGAAAAAGTCGATACCGGGAAAATCATCGACGTGAAATGGTTTCCCGTCAGCCGATTGGATACGGTGTATTCCTTGACGATGAAATGCTATGCCCATATTTTTATTCTTTTTACGGATATTCTTGAACAAATGCTTGGCCAAAAGAAATGGGGCAAGGGCCGTTATGTCTGGAAACGAAAGCCGTTTGTCCGAAAAGAACTCAATGGGCTGTGTCTTTTAACGAAGAAAATGCCCAAAGAAGAAATCCGTCGACGGATTCGGGCGACAACATATCCCGGGATGCCCGGCGCGCGATGGATCGATTAAAATGAAATCACTTTTTAAAAAAGTATTTATTATTGCTGAAGCCGGTGTCAACCATAACGGCCGATTGGATTTGGCTTATGGATTGGTCGACGCGGCTAAAAGAACCGGCGCCGACGCGGTAAAATTCCAGGCCTTTAAAGCCGAGGAGCTCGTTTCTCCTAACGCGCCATTGGCCGCTTATCAAAAACAAACGCTTCAAGGATCCATTAAAAATCAATTTGACCTGATTAAAAGTTTAGAGTTATCCATGGAGGACTTCCGCAAGATCCAGACGTACTGTCGTAAAAAGAACATCCTGTTTCTAGTGACACCCTTTGATCATCAAAGTGTCGATCTTTTACAGGCGCTTAACGTCGCGATGTTTAAGATCCCGTCTGGGGAAATAACCAACGTACCCTTTCTTAAATATGTCGCTCAAAAGCAAAAACCAATTCTTTTGTCGACGGGCATGTCAACTTTAGAAGAGGTTAAGGAAGCGGTCAAGGCGATTTATCAAACCCGTAACCGCCAATTGGTATTGCTTCATTGCGTCAGTGAATATCCGGCGCCGATGGAAGATTTAAATTTAAGGGCCATCACCACACTCCAAAAAAGGTTTGGCCTTGATATCGGATTTTCAGATCATTCGCTTGGTATTGAAGCATCCGTTGCCGCCGTCGCATTGGGGGCTAAAGTGATCGAAAAACATATGACGTTAGATAAAACGATGCCCGGACCGGACCACAAAGCATCATTAGATACAAAAGAATTTGCGCAATTGGTTAAAGCTATACGTCATATAGAAAAGGCCATGGGCGATGGGGTTAAGTCTCCACAGAAAAGCGAAATAAAGAATATAGCGACGATCCGTAAAAGCATTTATGCCAGAAATAAAATCCTCCAAGGGCAAATCATTAAGGATGAGGATTTAGTGATCCGGCGTCCGGCCCAAGGGCTTTTGCCAAAAGAGATTGAAGGGGTTATCGGCCGTCGGGCCAAGAGGGATATCAAAGAGAACGCATTGATCAAGCGGGAATACTTTTAATGACAAAAAAAAGAAAAATTTGCATGGTCACCGGCGCCCGCTCGGATTACGGACATTTGTATTGGTTGATGAAGTCTTTGTGTGATGACCGTAAGCTATCGTTTCAACTGGTCGTCACGGGGATGCATCTTTCAAAAGAATTCGGATCAACATATAAAATGATTAAACGGGATGGATTTAAGATCGATGCAAAAGTTGATATCTTGCATTTTGGCTATACGGAAAAAGGGATTACCCAAGCAGTTGGTTTAGGTTGTCAAAAATTCGCTGAGGTCTTTGACCGACTAGATCCAGATATCGTTGTTTTGCTCGGTGATCGTTTTGAAATGTTAGCCGCTTGCGTCGCTGCGTATATTTCTAAAAGGGTCATCGCCCACATCCATGGCGGGGAAAAGACCGAAGGGCTGATTGATGAAGGCATTCGTCACGCAATCACCAAAATGGCCACGCTTCATTTTACGACGACAGAAGAATACCGTCGGCGCGTGATCCAAATGGGCGAAGGGCCGGGTCGCGTTTATAATTTCGGTGCCCCGGGACTGGATCATATTTATCAGACAAAACTTTTATCCAAAGATGAGTTACAAAAGGTCTTAAATTTTAAATTTAAAAACAAAGTAGCTATCATTACTTATCATCCCGTGACTTTGGAGCATGAAAGCCCTTTAAAAGCGCTCAATCAAATGCTGATGGCGATTGAGAAAAGTGATATTCAAGCGATCTTTACAAAGGCCAACGCTGATCCGTATGGACAAATCATTAACAACAGGATCAAAGGGTTTTGTGCTAAACATCCATATCGATTTAGATTGTTTGATAATTTAGGCCAAACGCTCTATTACAGTTGTTTGAAGCATTGTGATGTCATGATCGGAAACTCTTCCAGCGGATTAATTGAAGCGCCGTCGTTTCAATTGCCCGTTATTAATATCGGCGACCGTCAGAGAAACCGCGTGAAGGCCAAGAATGTCATTGATGTGAAAGAAACCAAAAAAGAAATTAAGGCAGGCATAAAATTAGCTCTGGGCCAGGCCTTTAGAAAGAAAATGCGTTCTGTTATAAACCCCTATGACCGTTTTAAAGATGGCCGAACCAGCAACCGCATTAAGGCTGTATTAAAAAATATTAGTATAAGAGATTCTTTAATCAAAAAGACCTTTTATGATATGATAAGCGGCTTTCAAAGGCGGACTTAAGATGCGTATTCTGTTCATCGGCCAAGTTGACTTTAGCTATCACTGCCTTCAAGAGCTTTTGAAGATGAGGGAAGATGTCGTTGCGGTTATTTGTCAGCGCGTAGCCAATCCTCAATCGGACAATCGGGATTTGGCGCCTTTAGCCAAGAAATATGGCATTAAACATTATTACGTTAAGGATATTAACTCAGCCAAAGCAAAAATAATTATTAAGAAACAAAAGCCGGATATTATTTTTTGTTTAGGATGGCATCAGCTTCTTAAAAAAGAAATTTTGCGTTTAGCGCCCCAAGGGGTGATTGGAATCCACCCGACGAAGTTGCCTGAGAACCGGGGACGGCATCCAATTATTTGGGCTCTGGCCTTAGGACTTAAAAGGTCAGCGCTCACGTTCTTTAAAATGAATGAATCGGCCGACGCTGGAGCAATCGTTTCTCAAAAGGAGTATATGATTTCTGACCGTGATGATGCAGCAACCATTTATGGTCGAATAAAAACGTTAGCCAGTCAGCAATTAAAAGAGTTTGTCCCATTACTTCGCCGCGGTAAATTAAAGATGATTAAGCAGAAACGATTATCCAATGTCTGGCGTAAACGCGATGTGCGTGATGGTATTATCGACTGGCGGATGACCATGCAAGGGATTTATGATTTGGTCCGCGCGTTAAGCCGTCCTTATCCGGGCGCGTTGGCAGTTTTGCACGGAGAAGTTTTTTCGATCTGGAAGGTTAAGAAAAGCCCTTTGAGTCAAAAAAATATTGAGCCGGGCAAGGTTTTAAGGCGCCAGGGAAAAAAGATTCTTGTGAAGTGTTACGACGGCGCCGTTGAGATTCTGGAACATGAGTTTAGACGGCTTCCCAGAGAGGGAGAATATATCCGATGAAAATCAAAAGAGCCATGGTCATTGCCACCCATCCGGATGACGAGACGCTCGGCTGCGGTGGCACGATCCTCAAATTAAAAGCCCAAGGCGTTTCGGTGTCTTGGTTGATTGTTACCAACATCGGTGAAGGTTTAGCGTATACTGCGGCCGCCGTAAGAAAAAGGCAGAAAGAAATTCAGAGTGTCGCTAAAGAATATAAATTTAATAACGTGATTAAGCTTGATTTCCCAACGACCAGACTAGACCGTATCCCGATGGCCCAGCTGGTTGAAAGTATGGCTGAGGCAGTAAAAACGCTTAAGCCTGACACAGTATTTTTACCGTTTAAAGACGACATTCATTCGGACCATAAACAGACCTTTCAAGCTGTCTTAAGTTGCACGAAACGTTTCCGCTATTCTTTCTTAAATAATGTTCTTATGTATGAAACCATTTCTGAAACGGAATTTGCCGCCCCACTTCCCAAACAAATTTTTATCCCGCAGCTGTTTAATGACATTACGCATTTTCTGGAGAAAAAAATCAAGATTATGAAAATCTATAAAAGTGAAATGGGCAAGCCGCCTTTCCCGCGCAGTGCAAAAAATATCCGGGCGCTCGCCACGTTTCGCGGATCAACCGTTAATGTCAAAGCCGCCGAGAGCTTTATGCTGGTCAAGGCCATGATGGAGTAGAGATGAAAGAATTTTTAATTAGCGATAAAATTTCCGTCAAAGAAACGATGCAAGTGATGAGCAAAGTGGCGAAAAGGATTTTGTTCGTCACGGATCAAGAGGCAAGGCTTTTGGGATCTGTCACCGACGGCGACATCCGCCGTTTTGTCCTTTCCGGAGGAAAACTCTCTGATCACATCACAGGTGTTTATCACAAAAGCCCGTATTACCTGAAAGAAAACTATAATCTTGAGAATGTCAAGAAGACCATGCTTCATCGGCGCCTGGAGGGAATCCCGGTCATCGATAAGGACCACAAAATTATTAAGGTGCTCATGTGGAATGAAGTGTTCGGTGACAATATTGTTTCGCCTAGCACAAAACTTAACATGCCGGTCGTGATCATGGCTGGTGGCAAAGGCACGCGGTTGGATCCTTTCACGCGCATTTTGCCCAAACCGCTTATTCCGATTGGCGAAAAAACGATCCTTGAAATGATCGTCGAGAAGTTTAGTTTTTATGGCGCCAAAGAATTTTTTATTTCGATCAACCATCGTTCGCGCATGATCCGCGCTTATTTAGAAGAGATCAATCCAAACGTTAAAATAAATTTTTTAGAGGAAACAAAGCCTTTAGGGACAGCTGGCTCTTTAAGTTTAGTAGCATCCAAATTGAAAGGGAATTTGATCGTTTCTAATTGCGACATCATTATTGATACGGATTACAATGAAATCATACGGTTTCATAAACAACATAAAAATGACATCACGCTGGTGGGGTCTTTTCGGCATTACACGATTCCCTACGGGATTTGTCGTATCGAGGACGGCGGGACACTGATCGATATTCAAGAAAAGCCGGAATATGATTTTCTCGCCAATACAGGGATGTACGTGCTGCAAAGCAAAGTGCTTAAACTAATTCCTAAAAATGAATTGTATAACATGACGGACCTTATTTTGCGCGTGAAGGAAAACGGCGGCAAGGTGGGTGTGTTTCCCATCGATGAAAAATCCTGGATCGATATCGGCCAGTTGGAAGAATATTATCATCTTTTAAAAACGTTGGAAAAATAAGTATGAACCATATTTTAATTTTTATCGGCGCGCGCGGCGGTTCTAAGGGAGTGAAGGGAAAGAACATCAGGCTGTTAAACGGAAAGCCGCTCATTGCCCATACGATTAAACAGGCCCTGGCTTGGAACAAGGGCGAGGTCGTTGTCTCGACGGATTCAGAAGAGATTGCTGCGATCGCTAAAAAATATGGCGCCCATGTCCCGTTTTTAAGGCCGACGGAAATGGCTACGGATACTGTTTCAAAGGGCCCGGCGCTTCGCCATGCGCTACAGAATTGTGAAAAGATTTTTAAAAAGAAATTTGATGTCATCGTTGATCTGCAAGCCACATCGCCAATCCGCAAGGTCAGTGATTTGGACGCGTGTTTGGAAATTTATCGGGACAAACAACCGAAAACGCTTTTTAGCGTCGTAGAGTCTCATGACAGTCCTTATTTTAACTTGGTTGAGAAAAAGCCGGGCGGCCGGATTGATTTGGTTAGAGAAAGTAAGCCGCGTTTTTTCAGACGTCAGGACGCGCCGAAAGTCTACGCG
>JACXTT010008260.1_pt1 | contig 14460 bp, 13 predicted proteins | sample 9270951 | NCBI WGS metagenome assembly JACXTT01 (sample SAMN15532306, study PRJNA645909) | rock metagenome | isolation source: weathered quartz diorite | place: Puerto Rico | collected 2017-06-21
GGTCAACCAAGTTGGAGGATTCCAAGGGGCGTCATCCAAATGGTTCCGTGCCTTGGCAAGCGCATGATGATGACCTTCCTAGGCGGCAATCATTTCTTGCAACGCAGTCGATCCCGCCGCCGGGTGAAAACTGAGTCTGCTGTTATATGACCCTCGTCCCGTTTCGCAAAGTTCAACACAACTGCGCTCCAACGAAACCAGCAGCGCGACCAATTCGCCGGCGGAACGCGATTGGGGATGGGGACGATAATCAAGCCGGTCGGGTGGTAACGCCTTGAACACTGCGACAAAAGCGGGGTATTCCAGTTCCCAACGCCGGATGAAGAATTCTCGATTATTAAGCTGTGTCCCAAATATTTGTTCTGCCATACCGAATTAGGTTATCAGGGAAGTTCGAATATTGATTTCTGATTTCAATGTCCGATGGACGGGACAGCGTTCTGCGATCTCAAGTAACCGGCGCTTCTGAGTCTCGTCCAGGCTGCCAGTCAGTTCGATTTCACGATCGATGCGATCCAGAAAACCCTGCTTCGTTTCACACTCAATGCAATCCTCGGCGTGAATGCGCGAATGCCGAAGATGCACGGTCACACGCCGAAGATCCCATCCCTTGCGTTGCGCATACAGTCGAAGCGTCATCGATGTGCAAGCCCCGAGGCTCGCAAGCAGCAGTTCGTAAGGAGACGGTCCAGTATCGGTACCGAATGGCGCGGGTTCGTCGGCGCGCCACCGATGATTTTCTGTAGCAATCTCCTGGGCTAATCCGGATTCGCTCGCGACAACCACTCGTATAGGTCCAGCCATTCTGCGAGTTTACAACGACTACCGAACAAGGCACTTCGAGCGCCGTTGAGACTTGGACCGTTGAAGTCCCCATGCTACACATAGCTTTGGTTTTGGAGGGCCAGTGAAAGCCGCGCGGTTCGTTACGACATTATGTTGCCTGCTCGGGTTAGGTTTGCCCGCCGCAGCTCAGGAATCCACGTATTCCGCCGATTCCCTCATGGCGGCATTTGACCAAGGCTCGCGGATTTCCCTCAAGGGAACTCAAATCGTCTTCCGCGACATCGTTGTGGAAAGTAGGAACTCGCGGGTGACTTTCAAGAGCTCGCAAAGCAGCAGAGTTATTTGTGAACTGGTTTCCTTACCGCAGCATGATCGGATGCCTACGGTTGGCGCGCCGCTGAAAGTTATCGGGAAGGTTCGGGGACGCGGCCTTTTGGGCAATGTGACTCTCGATGATTGCATCGTGGCGTCCGTCGACGAACCCACGGCCTCGCCGGAGCCGATCCCGCAAGAACTGGCAGCCGTTCCACCTCAGACAGTCTCAGAAGAAACTCCGCCGCCGCCTGTCTCTGTGGCCGATGTCACTCAAGATTCTGCAAAACCGGTGGCGACAACTCCGAAGGTGCGTCCGGCAAAACCTGTTGCCGCAGCAGTCAAACAAGAACCCCTCTTTCCTACAGGACCCGATCATGAGGACAAGACGAAACCGGGTTCGGAATCACAAGGTAACGTCCGTTATAGTTTTTACGCCTTACTGGTTCTCATCGGCGCGGTTGGATCTTCGGTTTTGAGGAAGGCGCTGAGTTTCGCGCTGCATTTCTCCCGACAATCAACCAACGAAAATACGCCCGAGGTTCGCAAAGCAGCCCTCCAAGCATTGTTGCTGAAAGAAGCAAGGAAAAAATAAGCCGCAAATTACGCCGATTACGCAAATGGTTTGCGTAATTCGGGTGATTTGCGGCTAATATGCGTCAATTCCTGGGAGGCGGAAATGAACGCACGCTTTCTCGCTCTAGTTGCCATAGCATTGGCGCAAACCCAACCTGCAACGCATGGCCCGGCCGAGGGCGGCTCGCCCGCTTGGTTTCTGCAAGGGTCGTTTCCCGACCCCGGTGGAAATACGATCGTCGACTCGGAAGGACATGTCACCGTACCGCCAAGAACCGCCGCGGCAGCTCGGCCGGCCGCAGCAACGGCGCCGGCGCTGCCTCGCTCACCGGCCTGTGGCCGCTCGCCAGTTTGCGGAAATCGGCTTACTCCTGGACGTCAGACATTGCAGCGCGTGCAGTGGGAACAGACGATGGGGTACACCTTCACGTACCCGTATGTTTTGCCGCCGGGTGCAGGTGGTGTCCCGTCCGTTGCTCTGGATTCAAAGGGCAATCTCTGGATCCTTCAGCGCAAGGCTGCTGGAAGCCCGCAACTTTTTAAGTTCGACGCGAATTACAAACTGATCCTGCAAATCGGCGATGAAGTGATCGGGCATCAGGAAAAGGCGCATGGCATGGCAGTCGACTCCGAAGACAACGTCTGGATCTCCGACGCGGATGGCGCCACGGTGATGAAGCTCAGCCCTCGGGGCGAGCTCCTCATGACCATCGGTACAAGGGGACGCCGCGGTGATTGGAATGAAGAAAAGGGACAGAGACTATTGTGGCAACCGGTGATGATCGCCTTCGGACAGAACGGTGATGTCTATATCGGCGAAGGTCACGCGAACGAGAGTCCCAACGATACCGATTCCGACGATCCGACCAACAATGTGGGTGCCGCGCGCGTCATCCATCTTGATAAGACCGGCAAATTCGTCAATCAGTGGTATGGCAACAGCGTCGGACAAGGAAAGTTCGATTCAGTGCATGGTCTCGCTATCGATCCCACAAACGGCGATGTCTGGATTGGCGACCGCGAACAGTATCGGATCGTCGTCTACAGTGGCGACGGCAAGTTCCTCAAGACGATGCAAATGAGAAACCTCGTCTGCGCCCTCCATTTTGATTCACACGGCAATCCATGGATGGCAAGCGGTCAGGACGGTCAGTTCTTGAAGTTGGATCGGAATGGCAAAGTTCTCGGCGCGATCGGTAACGGAATGGGTATTGGAACCGGCCAATTCATCGAAGCCAGCTACTGGGTTTTTGATAAGCAAGACAATTTGTATGCAGGCGACACCAGCGTCGGTCGAGTTACGAAAATGGTGGCGCCGCGCAAGTGAGGAGCCTTGGCGAATTCTGCTGGAAAGCGGCAGAGGCGGTCAGCTGAACTCTAAACCTGCGGCTGATGCTCCCCAAAACGTCCTTCCCTCGGCGCTGGGATCCTCCATCGGACCGTTGCTGTCCACGATGACCCGTATTTTGGGCGGAGGCCCAAAACTTGGCTGACAAGTCGGCAATCGAATGGACAGATGCAACCTGGAATCCCGTGACGGGCTGCACAAAGATCAGTCCGGGTTGTAAGAATTGCTACGCAGAGCGCTTAGCCGAACGACTGCAGGCAATGGGCAATCCTCGCTATCGAAATGGATTTACCCTTACTCTTCACCCCGACCAAGTTGATCTGCCTCTTCGATGGCGCTCGCCAAAACGCATTTTCGTAAACAGCATGAGCGATTTATTTCACGAGGATATACCGGACGAATTTATCCAAACGGTCTTCCAGGTAATGAATGACGCTCACTGGCACAATTTTCAGGTCCTCACAAAGCGCGCCGAGCGTCTTGCTCGATTAGCGCCTGCGCTTCATTGGACAACGAACATCTGGCAAGGGGTTTCGGTGGAAAGTGCGGCCTACGTTACGCGTATGGATTACCTGCGCCAAGTCCCGGCCGCAATTCGCTTTGTTTCCATTGAGCCTCTTTTGAGCGCCATCCCTAATTTGAGTCTTAATGGAATTGATTGGGTAATCGTCGGTGGCGAGAGTGGACCATATCGACGGCCTCCAACACCAAACTGGGTTCAGGAAATTCGCGACCTTTGCACCAAGGCTAATGTCGCCTTTTTCTTCAAGCAGTGGGGCGGAAGGACATCAAAAAGTGGCGGCAATGTTCTCGACGGCAAAACCTGGCTGCAATATCCGAAAGTGCCATCACTACTGCCTGAGAAGAGATATCAATTGGTGGGAAAGGAAACGTCTGAGATGGAAACCGATGGGCCGAATTCGACTGTAGGACCGTGGGCGAAAGAAAAGCTCGGGTGCCTCAGAAAATATCTCGACGCCTACACCACAATCATGCAGAAGCAGGCCTGGCTCAAAGGATTTGTATACGTCGATGCATTCTCGGGATCAGGGCATGCACGAATACGTGGCGAGGAAGAAAGACCAGATCAAATCAACTTGTGGGACGTAGCACAATATTATCGGCACGATCCGGAACACGAAGAATACCTTACCGGATCTCCACGAGTCGCGCTCCAGACGTCACAGCGTTTCACACAATATGTCTTCGTCGAAACAGACGTAAGCAACGTTTCGGAGCTCAACAGACTCCAGTCCGAATTCCCTAACGTGAACATCGCTATTCGACAACAAGATTGCAATAAGTACTTGCGAGAGACCTTCCTACGACGCAAATGGGATAAGCTCCGAGCGATTGTTTTTCTTGATCCATTCGGTATGCAGGTGCCGTGGAACACCATTGAACTTTTGGCGGAAACAAAGGCGATCGAAGTCTTTTTAAATTTTCCGGTTGGGATGGCTATCCAACGCCTCTTAAGGCGAGACGGACAGTTTACGCCACGTCAAAGAGGCAAACTGGATCAGTACTTCGGTTCTCCGGAGTGGTTTCAAGTCATATACCAGGAGGATTATGGCCTTTTCGGAAAACAACTGACGAAGGCTCCAGATTCGAACATTGCACTAACAAAGTGGTACCGTTCCAGGTTAGAAAAAAGTTTTGGATACTCTTCTTCAGCACGACTCATAAGGACTTCCACAAATCGTCCGCTTTACTATCTCCTCCATGCGGGACCGAATAAGACTGGCGCGAAGATCGCGGAACATATCCTAAAACAAGGAGAGGTCATCAAGTGACTACAGACGAACGATATTCACCGACCTGAAGAAGTACGTCCAGAATAAATAAGTATTAGTTTTCCGTTGGCTTTTGAACCGAGTCGATCACCAGAACTTCGACTGGCCCCTTTGCGGATTCCAATCTCAATCCGAGTTCTTGGATTGCTGTGAATAGAGACGGAACTGGATCCGCTGCTGTCGACGGTGTCGCACCCGGGCCGACTGGACCCGGACCGAGTCCCGGCGGCGGTGGTCCACCGGGCAGGCCCGGCAACGCCAAACCCTCGGGACTGAACTGCAATTTGAAATCAAACAGGCCTTTGAGATCTGTCTTGTCGATGATCGTGCGGCCGACCTGTTGCTGCAGCATATTGATCATGTTGCTCAGAGGTACGCCGGCTGCCTGCATCGTCAGACCGGTCGGCATCATCATCATGATCATGGCGCCTCGCGGTGGAACAAAGTTGGGATCCAAAGGACCGCCGCGCTGGCCAGGCGGTGGGAGAGGCGGAAAAGCCGGTGCGGCCGGCGCAGGGCCACAGGGCTGAGGCGGGCCCCCCAGAGGGCCGGCCGACGGTGTTTGATCCGCTGACGGTTTGATCTTCGGGCCATCTTTTGCGACGACGAGGTTATAGATCGGCAGTTCCCGGGTTTCCATGTGTGCTTTCAACTGAAATCGTTCTTCGAGCATCGACTGAACCATGAGCTGCACTTGCTCTCGGGAAAGTGGGCCGCCGCTGCAATTTGCCGTTGCCTGGACGTCGTACCGATCCGAGTCGATCCAGTTCGGTCCGCCGATAATTTGAATCGGGGCAAGTGGCCCGCCGGTCGATGGCCGCTGATAAGCGTTTTGCAACAGCATCCTCAGGCTCGCTCCCGACATGGTGTACTTGTCGCCTCGAGCACCACCTCCACGTATACCGAGATTCGGCGCGCTCGGTTTTATCGAAGTCACCTCAAACGACGGCTTCGGGTTTGGAGACGTCTGGGACAATAGCGGAATGACGGCAACCGCGAATGCAGCGATCATCAGCACGACTTTCCCGGTTTTCTTCATTGAATGGACTCCTGGCTTCTTATAGACACCGGATTTGTACTATTGGTTGCGCCGCTAATCACCGCTTATCGACGACGATCACGCCGCCCTTGAGCACCAACTTGGTTTTCAGCATGTTCCAATAGCCTTCGAGCGGATTGCCGTCGAGAAGAATAATGTCGGCGAGTTTGCCTGGTTCGAGCGTTCCGAGTTGATCCGCCATTTGGATATAAGATGCTGTGTTTGGCCCCATCATCTTGATGATGTCCTGCATGGAGAACATCGGGTTAATGGTCTTGAGCTCGTGTTCGAGGCCGGCTTTGGGATCATAGGTTGTGTCCGTGCAGTAGCCGAGGATGGCGCCGGCATCCCAGACGGTTCGCGCATTCACGGGCATATATCCAGCTTCCTCGCCGAGGCGGACTCCGTCGACGATCGATTCGGGCCACGGTCTTCCGTCGCGGAACCGCGGCAGATTATCTTCAGCAAAAACTCCGAAAACCGGCGTACCAAAGCCAACCGTACCCAAAATCTTTGTGCCCGAAGCGGCCAGTTTTTTGGCGTCCTCTTTGCTCACCCAGTCTTTGTTGGGGAGATGCACAAGCAGCGGCACATGCGCATCGACAGCGGCCATCATGGCTTTGGAACTCACGGCATGAACCTGAACTATGACGCCGACTTTCTTCGCCTCGTCCACGACGGCCCTGAGAACCTCCAATTCTTTTTCGCTGGGTCCTGGGACGGGAGTCAAAGCGATCTCGCCTGTAAACTTGATTCCCATTTCAGCCATCTTGCGTATCTCGGCGCGAGCGCTTTCCGGCGTGTTGTTGTTCAACCGGAGCGATCCAGATGGAATGATGCGCAGACCGTTGATGAGTCCTTTCTCGATGTGATCCCTGAGCGTGATGTTCCCTTCCGCCGGACCGCCTCCGGACAAGATGGTGGTGTAGCCGGCTTCGAGTTGCGCCTGCATCTGCACCTTCTCGTTGGGTCCGGTATTGATGTGCCGGTGCGCATCGATAAAGCCAGGCATAGCCGTCATGCCTTTGGCATCGATGGTCTGCCCACCCGCTGCGGACGGCGCCCCAGGCGTTACTGAAACGATTTTTCCCGCACGCACGACAATCGATCCGCGCTCGATTACGGTTCCATTAGCGACAACGATACGAGCATTGGTGATGGTGATGTCTTGCGCGTAGAGCGTCGCAAGCGTTCCGAATGTCAGGCAGGCAAGGATCGTCATCAAGATGTGTCGTTTCATGTTATCGATTTCCTCCGGCGCCGTGGACTCTATACCAGCGTGATTAACGAGGTCAAAAACTCACTCTTGCCTGAGTGCGATCATTGGATCGAGTCCGGCCGAGCGCCGCGCAGGCAACCAACTCGCGAAGGTCGCGACCAGCAGGAGGATTGCAGGAACGCCGCCGAAGACCAGCAGGTTTATCGTTCCTCCCCTGACGACGTGGATATAAACGATGATCGTAATCAGCAGGCCCGCCAACGCACCATAGGCAATCACTTTCAAGGTCTCGCCGACCATCTGGCGCACCACGTTGCCCGCGGTCGCGCCGAGAGCCATGCGCACACCGATCTCCTTCATTCGTTGAGACACGTTGTATGCCACCACGCTGTAAATGCCGATCGCTGCAAAAAAGAGGAGGAGCGGACCGAGCACAATAAACAGCCTGGCGGGAATGCGCCGCAAGAAGAGATTCGATTCCAAATGTTCTGCGAAAGTACGAACGTTAAAGATGGGAATTCCGGGCTCGAGTTCTCGCACCACACGCCGCACTTCGTTCGTGAGAAGAGTCTCGGATCCCGGCCGCGTCCGCAAATGAATGTCGCCGGAAGGTCGGGGGCGATCGCGATAGGAAAAATAAATTATCGGAATCGGTGCCTCGCCGAAGGAATCGTAGAAGGAGTTTTTCACCACGCCTGCAATCGCGTAGTTGGTTGCGCCTATTCTGAACTGTCTCCCGATCGGTTCACCGTTGGGAACAAACCGTCGCAGATACTCCTGATTCACGACAATCTGCGGCGTTGCGGTCGTGTCATTGAGCGGAACGAATCCGGACCCAGCGAGCAATGGAATCTTCATCGTCTGAAAATAGTCAGGCGTAACGACATTGATGAGCGCTCGTTGAGGCGCAGCCGTAGTGCCTTCCTTATCCGGCAAATTGAAAGAGACAATCGGCATGCCGTGAATATCGAGCGGCACGGAAGAAGCAATCGCCGCCGATTCCACGCCTGGCACGGCGCGCAGGCGTTCCAGCAGTTGATCGGCAAATCTGCGCGAAAATGCCGGGTCAATCCTGCCATCGGCCTGGAGATGTCCGGTGCCATCTCGCAGATCGTATGCCGAGAGCAGGACACCTTCGGCCTGAAAGCCGGGATCCATCGTGCGTGTGTCCTGGAAGCTTTCGAAGAACAGCGCAGCCGCCAGGAGCACCATCATCGCTAGTGCCGCTTCGGTCGCCATGAGCGCATACCGCAAGTGTGACGGAGTAACGGCGCTGGAATTAGAACGGAGCTTCGCCTGCGGATCGCCGCGTACCAGTTGAAGCGCCGGAGCGATTCCAAAGACCGCGGCGGATGAAATCCCCAGCAGCGCGGATAAAGCGAAGCCGGTCGCATCGACGCCCGTTTGAAACCGAATTGGAATCGCCATTGTAATGCGCATCGCGCGAAGGGCCTCTGACCCCCACACCGCTATGAGGGCTCCGAGGCCGGCGCCGAGAAGTCCCAGAAGAAGGCTCTCCGTCATGAGGAGCCGCACGACGCGCCAACGCGTCGCGCCGAGAGCCAGACGCGTTCCCACCTCACGGCTTCTTGTGGCCGCCCGTGCCAGCAGCAGGTTCGCCGTATTGCCGCACACTGCCACGAGCAACAGCAACATGAGCCCTTGCAGGATCGCGAGACCGGTAGCCAGCAAACGCTGAGGGCCGCGTGGAGCTCGCCAGTAGGGAAGAACTTCGGCTTCAAACTTGCCGCTGGTCGCCGGATAGATTTGCGCAAACCGCCGCATTGCGGCATCGACCTCCAGTTGCGCTTGTCTGAGCGTTGTGTCGTCTCGGAGCCGTCCCATCATCGAGTAGCCACGTTGGGTTCGGTCTTCGAGCTCGCGCGAACCCGGGAACAGCGAGGGCGCCAGACGGGCAGGCATCCAGAAATCGAAATCTACGGCGAGCACCGTTCCCTGAAATCCTTCCGGCGCGACTCCAGCAATTGGGATGACCTGATCGTTTATTCGTAACGTTTGGCCTACAGCGTTGGAGCTGCGATTAAACCGCGCTTTCCAGAAACCATACGAGATCACGACCTCGTCTTTCTGCGGAAAATGACCGAGAACCGGCCGCAAGCCGAGCGCGGAAAAGTAATTGTCCGAAACGAGAAGTCCGTAGCGACGTTCGGACTGCTGCGGGTCACCGACATTCAAAGGCACCATGCGAAACGCGAGGAGTTCGCGAAACGAATGCAGACCTTCAGCGAGATCCCTATATTCGAGCCATGAAGCGCCGGGGTACGAGCCGGTGTCAGCGCGCGGCTCGAGAAGGTAAAAGGAAGACGGATGGTCCACGCCAGGCAGCGGCTGCAGGACCACGGCCTGGAGCCACGAAAAAACCGCCGTATTGACTCCAATGCCGATGCCAAGCGAGACAATCACAACAAGCGCCACCAGCGGCATTTTCGAGATCGTGCGCCATGCGTATCGGATATCCATAATTTTCGAGAAGGTATATTAGCCGCCACTTACGCGAATTACGCAAACGTATTTGCTCTCAGGGCCGGACTTCGAGCGTGAGATGGGAACCGACGATGGCTGTCCAGCGGCTGAACGTCACGCCGGCTGCTGCCGAGGTTCGTGGAAAAAAACATTGGAGCGTGCCGAAATGTGTGCCGGTTGGTGCTTTCAAGTCGAATGTGATCGATGTCGATGACAGTCCTTCCTGATCACGCGCGGTTACGGAGTAAACGACGGGTTCACTGGAATCGGCGGTCAAGAGACGGTTGGCCGCGCCGCCGGAGCCCGGTAACCAGACACAAGAGTCGGTTCCGCTGACCGGTGCGGACGATGCCAACGCTGAGAGTTGCCGAGCCGATAGAATTTGGGCAACGTTAAGCCGGCTTCCCCAGGACTGCGCGGCGAAGCGGATTCTGAATTCGTCGCGGGCAATGTCCAAAATCCTTTCGTCGGAATCCGGAGTTTCCCATTCCGAGCGAGCCGCGCGCGAATCCGCCACATTCGGACTGAGGTCTTCAACACCGTGGGCTACATCGTTCGCATCACTGACGCTTAACTTGACGCTTGCAGACGCTTCTTTGCCATCCGACAAAATGAAGTAAGCCGAGGCGCCAAACGAAGGAGGCGGATTTGGTCCTCTGCCCGTCCGATCACGAGGAAGAGTTGTTGTGCGGCAAATCAGAAATTGGTAGGTGACGTTTTCCGCGGTGACGGACTTGCAATCCCAATGATCAATAACGTCTCTGGCATATTTGCTGCGCTCGGCGAGGCTAGCGGGCGCAAGACTATACAGGTTTCCATCGTCCTGCTGCTTGATCAAGAATAGGTAAGGCAGATCGAAGCTGTACGCCTTAGTCTGAGCATCGTAGGCCGCCCGAACGGGTGCGTTTACGTTGACTTCGATTCCCTGGAGCGGAATTCGCCCCTGGTTGAATGCATCGACAGTCTCAGTCACCGGAAATTTTGTGGTCAGTTGGACCGGTCCGTGCTCGCCGCGGCACGTGCCTTTAAAGATGAAGGCGGAAAGATCGCTTTTCACCTCTTCCAGGCTGCTGCGATACCAGTCTCCGAGTTCGCGTTTCTCATTGAAAAACGCGACCGTGCGCCAGTCGCCTTCGTCGTTGACTAATTCGGAACATTGAATGGGTTGGGCTTTTTCGAATGCCCGCTGCAAGTCTGAGTCGCGAAATCGTCCGAACACACCTCGCAGTTGAATGAAAAACTTTCGGCTGTATCGAACCTCTTCCGCAGGTGGCTGAATTTGTTGCTCGCGCTGTGCGTAAACTGAAATCCCAAAGAGAAGCGCACAGAGGACGGCGGCTAGGATCAATCGCATAACCTATTATCTTTCGCATTCTGCAGAAGCGCCCCACGTTCTATTGTAAAAAGTCTGCCAAAGGCTAAGATGGTCGAGAGATGCGGGTAAGTACGGTCACAATCTACGGCACAGGTCTCATTGGTGGCTCGCTCGCGTTGGCCCTCAAGCGCGCATTTCCAGACCTGCGTATTGCCGGGGTCGACAAACCCGAAGTATTGGATCGGGCGAAGCGGCTAAAACTCATCGACGTTTCCGGCGCGCAACCTGCGGACCTCGTCATTCTGGCGACTCCAGTCGGAGAGATCCTTAAACTCATTGACCAATTCCATTCGCGAGAGACGCTCGTCACGGACGTCGGTAGCACAAAGACCACAATCTGCAATAAGGCCGAGCGGCTTTCGGTGCCGTTCGTTGGCGGTCATCCGATGGCGGGTCTCGAACATTCCGGACCTGAGGCCGCCAGTGCGGATTTGTTTCGGAATGCACCGTATTTTCTAAGCCGGATCAAATCCACGCCAGACGGCGCACTCGAACGGATGGCGGAGATCGCGAAGGCCATCGGTGCAACGCCGCAAGAGATTTCGCCTGAGGATCACGACCGCCTTGTGGCACAGATCAGCCATCTTCCGCAAATCTTGTCCACCCTCCTTGCCGACCAAACAGCGGCGCACAAAGACGTCGCCGGGCCCGGCCTGCGATCGATGACGCGCCTGGCCGGCAGTCCATTCCATGTCTGGCGTGATATCTTTAAAACGTCCGGTTTTTTACCTCATGAACTTCAGTCTTTCATCGAACGGCTGCAGCGCATTGTGGATTCGATGGAAGCTGGGAACTTCGACGAAATCGAAAACCTGTTCAAGCGCGGAGGATCCGAGTGAATAAGGTTATGCGCGACGCTCGAGAGGCGATCGCCGACGTCGGGGATGGAGCAACCATCATGCTCGGCGGCTTCGGGCTTTGCGGCATTCCTGAAAATCTCATCACCGCGCTGCGCGATAAGGGCACGAAGAACCTTACCATCATCAGCAACAACGCAGGCGTTGATGGGCGGGGCGCAGGCCTTCTGTTGGAGACACGGCAAATCCGAAAGATCATCGCCACGTATGTCGGGGAGAACAAACTCTTCGAAGAACTCGCCCTTTCGGGCCAACTGGAGGTGGAGTTGGTTCCGCAGGGTACGTTCTCAGAACGGATGCGTGCCGGGGGTGCCGGCATCGCCGGTTTCTACACTCCCACGGGCTACGGCACACTCGTTGCCGAGGGCAAGGAAACTCGTGACTTCAACGGCCGTATGTACGTGCTCGAGCGCGGCTTGACCGCAGATTTTGCATTTGTAAAAGCATGGAAGGGTGATAAGTGGGGCAACCTCGTCTACCGCATGACTGCGCGCAACTTTAATCCCGTTATGGCGACCGCGGCGCGTGTGACCATTGCGGAGGTCGAACACCTCGTGCCCGTCGGTGAACTCGAACCCGATGGTGTCCATACACCCGCGATTTATGTGCAGCGGATCTTGCAGGGCCCGAATTACGAGCGGCTGATTGAAAAGCGTACGGTGAGAAAGAGAAACGCGTAATGAACGAACTGCCCAAGCGTGAAATCATCGCTCGGCGAATCGCGCGGGAATTGAAGGATGGGTTTACGGTGAACCTCGGAATCGGTATGCCCACCTTGTGCGCGAACTACATTCCTGCCGGCATCGAAGTGTTGTTGCATTCCGAAAATGGTCTTCTCGGTATCGGACCGTATCCATTCGAAGGCGAGGAAGACCCGGATCTCATCAATGCCGGTAAAGAAACCGTCACCGCCTTGCCCGGTGCTTCATATTTCTCCAGTGCCGATTCGTTTGCGATGATCCGCGGGGGCCACATCGATCTCAGCGTTCTGGGCGCGATGGAAGTGGACGAACGGGGAAATCTCGCAAATTGGATGATTCCAGGAAAAATGGTCAAGGGCATGGGCGGAGCAATGGACCTGGTCGCCGGAGCCAGGCGTGTGATCATTGCGATGGAGCACGCGACGAAGGAAGGGAAACCGAAAATTCTGAAAAAGTGCTCGCTGCCGCTGACGGGGCTGGGGGTTGTGGACACGATCGTGACTGAGCTGTGCGTCATCGATGTTACCGATGATGGATTATTGTTGAAGGAAATCCGTCCAGGCGTGACTGTTGAAGAGGTGCAGCGGCTAACAGAGCCCAAACTAATCGTCGGCGAGCCGAAACGCATGGAATTCTGATTTACACCATGAAACTGAATTCGATCGTCATCATCAATCTGCAGGCTCCGCGGGAGCGATTCTTCGGACGGTTGCTGGATATCGCGACGTTTGGAGTGACCGTTCGAGGTATCGATCTCAACGCGTTTGATGACTGGATGGATCACATCACGCATCGCGAAGAAAGCGGAGTCCAGCCCACAACCGTCTTTTTCCCGATTCAGCGCATTGAAAAAATCATCTTGGACGAAGGCATCGGCGCGCTTCCGTCATTTTCAGATACGTTCCTGACGAAAGTCGGCTCAGCGGTTGAAGACTATCTGGAGCAGTAATGAACATAGCGGTCATCGGAACAGGTTATGTCGGTCTTGTAGCGGGCGGTTGTTTTGCAGAGAGCGGTAACGATGTCTGGTGCGTCGACAGCAACGCAGCAAAAATCGAGGACCTCAAGAGCGGTGTCATTTCAATCTATGAGCCGGGCCTTCCCGAAATCGTCCACAGGAATGTAAAAGAAGAACGGCTGACATTCACAACCGATCTCGATGCGGCCGTGAAGAAATCATTCGTGATCTTTATCGCCGTCGGCACGCCGCAAACGTCAAACGGAGCTGCGGATCTTAGCTCCGTCCTCGGAGTCGCTGCTGGGATCGGCCGCGCGATGGATCGGTATAAAGTGATCGTGGTGAAGTCGACGGTCCCAGTAGGCACGAGTGAAAAAATCCGCGAAGTGTTGAAAAAGGAAACGACGCATCCGTTCGACCTCCTTGCCAATCCGGAGTTCTTGAAGCAAGGAGCCGCAGTCGATGATTTCATGAAGCCCGACCGCGTTATTGTTGGAGCCGATGACGTACGGCCGGCCGAAATTCTGCGCGACCTCTACGCGCCGTTCGTCCGAACGGGCAGTCCGGTTTTGATTGTCGACGTCCGAACCGCTGAGATGATGAAGTATGCGGCAAATGCCTTCCTGGCAGCGCGCATTTCATTCATGAATGAGATCGCGAACCTTTGTGAAGAAGTCGGCGCAAATGTCGACATGATCCGCAAAGGCCTCGCTTCAGATTCGCGAATCGGGCCGGCGTTCTTGTTTCCGGGCGTGGGTTTCGGCGGTAGCTGTTTCCCTAAGGATATTCGCGCCCTCATCGACACGGGCAGGCAGCATCAGTATGACATGAAGATCCTCGAAGCGGTGGATGCCGTCAACGAAAACCAGGCGATTCGCTTCGTGGACAAGGTCCGCGCCCATTTCAAAGGGAACATTCGCAACAAGAAATTCGGCGTGTGGGGACTTTCTTTCAAACCACGAACGAATGACATGCGTGATGCTCCATCGATTAAAATCATCGAAAGCCTGCT
>JACXTT010008261.1_pt1 | contig 14458 bp, 9 predicted proteins | sample 9270951 | NCBI WGS metagenome assembly JACXTT01 (sample SAMN15532306, study PRJNA645909) | rock metagenome | isolation source: weathered quartz diorite | place: Puerto Rico | collected 2017-06-21
AACCGTTCCTGCTTCCCCTGCCAGTGGAACCTTTCGCTATTACCAGTACGGCGAGCGCGTCGTGCATCTGGACGGCTGCGTCGAAGTCGAAGCCGCTTACTACGGCGCGCCCCCAGGCTGGATCGGGCGTGTGGTGCGCGTGCAGTGGGACGAGTTGTTCGTTCGCCTGCTCAAGCCCGCAGCTCCTGAAGTAGAGCGCAGCACCGTGTGGACTGACACGGTGAAACGCGGACCTATGCTGCGCCAGGTGCGCGGATTGGGTTCGTTGATTCCGAGCCAGGAGTTCACGCGTCAAATTCCCGCCGAGACCGAAGCCACAGTGGTTCGAATCCTAAAGCTGCCCGGCTCACAGGTGAAGTCCGACACGATCCTTCTTGAGATGAGCAACCCGCAAGTGGAACAGGAAGCCGTCGACGCCAAGCTTGAGTTGAAGGCTGCTGAGGCCGAGCATCAGAGCCTGAGGGTGAAGTTGCAAAGCGATCTCATGAACCAAAAGGCGGGTGCGGCGACAGTCAACTCCGATTACACGCAAGCCAAACTTCAGGCCGACACCGATAAGGCGCTCTACGACTTGGGCGTGATCTCGGGCATGGCTTACAAGAATTCCAAAAGCAAGGCCGACGAGCTCACAACCCGCAACAATATAGAGAACGAACGTCTCGACGTAAACCAGAAGGCAATCCAGTCGCAGATGGCAGAGCAGCAGGCCAAGGTGGACCAGATTCGGGCGCTCGCTGAGCTGAAACAGAAGCAATTGGACGCGCTGAAAGTGCGAGCGGGCATCGAAGGTGTACTTGTAGATCTTCCGCTGCAAGTCGGCCAACACGTCGCGCCTGGCACGATGCTGGCGAAAGTCGTTCAGCCGGACCACTTGATTGCCGAATTGAAAATCGCAGAAACCCAGGCGCGCGACGTGCAGATCGGACAGCCGGCACTCGTAGACACGCACAACGGGACCGTCTCCGGCGAAGTAATGCGCGTGGATCCAGCCGTCCAGAACGGGACTGTGACTGTCGACGTAAAACTAACAGGAGAACTTCCCAAGGGAGCGCGTCCCGATTTGAGCGTGGACGGCACGGTTGATCTGGAGCGGCTCGACGACGTTCTTTACGTGGGGAGGCCCGCCTTCGGACAGGAAAACAGCACAATCAGTCTTTTTAAAGTTGACCCCGACGGAAAGGGCGGAGTGCGCGTTCCGGTGAAGGTCGGCCGCGCCTCCGTGAATTCAATTCAAGTGATTGAAGGCTTGTACCGGGGCGACACAGTGATCCTATCGGATATGTCGAGGTATGACAACACTGATCATATAAGACTGGACTAGCTTCTAGCCGCTAGCTACCAGTGCCTCGGGTTTGATTGCCAGCAGCCAGAAGCTGGAAGCTCGTAGCTGAGGAAGGAACGACAATGATCGAAGCCGCACAACCGTTAATCCAAATCGAAGAATTAACCAAAGTCTTCTACACCGACGAGATCGAGACGCACGCACTCTCCGGCGTGCACCTGGCCATTCGCAAAGGCGAATACGTCGCTATGTCCGGACCTTCAGGATGCGGCAAGTCGACTCTGCTCTCGATCATCGGACTGCTCGATACGCCCACTGCGGGCAAATATCAACTCAACGAGCAGCCAGTCGAAAACCTCGACTTCGGCGCGCACTCGCGCATTCGCAATCAGGAGATCGGCTTCATCTTTCAGAGCTTCAATCTCATCGGCGATCTCACCGTCTACGAAAACGTCGAGTTGCCGCTGACCTACCGCCAGCGAATGCCCTCCGCCGATCGCAAGAAACGTGTCATGGAGTCGCTCGAACGCGTGGGCATGGCGTATCGTGTTCGTCATTATCCTTCGCAACTCTCAGGAGGACAGCAGCAGCGCGTAGCAGTGGCCCGAGCGCTAGCCGGGCATCCGTCGATCCTCCTTGCCGACGAGCCAACCGGGAATCTCGATTCGCGCAATGGCGAAGCGGTAATGCAACTGCTGGGGGATTTGCATCGCGATGGCGCGACGATTTGCATGGTTACGCACGATCCGCGTTTTGCCAAACACGCGCAACGCGAGATTCATCTTTTCGACGGCAAGGTCGTGGCGGAAGAAGAGCTGAAGAAACTCATGCAAGAGACAGGGGTATGAGCGGACAGGACCTCCGTTACGCGCTCAGGCAGTTGCGGAAGAACCGAGGGTTTACTGCGGTTGCTGTGATTACGCTCGCGCTCAGCATCGGCGCGACCACCACCATCTACAGCATTGTGGATTCTCTGCTGTTTCGTCCCTTGCTTTATCCGCATTCTTCACGCATTGTGCGAGTTTGGAACACTTTTGCTCCGCGCGGAATGATGGAGATACCGGCGCCCGAGCCGGAGTTCCTTGAATATCGTCAAAGCGAGGGCTTCGCACATTTTGCAGGATTCTCCACCGGTGCTGTGACCCTGACCGGCAGCGGCGATCCCCTGCGGATGGCTGCGGCTTGGGGGACCTCCGATTTCTTTCAGGTCATGGGGACGAATCCCTTGCTCGGGCGGGTCTTTACTCCGGACGAATTCCAGACCGGCCGCATTCAAGTCGCTGTTCTTAGCTTCGGGCTTTGGCAGAACCGTTTCGGATCGGACCTCGAAATCATTGGGAAAACAATTCGGCTGAATGATCAAAGCTGCGCTGTTGTCGGTGTTATGCCGCGCAACTTTAGTTTTCCGAGCAACGAGGTGGAGGTCTGGCAGCCGCTTCTGATCGCGCCAGCGAGCACAAACGTAGGAAATCACTACCTCAACTTGATTGGAGAGTTGAAGCCGCAAGTGACAAGGCAACAAGCCACATCAGAAATGGCGGTGCTCTTCGCGCAGCTCGAAGCTAAGTATCCCAGTTATAACAGCGGTGCACCTGGGATTGGCGTGAGCCTTGTTCCCTTGCGCGAACAAATAGTCGGTAGTTCGCGTCGAATCGTGCTGGTCCTAATGGCCAGTGTCGGTTTCATGCTGCTCATCGCTTGCACAAACGTAGCGAGTCTTCTGTTGGCTCGTGGGGAGGAGCGCTGGCGAGAGCTGGCAACAAAGACTGCTCTCGGGGCCACGCGCATGCGCGTTCTCAACCAGGTGCTAATGGAGAATCTCCTTCTGTTCTTAATGGGAAGCGCTATCGGGCTCGGCCTTGCGTTTGCCGCTTTGAAACTCATCTTGCCCAGGTATTATCTCGAGGTTGCCCAAGTCGGTGGGGTTAGGCTGGATCTCCAGGTCCTCGCGTTTACCGCGACAGCCAGTTTCGCCACCGGACTCTTCTTCGGTCTGTTTCCTGCCCTGAAGGCATCACGAGCTAATCTGAGTGACGCTCTGAAAACCGCCGGGCGAGGAATGATGGGGAGCCGTCATCAGACGCGTGCTCGCAGTCTCCTGGTGATGGCTGAGATTGCCTTCTCCCTTGTGCTCCTCACCGGGGCCGGACTCATGATCCGCAGCCTCGTAAAACTGCTCGATGTCCAGCTCGGCTTCAATCCTGAGAATGTGGTCACAATGCGTCTCTCTCTGCCTGAGGCGCGCTACTCCTTAAACCAAGCCGAAATCCTGCTTCGCGAATTGCAGGGTCGCGTGCGAAGCCTGCCAGGAGTGAAAGCGGCTGCTATCGTAAATCAGCTTCCGATGAATGGCGTCACGGCGAATGCCTCATTCGACGTTGAGGGCCAGCCTGCGAACATTGATATCAACGTCGCAGACACGCAACTCATCAGTCCCGACTACTTCCGTGTGATGGGAATCTCATTGTTCCGCGGACGTTTTTTCACCGATAACGACGCTAACCTGCCTCCCGCATCTGTGATCGTAAATCAGTCGCTAGCTCGGAAAGTCTGGCCAGGCGTAGAACCGATTGGGAAGCGAATCAGGCTGCGGACGGATAGTCCTTGGCTTTCCGTGGTCGGAGTGGTTGGCGATATCAAGAATCAAGGCTCGAATGTTGCTACGAAAACTGAGATGTACTTCCTGCATACCCACCAGCCCTTTGGAATCTGGGTCGACCTGCGGTCCATGACTCTGGTGGTACGAAGTGCGGTCGAACCGCAGCAAATCGTTAACGCGGTGCGTGGTCAACTCAGGGATCTTGACCCCGAGCTGCCAGTGTTCAAGATCGCAACATTGGAACAGGTTATTTCCTCGTCTGTTTCGCTTACACGCTTTCCATTGGCAAGCACGATTCCAGCATTGCGGGCCACGAAGGTGGATCCCATGGAAGCGCTGCGCTACGAATGAGGAAAACTATGAACGGACTACTTCAAGACGTTCGTTACGCATTGCGTCAGATAAGAAAGGCGCCCGGATTTGCCGCAGTCGCCGTGATCACCCTCGCCCTCGGGATCGGCGCGAATACAGCAATCTTCTCGGTGGTGAACGGGGTATTATTGCGGCCGCTCACCTTCAAGGATCCAAACCGGCTGGTTCGGATTTGGCATACTCCTCCACAGAAAAGTTTCCCGGGAATTACGAGGTTTACGGTCTCCCCGGCAGACTTCCTCGATTGGCAAGACGAGAACCACGTGTTCGAGCGCATGGCGATCTATGGATTTCGCGCTTTCACGCTTACCGGAGGTGATAAGGCGGAACAGATCCTCGCGAGCACGGTTTCAACAGGTTTCTTCGACACGATCGGAGTCAAGCCAATACTCGGACGGACGCCCCTTCCAGAAGAAGACCAGCCTGGGAGGTCACAGGTTGTAGTTCTCAGCTACGGGTTCTGGCAGCGGCACTTCGGTTCGAATCGAGACGTTGTGGTCCGCAATATCACGCTCGATGGCATGAACTACCTGGTTGCGGGGGTAATGCCACCCGAGTTTCAATTTCCTGACACAGCCCAGATGTGGACGCCGATGGCATGGACCGATCAGCAAAAGATGATCCGGGGGAACCATAACTATTTGGTAATTGCACGGCTGAGGTCTGGCACGGACGTGCAGCAGGCGCAAGCGGAAATGAACACGATCTCCGCTCGACTGGAACAACACTATCCCGAGGACGACAAGGGCTGGGGTGCCGCTGTGAGTCCCTTGCACGAAGACCTGGTGGGAGGGGTGCGGCCCGCGCTGCTGGTCTTGCTAGGAGCGGTTGGGTTCATCCTGCTGATTGCGTGCGTGAACGTGGCGAACCTTTCTCTCGCGAGAATTTTCAGCCGCCACAAGGAAGTTGCAATTCGTACAGCATTAGGTGCGAGTTCAACACGTATCGTGCGCCAAATTCTCGTTGAGAGCGTGCTTCTCGCGCTCCTGGGGGGCGCACTGGGCCTGACGTACGCGCACTCTGGCATTCACTTGATCATGGCATTCCTGACCGGACGGCTGCCGCAGTCTGCGAATGCGAGCATTGATGCGAAGGTTTTGGCGTTCACCGCCTTCGTAGCGGTCGCTACCGGCGTCATCTCCGGAATTCTGCCTGCCTTGCATTCGTCGCGAGCAAACGTGAATCAGGCGCTGAAGGAAGGATTGGGGCGGACTCATACTGGTTCGGGCGGAAACCGCACGCGCAACACGCTGGTGGTGGTCGAGATTGCGATGTCTCTGGTGCTGCTGGTCGGCGCTGGATTGATGATCCGCAGTTTTCAAATTCTGCGGAAGGTGAATCCAGGGTTCGAGCCAAGCGGTGTCCTCAACGTAACCGCGGCAATTGCGCGCGAAAAGTTTCTGCAGCCGATGCAGCAAGTGAGCTTCTTTGAGCGCGTGCTGGAACGTGTGCGCGCTTTACCGGGCGTGGTATCCGCGGGAGCGATTAACAACATTCCTCTTGGTATGAACGGCTCGCACCAGCCAATCCAAGTGGAAGGACGTCCGGTCGTCCGGATGTCAGAGCAGCCGGAAGTCGACGTTGCCGTGATCACTGCGGGCTATATGAGCACGCTGCGAATTCCTGTGCTGCGAGGTCGCGACTTTGGCGACCGAGACGTAGCCGGGCAGCCGGCAACAATTCTGATCAGCAAATCGTTGGCGCGGCAATGTTGGCCTAATGAAGATCCAATCGGAAAACACATTACTTTGAGCTTCCTTCCGGGTATCGCGCGTGAAGTAGTCGGGGTTGTGGGTGAAGTAAAGGTTGATGGGCTGGATCAAAGCCGGCCGGCTGCTGGACTGTATTTTCCGCTTGGGCAGGTCACGAATCCCATGCAGGAACCGTTCAATTCGTTTCCGATGACGCTGGTGGTCCGCACCCAGTCGAATCCCTCGAGCCTGGTCTCTGCGGTCACGAACGCAGTGACTGAAGTGGACCGCGACGCACCCCTAACAAACATTCGCACCATGGAGGATCTGGTTGCTGGCTCCCTCTCGCAAGTGCGTTTCAATTTGCTGCTCCTTGGTGCATTTGCCGGCCTGGCGATGATTTTGGCCGCTATTGGGATTTACAGCGTGCTCTCGTACAGCGTGAAGCGGCGAGTTCAGGAAATTGGAATCCGTTTGGCCCTCGGCGCAACTCTGCCTGATGTGCTGCGCATGATTGTTTTCGAGGGCATGAGGCCTACGTTGTTGGGCGTAGGCATTGGAGCAGCAGGCGCGCTCGCGCTGGCCAGGGTGATGTCGACTCTGATTTACGGAGTTAAGCCGACTGATCCGCTGACGTTCCTTTCTGTTGCATTGGTACTGGCGACCGTCGCGTTACTGGCGACTTTGATCCCGGCTTATCGCGCGGCGAGAGTCGACCCCATGGTGGCTCTGAGGTACGAGTGAGGAGATATGGAGACTTTTCTTCAAGATGTTCGCTACGGATTACGGATTCTCTGGAAGTCACCTGGCTTCACTTGGGTGGCTGTGCTTACGCTCGCCCTCGGCATCGGGGCTAACACCGCCATCTTTAGTTTGGGGAATGGAATCTTGCTGGTTCCTCTGCCGTAGTCCCATCCTGAACAGTTGGTCAGCGTGACTGGTACGTATCCAAAAGGCGCGTTGGTTGCCATGCGCGAGCAAGTTCATTCGATGGATGTCGCTGGTTATGCCGAAGGCCACGAGTTCAACCTGACAGGCCTGGGTGAACCGGTGCGGCTTACGGGCACCATGGTGTCTGCCGACCTGTTTTCGGTCCTGGGAGCGCGGCCGGAGTTAGGAAGGACTTTCTATTCCGGCGAAGACCACATTGGCCAGGACAATCTAGTCATTCTCAGCCATGCCCTGTGGGAACAGCGTTTCGGGAAAGATACAACGATCCTTGGCCGTTCAATCGAACTCGAGGGTGTGAGCCGCCGGGTTGTCGGCGTTATGCCGACAGGCTTCCGCTTTCCGTCCACGAAAACCCAAGTTTGGCTGCCGCTGCGCAACGATCCGCAGCCCCATGTTTACTGGGCCGATGACTTCATGCCTTTGATCGGTAGGCTTCGGCATGGCGCCACGCTCCAGCAAGCGCATGCTGAGATTCGCATGTTTCAGTCCCACGTCGGCGAGTTGTTTACCTGGCCTATGCCCAAACAGTGGAATGCCGATGTCAGTGCCGTTCCACTGCAAAACGGGATGGTTGCTGACGTCCGCACCCGGCTGCTCATGCTTTTGGGAGCGGTAGCTCTGGTCCTCCTCATCGCATGCGCGAATGTTGCCAACCTCACGCTGTCGCGTTCGGCAACTCGCGAAAAGGAAATTGGCATTCGTACGGCGCTGGGCGCCGGACGGTTAAGAATTATTCGCCAGCTTCTTACCGAGAATGTGGTACTGGCGCTGTTCGGCGTCTTGCTCGGGTTATTCTTCGCCGCCGCAGGGCTCTCTCTGCTGAAAGCCTGGCTGCCTTCTGAAACACCCCGTTTGTTCGAAGTGCATATGGACTGGCAGGTGCTGGTTTTTACAGCTGCTCTGGCAATTCTTACGGGATTCATTTTCGGACTGGCTCCGGCGTTGCAATCCTCACGCGCGGCCCTGACAGAGACTCTTCGGTCCGGCGGACGTGGAGCCTCTCTCGCGGTACGCCAGAGTCTGCGATGTGAAGACGATGCAAACGGAGGCCGTTTCGACTCCAGCCTCTACTACGTCTTTGTTTGTCATCTTCGCAGGCATTGCGTCGGTGTTGGGGCTGATCGGGATTTATGGGGTACTGGCGTTTCTGGTGTCGAAGCGCACGCGGGAAATCGGTATCCGCATGGCGCTGGGGACGCAACGCTTCGACGCTCTCTGGCTGATTTTGAAGGAGGGCGCGAAGTTTTCACTCGCCGGAATCGGGCTGGGATTCGCAGGAGCCTTTGTCGTGACACGATGGCTGGGAAGCGAGCTCTACGGAGTAGGTCCGCTTGACCCAGTCACATACGCAGGAGTGGCCCTGGTCATGGCGATAGTCACGTTGTGCGCTTGTTACGTTCCCGCCCGGCGAGCCATGAGTGTGGACCCGCTAATCCCGTTGCGGTACGAGTGAGGAATTAAACAGATAGACCGAAACCGGAGAGTCGTCAAACACATGATCCAACTCAACAATCTGGAGCGCAGTTACAAAACTCCTGCCGGGCAGTTTTTCGTGCTTCGGCGCATGAAGCTCGAAATTCGCGAGGGCGAGTTCATTACCGTGATGGGGCCGTCGGGGGCGGGGAACTCCTCCTTATTTAATGTCCTCGCCCTGCTTGATGATGCGTGGGAAGGCGAGTACTGGTTTCCCCAGCAGGCTCTGCATGAGATGAAGCGTAAGCAGCGCACTGATCTCGCTAAGCGCAACATCGGCATGGTGTTTCAGAGTTATCACCTTCTCGACGATCTCACGGTGCGCGAGAACATTGACCTTCCGCTTTCATACAAAGACATTCCCCACAAGCAACGGCAGGGCATGGTCGCCGATACGCTGGATCGATTCCAGATCGTCGCGAAAAAGGACCTGTTCCCAAGCCAGCTCTCCGGCGGACAGCAGCAGCTTGTGGGGGTTGCGCGCGCGGTAATCCATAAACCCGCGCTTCTGCTTGCGGATGAACCGACCGGGAATCTCCATTCCTCGCAGGCCAAAGAAATCATGGAACTCTTCCGCGAGCTGAACCAGCAGGGCACAACGATTGTTCAGGTCACTCACTCCGACGCAAATGCCGCTTATGGCTCGCGAACCATTCAACTGCGCGACGGCTGGGTCGTCAGCGACTCCGCAAATCCCGAGCTTCAGCCCTACGAGGCGGTGAAGCAATGACCCAGCGCTTGCGGAGGTTTAGCGCTCGACAATTCGCGGCCGTATTCTTTGTCTGTACCGCGGCATTGGCTCAAGAATCTGGAGGGCCGTCACACAAGGGGAGCAGCACGACTCTCACCGACGCTTCTCCTCAAGCGAACTATTCTGCGATCTTTAACCTGCCGAGCTCACGCAACCCACTGAGCGCTTATTCCCCAAGCACTGCTCCAGAACCGCAACTAACGAATTCCCCCGACCTGAACCAACTCATTCACGATGGAAAACTCTATTTATCGTTGAAGGATGCCATCCGGCTTGCCTTGGAGAACAATCTCGATATTGCCATCGCGCGCTACAATCTGCCGATTGCGGATATGGACATTCTGCGCACCAAGGCCGGTGGTGTCTTCCGTGGCGTAAACGCCGGCGTGGTGCAAGGCACGCCGGGAGGTGGGGTCGGCGGATTCGGAACTGGCGCTCCTGGTGCCGGTGCCGGAGGCACCACGGCGGGGGCAGGCGGCGCGGGAGCTGGGGCTGCTGGCCTGGTGGCTTCCACCTTGGGTGTTGGAACGGCGGTGCCGTCATACGATCCCGCTATTGTCGCGAATGTTGGAGCCGAGCGTCAGACCACACCCCTCGCCAATCAGCGCATTTATGGAGTGCCCCTGTTGCAGCTCAACACCGGCCAGGCGAATTTCGGCATTACACAAGCGTTTGCGACGGGGTCGAGCATCGCCTTCGAGTTCAACAACAATCGCCAGACCACGAACAGTCCTTTCTTTAATCTTTCTCCGGCTTTGGGCGCGATGTACCGGTTTTCGTTCCAGCAACAGCTATTGTCTGGATTCGGTGTTGGCCCGAACCTGCGTTACCTGCGAATCGCGAAGAACAACAAGAGGATTTCCGATATCGCCTTCAAGGACCAAGTCATCGCCACGGTCACGCAAATCGAGAATATTTACTGGGGCCTGGTCAATGCCTACGAACAGTCGCGAGTAAACGAGCAATCACGAGCATTCGCCCAACAATCCCTCGACAACGCGCGGAAGCAGTTGCAGCTCGAGAGTATTCCCGCGATGGACGTCATGAGGGCCGAGGCCGAGGTCTCAAGGCGCGATCAGGATCTAACCGTCGCGCGAACCAGTCTTCAGCTTCAAGAGTTGCTGGCGAAGAACGCGCTGACAAAGAGTTTGGATGATCCGGTGCTCGAGTCTGTCGCCGTGGTACCAACCGACACGCTGCAAACAGCGCAAATCGTCCCTCTGAATCAATCGGTGCAGGAGCTGATCCAGGCAGCGTTGCAGGATCGGCCCGAACTCGCTGAATCAGATGTCGATCTTGTCAATCGTCAAATCAGCCGCAAGGCCGCGCGCAATGCCCTCTTGCCCTCGCTGTCCGTGGTTGCGTTTTATGGGGGCTCGGGGTTGGCTGGAGAATTGAATCCTGTTTACAATGTTCCGGGTGTGCCGAATTCTTCTAATGTGCCCACTGATTTCAGCGGTGCTCTCACGAACGCTTTTAACAACACCGCTCCCGATTACTACGTCGGTTTCAACCTGAGCATCCCGATTCGCAACCGGGTTGCGAAGGCTGATCAGTACCGCTCTGAGCTCGAATATCGTCAGGCTGAGCTGCGCCGAGAGGAACTGCGCAAGCAAATTCGGATTGAAGTGCGTAACGCAGAATATGCCCTGGAGCAGACGGCCGCTCGCGTGCAAGCTGCCCAGAAAGCTCGTGATCTGGCGCAGCGAACGTTTGAGATCACGCAGAAAGAGCAGACGCTGGGAGCTGGCTCCACCTACCAAACCATGACTGCTCAGCGCGACCTGGCACTGGCTGAGCTGGACCTGGTCACGGCCATGACCGTGTACCAAAAGGCCAAGGTCGAGGTTGACCGTGCGACCGGCGCGGCTTTGGAACATAATGGAATCCAAATTCAGGATGTAATAAACGGTACCGTTAACTCCGCGGCCCCTTAACGCCACGGCTACGGCGCGGTTGCTACATATTCAAAATGCCGACGTCAGCCAAGCCGCCTGATGTACTGATTCCCGCCGCCCTGGGGAAAACTGCGGCTGCGCCGCGCATCTTGGCCGCTGACGATCAGCAACACGTGCTTGAGGCAATCGAACTCCTGCTGAAACCCCAGGGATACAAGGTGGACGTGGTTCGCTCGCCTGAGCTTGTCCGCGAGGCATTAGGCAGTGAACAATATGACGCCGTTCTTATCGATCTCAATTACACGCGCGACACAACATCAGGCCAGGAGGGCTTAGATCTGTTGTCGGAGATCATTGCGCAGGAGAGGACGTTGCCTGTCATCGTCATGACCGCATGGGGGACTGTCGAGCTCGCCGTCGAAGCCATGCGGCGTGGGGCCCGTGACTTCATCCAGAAGCCTTGGGAGAACGAGCGTTTGCTTTCGATTTTGCGGACGCAGGTGGAGCTGCATCGTGCGCTGCAGGATGCTGAGCGGCTTTCCGCGGAGAATCGCTTGCTCAACGCTCAGGGCAGGCCAGACTTTATCGCCACATCGCCCAGTATGGTTCCGGTACTAGAAACCATCACTCGAATTGCACCCTCGGATGCGAATGTGCTGATCACGGGCGAACACGGCACGGGAAAAGAAGTGGTGGCCCGCACGATACATGCACTATCACTGCGAAAAGACAAGCCCTTGACAGCTGTAAACACCGGCGGCCTCGCCGAAGGGGTTTTTGAAAGCGAACTGTTCGGCCACGTAAAAGGCGCGTTCACTGATGCCCGCACAGAGCGGATCGGGCGGTTCGAACTTGCCGACCACGGGACAATCTTCCTGGACGAGATCGGCAATGTTCCTTTCCGACAGCAAGCAAAGCTCCTGCGTGTGATCGAATCAGGAGAAATCGAACGAGTGGGTTCGTCGCGCAGCAAGAAGATCGATGTGCGCGTGATCTCGGCGACAAACAGCGATTTGAAGGCGGCGTGTGACGGAGGTCAGTTTCGCGAAGACCTCTTGTTCCGCCTGAATACGGTCGAGATTCATTTGCCTGCTCTCCGAGACCGACGCGAGGACATTCCGGCGTTGTCTATGCATTTTCTCTCGCAGTACGCTTCGCGTTACCGCCGTCCAGTGAAAGGAATCGACCCGACGGCGCTGCAGTCGCTTCTTCAATATTCCTGGCCAGGGAACGTGCGCGAACTGGAGCACACAATGGAGAGAGCTGTTCTGATGTGCCGTACGGACCAGATTCAAATCGGAGACCTCGGATTAACTTCGCAAAAAACACAGGCTCAGAACCTAGAGGAATTGAGTCTGGAGGCAGTTGAAAGTATCCTGATCCGGAAGGCGCTGCAGCGTTTTCAAGGAAGCGTGAGCCAGGCAGCAGAGGCTCTCGGCCTGAGCCGCGGCGCGTTGTACCGGCGGATGGAAAAGTATGGGCTCTAGCCCAGGCGTCATCAGTTCCGCGACACGCAAGAAACGCAAAGCCCAGCGGGCTCCCTTCGAGCGACGTGTCACCCGTTTTTCGGTTTTGCTGGTCATCCCCGGGCTGCTCATCAGCGGAGTTCTGATTTGGATACAACCGTGGTCACTTCAGTCCAAGTTAATTCTCATCGGCGGTGAGCTGCTCGCCTGCTTGTTGATTGGTGCCGCGCTTCACGATCACATTATTCGTCCGCTGCAGACCCTTGCGAATGTGGTCGGGGCACTGCGTGACGAGGATTATTCGTTTCGCGCCAGGCTCGCGATCCCCAACGACGCTCTCGGGGAACTCTCTCTTGAGGTGAACGCGCTTGCCGACCTGCTTGCTAAACATCGTACCGGTGCGATCGAGGCAGCCGCGCTCCTGCAGCGCGTAGTCGAAGAAGTAGATATTCCGATTTTCGCTTTTGACCCCGCAAGCAGGCTGCGCCTGGTGAACTCAGCAGGAGAGAAGCTTTTACATCAGTCCCCGAGTCAGTTGATCGGTAAGACAGCAGCGGACCTGAATCTCGAAAGGTGTCTCTCCTGTGGAAATGAGTCTGTCGTTGATTTGCGTTTTGGAACCGATGTGCGATGGTTTGTCCGGCGAAGCCCATTCCGCCAACAGGGAATTCCGCACACGCTGATCATACTTTCCGATGTGAGCCGCGCCTTGCGGGAAGAGGAGCGGCGCGCATGGCAGCGACTGATTCGGGTCCTGGGGCACGAGTTGAACAACTCGCTCGCTCCTATCAAGTCCATTGCGGGAAGCCTGAATGCGCGACTTTCTGCGAGCGGAATTCGGGAGGAAGAGCAGCAAGACTTCGAGCGCGGCTTAGGCGTCATTGAGAACCGGGCGGCATCGCTAAATCGCTTCCTGCAAGGATATCGTCAGTTAGCGCAAATGCCGCCCCCGGTTTTGCAGAGATGCTCGATTTCGGTAATCGCGAAGCGGGTAGCCGATCTAGAAACGCGCGTACCTGTTGCGCTGATGCCAGGCCCGGAAGTGGAATTCCTCGCAGACCCTGACCAACTTGAACAAATGCTAATAAATCTCTTGAGAAACGCCGCGGAGGCTGTACTGCAGGCGGAGGGTTCAGGGAGCAATTCAAATGGCTCGAAACATTACGCCGCTGAACAAGACGTGGAACTGTCTTGGAAAGTGATTGGCGACGGCTTAACAATCTCGATCGAGGACAACGGTCCAGGGCTGATGAATCCCAGCAACGCTTTTGTTCCGTTCTATACCACGAAGCCGGCGGGCAGCGGCATAGGACTTGTGTTCTCGCGCCAAATTGCCGAGGCGCATGGTGGCTCGCTCGAATTACAGAACCGTACCGATAAACGCGGGTGTCTCGTCAGTATCACGTTACCTCTGAATTCACCAGTCAGAGATAGCTAACAAAATGATTTTGAGGCCTGTTTTTCCGGTGGGTTTCCCAAAGGAAAGTAAACGAGAAGAAGTACACAATGTACGGGACTATTCAAGGACCCAAGCCGTGCACATGAATACCTTGCACTCGCGAGCTTGCTGATGCGCTTGTTGGAGATCGCAACTGTTAATCTGACGACCGGGACTCCCTAAAACAGCGGTTTCATCGCCTCTAGCTGGTTTGCCGTCTCTTTTGACGGCTCCGGGTATTTCTCGGTAGTAGCGAGCGATTCGTGGCCGAGATAGGCCGCTGGACGGGCCTGACGTCTGTGGCTGTGCGGGCCCGGGAAGAGGTCAGCCCTACTCGCTCGCGAGTTGCCACCCTTTATTGGCCTTCTCAACGGTGATCACTACCGCTTTTGGCGCTTCGTGGTAGAAGGCCGCGCCGTACTTTTGAATGAGGGTGCCGCGGTCCCAGGTGTTGAACGACTTCAAGGCGGGGCCGGATGCGTCGAAGCTCTCGCCCAGCGCATTCGTTTCCCATTGCCAGGTGAATTGGACCTTGGC
>JACXTT010008262.1_pt1 | contig 14456 bp, 11 predicted proteins | sample 9270951 | NCBI WGS metagenome assembly JACXTT01 (sample SAMN15532306, study PRJNA645909) | rock metagenome | isolation source: weathered quartz diorite | place: Puerto Rico | collected 2017-06-21
CAATATCCTGTCGTTGGGCGACTGGCTCCGGTTGGCATGCGAAGCCCCGCACCCGCTTGACTTGCGGACGTGGCGGAGTTACCAGGTCGACTGCCGCCTGCGCGAGTCCCCGAGTTACGCTTCCGGTCACGATCATCGAAAGATATCCGCGGCCGTTTCCTATCAGCACGATCTGCTGGGCTCCGGGCAAATTTTGCAGCAGCTCGTCCTCGATGGGCTCGGGCGCGATGTTGTGGCCTGATCCCAGAATGATCAGGTTCTTGATGCGCCCGATGATACGCCAGTTTCCTGCCGCATTGACCCCCCCCTGGTCGCCAGTATGAAACCAGCCGTCGCGCAGCGCTTTGGCGGTCTCCTGCGGGCGATTCCAGTAGCCCGGAAAAATATTTGGGCCGCGCACGATCAACTCGTCGTTCTCGCCCAGCTTCATCTCGATACCGCTGATGACGGGGCCGACGCGTCCGGGCTCGACGTGGCGCGGATCGTCCATGGTGCAGATCGCAGTAGTCTCGGTCAGGCCGTAGACCTGGAGCACCGGAATGCCAAGCATATTGAAGTAAAGCTGCGTTTCAATGTTTAACGGAGCTGAACCGCAGATCAGAGCTCTCAGGTTCGCGCCAATCATCTTTTCGCGAATCGTGGGGAACACCGCTGCATTGGCCAAAGCCAGCCAGACTGCGTCAGAGAGCCTGGCGCGCCCTTCCTTTTTGCGCATCCACGCCGCCTTCGCACGACTGTAAATGGCGAGCGCAAGGCCTCCCGTGTTCCACAGCTGTTCGTCTACTGCCTTGCGCATGCGTTCTAGCAGAGTTGGCACGTTGAGAAAATAATCCGGAGCAACCGTGCGCATCTCGTTGGCCAGCTTGGTCAGGTCCGTATTCAGCGTGAGCAGGCTGCCGCGCAGGAGGCAGGTCAGCAGCATGATCCAGGAGCCTGCGAAACAAAACGGCAGATAGTGAAATACGCGGTCCTGCCCCGGCTTATTCTCCATCAGGAGATTGAGCCGTGCCGAAGTGCATCCCAGCATGTGGCTGACGTTGCCTGCGGTCAGGACGACACCCTTGGCTTCGCCCGAAGTCCCCGATGTGTAGATGATGGTGACTGGATCAGAATCGGTCAGCTGTGGCTTCGCTGGTGTGCCGCCATCCGTCTTCCCAAAGATTTCCTCAAACAGATATTGCGGGGGCGCGTCCGGCCAGTTCTGCGTAATGCTGTCGCGAAGGGTCTCGTCACCACAACAGATCAGCGCAGGAGAGCAATCCTTCATCATCGCGACCAGCTCTGCCGGAGCTTGCCGTGCGTAGAGGGGAACCACGATCAGGCCTTCCGCCATGATTGCCAGATCGAGCGCAACCCACTCGATACTGTTGTGGGCCAGCAGGGTGCAGCGGTCGCCTTTCTTGAGACCTTGGGCCGCGAGAAAGGACCGTGCTTGACCCACTCGAGCCAGTAGATCACGGCCGCTGACCGGGAGAATTTTGCCTTCGCGAACTTCCTGCAGTGCTGGTGTATCGCCGGCTGCTTCGAGCTGGGCGAAAATGTTTTCCAGAAAATTCATCGTTTCTCATCGAACCGCGTAGGGGCAGGTGTCTCACCTGCCCAGCGGAGCGAAGCCCCGCAGTTCCGGCAAGCTCCGCGCACCCCGGGCGAGCTTTACGCTCGCCTGCACAGACGAGGACGACTGGGCCTACGTGGACCTTGCCTGGACTTCAGCCGAAAGCTTCAGCCAGCCGCTTCAATCCATTGCTCATCGGCGGCAGATAGTCTTCCCAGGCCCATTCTCCCTTGCGGGTGGGGAATTCGGGATAACGCCGCTGCACTTCTTCTTCGAAATACACGCCCATGCGGGCCATGACTTTCAGGTTCTTCACCACGGTCTGTCCGATACCCACCGAGATCGCCTCATCCTGGGTGGCTAGTTTCTCCAGCACCCCCAGCAACTTCGGCTCGAGATCGGGATCGTCCACGTTCATCAGCAGGTCCTGATGCCCGCGCTCACCCATCAGGTTGCGGATGCGTTCGTCCATGGTGATTCCCGCGGAGGGCACGAGGCCGGGCATCGAGGTCACGATACCGTGATAGCGGGACGAAACCATCATGTGGCAAGCCCGCAGAATACTTACCAGTTCGTGCATCTTGTAGTCTTCGGAACTGAACACGGGCACGCCTCCAAGCTTTTCGGAGATGCGGCCTGCCGGGCGAGCATCCAGGCGCTCGGTGGCGGCCAGCACCACGAAGACTTTGCGCTGTTTGCGAAACGCGGCGACCGCGTTTGCGATCGCCCTGAGGTAGTGTTCCAGGGCGCGGTCCGCTGCCGGACCTGAGTTATGGAAGTACACCGAGCGGTAGTGGCTGTCCTTGTATGCGCCCGTCAGACTCCGCGCCGCGAACTTGGCCACGGACGCCTTGACCGGCCACTCGAAGGGATTGATGGGACACACCACCAGCACGGGCGTGCTGCCGTCCCAGCCAAGCTTCCGCAAGATTCCCTTGCCATATTCGGCTGGAGCCGGTTCAAATGTCCACGCCGTGTCGGTCCCCAACTCAGTCGGGACCCCCAACTCGCGCAGCACAGTGCGCGATTCTTCATTGCGAGTGATCACGAACGAGTTCTGACAATAGCGCGCGCACATCTTGGCAACCAGCGGATCCATGTGCCCGGCTTCCGCACCGTAACCTACCGAGAGCTTGTTCTGCGCTGCCGCAATTCCCAGCGATCCAATCATCATCGTGGTAAGGGCGTTGGCGAACTTGCTCTTGAACATGGAGCCTTCGCATGCCACTACGCCGTGATGCCGAGGCACTTCATCAGAAAGAAACGGAGGAAAAATGTCCGGCAAATGCACCTGCTGCGTTCCCTCGAAGTAGCCCTCGGTAAACTTGAAATTCTGGGTCATCACGCTGAAGGCGGTTTTGTCCGGGCCCAGTACGTGCCGGATCTGGCGCAACATTTCCGAAACCCGCACGTCCGAGCCCATGTTGCGCGTACCGTTATAGCCGGCGAACAACAGTTTCAACTTTTCGCCCGGCTGCCACGGTTTGCCTTTGCCCATCATCCAACCCAGCTTGGCAGCTTCGATGCTGCTGCTGACCCAGGCTTCGAGGACCAAATCCATCATGCGGCGGACCCTCCGGCTTTGGTAGAAGGCCAATTTCTGTAGGGATAAGTGAAGTTGGATTCACGGCTGAACTTGAGCAGGGGATAACTGTATTGCGAGAACGGCACGGGCTTGCGTCCGAGTTCCTGAGTGACGCGGTTGTTGTCGAAAACAGTGTTCCAGACCAGATATGGCATGAACACCTTCATCAGCGAGGCGCCATAGCCGAGAGATCCATGGCGGTTGGATAGAAGATTCACCGTCGCACTGAAAGGCCGATCCAGAAACGGAAGAAAAATCGGGCCGCGCTTATTCTGTGCGGCGGCCAGCGCGCTGGTCAACTGGCGGAACGTCTGCGATTCCACACCTGAGGAAAGGTGATAGGTTCCGTGAAGGGGGTTTTCCTTCTGGTGCAGCGTGGCAATCGCATCCGCCACAAAATCTACGTTCACAATGTCAATCTTGTCTTGCGAAGGGAAGGGCAACACCGGCAGACCGGCCAGGAACACGAACGCCTTCACCATGTCGAACTGAGTCGTCTCCGGATAACGGCTGTCGCCGAGGACAATGCTGGGCCGGAAAATTGTGATGGGAACTTCCGGAAGCAGCTGCCGAATCAGGTGCTCGGTAAATTTCTTGGTACGGGCGTAAGGATCGTAGTCCGACCGGTCCCAATCGATTGACCGGTCTTCCGTGACCACCTCGTCCTGACGCTTGCCTGCCACTGCCACCGTGCTGACCTGGCTGAAACGGCGCAGCCCGTGATAATAATTCGATTTTTGCGCCAGCAGCAGCACTTCGAGCGTGCCGCGCAGGTTCACATTCAGACAGCTCTTTTCCGACTTGCGGTTCAACGAAGCGGCGCAATGGATCACGGAGTCCGTGGTGTGGATCAGGCGGTCATAGTCGTCTTCGGCCAGGCCAAAGTGCGGCGCGGTGAGATCGCCGCAAAAGATCCGCATCCGGGTCTGGAAATGCTCGTAAAATCGCGGGAAATCCAAGTGCAGTTGCAGGGCCTGCCAGAGACGGCCCGCTGCTTCCTGCGGGTCGCGGGCGCGGACCAGCAGGTTCAGGGAGGCGCCGTGCTGCTCCAGCAGGTTGGCGGTGACATGCGCTCCAATGTATCCGGTGGAACCGGTCAGGAATATCGCCACGTTGCTCCGTTGGTGCCTGTTTTGACCACCACTCCGTTTTCCGGACGAGCCTCAAACTGCATCTTCCGGGCGGGGCGCGCTTCCAGGGGACGGCCTTCGATCAGAGGATAGGTCCACTTGCGCAGCGCGGGGATGTGGATATTGATCCAGTAATCCCACCAGTCAATCGATCGGGTGTCGTATCCGAACGCGGACTTCTCGTCCTCCACCAGGGCGTGCGAGAGCCGTTCTACATTGTCTGCAGCGAAGTCATGTTCGTTGTGCAAAATGAAGGGCTCGAACAGTTTGATGAGCTTCTCCACCCTTTCCAGATTTCGTTCCGCGCGGACCAGCGGAGTTTTCTTTAGCGGCAGGGGCGACATGATGCGCTGGATCGACTTCACAATCGCTTTCTGCGCCGGCGCTGACATGCGGTTGTAGCGCTCCTTGGACACCGGAATGGCGTCGAGCCGCAGGCGCAGCCAGTATTCGAGGCCTTCCTGGGCGCGGTAATGCTTGCGATGAGCCAGAGAGGTCAGCTCAATTGAACGCCGCATGTCGCAGGGATTGGTGACGGAAGTCGCCAACTGATAGAGCGGCTCATGACGCCTTTCCACGATAGCCGCGCCGATCAGCGTCATACCGCGGCAGACCGAGTCCACGGGGATAATGTCCAGCCGCTTCCTTTCGTTAGTCGGAAGCTGGCGGAAGGAGGTTCCCAGAAGATAAGAGAGCGACGCTGAAGTATTGATGCCCTCGTTCCAACCTACAAATGGCTCGGCGACCGAAGTTTCCACAATGGCCGGACGCACGACGGCGACAGGCAGGCCGGCGCCATGCTTCGCAATCAAGGATTCGGCCAGACTCTTGGTTAGCGTGTAGGTATTCGGCCAGCCCAATTCGGCCGCGCGTTTCATCCCGGCTTCGGTCAAATAGTCGCGCAGCCAGCGGAAACGATTCTTCCGGATCTGATTCTCCAACGCCGCGCCGGCCAGGTCTTTGGCGGCATGTTCCTTGCGCAAGGCCTGCTGGCGAAGCTCCTCCGTCACCTCGGGACTCTCGGCCTGTTGCTCCGCCTGCTTCACCAAATCATGCAGCGCAAGCCATTCCCGTTCCGCATCGAAGCCGGCATCTCCCGCCGGGGTGCAGTTGGAACGCAGCGTCTCTCCCACCCGGCCGTCTCGCGCGCCGGCCACGTAGCAGGTGGAAAGGTGCAACAGTCCGGCATGGTCTGACTTGTGCACAAATGCAGCGACGTTCACGGCCGCATCCACGTTGGTCGCCAGCGCATCCCGCAGATCGGGGTTGAAATCCGTCAAGCCCGAGCTGTTAATGATCAAGTCGAGGTTCTTCTGCAAGGATTCGCTGACTTCAGGCGCAAGGCCCAAGCCCGGCTGGCAAACGTCGCCTTCAATCACTTCCACCCGCTCCCAAAGAAATCGTGAAAGGCCGACGCCATAGCGGGCATACAGCGGGTCGAAAACGGGAGACTCCTCCACCAGCTTTTCGAAGCGACGCACCGCGGGATTGGATTTCTGACGCCGGATGAGCAGATAAATGCGCCCGATCTCGGGCAGCCCCGTCAAAGTATTGACCAGCCACACTTTTCCGATGAAGCCGGTCACACCAATCAGCATGACGTGCTTACCAGCCAGGGCTCTGCGAACCGAGAGCGGGCTCGAATGGCGGATGCCATCGAAATGGACGATTGGCCGATTGACCGCTGGGAGCCGCCGCGAGGCGGGAATCACCGCCGACTCCAGGACTTTCACGCTCGGCAGACCGAGGTCGCGAACCAGCCTGTCGGGGGCCCGTCTGCCATCGGGTCCAGCACCGTTGACCCCCGCAAAGATGCCTCGCGGCCGTACTACCGGTTCCAGCAAGCGCCCAGTGGCGATCCCATCCCGGAATTCGAGGCGATTGGCGATCAGCCACCTGACTCCAAGATGCCGCGCCAGCGGCAGCATGACATGTTCCAGCCCCTGGCTTACCAGAACGATCTCATCCCCGGCCTTCTGGCACATCTTAAGTTGTTCTATTCCATCAACTTTCAAGTATGGCTGCAGTTTGTACTTGAAATATTCCTCGCCTAACAGATCCAGCCGGTCACGGCTGATCCCGCGCAATACCGTGTGCACCACGCGAGTGGCAAAGGCGCGGTGAACAGCATAGAGAAGTGGCCGTAACAGGGCCATCATCAGGACCAGTCCGCGGCGCACCCATCGCTCCAGAAAGGTTTGCGAATTCCAGGTGAAAAAGGCGATGGGGCGAACCGTGGTCAAGTCCGCGAGGCTGCCCTCCACTCGCCAGTAGATCTGGGCGGCGGAGCCTGGATTGTGGTTTGGCTGTTCCAAATCGTTTTCGTCCTGAGACTTAGGGGCCGTTCCTCCGACGGCGGAGGGCGAAGCCTATTGTAAACAATCATGTCAAAAGGGCGAAGAGACGAGCATCGGGACATTGCCTCCATCGGCGTGACGATTGTAGCCCCGACGCTGCCAAGCCCGCACGGCTATCGTGCCACCGGAACGCGAACCCTGTGTAGGCCCTTTGCAAACACCAGCAGCGCCATCACGCCACCCATGCCGAACAGAGTGGCGACCGCCAATAATCCCCCACGGAAGCTGCCGGTCCAGGTCCGAACCAGCCCTATGGTGTACGGTCCGAGAAAACCGCCCAGGTTGCCGACCGAATTGATCAGAGCAATCCCGGCGACGGCCGAGGTTTCACTCAGCAGTTCGGTCGAGGTCGCCCAGAACGGGCCCAGCAGCGAATATGCCGCTAACAGGGTCAGGCTGAGAAAGACGATAGTCGCAGACGTCGAGATCGAGTATGCCGCGCAGGCCAGCCCAAACGATCCCACAAAGGCTGAACCGGCCAAATGCCATCGCCGCTCGCGGGTGCGGTCGGAATGCACTCCTACGAGGACCATCGCGATCGCGGTCACGACATAAGGAATGGCTGAGAGCAGGCCGATCATCAGATTGCTGACGCCCGACACGCTGCGAATGAGGCTTGGAAGCCAAAGGCCCACTCCGTAAGTGCAGGTGGTATCGCCAAGATAGACCAGCACCAGCAACCATACTTTAACCTGGGTAAAGGCAGCGAAGACCTGGCGCCGGGAGGCCTCGGGATGGGCGTCTTGCTCGCGCGCCAGCTGCCCGGTCAGCCAGGCGCGTTCGTTGCTCGTCAGCCAGGGCGCCACTTCAGGGCGGTCGGTAAGATAAGCGAGCACGACCCCGCCCAGCAGCACCGCCGGCAGGCCTTCAATCAGGAAGAGCCACTGCCAACCGGCTAGATTTGCCCCGCGCACTCCCAGGAGTGCGCCAGAAAGCGGACCACCTACCACCCCGGCCAGGGGTCCAGCAGTCATGAACAAAGCCACCGCACGCGCCCGCGCCGCCGAAGGAAACCATCGCCTCAAATAGAGGATCATGCCGGGGAAAAAACCTGCTTCGGTAGCGCCCAGCAGAAAACGCAACAGGTAAAAGCTTCGCGGGGTGCCCACAAATATCATCGAAGCCGAGACCGTCCCCCAAAGCACCATGATCACCGCAATCCACTTCCGCGCCCCCACCCGTGCCAGAGCGAGATTGCTCGGCACCTGAAAAAAGAAGTACCCGGCGAAGAAGATTCCCGCACCCAGACCATACACTTCATCGCTGAATCCCAGTTGCCCCCGCATCTGGAGGGCCGCGAACCCGACATTGATTCGATCAAGGTAGTTGACGATATAGAGGACAAAGAGGAAAGGCAGCAAACGCCGCGAAAGCTTGGAGATGACCGTCGCACCAACGTCAGTTCCCGTCAGCGGTTGCATGGGCATAGCCTCATTTAAGAACGGATGCCTGCGATGTTCGTTTATCCGATTACCGAATGATGCCCCTCGCGGTCCTGATTTAAGCCAAGGCCGCGTTTGATTTCAGCTACGATCTGTTCCGGCGGCTGATCAATATCCACGGTGACAGCATCGCCCGGCTCTTCAAGATCCGCGAATTGGCTAGCCAGGATTTTCTCCGATGCAAAATGGCCGTGCCGTAACCGCAGGCGCTGGTAGATCAGGTCGTAACTTCCTTTCAAATAGACAAACTTCACCTCGTTGCCGAGAAAGAGCTGCTCACGATACCCCTTCTTCAATGCCGAACAGGCCAGCACCACGTTTCTGTGCTCCGCCACCCACTGCTCCATGGCCTGGCGCAGAGACTTAAGCCACGGCCTACGGTCGGCATCGTCCAGGGGAATCCCCCGCCTGATTTTTTCTACATTTGCCGGCGAGTGGTACGTATCGGCGTCTGCAAACTCCCAGCCGAGCCGCTGGGCCAGCAGATTGCCGATGGTCGTCTTTCCCGCGCCAGTCACTCCCATGACCAGAACGATCATGAAGACTCGCCAGGAAAGCCGCCAGAGCAGCACATGCTTGGAATTTTTATCATTGATTGCCTGATTTAGGATAGGCACTCGGAAGGAACTATGTGCTCCAGGCTGCCGGCTGATCGGTCCGGCAGACCCGCAGGTTAGGACATACCAGCGTAGCCTCGTGTGGGGCGGACACTCTTGTCCGCCGCCTTTGATTCGTACTTTATGTTCTGAAGGCCCACCCGTGGCCTCTGTAGCCACACAGACACATCCGTGTGGAAGAAAGGAAATCAACTCAAAGGCGGCGGACAAGAGTGTCCGCCCCACACGCGCCACCAGAAGCTCATTAACTCTGGGTCTCGGTTGAGGGATCGTTCAGGGCGATCAGCTTGCCGGGTGGATATTCTTTCTCGGTAAGAGGATGCTCCGGATCGGCATTCTTTATGGTCAGGACCTCTCCGCTGCGGACTCCGCGCAGAATGAGATTCTGCTCGTCAATGGCGATAACTCTATATCTTTCACCGAATATCGCATTGTTGCCCATAATTATGTTTAGATGCGGAAAATGCCGATGAGGGCACCGGGAATCCTCCTCATCAACGGATTATCCGCCCTGCTGTCGTGCTCGATTCTTAAAATTGCTGATTTTTTAATGTTAACTCGGAAACTTGGCCGCCCGTAATCGAATTTTCTTGCCCCGTGGTTCCGCTAGTAGCTCTTTGATTAACAACGATGAGGGTATGGGGCTCTGGCAGCCGGCGTATTTGCGGAGGGTGAGCGGAAGACTTCAGCCCCTAACTGCTCGCGTCAAGAAAGAATGGCACCCGCGTTTGCGCGGGTGCCACGACTCGTCTGGTTCCAGAACGATGCTGGCTTACTGGCTCGTTGCCGGCTTTTCTTCCGCCTTCTTTGGTGCAGCAGCGGCGTGGGGCTTGGGCTTCCAGAAATCTGGATCGGCTTTGATCCATTCATCAGCGACATAGCTCATGGCCGGAGTAAACGAGAATAGGTTATGCTGGCTGAACTCAATCGACCCCGCCAGCAACTCACTGAATTTTTTCATGCCATCTTCACCCATGTTCGCCATGAACTGCTTGTCCTTAGCAAAACCCTGGTCAACCTCCACAGCAGATTTCATGGGTGTGAAGACAACGTAGGTGGTGCCCTCCTGACCGTACTTGGCGTAATAGACGGCCCAGCGGACGCCAGGAATCTTCTCGTAGGCTGCCTTAACCATCTTGACGATTGTGTCCCAGTCGGCGTCGTGTCCCGGACGCACGCGGTACAGGGAGATTTCAAAATAGCGCATGTGGGGGATATCGACCGACGAGCGCAGGCTGTATTCGTCGCTATAGACCAGGGCGCTGGCATCGAAATCGCTCAGCAGGTCACCGTCAGCGACGGCGGCTCGGTCGAGCGCGGCGGAAAGCGTCGCGTTCTTCTGGGTCGCAAGAACGTCTTTCTCCCAGGCTTCAAATGAATCGTAGCCCGTCAAAAATAACACTCGTGGCTTACCGGAAATTGAACTCACTGCCAGATAGTGCGTCGGCCATTTCGCGCGGGTCATGGCTTGCACGAAAGCGCTCTCCGATTTCTCATGCACCGCGCCGCTTTTGCCCGGTTTGACGAACTCACGGATGACTGAGAGTACCTTGGGCGGCGGTGTCGCCTCCTGCGCCGCCGCAACGCCCAGTCCTCCGAACAGCAGATACGACCCCAACAGCAACCCTGTGATTTTTTTCATGGATGCTGACCTCCTCGGTCGCGAAGTAGATTTGGATTTAGATTGAAATTCGGAAGAGCCTGATACCAGGCGACCAAAACGGCCACCCGGAGTCGCGCGGAGATTATCCGAGAGCCACGGCGAAGTCAAGCAGGCGGGAGAAAGGCCGCCCGAGTGGCGGCCTTCAAGAAACAGGAAACTAGAAACCCGAAGCTCGCAGCTAGTCTCCCAGCACCGGTTCCGCTTCCGGCTTCGCTGGAGTGTGCCCGTTGCCATTGCCTTTTGCCGGCGTAAGTGCGCCCAGCGGAATGAATCCGTTCTCCGCCACTACCGGCTTCTCTTTCAAGACGACCTCGCGATACAGCGCAGCCATGCGCGCGTTGTAGGCGGGATTCTCTTTTTTCTGCTTGGCGTCGCGGGCCCGCATTTTCTCTTCGCGCGAGTTCTTCGCGATGCCCAGCTTGTCGAGATCGTGTTGTTCTTCGTTGGTGACCAGTTCTTCCTTGAGCACCAGGCCGTGAGCAACCGATTCCATCTTCACGTTCTTGCCGCCGGCGAAGATTTCATGCCGCCCATGCTCGTCGTACCACTTGGTGAGAGTGGCCGTCATGTGCATTTTCTCGATGATGTTGCGCCAGCCCACGCCGGTGTTATAGGCACAGAACGAAATTTCGCCTTCCTGGGTGGCGTAAGGAATGATGCACTGCTCGGTGCGCCGGAAGTCGTAGTTGAACAGGTCCTGGAACCACATGCCGGCGATGAACAGGAAGTTCCAGCGGTCCTGGCGGCGCTTCATGACATCGTCAATCGTCCGGTCCGGACCGACTTTGCCATAGTTCTTGCCGGTCGCGTTGAAGTTCTTGTCGAACTTCTTCAGCAGGTCCATCAGCTTGAAATGAGTGGGCGACTTGAATGGATCGTAGTTCTTCATCAGGCACAGTGCCATGCCGACGACGGTGAGGAACTTGCCGCGAGCGGCGTCGTTGACCTTGGCAATGTCCTTGGCCAACTGGTCGCCGTGCAGGAAAGCCGTGACGGGCACAGCTTCTTTTGTCTCTTTGTCGATCATAACGGCCATCCCGGTGCCGCAATTCGGGTGGCAGCCACAGCTCAGTTGGCCCCAATCGTTGTTGGCGTCGTTGACGTGCATCAAGTCAGCCCAGTCAGAAAAGGTTCCCATGAACGAAATCGGGAACCAGTCGCGGGAGGGCTCGCCGAGGCCGGTCTGATTCTTCACATCGTGCGCCAGATGCGACAGGGTGTAGCGCTGCGCGGTGCGACGATCGTCAGTAACGGCTTCATCCCTACCGGTAAAAGACACGGGCTGGAAGGACAGGAATCCGATGGTCTTCGGATTGTCGAGCGCGAACTTGATGATGCGGCCCACCTGCTCGTTGTTAATTCCGTTAACGATAGTCACTACCGGAACGATCTCGATACCGGCCTTGTGCATGTTCTCGATCGCCTTCAGCTTCACATCGAACAAGTTGCCAACTTTGCGGTGGGCATTGGCTGCATTGCCGATTCCGTCGAATTGCAGATAGGCATAGCGCATGCCGGCTTCGGCGGCCTGCTGCGCGAACTCGAAACTCTTGGCGAATTCGATTCCGTTGGTCGCAGCCTGCACCGAGTTGTAGCCGACCTTGCGGGCGTAACGGACGGCGTCGAGGAAGTAGGGCGAAAGTGTAGGCTCGCCACCCGAGAACTGCACCGACATCTGGCGGCGCGGTTTGATGGTGATGGCGTTGTCCAGCATGGTCTTGATGTCTTCCCAACTCAACTCATGCACAAACCCAACCTGGTTGGCGTCCATGAAGCAGGGATCGCACATCATGTTGCAGCGGTTGGTCAGATCGATAGTGAGTACCGAGCCGCGACCGTACTTCACAGTCGAAGACCCGTGGTGGTGCAGCTTCTCGTCATTGTGGGCGCGGATGTCGCGGCCGGGGAACACTTCTTCCAGGTGGCGTGAGAAGTCGGTGTCAATCGACATCACGTCTTCAAAGTGGCCGTGGATGGCGCAATCTTTCACCATCAGGATCCTGCCGTCGCGTTCGACGATTTCGGCCTTGATCTCGCCCACTTTTTCGTTCATCAGAACTTCGTAGGGCAGCTTGCCGTCGAGAATCTGCTGGCGGATTTCAGGGATGCACTTGGGGCACAGCGAGTCAGTGGTACGCGGCCAGCCCAGAGGCGGCTTGGTCTTTTCGTAGGACTTGAGCAGTGGCTTCTCCGACCATTTCGGCGTCGGCGACGGGTTTTGCTTGATCCGGTTTAGGCGATCAAACGCGACCCACACGCCCTGGGCGGCGATGGTAACTGCTTTTTCCACATACTTTACTGGCTTATGCATGCTCTCTCGCTTTCCAGTGCTGGGATGACACGGCGGATTTCCAAATTTCGCCGTGGATTCCTGGTTTGAATTAGGGTCTAAACCCGGAATTTGCTCATTGTTGTGCGACGTTCACCCGGGGAGCGCCGGTTAGCGTCTTCCGCATGGATTGAACTAGTCTGATGTTATTGAAGGCAAAGGGGGAGCACACGCGTATGTCAACGAAAGGGGAAAAATGGGGGTCCAGCGGGCGAATGGCGCATTGGGTGGTTTGTAAGCTATTGAAAAGGAAAGGGTAGCATCGAGATCTACGACCTCAGTAAAGCCTGACCGGCAGAACCTTACCGTAGCGGCCAAAGTCGCGATCGGTAGTGAAGACTTGCCAGTTGCGGAGGTGGGCAACCGCGCAGATTAGAAAGTCTACAGGTGACCCTGTTATTCCTCGAGCCCGACATGCATTATTCATTCGCGCGGCCTCTTCGTAATCCTCGATCTGAAGCTGGGGATCGTCGAAGGCCCGCAAGTAGTCGCGCAACTTGCGAAAGCCCTCTTCTTCGCGTATCCCCGAGAGCAATTCCTGGCGAACCGGACCGGCGATCTGAGCACGCCCCCCGCGCACCAACTCTCTGAGCGCTTCTGTCAGAGCCCGTTCTTCGGGGCGCAGATCAGTCTGTCTTCGTCGCAGGGCTAGCGACCAGACGGAGGTGTCCACCAGCACCATCACGAGCGTTTCCTGCGGCGCTCGACCTTGTAGTTGTATTTGGGATCGAAATCGAAGGTGCCGAAAGCGTCCAGGATGCGAAGCTGTTTGCGCCGCTTCACATACTCGGCAAGCGCCGCCGACACGGCTTCCCGCTTGGTCTTGTGCCGGCCAACGCGACGGGCTTCCTCAATCAAACGGTCGTCCAGGGCCAGGTTGGTTGCCATGTGTATATTATTACACATAGTAGTGTGTAGATACAAACGCGCTGCCGCGCAACTCAAGGCATCGGCTGGTCCATCCACGGGTCACGAACCGGAGAGCAGTTCCGCCGTCGCCAGATCTTCCAGGGCATAGCCGACGCTCTTGAAGAGAGTGATGGTGCCGTCATCGATCCTTCCCCGCCTTTTTCCGCTTATCAGCTGGTGAAGATCGCCTGCAATGTGCTCGGGGTTGACGCTGCCTTCCTGAATTGGAATCAGCAGATCACCGGATTCAGCGAGAACGCCGTCGTAGGTTTCCACGAAAACGCGGGACCGTTGCACGGTGGTGGAATCCACTTCCCGCGTGTGCGGCTGAAATGCGCCGACCAGATTCAAATGGACGCCGGACCGAAGCACCGAGCCCTCGAACAGTGGCGTTGGCGAAGTCGTGCAGGCGCAGATCACGTCGGATTCAGCGGCGCAGGTCCGCGCCTCGGCGGCTTCGATTGGCAGGTTCATCTCCGCGGACATTTCCTGGGCGAAGGCGCGGCTCACGCCGGCCTCTCGGCCGCACACCAGCACCTGCCCAAACCGGCGGACGAGCGGCAGGACCTTAATGTGCGCTCGCGCTTGCCGCCCGGTGCCAAAGACTCCGAGCACCCGTGCACCTTCGCGCGCCAGGAATTTGGTCGCAACCGCTGAAGTTGCGGCAGTGCGCAGATCGGTGAGATAGTTCGCCGCCACAACCAATCCTGGCTGGGCGGTCCGCGCGTCAAGCAGCCTGTAGGTGGCCTGGACCCAGCCCTGCCTAGTCTCCGGTTGATTCTGTTCCATGGCGATTTTCTTTCCAAGGGCCTGTGCCGTGCCGGACTAGGTGGGCCGGAGTGTCAACACTGCCCTCGATTGGTTCAATC
>JACXTT010008263.1_pt1 | contig 14455 bp, 20 predicted proteins | sample 9270951 | NCBI WGS metagenome assembly JACXTT01 (sample SAMN15532306, study PRJNA645909) | rock metagenome | isolation source: weathered quartz diorite | place: Puerto Rico | collected 2017-06-21
CGATCGTTGTTGAATTTGAGCGAGGAGAATGCGACGTTCCGGTCACTGCGACGGACCACCGCGACGCAGCGCGCGCAAGTGCTCGCCGCCGGCGCACTCGCCATGGAATTGTCGGCGTGGATCGAAGACAAATTCAATCTACCGTCCGTCGACATACCCGATCTAAGCGTATACGCCGGCCAGCCGGAAGCGGCGGCCGCGGCGCTGCGGGCGCAGTGGAGCCTCGGCGAGCGGCCGATCTCGCACACGATCGGTCTACTTGAGACGCATGGCGTCCGTGTGTTTTCGCTCGCCGAGGAGCTACGGGAGGTGAATGCCTTTTCGGTGTGGGTCGGCTCTCGGCCGTTCGTGTTCTTGAACACGATGAAATCAGCGGAAGCGAGCCGATTTGATGCGGTGCACGAGCTGGCCCATCTCGCAATTCACCGCGAGACGGCGGGGTCACGCGATACGGAAGCTGAAGCGAACGCATTCGCGGCCGCCGTGTTGATGCCGCAAGCCGATGTGCTCGCCGTGGCTCCGCGAAACGTGACTCTTCAGCACATCATCCGTTTGAAAAAACGTTGGGGAGTCGCAGCATCCGCGCTCGCCCGGCGGCTTCACGATTTGCAAGTGATCGGTCCCTGGCCATACCGGACGCTCTGCATTGAACTAAACCGGCATGGCTTCAGAACGAACGAGCCTCACCCAATCCCTCAGCGCGAATCATCACGCGTGCTGACGAAGGTATTCAACGACCTTCGGCAGGATCGCATCACGCTAGCCACTGTATCGGAGGAGCTTGCAATTCCGAAGGCCGAGTTGCAGCGGCTGGTGTTTGGTCTGGCGATGATGGGCGTAAGCGGGGACGCACGGCGACGAATCGCAACGTCGCGTGCAACGAGGAGCGCGCTCAGGCTCGTGGAAGACATAAGCGAGAGCTGATGCTACCGGGCACCGAGAACCGCTTCTTGACGGCCACGGAGGAGGAGATCGAACAGGATTTCCTCGCGGATTACGTTCGCTTCGCCTCGCAGATTAACGCACACACGGTCATCACACTGCTACATGCGATTCGCGAGGAGCGCGACGACCGGCGGCGCAAGATGCTTTGCACGGCGTGCCTTCAGTTGTTCGTCACGAGCGTTGAAGACTTCGCCGGTTTGCTACAGGCGATCGTTCGCCGGAAATCAGGCGCGCTGCTCCACGTCACGCTTACGGAGGGGCAAGGCCACGGCGCAACGGCATATCCGCGCACGCTAAAGCGGCCTACGTCCGCAACGGAGCTGATGAACGAAGTAGGCTTCACGACGGTCAACGTTGATCGCCTTCGCGAGCTTGGATACGAGATTACGCCCGAGACGTTCAACGATCCGTTTGCCGACTTTGCCGAGAGCATAAAGAACCTAGCGGATTATGCAGACCAACACAATGATGTGAAGAATCGTCTAAAGCATGGCAAGTGCGTCTTCGGCCTGGCGTTCGCTCTCGGGACAAGCGACGAGATCGGTAACATCGAGACGCGGACAATCGACGGTCACACATCGCGCGGCCTCGCGAAGACAAGCGTCTCGGCCGAACAGGCGGAGGTGGCCAGCATCCTCGTCTGCAAGATCGTGATCGTCTCGCTGGACTTGCTGGCGCTGTTCGCCGTGCATTATCACCCTGGGTTCGCGGAGGAGTTCGTACACGACGTGCGCGATGAGGGAAAATGCATCGCTGCGCTCGCGCGCGCTGCGGGACTGAAGTCGAAGGGACTTACGAACCTATTTGAAGACGAGAACTAAGCTGCGCCGCATCGCGCAAAGGCGCGCGCGATGCGGCGTGCTTTACGACACGAGGCGTATCCCCGCCGCTTCGATCTTCTGGAAAACCCAATCGGGCAGCGCGAGGTCGAGCTTGTCGCGCCGACAGTTCGAGTGGCAGACGATCGTTGCCACCTGAAAGCAGCGCGGGAAGTCGAACGCCGTCGAGGGGTAGTAGAACACCGGATCGATCTCGTGCCGGCGGCAGATGTCGAGCGTGAGGTCGATGCCGGCGTCGATCTGCGCTTCGTCGAAGTCCGCGAAGTAGCCGCGCTCGCGCCACTCGAACGCGAAGTGCGGGCCGGTATAGATGGTGTTCGGCGTGTGGATGCCGAAGGCGTAGAGACGGTCGCCGTCGAGCGAGAGCGGCCCTTCGTTCGCGAACTCGATCGCCACCGAGCTGCGGTCGTAGCGGCCCTTTGTCCCGTTGAGGCCCAGGTGATAAATCCATCCGGTGTCTTCGAAGGTCTTGAAGATCGTGCCGTCGCGATCGACGAGGTACGGTGCCCCGATGCGGTTCGCGTCGAGGTTCCACGCATCGATCGAAGTCGTCGCGCGGCCCGGCCGGCCGGACGCCGGCGTGAAGCGCGTGCGGCCTTCGGTGCCGTGCCAGACGACGAACTGCTTCTTCGTCGCCTCTTCGTACCACTGGCCGCGCTTGAGCGGATAGTTGGTGATGTTCATGGTGCTCCTCCGAGCGGTGAGGCGCGCCACTCGGGCGCGCCCCACGGTTTCACTGCGTTGAACTGCTCAGCGTTTCTTGCCGGACTTCACGCGAGCGCCGCCGCGCATGCAGCGCGGCGCGACGCGATAGGTCTCGACCACGGTGGTGGCGGGCCAGCGATGCGCGTCGCGGTGGCTGACGAAGCGGCCGCTGATCGCATCGCGCGCGACTTTGAGGATTCGCGTGCGCATGGCTTCAGAGGTCCTTCCCCGCCTTGAAGTTCGGGTCGATCTCCGGCGAAGAGACGACCGCTTCGACCGCCTGCGAAAAGATGGTGAGTGCCGCGCGCCACGCGGCCGGGATGATCGGCAGCGTCGCCACGACCGTCAGCAGCGGCTTGATCGCGCTGTAGACCTTCACGAGCTTCTGCACGCGCCCGCTCAGGTTGTCGGGGAGCAGCGAGTTCTCCTGCTCCATGTCGGTGAGGTTGAGCGTCTTCACCGACTTGTCGATGTGCTTGAACGACACGGTGCTCGTGGAGGCTTCTTGCGGAATGGTGCTCATGGTGTGGTTCTCCTTTCGTGAGAAGTCACGTCGGGTTGGTTGGAAGTTGATGGTTGGAACCGTCAGCGCGCCGGCCGGCGTCGCCACTTCGGCAGCGTGCGCACGACGCGCGGGCGTTCGGCTGGGCGTTTGATCGGAATGCGCGGCGCATCGAAGATGCGCGTGCGCAGCCCCACCGACGACCAGGCATCAGCGACGATTTGTTGCACGCGGCCGCCGTTGCCGAACATCTCGCCGGCAACGTCGACCGTGGCGCGCGTAAAGTCGTTGAAGTCCGCGTCGGGCGTGAGGCGTTCCGTCAGAACGCGATACCAAATGCGCCCCAGTACCTCCCACGTCCTACCTCCGAGCGCGACGGCTGCGAGGTAGAAAGCGTGGTTCGGAATGCCGGAGTTGATGTGGACGCCGCCGTTGTCTTCGTCGGTCTCCACGTAGTGGCGCATGTGCGAGGGCTGCGGGTCGCGGCCGAGCGTTGGGTCGTCGTACGCGGTGCCAGGAGCAGCCATCGAGCGCACGGCCTTGCCGTGGACGCGCGAAGTGAACAGCCCGGCGCCGAGGAGCCAGTCGGATTCCTTCGCGGTCTGGTCGAGCTTGAACTGCTTGACCATGATGCCGAAGGCGTCGGAGATGTGCTCGTTGAGCGCGCCGGTTTGGCCTTCGTAGCCCAGGCCGGCGGTGTACTGCGTGACGCCGTGCGTGAGCTCGTGGCCGATGACGTCGAGGGCAGCGGTGAAGCGGTTGAACAGCAACCCGTCACCGTCGCCGTAGACCATCTGGTGACCATTCCACATTGCGTTGTCGAATCGCGTCCCGTAGTGAACGCTCGAATCGATTCGCATGGACCGGCCGTCGATGGAGTTGCGGGAGAAGATTTGCGCGTAGAAGTCGAACGTCGTACCGGAGCCGTCGTAGGCCTCGGTGACTTCAACGTCTTTGCTTCGCGGCTTGTGTTCGCTCATGACGAGTTTTCCGGGCAGGCGAAGCGAGTGGTGCGCGTCGTAGACGTTCCGGCGTTTCTTCTGAGGTGCCGCCGCCATTGCCGCGGGAGCGGCGGCCTCGAAGAAAGTCCGTGTCCGTTCGGTGGCCAGCTCGCGCATCTGCTCGAGGGTGGCGCGTGCGTCGTCACGTGCTTCGTGCTCGGCCTGTTCCGCGACCTTCGCCAGGATGTGCGGCGGGATGACTCCGCAGACGTGGTGCGAGATCTTTCGCATACACGATGCTCCTTGGAGTGCGCAGGGCCGTCTTAGGCCGAGCGCCCTTCCTGCTGAGCGGTCGTGACGGGTGCCGCGGGCTGCGGCGCCGACTTTGCGGCGGCAGCGGCGGAACCCTTCGCGCGGCCACGGCGGCCGAGATCGCGCTTGAGATTCGACACCAGAGAAGCGACGGCGGCGGCGCCGGGGTCGCGGGCGACGCCCTTTGCAATCGAGTAGATTTGCAGAGCGTCGGCGGCGAGGCTGGCTTTGCGCGAAGCCATCGTGAACTTCAGGCTGTTCGCGAACGCCGTCACCTTGTCCTGAACCGGGCGAAACGCCTCGATGAACTGGAGCGTGTCGCGGGCGGCGGTGACATCGAGTTTGCCGGTGCCCTGAAGTTCCGGGGTCTGCTCGACGGCCGCGATGGCGGTGGCGAGGAACTCGGTGGGAACGTTCAGGTGGGAGCGGACGAAGTTCGCCGTGGCGGGATGCGTGATCTCGAGCTTCGGGATGATCTGCGCGATCTCGTCGAGCGCCTTGGAGAAGTCGTCGGCAAGTTTCTGGTAGAAGGTTACGGTGGGCGTCGGCACAGGCGTCGGGTCGGGTGCTGCATCGACCGTCGGCGGCGCCGCCGCAGCTGCGTTGGGGTGGTTCGGGTTGGTGGACACAAGGTCCTCCTTTTCTCACCGCGCTCGAGCGCGACGCGCGCGCGGACGCGGTGGTTGGACCGCATTACCCGCCCTCGCTGTGGCCCAGGGCTTGGCGGGCGATAGGCACCTGCAGATGCCTGAGAGTTCGGACCGAACCGCTCTATAAGATACGTTCCAGATGTGTTTGGCAGCGTCACCGAATTGTCACGACAGAGAGTTATTCATCCCCCGCGTTGAATCGTAAAGACTTATAAAAGCTCGTTTTAGCGACGGAAGAGCAGAATATATGCTGCTGTAGCATGAATTGTTTATACCGAAGTCTAAGCTACTGATAGCAAAGCACCTGCTGTTACAGCCGCGAAATGGAGGCGATCGGGCCTTTGCCGTGCTGCAGAGCATTAAGGCCTGCGATTCGTCCGAAATTGGCACGACAAGATCGCGTGTTCGGCCGTTTCCGTGCTTCGGCGGGTCGGTCGGCAGGATCCTTCGTGGGCGGGAAACCGCGGCGCGGACGTTGCGGACGGGCGCGAGCGCGAAGCGCCGCGACCGGCTGCAACGGTCGTGACGGGCGGGGGGCGAAAATTTTCGAGCTATCTACTCTTTGTAGAGTTCCCGCACGCTCGCGAGCTCACGCCGGATGCTCGCGTGCTCACGTCGCGCGAATCCGACCGCCGATCGCTTGAACTGCCCTCTAGGCGAGAAGCATTCGATTGCCGGCGGCATGCGTGCGATCGGCCGTCGCATTCACTGTCCTCGCGGTGAGATTCAAGCGGCGCCGGTTGGCATTCACTGTCTCCAGGACGAGATCGATGCGACCGCACGCCGCATTCATCCGATCGCGCGTCGCATGAATGCGACGGCGGTACATCTACGCGAGCGACGCGCCGACACCGGCAGGGTCTTCGCTCGTCAGGATGAGTTTCCCGCGTTCAGCTTTCAGATAGACGCGCGCGCCGATCGGGAAGCCATACCGCTCCAGCCACTTGCCCGACACTCGGAGGTATGGAACGCCTCCACGCTCATCAATCGACCGTCGCGTCAAGCTGTACTCGCGCACGCCGTCGCTCCGGCGATGCCGCTTCTGCTTCCGCTGCGGCTCCTTCGCCGCGTTCGGGAAGTGCTCCCGCAGGTAACGCTCTGCTCTGCGTGAGCGCGGCATGCGCGCCAATGCCGGCAGGCGTTCGAGCAATTCGCGGTAGCGGAAGCGACGCATGATATTCCTCCTTCGCTGCTTGCTAGCTCGCCTTCTCGTATTCGACATGCGGCCAATCGACGCACTCGTCAAACTCAATGATGCGCGGCGCCAGCCTGTCCCGGTTCATGTGCGCGAGGCCGTGCAGCTCACGCGTGAGCAGTGCGTCGGCGTCTTCGCCGTTCTCAGCGGCGAGAATATGGAGCACCTGAATGAGGAACACGGGCACGTGTACGGTCAGCTTGCTCGAGCGTAGACCGCGCGGCATCACCATGGACGCATCCCGGCCGAGCGCTTCTTCGATCACTTGCAAAGACCACTCGTGCACGGCCTGCTCCGCCAGCTCGCGCGTGTCGATCACCGGGCCGCTGCAGGTCGTGATTGCCTCAATATCGCCCTTCTTGATAGCGGCTCGAATCTCCTTCTCCGTGCGGCCGAGCATCGACGCGGCGTCTTCGATGGTGACGCGCTCGTTCTCATGTAGGAAGATGGCGCGGATGCGTTCCTTCGTGGTCGGATCAAGCATGTTCTGGCGCCTCGCTAATATCAAGTTGAATATATATCCGACTCTCAAAGGAGTCAAGCGGAGTTCGTGCCGGTGAGCGAAGTTACGCGCGCCGCTGAACTGCTCGGATCGCGCATCCGCGAGGTGCGAAAGAAGCGCGGTCTCACGCAGGTGATACTCGCCGAATCGAGCGGCATTCCGCAGAGTCACATGAGTTCGATCGAGCGCGGAGCGATGCTCCCCAACCTCGTGACGCTCGGCCGGCTCGCCGCCGCACTCGGATGCAGGGTAAGCGCGCTGGTGAGCGTCTTCGACAAAGAGGACCTCGCGAAGCTGTTCCCGAAATAACCGTGCCTCTCGCTGTGTCTCCTTACGTGCAGTACAATACGTAAGGAGAGCCAACACATGCCAGTCTCGACGATGACCAGCAAGGGACAAACGACCGTCCCGAAGGAAGTCCGCGAAGCGCTTGACCTGGAGGCCGGTGCAAAACTTCGGTGGGAGGTCTGCGGCACTCGCGTCGCGATCACGACGGAACGTCCGGCGCTGTACGCACTGCGAGGCTTCATCAAACACGGCCCGGACCCGTTGACCGCCGTCGCCGAAGCTCGCAAGACGCGAGGCCGCGTCTGACGTGCGCAGCGTAGTCGCCGACGCGAACGTTTTCGTCTCATTCTTCGTCGAGCGTAATAAGGCGCAGCAAGACGCCGCGCAGGCGTTGCTCGCCGCCGCGGAAGAAGGCGAGATCGCCGGCGTCATTCCGCAGTCCGTCATCTTCGAGATCGTGTACGTCCTGCAGAGCCAGTACGGCTTGACGCCGAGACAAGCGGCAACCGTCGTCGACGCCGTCACCAAGTTCCCGGGGATGGAGATCGTCGATGACTGCCCGTGGCGGCGCGTGCTGGAGATCTGGCCCGATCCGCTCTCGGGCCTCACCGATGCCGTGATCGTCGCCCTCGCCACCACGAACCGATACGACGCCGTAGCGACTTTCGATCGCAAGCTGTCGAATCGTCTCGAAAGCTTCGGCCTGGCCGCGTACTGGTGAGCGCAAGCACTCCCGAGCGACGCTCGCAATAAAAAAATGTTCCACGGACTTACGCGAATGTTCCGCGCGCGAGTGCGAACGCGGTAAGCTAGGCGTTGTTGAGTCGCAAGGTGAGTCGCAAGGTCGGCAGAATTTTGCGATAAGCTCCTCGGAATCAACGATTTACCGCTACTCGCGGTAGAATTTTCGAGCACTTCTAGAGTGCGCCCGTAGCTCAGTTGGATAGAGCGTCGGCCTCCGGAGCTGTAGGTCGCAGGTTCGAATCCTGCTGGGCGCACCAAATCTGATCCGGTATCGTCGCAGCTTGCTGCATGCTTCGTCGGCGTGGCGCGCTCGCGCGTCGATCACGACGTGGTCAGCGCGACGTGCCTACGCCGAACGGCTACGCGCAAGTCCGCAGTCAGTGTGGCCACGGCGCGTCCGAATGCGACTCCAGGCTCCAGCGATACCGCACCTTCTCCGACCTGGCGGCCCCGAAGCGGTCGTAGAACCGGATCGCGTCCACGTTCCACTGCGGGGTCTGCCACTCGATGAATGTGCACCCCATATGTCGACTGGTATACGTTCGCGGTCTGCTCGGCGGATCGCGCCTCCGCTCGGGCCACCGGCGGCGTGCGCGTCGTCGCTCCAAGGGGATTCGCCGCGCTTCGCGGAGCCGGGACCATCGTCATCCCGGGCTGGAAGAATCCGGATACCGCTCCTCCCGCTTCATTGATCGAGGCCCTTTTGCGCGCGCACCGGCGCGGCGCTCGTCTGATGTCCGTCTGCTCCGGGGTGTTCGTTCTTGCTGCCACCGGTCTGCTCGACGGCAAGCGGGCAACCACGCACTGGCGCTACGTCGAAAAGCTGCGGGCGCGTTATCCGGCCATTCGAGTCGAGCCGGATGTCCTTTACGTTGACGAGGGAACGGTCCTCACGTCGGCCGGCAGCGCTGCCGGCATCGACCTTTGCCTGCATCTAGTGCGCCGCGACTACGGCGCGGCAGTGGCCAACGAGGTGGCCCGCCGCATGGTCGTGCCGCCGCACCGGGATGGAGGGCAGGCACAATATGTTCATGTTCCAGTGCCGCAGCAGACGGAACCGGGTCTGGCGCATGTCATGGAATGGGCGACGCGTCGATTGAACGGCCACATCTCGGTCCGAAAGCTCGCGGCGCAGGCGAACATGTCGGTGCGGACCTTCGCGCGCCGCTTCGTGGAACAGACCGGCACCACTCCCCATCGATGGCTCACGCAACAGCGGCTCCTGTTCGCGCAGCGACTTCTCGAAACGACGACGCACGGAATCGACCGCGTGGCCGAAGCCGCAGGTTTCGATACGGCGGAGACGCTCCGTCACCACTTCCGCAAGCAATTCAGAACCACGCCCACGCGGTACCGTCGCCGGTTCTCGACCCGGTGAACCGATCCTTCAATTCACTGCTCCGTGGTCGAGCCCCAGTTGACTGGCTGTGCGGAAGTGGCGCGGACTTCGCGGACAAACTCCGATATCTCGCGAATCAGCAATTCAGGGCGCGCCCGTTCGATGTGATGCGGTTGGCCACTGGCAGGAACGTCCTTTTGCGTCAATATTCGGCCACACGGGCAGCGAAGTCGTCCTGGGCGCACCAACGTCGTATCGCCGCTTCGAGGATCATGACCTGCTTCCACATGCCTCGGCGCTCATCTGCCGGCTGACGAATCGCTCTGCAGCCGCCGGCCTATGGAACAGGAACCCCTGGCCGAGCGGCACGCCCAGTTCGTGCGCGGCCGCGCACGTCTCGGGCGACTCGATGCCCTCCAAGATCAGCTCGCAGCCGAAGTCGCGTGCGAGCGAGAGCGCGTGCTTCACGACCTTGCGTCGCGTGGTATCACTCTCGAAGCTGCCGCCAAACTCCGGACTGATCTTGAGATAGGTCGGTTGGATTTGGTCGATGTGCGCCAGGTGCGAATAGGCCATGCCGATGTCGTCGATGGCGAAGAGAAAGCCGCGCGTCCGCAAGTCGTCGCATTGCCGGCGGATCGTCGCGGAGTCTCCGAGGGAGCCTTGCTCGGTGATCTCCAAGACCGTCTGGCTCGGAGGCACGCCGGCGATCGCTGCGGCAGTGGTGAGCGCGGTACCCAAGCGCTCGCTCCTGATGACGGAGGGATGAATGTTTAGAAACAGCCTGGCTGTCGCTGCCAAGCGGCTGCCTCGCGCGAACGAGGCACGCAGACATGCGAGCTCCAGGTCCACGAGCCGCCCCTTGCGCGTCGCGTAATCGAAAAGCGCAATCGGGTCGGACAAGACACTGTCGCGAAATCGAGCCAGCGCCTCGAATCCATAGATTTCATGAGCCGCTGTCCTGAGGTCGACGATCGGTTGGTAGTTCGGTACGAGCCAATCGCTCGCGATCACCTCATCGATTGAGGGCACATTGAGCACCGCTGCCGCGGTGTCGTCGGTCGGTGCGCCGCGCGGTAAATGAACGTCCAGCGCCGTCCGCCGGATCGGCTTGTGAAGCACGACCTCTGCACCCCGGAGTAGCGCTTCGTGCTCGAGTCCCTCGCCGCTTGCGCCGGTGATGACCACGACATGACTTTGAGGTGCGTGCCGCTTCACAAAAGTCACCAAGCCGAGTCCTTCATACCCAAATGGACCGGCGAGCCTCAGATCGGTCAAGACATAGTCGGGAGTGCTGCGCTCAATGACGATCTCCGCTGACTCGACGTCGCTGCAGAGCATCAGCTCGCGCCCAGGCTCCTCGAGCAAACAGGCCAAAGCCTCGATGGTCCGCCGGTCATCGTCTACTATCAAAATGGTTTGCATAAGAAATCTCGATGTCTGTTGAAGAGCTTCCTGGGGTGCGCAATGAGCTCCTGTCCGGATCGATCAGTTCGTGCGTGACGAGATAGAAATGAATGTCGTCTGGCTGCAAGGCATAGAGCACGCGATCTCCACCGCGCCCGATGGAGCTCAAGAAGCCGGTCTCGTCCGCTTGAATGAGAAGCGCATCACCGGCGAAGTGCGGCGGTAGAGAGCTCAGAAGGGCCAAGTAATCCGCCGCGGAGGCAGAGCGGTCGAGGATGATGCGCTCCACGTCTTGACCGAATTCCAAGGCGCGCGGAAACGCGATCGTCGGTGTGACGATCACCCGTTTCTTGGCGGCAGCGGATGTTTGCCACCGCCGCGTGAGCCGGGGATTGCACGACACGAGAGTGATGCGTCGAAGATCGTTCGTCATGGACTCCTCCTACGGCCAAGCTTCGCGTTCTTGTGTGGTCTGTGGGCCATGCGCTGTCTGCCTACGGGAATTTGCGCGCATGCGCCATGCGGACAACGCGATTCATGGCTGCGCCTCCGGCACGTGAACTGTTCTGAAGCCGAACTCGTCGGCCGGCCAGACATTGAGCGGCAGCTCGCGGCCACCGGCGTGGTATGTGGTGTTGGACGACGAGTCCGCAATGAGCTCAATCCATCGGCGCTGCGGGATGCGATAGACGTCGCCGGCATACGTGAACTGCTGCCCGGGGCTGCCGATGAACCGGTACCCGACGGTGGTGATGCCGCAGATCACGTGCGGTTCCGTTGACGAGGAGCGCGAGCGAGCAGGAACGAACGTCAATGAAATGGCCAGTACTAGAGCGATGACGTGCACGACGACGCCTTTCTGAGTGAGGGCGGCGACACGTTTACCGATACCGTCGCGGTTACCGGCGTGCACGCCCTCAGCCGTGTTGTCCTGAGATGAGCTCGGGCGGGGCGGCCGCGCGTCTAAGCCCGTCGTTCAGATGCGCGGCCGCTGATCAGGGCAGGAGAAGTCGAGCGGCGATCGTGATGGCAAACGCTGGAAGTGCAGTGATCACGATGACCCGCCACGACTCCCGGCCCCGATGAAGGTCTTCCACTACGTGATGCATGAAGGTCCGCATATGTCCTCCGTCGCGCTCTGGCCGGCGAGAGAGATCTGGAACCGCCTCCAGAGCTGATGTCAACGCTTGGATGGCAGTGCACGTGACATTCCCGACTCGGGCCATCCATCGGACGGACACTGACATGCTCACAAGAACATTCGTCCGTGTAGGACATATACCTAAGGACATATGCGTACAGCATATGCCTACCGTAACCCATATGGGACATACACCCAAGCTCAATGAGGTGGAAATCCTACGCGTCGCCATACTTCCATCCAGTATCATTCTCGCGGGCCCGAGTGACGGAGGGGGATGAAGCGCGTCGCAGTCGCTGAGGATCATCGCATCGTGCGTCGTGGTCTGGCTGTGCTCCTCGGGGAGGGCGGCGAGATCGCGTCGCCGACGGAGGTTGAGTCACGCGGAGAGCTCTTCGGACTGTTGCGCACAAGAGCAGTCGATGTCCTCGTGCTCGACTTTGCATTCGCAGGAGACGGTCTGCAGATCCTGCGCGAGATACGACGTCTTTACCCAGCACTGCCGGTTGTCGTCTTCAGCGCACAGAAGAGCGAGCCGTTCGCCGTGCGCGCTCTGCGCGCGGGGGCGACCGCCTATATTCACAACGAGACTGCGCCGGAGGAGCTCGTCTGGATCATCCGTCAGGCTGCTAACGGAGCCGTCGAATTCTCGCAGCCTGTTGCCGACGCGCTGCGACGCATGCGCGAAGCGGACAGGAAAGAGCCGCACGAAGTGCTCTCGCCGCGCGAGCTCGAGATCTTCCGGCACATCGCCGAGGGTAAAGCAGTGGGCGCCATCGCCCGGGAGCTGAACCTCAGCGTCAAGACAGTCAGCACGTACCGATCACGGATCCTCGAAAAAATGCGCTTCAGCACAAACGCCGACATCATGAGATATGCGTTGCTCAACGGCCCGCTTTGAGCCGTCACAGATGGGCCTAGAAGGTGTCTACTCGTGCTGCAGCGCGTCCGTAATCTTCGCCGTCATATGCACCACTGGACCATCGAATACGCGTGCGGGTGGAAGCGCATCGCCCCACCGAGCGCCCTTGGGGTAAATGGCCGCCAAGTCCCACAGCACGCCGTCGTCTTCGCAGCATGCAGGCACAGGTTGTGGCGGGCGGGCGTCGTGCGCCATCTGATTCGCCAGAACGTGTCCCTTATCCCAATACTGGTGCGCCCGAGCATCCGGAATCCTGCGAAGCACGCCGGTGGTCGCGCCGACCCAATCGCTGGAAAGGATCGGCTCCCAGACAACGAATACGCGGGCGTTCGCGTCCGGATGTTGGGAAAGGATTTGTTGGACCGCGGAGGACCCCCGCAGACAAGCTGCTCAGGTGGGCGAGAGCAGCAGCACGAGCCGCGTGTGGTCCGCCGCGGCATTGAAATCCGTCTTCAACGCGGCAAGCGACGCTGCATTCAGTGTTGCCAGCGGCGGCTGGCCCGCTGGAACCCGGCGTCTACCGAAGCGTTGCCAGGCGAGCGCCGCGAGCAGCACCACGATCGCCGTGATGATGAGGAGCGTTCGACGTTTGCCAGTCATATTCACTTTGACGGCAGCAAGTCCGCGGCGGCGGAAGCGATGACCTGGGGGAAGAGCAAAACGAGCGCGACGACCGCCGCGGAGACCCAGAGAATGACGAGGCTCGTGCGACTTCGCCGCTGGCATGCGCGCGCGCCGTAGTACATCTGCACGAAGCCGAGGCCCAAGAGAACGACGGCAATGCCGAGCAGCCACGGGCGAAGGGCTGCGACCACCACGCCGAGGCTCGCGGTGGCTGCCGCAGCGGCGAAGCCGATGGGCAAACAGCAGAGGATCGTGGCCAAGGCGCTCAGCGCAGCGCTGATCGGGGTGATTCGCTCTCCATGCTTCATGGGCGTGCCAGAGGTTACGACGATCTCAACACCGCGGAGAGTGCCTTCGTCACACGATCGAGTCGATCCTCCGAGGAGCCGCCCATGCAAGTCTCCACACACGAGCGCATCTCGCTGTCGATGAGCGCCGCGGCTGTCTGGTTCAGCGCCGCTTTGACCGCGGCGATCTGGATGAGGATTTCGTCGGCGCAGCGATGATCGATGACCATCTGCCGGATGCTGCGGAGATGGCCTTCCGCGCGAGCGATCCGATCTGCGAGCGCCTTCTGCGCCTCCGCCGTCAGGTACTCGTTCACGGGCTGTGCCGTCTTCTTTCGAGTGGCCATCGCTTCCTCCTCGCACCTACACCACGCAACACAATGACGCGATTGCGTCCGCAATCTGCCGCCGTTCGGCGGCGTTGCGGGCTGACGCGTGCTCGATCCGAACGAGATCCCCGAGGCAACATCTGCCCTTCGGGTTCTTGACTTCACATGCGCAGTGTCCCGCCTGGACTTCATGCGCCACCATCTGGCGCGTCATCGTAGCGCGCTCTGCGTCGACTCCGGCAATCGCCCCGTGAGCTACGCCGAAGCAATAGCAGACGAGAAGCGCCGGGTCGTTCGCGTGTTTCGCGTACACGGAGACGATGAGATCGGCTTCCGCAAACGTCACGCCAGATTGCGCATCGAAGTAGACAACCGGACAGGTCTCCGTCGCGCAGTAGCGAGGCTCGGAGGGCACGCCGCGGCGAAGGCCGTCCGGCGTGAGGAGCGCTTTGAGGGTGATGGAGTCAACCGATGCGCTCGACTTTCCACATTTCGGGCATGCGATCATGGCCTCGTAAGTATCCCCCTCGGGGGGATGGTACTACGGTGCGGCGACGGGGTGGAAGCCCGGAGTCGCGCAACGGTCGCCTTCGCTATCGGCTCTTTCGGCAATATCCCCCCCGGGGGGACTTGCGTCCGCTGCTGCCGAGACTTAGTATTTCCTTCTATCAGGAAGGTGGCGAAGGCACGCGGCGAGCAACGCTGCTGTCGTCGATGAGGCATGAAGGCCGTACTCATTTCGACGTACGAACTTGGCCGGCAGCCGTTCGGATTGGCATCGCC
>JACXTT010008264.1_pt1 | contig 14454 bp, 15 predicted proteins | sample 9270951 | NCBI WGS metagenome assembly JACXTT01 (sample SAMN15532306, study PRJNA645909) | rock metagenome | isolation source: weathered quartz diorite | place: Puerto Rico | collected 2017-06-21
CGGGACCGAGTGCATCGGGCCGATCATGCCCGGCTTCTTGACCAGGAACTTCTCGTCGCTCTTGCCGGCCTCGAGCAGGATCACGCTGTGCCCGGCCTGGGCGAGACGACCAGCCAGCGCGCTTCCGGAACTTCCGGATCCGACAACGACGTAGTCAGCTTCGCTGGAGCGCTTCTTGGCCATGGTTCCCTCATTCGTCCTGGTGAGCCGGACCACACCGGCGCAGGTAAATGTAACAAGTTCTAGTTTGCTCCGTACAGATGCGCTCATGCTGAGATCCGAAAACTGCCGGGGCAGAATGAAACCGTGCAGATCCTCTCGATCCAGTCCGCGGTCGCCTACGGCCACGTGGGCAACAGCGCCGCGGTCTTCCCGCTCCAGCGTCTCGGGCACGAGGTCCTCGCGGTCAACACGGTGCTGTTCTCCAACCACACCGGGTACGGCGCCTGGCGCGGGCCGGTGCTGTCCGGCGACGACGTCGGTCAGGTGATCCTCGGGATCGAGGAGCGCGGTGCGCTCGGTGGAGTCGACCTGGTGCTGTCCGGATACCAGGGCAGTCCTCAGATCGCGGCCGTCATCCTGGACGCGGTGACCCGGGTCAAGGCTGCGAACCCGCACGCGCGCTACGCGTGCGATCCGGTGATGGGAAATGCGCGCAGCGGGTGCTTCGTCGATGCCGCGATCCCCGTCCTGCTGCGCGAGGAGGTCGTACCGGCAGCGGACCTCATCACGCCCAACCAGTTCGAGCTCGGCTACCTGACCGGTCAGCTCGCAGGCAGCGCGACGCCGACGCTGGAAGCGGTGCTCGACGCGGTCGAGGCCGCCCGTGCTCTCGGCCCGCGAACGGTCCTGGTCACCAGCGTCGAGACCGAGGACCAGTCGGCCGACAGCATCTCGATGCTGGCCGTGACGGACGACGGGGCCTGGCAGGTGACCACGCCCCGGTTGCCGCTCAAGGCCAACGGGTCGGGTGATGTGACAGCGGCATTGTTCGCGGCGCACCTGGGCACGTCCGGCGACCCGGGCGACGCCCTTCGTCGTACCGCCTCGAGCGTCTTCGACCTGCTGGAGGCAACGCTCGAGGCGAAGTCACGTGAGCTGTGCCTGGTCCAGAGCCAGCAGGCGTACGTCGACCCGCGGCTGCAGTTCGAGGCCGAGCAGATCAGGTGACCCTCAGACCGACGGGACTCCGGCACGGACCCCGCGGCCCAGTCGTCGACGTTCGGTGCTGGTCAAGTTGGCCTCGCGAACCCGCAGCATCGACAGGTCGACGTGGAGCTCGCCGGCGACCGCGGCCGGGGTCCGGGTGCCCACCAGCGCTGCGGCGAGCGCGTCCAGCGGGATGAGCCGCTCGGCGGCGAGCCGGTCCGCCTCTGCTTCCTCACGGTTCTCGAAGAACCCGGACGTCGTCCGCGCGTGACCGAGGTCGAGGTGCGCGACCGCGTGGGCCAGCGAGCTCCGCTGGGCAGCAGGACTCTGGTCGGCCTCGATCAGGATCACCCTGCGCACCCGGCACATCACCTCGGGAATGACGCCGCCGAGGTCGGCGGTCGTGACGATCCAGTCGGGATACCGCAGCGCAGCATCGGCTCCGGGGTCGTAGGTCACGCTTCGCGTGCAGCCCGATCGATCTGCCATTCGATGTACTCCCGAGTGCCGTCCTTGACGCGCTCCCACTGCTGGTCGGTCAGACCGTCGGGGCGACGGAAACGCAGCGCGTCGTCGTTCTGGTCCCGATCCTGACGTCGGGCACCGACAGGATCCGACGGTTCGGGCGCAAGGCCACCGGCAGCGATCGTCCGCAGCGTGCCCGCAGGCCAGTCGAGCGCGCGCTCGATCTTGCCCTGGGTGCCGATCTTGGGCCAGCGCTTGCCGTTGAGGAAGTCACCGATCGTTCCCGGATCGGCCCTGGTGGCAGCGACCAGCTGGGTGTTGTTCCACTCCAGGTGGGCCATGCGCGCGGCAACGGCGTGCGCCGCACGCTGCTGGTTGTTCGTCTGGGCCATCCGCGCTCCGAGTGCCTGCCGGGGACATGCTGGAAACCCGAGGGAACATCACGAGTCGCGACGTTGTACACCGAGGAACTGCAGAGGGAACATCGCCCTATTTGTCATTGAATCCGAACTATGAGCTCGAAACTGGCTACAAGTTTTCCACAACTCTGGGTAGATGTTCCTTGACAACTTCCCAGTCAAAGTGGGAATGGATGCCCCACGGTGGTGGAAAATGTTAGAAAACGGACATCAAATTGTGGATCGGCGAGGCATCCTGGTCGCGATCGCCGGGATCACGATCGCAGCTGCCGTGAGGTGGGTCGTCATCAGCAGCACACGAGTCCCCCACGACGCGTCGGCCGTCGCGTCGGGGACGAACGACAGCGCCGTCAGCACCAGGGTCGTGATCACCCAGGCACGGCGGGCATCGCTGCTCCAGCGACGCAGGCCCGCCGCGATCGCGAGCCCGATCAGGACGAATCCGAACGTGACCTGCGAGAACGCTGCGATCGGGATCGGCGCGTGCTGGACGTCGAGGGAGATGCCGGCTGCGTGACCGGTGGCGGCGACAACGGTCGTCGCGGCGGACGCGACCAGGCCGTAGCCCACGGCCGCGGGCCAGAGACGGCGGGTCGAGGTCGCGAGGCCGGGTGACGCGAGGGTGGTGGAAGTCATGCGAGCTGCTCCTGTCGGGCCGGCGGCCGGTTGCCACCTCTGACCTGACGTCGAACGCCGATGCCCCGATACGACAGGTACCCGCAGGAATTCTTCTCCGGAGCCGATGACAGGAGTCGAACCCGCGACATCCTCTTTACAAGAGAGGCGCTCTACCAACTGAGCTACATCGGCACGCGGACTGCGTCGCAACCCGCGGCGTCATCGTACCGACGTCGGTGCGGCCCTTTCCCCTCGGGAGCACGGCACCATCAGGGAGGATGGTCGGGTGGACCACCTGCTGCACCTGCCGCATCACGACGGTTCACCGCTGTACGTCGAGCACGAGTCCGCACCACTGGGGACATCGGTCACCGTCCGGGTCCGCACCAGTACGACGGACCCGGTCGACGCGGTCTGGCTGCGCACGGTCGAGGACGGCGAGCCGTTCTTCGCCGAGTGCCGGATCGAGCGCACCGACGCCAGGTCGACCTGGTGGCGCGGGACGGTGACCGTGCACAACCCGGTGCAGCGCTACCGGTTCATGATCGTGGTCGGCGACACGTTCCGCTGGCTCAACCAGGCTGGGGTCTTCGACCGCGACGTCACCGACGCCCACGACTTCCGGATCACCGTCCACGACCCTGCTCCGGACTGGGGACGGGACGCGGTGGTCTACCAGATCTTCCCCGACCGGTTCGGCCGATCCGCGGCTGCCGACGACCGGCCGATCCCGGACTGGGCGGTGCCCGCACAGTGGGACGACGCACCGATCCACTCCGGGCCGCACACCCCGCTGCAGTTCTACGGCGGCGATCTGGACGGGGTGACCGAACACCTCGACCACCTCGTCGACCTGGGCATCGACGTCGTCTACCTGACCCCGGTGTTCCCGGCCGAGAGCAATCACCGCTACAACGCGAGCACGTTCGACGAGGTCGACCCGCTGCTCGGCGGCGACGAGGCCTACCGACGCCTGATCGATGCTGCCCACGAACGCGGTCTGCGCGTGCTCGGCGACCTGACCAGCAACCACACGGGCGACACCCACGAGTGGTTCCGGGCAGCGCTCGCCGACCCCGAGGCTCCCGAACGCTGCTTCTACTTCTTCGCACCCGACGGAAGCCATGAGGGCTGGAAGGGCATCGACACCCTGCCCAAGCTCGACCACCGGGCCGCCGAGCTCGGTGCGCGGTTCCGCGCTGTGGTCACCCGCTGGCTCGAGTTCGGGATCGACGGCTGGCGGGTCGACGTCGCCAACATGACCGGACGGCACGTCGACGTCGACATCGCCCACGACGTGGCGCGCGAGATCCGGCGCGCGGCGACTGCCGCTCGGCCCGACGCCCTGGTGCTGGCCGAGCACGGCCACGATGCCACCGGCGACCTCGACGGGGACGGCTGGCACGGCACGATGAACTACTACGGCTTCTCGTTCCCGATCTGGGAGTGGCTGCGCGATCCGAAGCACCCGGTGCCGAGCTTTGGGCTGCCCGTCGACGTCCCCCGTCGCGACGGCGTCGCCGCGGTGACGGCGATGCGGGAGTTCACCGCGAGCTTCGGCTGGCGGGCGACCATCACGAGCTGGAACATCCTCGGCTCGCACGACTCCCCGCGGATCCGGACGACGACCGGATCGGCAGGACTGCACCAGGTGGCTGCCGTGCTGCAGTTCACGCTGCCCGGCGTACCGATGGTGTTCGCCGGCGACGAGCTCGGCTTCGAGGGCGTCAACGGGGAGGCGTCGCGCAGCACGATGCCCTGGGACCGCCCGCAGGCGTTCACCAGCCGCACCTCAGCCGTGTACGCCGAGCTGGCCCGGCTGCGTCGCTCGCACCGGGCGTTGCAGCGCGGCGGTCTCCGGTGGGTCCGGATCGGTGCCGACGAGATCGCCTACCTGCGCGAACATCCCGAGGAGACCTTGCTGATCGCGGTGTCACGCAACGGTCCGGTGGCCGCCGGGTTGCAGGACCTGCAGGAGCTCGCCGGAGCCGAGCTCGTGTTCGCAGTCGGCGATGAACCCGCGCCCGCGGCGCGGGTCTGGAAGATCAGCTGACCAGCACCGTCAGTGCGACAGCCAGGCGTCGTCGTCGGCCGTGCGACTCGTGACCGCCTTGGGCATCTTGCCGTCCGCCAGCTGGCGCACGGAGACCTGCTCGAACACGTCGCGCAACGAGGACCGGCCCGCGATCCAGACGAGCTGGAGGACTGAGGCGGTCTCGTTGTAGTTGACCGCCTCCGGTCGTAGCCCGTAGACCGAGACCAGCGGTCCGTCAACCGCGCGGATCACGTCTGCCACCGAGATGTCGCTCGCGTCCTTGTTCAACCGCCACCCGCCGGACTGCCCGCGCTGGGCGATCACGACACCCGACCGCCGCAGGTCCGCCAGGATCGCCTGCAGGAAGCCGTGCGGGATGTCCTGCAGCCGCCCGAGCTCCTCGGCGCTGACCGGCGCACCGTCATCGCGACGAGCGATCTCGATGAGGGCCCGCAGGGCGTAGTCAGACTTGGCAGTGACGCGCATGACCCAAGTCTCTCAGATCACTCGACTCGGTGGTTTCGATCCACAACCGCGTGTTCCTCACACGGCGCGACGCTGGGCCACCGCGTAGAGCGCGATCGAGGCAGCGACTCCGGCGTTGAGCGACTCCAGCGACGAGCTCATCGGGACCGACACCAGCTGGTCGCACGTCTCCGAGACGAGCCTGCCGAGGCCATCGCCTTCGGAACCCACCACGATCACCAACGGACCGTCGGCCAGGTCCAGGTCCGGCAGCGCCACCTCGCCGTCGGCCGCCAGGCCGATCACCATGCAGCCGGCCGCCTGGTAGGCCTTCAGCTGACGGACCAGGTTGACCGCCTGCGCCACCGGGATCCGCGCCGCGGCACCGGCCGACGTCTTCCAGGCCGACGGGGTCATCCCGGCAGCGCGTCGCTCAGGGATCAGCACACCGTGGGCACCGAAGCCCGAGGCCGACCGTACGACGGCACCGAGGTTGCGCGGGTCGGTCACCGAGTCCAGCGCCACGATCAGCGGCTTCTCGCCACGCTCCTCGGCCAGTGCCAGGAAGTCGTCCGGGTGCGCGTACTCGTACGCCGGCACCCGCGCGGCCAGGCCCTGGTGCACCGCACCACCGGTCATCCGGTCGAGCTCGACGCGCGGCACCTCCATCACCGAGACTCCGAGCTCGGAGGTGAGGCTGAACGTCTCGCGGAGCCGGGCGTCGCGCTCGGCGCCCTCGGCGACGTACACCGCGATCACGGGCATCCGGGCCCGCAGCGCCTCGACCACCGAGTTGCGACCGGCGATCCACTCCGCCTCGCCAGGCTTCTGACGACGCTTCGGGCGTGCGCTCTCAGCCTTCTCGTTGCGCTGGATCGCCTTGTAGACCTTGTGGTTGGGGCGGTCCTTGGCCTTCGGCGTCGGTCCGCGGCCCTCGAGGCCGCGCTTGACCCGTCCACCCGAACCGGCAGTCGGATTGCCCTTGCCGGTCTTTTTGATCGCGCCCTTGCGCGACGAATTCCCTGGCACTAGTTACCACTCTCCAAAGTCCACCGCGGTCCGGCCGGGGTGTCCTCGATCTCGATGCCGGCCGCCGCGATCTGGTCGCGGATCTGGTCGGCGGCGGCGAAGTCCTTCGCTGCCCGTGCTGTCTGTCTCTGGTCGAGCAAGGCACCCACCAGGACGTCGACCGCACCGGTCAGACGCTCGGTCGAGCTGCTCGACTCACCCGACCAATGTGGGTCCTGCGGGTCCAGACCCAAAACCGAGAGCATCGCCACCACCGAGCCGGCGACCGTGGCCGCGGCCCCGACCTCGCCCGCTGCGACGTGCACGTTGCCCTGACGGACGGCGTCGTGGATCGCCGCGACCGCTGCCGGCGTACCCAGGTCGTCGTCCAGCGCAGCGGTGAACGCAGCCGGCAACGGAGCCTCGACCGGGGTCGGGACCTTCTCCAGGAACCGTTCGATCCGGCGGAAGGCCGACGCCGATTCCTCGAGCGCCTCGAAGGAGAACTCCACGTGCGAGCGGTAGTGCGCCGCGACCATGTAGTAGCGCAGCTCGATGCCGCGGACCCGCTGCAGCACTCCCGGAATCGAGAGCGTGTTGCCCAGCGACTTGCTCATCTTCTCGCCGGCGGTGGTGATCCACGCGTTGTGCAGCCAGTACGACGCGAACTGCCCGCCGGCCGCGCGGGACTGCGCCTGCTCGTTCTCGTGGTGCGGGAAGCGCAGGTCCACGCCGCCGCCGTGGATGTCGAAGGCGTCACCGAGGTACTTGCCGGCCATGGACGAGCACTCGATGTGCCACCCCGGTCGGCCACGTCCCCAGGGCGCTGGCCACGACGCGGTGCGCGGCTCGGTGCCTTCCTTCCAGCCCTTCCAGAGCGCGAAGTCGCGCGGGTCGCGCTTGCCGCGCGGATCGGCGTCGGTCGCGGCTTCCATGTCGTCGATGCCCTGGTGGGTCAGCTCGCCGTACGCCGCCCACGACCGCACGTCGAAGTAGACGTCGCCGGACGCATCCTCGGCCGGGTAGGCATGCCCGCGTTCGATGAGCAGCTCGATCAGCTCGATCATCTCCGGCACGTGCCCGGTCGCCGCCGGCTCGTAGGTGGGAGGAAGCACGTTGAGGGAGTCGTAGGCCTTGTCGAGCTCGCGCTTCATGACGTACGCGAGGTTGTACCAAGGGCGTCCCTGGTCGGCCGACTTGGTGAGGATCTTGTCGTCGATGTCGGTGATGTTGCGGATGAAGGTGACGTCGTACCCGGACGCGGTCAGCCAGCGGCGCAGCACGTCGAAGTTCACGGCCGACCGGACGTGCCCCACGTGCGGCTCACCCTGCACCGTCAGACCGCACACGTACACGCCGGCCTTGCCCTGCTCGAGGGGCACGAAGTCACGGACTTCGCCGGTTGCTGTGTCGTAGAGCCTCAGGGTCACCGGAGGAGTCTACTGAGCACGGAGCCATGTGAAAATTGCGTACTTCTGGGGCTGGTGAGGTTACCGTTCTGAGGTGTCCTCCCCCGACGTTCCTGCAGCCGTTCACCCGCGGGTGGTCGTCTCGCTGATCGTGATGCTGATCGCGGTCCCGGTCGGCATGCTCGTCCGAGGCCACACGGACCGGGCCGCGCTGACAGCCGCCTCCCTGCCGACCACGTACGCACAGACGTCCGGCGCCGCGTTCGCCCGCGGCACCCTGACCGGACTGACCGCCTCGCCAGGAGCGCTGCGCATCTCGACTCCCCAGGGCACCAGGACCTGGGCCGGGCACACTTACGAGTACGGCACCTGGACCTCTCCGTGGACCGCGCCCGGAAGCACCTTCACCCAGGCGATCGCCTCCTGGGGCGCGACCACCCCGACAGGCTCGTGGATCCAGGTGCTCGTCCGGGTGCGCGACACGGCCGGTCACACCAGCGGGTGGGAGGACCTCGGTCGCTGGGCCAGCGGGACCTCGGCGATCCGGCGCTCGAGCGCCGGCAGCCAGTCGGGCCCGGTGGCTCGGGTCGCGACGGACACGCTGGTCGCCACCGGCGGGCCGCTCGCGTCGTACCGGATCGCCGTGCGTCTGATGCGCACCGCCGGTGGATCCTCACCGGCGCTCGCGTCGATCGGACTGGTGACCGCGACGCCGATCCCGACCTTGCCCGCGACCTCGACGCCCCTGAAGAAGACTGCGGTCTCGTTGCCGGTGCCGACGTACTCGCAGATGATCCACCGCGGCCAGGATCCCCAGTACGGCGGCGGTGGTGAGGCCTGGTGCTCACCGACCTCGCTCTCGATGCTGCTCGGCTACTACGGCCGACTTCCGAAGCCGACCGCCACCGGCACCGACCGCTGGGTCAACGTGGTCGCCCGGATGACCTACGACTACGCGTACGACGGCACCGGCAACTGGCCGTTCAACACCGCGTACGCCGGCACCCGTGGTCTCGACGCCTTCGTCACCAGGTTGGCGAACCTGCGGATGGCAGAGCGCTTCGTCCGGGCAGGCATCCCGCTGGAGATCTCGATCCGCTTCTCCCGCGGACAGCTCACCGGCGCACCGATCTCGGCGACCGCCGGACACCTGGTGGTACTCGTCGGCTTCACGGCCTCCGGCAACCCGATCGTCAACGATCCGGCAGCGTCGTCGGACTCGACGGTGCGGCGCACCTACGACCGCGGCCAGTTCGAACGCGCCTGGCTGCGCGGGTCCGACGGGATGGCGTACGTCGTCCATGACAACGCGCACCCGTTGCCGCCGCGACCTTCCGGCGTACGGAACTGGTGACGGACCTACACGCTGTACCCGCCGTCGACGTCGAGCTTCTGGCCACTGATGAACCCTGCTCGGTCGGAGGCCAGGAAGCACACGGCCTCGGCGATGTCGACCGCCTGGCCGAAACGGCGCAGCGGGATGTTGCCCCGGGTGATCTCCAGGGCTCGCTCGTCCAGCTCACCCGAGCTGATCAGCCGGTCGGCCATCCCGTCGGTGAGCATTCCGGGACCGACGCAGTTGACCCGGACACCGAACCGGCCCTCTTCGGCCGCGAGTCCCCGGACCAGCGCCTCGACCGCCGCCTTCGGCGCCGAGGACAGCCCGTCGCGCACCGGGAAGCGACTGGTGGCTGCTGTCGTCACCGCGACGATGCTGCCGCCGACCTCACGAAGCGCCGGCAGCGCAGCCGAGACGATGCCGAAGAAGGCGCCCGTGTCCGCCGTCAGCTGAGCGTTCAGGTCGGCAGGGTCCACCGTGCTGAGGTGGCGCATCGGCACGTGCGGGCCGGCCGCATAGACCAGCGTGTGCAGGCCGCCGTACGTCGTCACCACGTCTGCGACCAGCGCAGAACACGCATCGCCGTCCGAGGTGTCCAGCGCCTGGGCCTCGCCGCGGACGCCGTAGGCGACTGCCTCGGAGACCGCCAGCTCGGCTGCCTCGCGCCCGGAGCGGTAGGTGGCCACGACGGCACTCCCGCGCTCCCCGAGCATCCGGACGATCGCCCGGCCGATGCCACCACTGCCGCCGACGACCAGCGCCGCGCCGCGCCGGTCCGCAAAGTCGTTCTGCATGGACGCAGCGTAGGGCTACCCGGCGCTGAACCCGATCGAGTGCCATCCGGTCGCACCGTCCGGCAGCACGTCGGCCTGCACCGAGGTCTGGGTGTAGCCGGACTTGTCGGTGGCCCGCACCACCAGGTGGTGATCGCCGCGCGCGACCTGAACCTCACCGGCCCACTGGACCCAGGTGTCGAGCCCGGCGACGCCGCCGAGCTGCGCGCGTTGCCACGAACCGCCATCGATCTGGAACTCGACCGACTCGATCCCGGTGTGCTGTGCCCACGCCGTGCCGCCGACCCGGACCGTGCCGGTGCCGGTCTGCGCGCCGTTGCGCGGTACGTCGATCCGTGACTCGGTCTTGACCGGCCCCTTCTCGCCCCAACCGCGTTGGGTCCAGTACGCCGAGAACGTGCCGAACTGGGTGACCTCGAGGTCGACGAGCCACTTGGTCGCCGACACGTACCCGTAGAGACCGGGCACGACCATCCGCACGGGGAAACCGTGCTCGATCGGCAGCGGCTGCCCGTTCATGGCGACGGCGAGCATCGCGTTGCGGTTCGGATCGGTCAGCGCGGCCAACGGGGTGCCGCAGGTCCAGCCGTCCTTCGAGGTCTGCAGGACGGCATCGGCACCGGCCTTGATCCCGGCCTCGGCGAGCACCTCGCGGATCAGGACGCCCGACCACCAGGCATTGCTGATCAGGTTGCCGCCGACCTCGTTCGACACGCAGCACAGGGTCACCCAGTCCTCCGTGAAGGTGCGGCTGACCAGGTCGTCGTAGGTGAGCCGGATCTCCTTGTCGACCATCCCGTGGATCCGCAGGCTCCAGTCAGCGGGCGCGATCGCCGGCGGGGTGAACTCGGTGTCGATCCGGTAGAACTGGCTGTTCGGCGTGCGCCAGGTGGCGATGCCCGGCCCGGGAAGGTTGGCATCGGCAGGCAGCGTGCCCTGGGTCACCGGCAGCCGGAGCAGACGGCGGGCCTGCTCGACCCGACGTCGGTTGCGGCTGGTCAGGTCGCCCACGAGTCCCGCTGCGGCCACCCCGAGCCCGACCACGCCGACGCGCCGGACGAACACCCGGCGACTCACGCCGCTCGGGTCGGCAGGTGCGACCACGGGCGTCGTCAGGTAGCGGTGCACCACCACCCAGGTGATCAGTCCGACCACGACCCCGACCGTCGAGGACGCCGTCGAGTCCGGGAGCCGCATCACCGACACCAGCCCGATCACCGCGAGGCCGAAATAGACCAGCTCGGGCAGGATCGGGTGCTTCTCGGCCTGCGTGCCGACCCAGGCACAGATCCCGAGCAGGACCACGACGGTCCCGGTGATCAGCAGCGGCTTGTCCTGGTGGCCGACGAGGTGGACGAGCTTGATCGCGAGGTGCCCGGGGGTCTTGTCGCGGACCGCGCTGGCCACGGCGACGACCGGGGCGTTGTTCGCAGCCAGCGCCCACACCGTCGCCTGAGCGGTGACCAGGCCCGAAACCCCGGTGATCACACCGGCGGTCGCCAGGTACCCCCTCGATCGACTCACGCCCCCATCGTCGCCCATCCGTCCAACAACCGGGCATGATCGGGGGGTGGAACTGAGGACCGGGATCGGCACCGACGTACATCGCCTCGTCGAGGGGCGACCGATGAGCATCGCCGGACTCGACTGGCCCGGAGAGCCGGTCGGACCCGATGGCCACTCCGACGGCGACGTCGTGCTGCACGCCATCTGCGACGCGCTGCTGTCCGCGGCCGGTCTCGGAGACCTCGGCTCGAACTTCGGGACCGCCGAACCGCAGTGGGCCGGCGCCGCGAGCGACGACCTGCTCGCAGAGACGCTGCGCCGGGTGCGCGCCGACGGGTGGACCGTGGCGAACGTCGCGGCCCAGTTGATCGGCAACCGACCGCGGATGGGTGCCCGGCGTGCGGAGGCCGAGGCCGCACTCGCCGAGCGGCACGGCATCGTCGTGTCGATCTCCGCGACGACGACCGACGGGCTCGGACTGACCGGTCGCGGCGAGGGTCTCGCCGCGATCGCCACGGCACTGCTCACGCGCTGAATCCCATCCCCCACAGGGATGTCGGCTTCGCCACAATGCAGCCAAAACCCGTGCACTCGGTGCAGACTCGATCCCTATGAAGACTTTCGACGGGCTGCAGCTGGACGTACGCACCTACGGTCCCAGCGATGCTCCGGTCACCCTGGTGCTGGCGCACTGCTGGACCTTCAACCAGCAGGACTGGAACTACCAGGTCCGAGACGTGCTGCGCGAGTACGGCCACCAGGTCCGGATCGTGACCTGGGACCACCGCGGCCACGGGCTGTCCGACCCGACCCCGCGCGCCGACGCCCGGATCGACAACCTGGCCCGGGACATGGGCGATGTCATCGACACCTACGCCCCGCACGGCAAGCTCGTGCTCGCGGGACACTCGATCGGCGGCATGACCATGATGGCGCTGGCCGAGCAGCGCCCTGAGCTGTTCGAGCGGGTCGTGGGTGCTGCCTTCATCGCGACCTCCTCGGGTGGGATCGACACCGTCACCCTGGGCCTGCCGGAGATGGGCCCCGCCTTGCGAGCGCAGATCCCACGGATGCTCGCGTTCCGGTCGCGCACACTGACCCGCAAGGCCCGCCGTCGCGCCCCGATCATCGAGCGCCAGGTGATGACCCGGTTCGTCTTCGGCAAGCCGATCCGGCTCGCCGACGTGGCGACGGCGGTCGAGGGCCTGATCAGCTGCCCCGGCGACACCGTGGTCGGGTTCTACAACGACTGCCTGCTGCACGAGCGCACGACCGCCCTGAAGGTGTACGACGGCATCCCGACCCACGTGATCGTCGGCACCCGCGACGTCCTGACCCCGCCTACGCATGCCAAGCGCATCGCCGACAACGTCGCAGGCGCCGTCCTGACCGTCGTACCCGACGCGGGCCACATGCTCCCGCAGGAGCGCGACGAACTCGTCTCCGGCGTCCTGATCCGACTGCTGCGACCACACCTGTGAACGCCCACCCGGCGCGGGTTGCGATCGTCCTGTTGGCTGCAGGGTCGGGCAGCCGCGTCGGCGCCGAGGTCAACAAGGTGTTGCTGCCGCTCGACGGCGTCCCGGTGCTGGTCCACAGCATCCGCACGGCACTCACGGTCCCCGACCTGCACCGCCTCGTGGTGGTCGTCCGACCGGAGGACAAGGCGGCGGTGTCGGCGGCGATCGCTCCGCATCTCGGGACCTACGACCTGTGGCTGGTCGACGGAGGTCCGGAGCGGCACGACTCGGAGTACCGGGCCCTCGACGTGCTGCGCGATGACATCGACGCCGGCGAGATCGACGTCGTGGCCCTGCACGATGCCGCCCGACCGCTGGCCAGCGAAGCCCTGTTCTCCCGAGTGATCCAGGCGGCCGCGCGGCACGGCGCCGCTGTCCCTGTGGTCGGCACCGGTCAGCTCAACCGGGCGGACGGAGCCTTGGCGCCTGCCGACCTGGGCGCCGTCCAGACGCCCCAGGCGTTCGCAGCCAGCGCCCTGCTGCTCGCCTACGACACGGCCGAGGCGGACGGCTTCGGTGGCACCGACACGGCAGCGAGCCTCGAGCGCTACACCGACCTGGCGGTGCAGGCGGTGGCGGGCGAGCGGACGAACCTGAAGGTCACGTTCCCCGAGGACCTGGCGCTTGCCGAGGCCCTGCTCACGCCTGCGAGCGACTGAGGGCTTCGAGCACGGCGAGCTCCTCGAGGTCACCGATCCGTCGCGCCAGCGACGGTGCCTCGAGCCAGTGCACCGGCCCGAGTGCGGCCAGCTGCGCGACGAGAGCAGGCAGCTCGGCTGTGCCGGGGTCCTCCAGCCCGACCAGGATCGCGGCCGGGATCACCACCGGAGTCGCCACGCTGCGCAGCCCGTCCCGGTCGACGGTCACGCCGAGCACGCCCGGGAGGAGCTCCTTGACGGTGTCGGTGACCGGCCGGAACCCGACGACCACCTGTCCGGACGCCGTCGCCGTCCGGACCGCGAGCGCCAGGAAGTCGGGCGGCGCCAGTGGGCAGAGGGGATCGTGGATCAGCAGGGCCCTGCCTGCCGTGCGGACCCGGGACCAGGACACCGAGGCGTCGTAGAGCTGGATCCCGGCTTCGCCGACCGCCCAGGACGCTGCCGCGACGAGGGACTCACCGTGTACGAGCGCGAACGGGAGCGACCCACGGCCCTCGATCGGCACCCAGCCGAGCGCACTCATGTCCTGATCCGACTCGTCGTCCACGGCCCCAGAATGCACGATGCCCCCGGCCGGGTGGCCGGGGGCATCGTGTCGTTCAGATCGGGCGTGCGTCAGGAAGCGAGTACCTCGTCGAGGATGGCTTCTGCCTTGTCCTCGTTGGTGTGCTCGGCCAGCGCCAGCTCGGAGACGAGGATCTGGCGCGCCTTGGCCAGCATCCGCTTCTCCCCGGCCGACAGGCCACGGTCACGCTCGCGGCGCCACAGGTCGCGCACGACCTCCGACACCTTCATCACGTCACCGGAGTGCAGCTTCTCCAGGTTTGCCTTGTAGCGGCGCGACCAGTTGGTCGGCTCGTCCGGGACGATCGCACGCAGTACGTCGAAAACCCGGTCCAGTCCTTCCTTGTCGACCACGTCGCGAACCCCGACCAGGTCGAGGTTGCAGGCGGGGACTCGAACCACGAGATCCTGCTGGGCCACGATGCGGAGTACGAGGTACTCCTTCTCCTCGCCCTTGATGGTGCGCATCTCGATGTCCTCGATGATGGCAGCCCCGTGATTTGG
>JACXTT010008265.1_pt1 | contig 14454 bp, 12 predicted proteins | sample 9270951 | NCBI WGS metagenome assembly JACXTT01 (sample SAMN15532306, study PRJNA645909) | rock metagenome | isolation source: weathered quartz diorite | place: Puerto Rico | collected 2017-06-21
TTTAATTATATCGGCCGAAAAGGTTGTGATTTCTTCCCACCACCTCCTGATAAGCCCCGACCAGAAATATAGCGATATAGTATGGATCGCCGGTAAACGGATGGAGCTCGAGCACTTCTTTGACATCTTTGAGGTCGACGAACTTGTCGATGTGCCCGTCAGAATCGCAAGTCAGATCCACAAAAGTGGCATAGTCGGTGGGCTGTTCGCCCAGACGGTGAATAGGCATAATCGGGAAGAGCTGATCGATAGCCCAGTGGTCCGGCAGAGAGCGAAACACAGAAAAGTTGCACAGGTATTTCGACGCGAGAATCTTTTTCAAGTCATCGAACTCTTCTTCCTGAACCTTGGTGGTCTGAGCGAACTTTGACGCGCGCGCGCATACCTCCCAAAAAAGCACCTCGCCTTTGGCTCGATCTTCGAGGCTGATCAACCCAAGGTTGAACTGCGTATGGAGCTCGTCCTTGTGGTCGAGCGCATCGTGATAGTACTCGCGGTAATTCTTCGCGTTGATGTCGTCGTACAGCGCCTTCAGCTCCACGATCACCTGGGGATCGTCTTCATCCACGCTGACCTCAGGTCGATCGTCGGCAAAGGTCTCAATCTCGTCCCGGATGGATGTGACGAACACCGCGTGATACGCGGTCATCACTCGTCCGCTTTCTGTCACCAGGTTCGGCTCGGGCACGTTCTCATCGTCGCAAACCGATTTGATCGTGTAGACCACATCATTGGCGAACTCTTGCGCCGTGTAATTGACCGATGATTCGAAGGTGGTCTTCGATCCATCGTAGTCAACCCCCATGCCGCCTCCGATGTCCAGGAACTCAACGTCGATGTGCATCTGTCGAATCTTGGCGTAGACCCGGGCCGCCTCTTTCATCGCGGCTTTGACGCGCTTGATGTCGGTAATCTGCGAGCCGATGTGGAAATGCAGCAGCTTCAGCATGTCGGTCATCTGAAACTCGCGAAGCAGGCGGATGCACTCGAGCATCTCCGAGGGCGTTAGCCCGAACTTCGCCGATTCACCCCCCGACGACGCCCACTTTCCCGAGCCTTTCGAGTACAGCTTTGCGCGAATGCCAATGCCCGGACGAACGCCAGTCTCCTGCGAGCGGCGAATGATCATCTTGAGCTCGTTTAGCTTTTCGACGACGATTATGACGCGCTTCCCTATTTGAACCCCAAGCAGCGCGAGGTTAATAAAAGATTCATCCTTAAATCCGTTACAGATCAGGAGCGATTCTGGCGTCTGATCGAGCGAAAGCGCTGCATATAGCTCAGCCTTCGAGCCGCACTCGACGCCAAAGTTGTACTTGCTTCCTTCGCGTAAAAACTCTTCGACTACCTCCCGGCGAGGATTTACCTTCATTGGAAATACGCCGAAGTGCCCACCCGCAAAGCTAAATTCGCGCGATGAGTCCTGGAACGATTTCTGAACTTTTTTGAGCTGATTGGTAAGAATTTGCGGGAAGCGGAGCAGTATGGGGAGCTGAACCCGGCGACCATCGACCAGGTCGTCAATGAGTTCCTTTACGTCTACGGACCTGGGGTCTCCCTCGGCAGGGCGCACTGCTAGATGCCCTTTTCGGTTTACCTCAAAGTATCCTGCTCCCCAGTTCTCCACACCATAGGTCTGAATGACCTCGTCCAGTGTGATGTTCTTCATCTAGCGCCTTCCCCGCCGGAACTCATACGCATGCCTTGAGATTCGCTGGGCTTGTAAGCCTTGAAATTTATCAGATTTAACGGGACAGTGTCTAGAACTTTTTTTTGCTTTTTTTCGAAGCTGCCCATTTTTCGGGCACTCTCGCAGCCATTTGCATCTGATCCCGGCCGGGCATATCTTTGTGATCGGGACGAAACCAATCGCACTAATCCACGCGTGAGGAGTCAATATGCAAAGAATAGCCGAACTTCACGTCAACGGAACTGCGCTCAGAATCGATGCCGACGCGGATCGAAGTCTGCTCAGCGTTTTGCGTGACGACCTGGACCTGACCGGGAGCAAATACGGTTGCGGCGAAGGCCAATGCGGCGCGTGCACGGTGCTGATCGACGGGCAAGCTACTCGTTCATGTATTACCAAACTGAGTGTTGCTGCTGGTAAGAAGATCACCACAATCGAAGGAATCGAGAAGAGCGGGCGGTTGCATCCGCTTCAGGAGGCATTCCTCGAAGCCGACGCTCTTCAATGCGGTTACTGCACGCCCGGGATGATCATGTCCAGCGTCGCGCTGCTCAGCAAGAACCCGAGTCCCAGCGACCAGGAGATCGTGCGAGTGATGGAAGGCAACATCTGCCGCTGCGGGACATATCCTCGAATCTTGAGCGCCATCCGCAAGGCCAGCCAGTCGATGAAAAGTGTCGCCGTGTCGTCCAGGACGAGTTCCTGAAACAGTTGTTGGAGGTATCGGAGGCAGAAGATGAGCAACCAAATAGACGATTCGATCGAACTTGAGCGGTACGAGCTATTCGCCGAGCCGCAGTACCTTTTCAACCTCGAACTCGAACGGCGTAACTTCGTCAAACTCCTGGGCGGCGGTTTGGTGCTGGTGTTCACGCTTGACGCTTTCGCTTTGCAGGAATCGGGTGGTCGACAAGCGGGCGAGTCCGGACGCCGCGCTCAGAACAGCTCGACGCCGAGGGAGATCGGTGGGTGGTTGCACATCGGCGAAGACGGCTCGATTACGGCGTACACCGGCAAGGTGGAGTTCGGCCAGAACATCCGCACATCGCTTTCTCAGGTGGTGGCCGAGGAGCTTCGCGTTCCAATGTCATCGATCCGCCTGACTATGGGCGACACCGATCTGACTCCGTTCGATATGGGAACATTCGGCAGCCGAACTACGCCTACAATGGGCCCGCTGCTTCGCAAGGCCGCCGCGGCGGCACGGGAGGCGTTGATCGATCTGGCAGCCGAGGAGTGGAAAGTAGATCGCGCCTCGCTCGAGGTGAAAGATGGAAAAGTGATCCAAGCGGGTTCGAAACAATCGATCGACTTTGGCAAGCTGACCAAAGGACAGAAGTTGCTTAAGGTGATCTCTGACAACGCCCCCACCACCGCTCCCGATCGGTGGAGCATCACAGGCAAGTCCACCAGCAAGGTCGATGGGCGGGACTTCGTTACCGGCAAGCACCGCTACACATCCGACACCAAGCTTCCGGATATGCTTTTCGGGAGAGTAGTTCGGCCATCTGCGTTCAACGCGTCTCTGGGTTCGGTCGATTCACGCGACGCCGAAGCCATGCCGGGAGTGAAAGTCGTTCGCGACGGCAGCTTCATCGGAGTCGCAGCTCCGAGCGCGCAGACCGCGGCTCGCGCGGCGTCGGCTATCAAGGTTGAATGGAAAGCGGAACCGCAGCCGCCGGCAAACGAGCTATTCGATTACTTCAGAAAACAAGCTGCGACCTCATCACCAGCAAACGAGCGTGGCTCGATCGCCGACGGACTTGCGAGCGCGCATAAGAAGCTTGCGCAGACGTACACCGTGGCCTATATCGCTCACGCGCCGCTTGAGCCTCGTGCTGCGGTCGCCGAATGGAGCAAGGGCAAACTCACGGTATGGACTGGAACACAGCGCCCGTTCGGAGTCCGCGGCGAGCTCGCCGAGGCGTTTCGAATTCCCGAGGAGCGCGTTCGAGTGATCGTACCCGACACCGGCGCGGGCTATGGCGGCAAGCACACCGGCGATGTCGCCATCGAAGCGGCTCGACTAGCGCAAGCGGCCGGGAAACCGGTGAAGCTCGTGTGGACTCGAGAGGAGGAATTCACCTGGGCGTACTTTCGTCCTGGTGGAGTCATCGACGTTTCGAGCGGCGTGCGCGATGACGGAACAATCACCGCCTGGGAGTTTCACAACTACAACTCGGGGTCAGCGGGCATTCAACATCGTTACGACCTTCCCAACCAGAAGATCGTGTTTCATCAAGCGAAATCGCCTTTGCGGCAGGGCTCTTATCGAGGTCTTGCGGCAACCGCGAATCACTTCGCGCGGGAGGTGCACATGGATGAGCTGGCGCAGGCGGTTAAGATCGACCCGCTCGAGTTTAGACTTAAGAACCTGAAAGACGAGCGGATGAAGGCGGTGTTGACCGCTGCCGCGAAGACTTTCGGATGGGGTAAGAGGAAGGGCGCGACGAACACTGGCTACGGAATCGCCGCCGGATTTGAGAAGGGGGGATACGTGGCGACGTGCGCGGAGGTCTCGGTCGACCGCGCGAGCCGGAAGGTAAAGCTGGTGCGGGTCGTCGAAGCCTTTGAATGCGGAGCGGTCATAAACCCCGATCAGCTAAAGAATCAGATTGAGGGTTCAATCGTGATGGGAATCGGAGGCGCGCTGTTCGAAGCGATCGACTTCGACAACGGGAAGATCCTGAACGGCCGTTTCTCTCGGTACCGAGTGCCGCGCTTCAGCGATGTTCCCGTAATCGAAGCGGTGTTGGTCGATCGCAAGGATCTGGCCTCGGCCGGCGCCGGGGAAACTCCGATAGTCGGACTGGCGCCCGCGGTCGGTAACGCGATCTTCGATGCGAGTGGACTTCGGCTGCGTTCACTTCCGATGACGCCGAATGGATTGAAGGGGTAAAGAGTTCGGCCTCCCCAGTTCTCGCGGATATTGGTTCTCCCGGACCTTTGCGTTTTTGCGGATCTCTGCGTCTTCGGGCGAAACATTTCTTCCAATCGGAGTTGTCGCGCGAAGAAGCGAAGATCCGCGCCTCTGCACACCCCAACCACGCCGCGCCGGCTATCTCAGGTTGTCAACTCCAAACGGAATCCACTACAATTTCACATTCTTCCGCGAGCAAGATTCCACGCAGTGTGCAAGTGTAACTTGAAGAAATCTTTGGGAGGCCATTTAAAGTTATGTTGAAGTTCCTCAGAGGGCGCAAGCGAACTCGGAATGCGGTATTGGTCATCTTTATCGGGCTGCTGACCCTCAGTCTTGTGGCTCTGTTTTCTGCGTCCGGGAGCGGCGCGAAGATGCTCGGAGGCGCCGCTGGCAGCGACACCGTGATCGCCAAGGTCGGCAGCTATCGAGTAACCGTCCAGGATCTCAAGGACGCGCTCACAAACTTCGGCCAACAGATCGCGCAAGGACAAGGCCGGACCCAAAAGCAGGATATGAGCACCCTGTTCGATATGTATGGCTCGCAGGTGCTCGACGGACTCGTCCGCCAGAAATTGATTCTTTACGAGGCTGAGGCGCTCAGCCTTGGAGCAAGTGACACCGAAGTTCAATCCCGATTGAGGCAGATGTTCAACCCGTGGCCAGGCCCTGAAGGTTATCGGATGCGATTGCAACAGGCGGGGATGAGTCCCGTCCGGTTTGAGGACGAACTCCGCGCTTCAATAGCCCAGGAACACCTGCGCAGCTTCATCACCGCCGCCGTAAGTGTCGATCCTAAAGAGGTCGAAGACGATTATCGCCGCAACAGCACCAGCTATGTGGTGCGATGGGTGGAAATCAACCCCACCACGCTTCGGGACAAGGTGCAAGTCAACGACGCTGACTTGCGCGCATACTTCGATGCTCACAAAAGCGACTTCAGGATCAACACTGATCAGCGCCGCGCGCGCTATATCTTCGTCGACCAGAATAAGGCCGGTGAGGCACTCCAGGTCCCGGACGACGAGCTGAAGAAAGATTTCACTGCTGAGAGCTTCGTCAAACAGGTGCGTATCAGCCAGATCGTGTTCACCGTCCCCAAGCAAGATGCAAATCAGCGCAAAGACCAGAGCCCTCCAGAGGAGAAAAAGGCTCCGGACATCGAAGAGGAGATCAGGAAAAAGGCCCTGGGTGTAGTGCAGCGGGCGCAAGGCGCAGACGGCAAGCCCGCCGAGGACTTTGCCAAGCTCGCCCGCGACTTCAGCGAGGATCCGAAGACGAAAGCCGCCGGTGGCGATCTCGGATGGATCAACAAAGACGCAAAGCGCGAAACAGACGACCCTTTGAACCGGGTGTTCAATATGCAAAAAGACGAAGTGAGCCAGGTGATCAAGAAAGGCGATAAATACTACATATTGAAAGTGACCGACCGCAAGATCCCGACATTTGGCGAGACGCGCGATGCGTTGCTAAAGGCCGCTCGATCCCGTAAAGGCTATTCAAAGGCCGTCGAGATAGCGACCGAGGCGGAGCAGAAGTTCAAGGAGAGCAAGAACGCCGAAGCAGTGGTCGCCGAGATCAACAAGCAGCAGGGCGCTGAAGTCGCGGTTGTAAAGGACGCCGGTTTTTTTGTTGAAGGTGCTACTTTGCCGGGACTGGGCACCGCTTCAGACTTCGAGTCGGCGGTGTTCGAGTTGCAGAACGCCGGCGACGTCGCTGATCGAATAAACGTCGACAAGGGATTTGCGATCGCCCAGTATGTAGAAAAACGCGAGCCCCACGAGCCCGCGTTTGATGAGGTAACCACAAACGTCGAGACAAACTACCGCATAGAAAAGTCAAAGGACCTCGCGGCCCAGCGCGCCAAACAGGTTGCGCAGGCTCAGAGCCCAGATGACCTCAAGAACATCGCGGATTCGTTGGGGCTGAAAACCGACGAGAGAGCGGGAATAAACGGAACCGATTCGATCGGCACGCTGGTGACCGAATCAACTCGCGCTCCGGTCTACAAACTCAATCCCGGCGAAGTCACCAAGGAGCCGATCAAAACCGACAACGATGTTTATGTGGTTGCCGGACTCGTGAGCCGCAAGGATGCGGATATGGGCGAGCCCTTCCAGAAGGGACGTCAGGCGATCGCGGACCGCCTCCTTGACGAGAAACGCAACACGTTTTTCTCTACCTATCTGTCAATGACCCAGAAACAGCTGAAGGACGAAGGAAAGATCAAAATATACGACGAGGCGATCGCCACCGCGATGGAGTCAGCTGGACCGTTACCAACGCAGCCGGGCCAGCCTCAGATGCCCTCCAAGACCGGTGGTGTCCCGCGTCGCATGCCGCAAGGTGCGCGAGGAAGTCCGAGAACTCTCCCCGGCCGCTAGAAATTTCCGGAGTGCGGCAGTAAGTTGCCGCACTCCAACCACTTCTCACCGCCGCTTGATCTGCCGCCTGCGATCTCTTATTCTCCCGTCGAAATCAAACCGCAAACTCTCAATCAAGGAGTCGGTGCATGCGCCGTTCACTGATCGTTGCGTCTCTGAGCATGATCGTTGCTACAGTTTTCCTTCCTTCGGGCGCCAACCCACAAAGCCAATCTCCAAAATCCAGCGAACAAGCGGGAGCGGTGAGTGGGCAGCAGACGGTGAGAGGGTACTCACTGCCGCCCGAGCAGTACGAGAAGGCAGTAGCCTACTCCAGAACGCAGTACAGGCTTCACTTCGGCGGAGTGGCTTACTCGCTGCTCGTGCTGTTCATCATCCTGTCGTTGCGAATCGCTCCTGCGTTCCGCGATTGGGCCGAGCGCGTTTCGCGGCGGCGCTTCGTTCAGGCGATCGTTTTTGTGCCGCTGCTTCTACTTACCTTCGAGGTGTTCAGATTTCCGCTTGACGCTTATGAGCATCAGCTCTCGGTGAAGTACGGCCTGTCGGTGCAGAGTTGGGGCTCCTGGCTATGGGATTGGAGCAAGAGCGAGTTGGTTCAGTTCGTCATCGCATCTCTCCTCGCCTATATCCTGTATGGCGTGATGCGGCGAAGCCGGCGCCGCTGGTGGCTGTACTTCGGACTTGCCTCGATACCTGTTCTCGTCCTTCTGCTGTTCATCTCGCCGGTAGTGATCGATCCTTTGTTCAACAAGTTTGAGCCTCTCGAAGCAACTCAGCCTGCGCTGGTCAGCGAGATCGAGAAGGTGGTAGGCCGCGCCGGGTTAGCCATCCCTCGCGAGCGGATGTTCGAGATGAAAGCCAGCGTGAAAGTGAACGCGATCAATGCGTATGTGACAGGTTTCGGCGCCTCGAGGCGAGTCGTTGTCTGGGATACGACTATCGCAAAAATGACGCCGTCGCAAACAGTGTTCGTCGTAGGGCACGAGATGGGTCATTACGTGCTCGACCACCTACCCAAGGCAATCGCGTTCGGCGGTGCCTTGATAATAGGAGTGCTGCTGCTGGCTCATATTGCACTTGACCGAACGTTCGCTCGCAAGCACAGGCGATGGGCGCTGCGCGGTCTGGACGATTGGGCCTCGCTTCCGGCGCTGCTGCTGTTTGCGCATCTGTTCTTTTTTCTGGCCGAGCCCGCCGTTAACACTTTCAGCCGCTATCAAGAGCACCAGGCCGACATCTATGGCCTGGAGGTCATTCACGGCGTCGTGCCAGACTCCTCGGGAACCGCCGCCGAGGCCTTTCAGGTCATCGGCGAAGTCGATCTGGCGGATCCTGCTCCAAGCGCCTTTATCAAAGTCTGGCTCTATAGTCACCCGCCGCTGTCAGAGCGGCTCACATTCGCGCACGAATACGATCCCTGGTTGAAGGGTCAACCGACGATGTTCCTGAAATAGCGTGCCTGATGAGTTGTCGCCGAGCTCTCGAGTTTCTATCACCGTTAGGCGAACGTGTTTGTACAAGATTCGCCGGATTAGCCGCCCCGTTCAAGGTGCCAGGGTTTCGACTTTCTTGAAGTCGGCGGGAACGATGAACGCCTCGGGCGCAACGTCGAGGCGAATGTCCCGACGCTCGGTGATCACTCGCGGCATTCCATGCTCTCCTTCGCTTTCGACTCGGATGAGAAGTCCGGAGAGATCTCGGGCGATAAACCTTCGAGTGGTTTCAACGTGTCCGTCGGGGAAGAACGCTCGCCGCTCGAAAACGCCGCACTGGTGGCCCTCGATTACCGCAACCGGAAGAACTTGAGTCTCGACCCGAGTGGGCGGCGTGTCATCGAGGTAGTGATCGATCGCCTGGACGGTCTGGTCGTCAACCGGTCCTAAAGGGTCCTGGGCGCTGGACGCGTCGGCCCGAGTGTCAATTCCGGCCTGCGCACCGCTCATGCGACCGGGGCCCGTGTTGAGCTCAACGAATGTTCGCCGGTCGAGATCCAGCAGAAAGCTTGTTCCAAGATCCGGCCTCCAAATCAGCGCTCGATTCTGACCTCCTTCAATCCACTCCTGTCGTCGCTGCTCACCCGAGCGAGCCTCACGCGAGACGCTCGTCTCGCGATTTGACCCGTTCTCGACGATGCGAACCACCGTCGCCGAGTACTGCTCCGGCTCCCCGGCTGGTCCAATGTCGCTCTCACCCTGGATGGGGTTCCCACGGCTGCGACATCCATTCGTCAGCGCTGTCGATATCGCCACTGCTACAAGCAACCGAGAAACGAAATCTGATTTGCGCCGCGCATTCATGACGGACTGATTCTATCATCAGATCACCTGCCGATCGGTTGTGTGTGGGAAGCGGGTCACTGACGGGCGCGATTCTAGCGTGCGCCGGCTCTCCGATTGAGACCTTGCAGAAATGAGAAGGCGCCGGGCCGCATTTCCCTGGTTGCACTGGGGACGGCAGAGCGGCCCGGCTTAGGCGAGGGGTAGGCTAACGACACGCGGTGGGGTGGGGCGGCCTCGTTTGAAAAACAGGACAGGCCGCCCCGGATTGAGAATTAGTGAGCCGCAGCCAGCACAACGACCTCACGACCGTCGTCGAGCCGCGCAAGATGTTCCTTGTCAGTACGAATGCATCGCATACGTACTCGGTCGTTCTTATGGACGTCGCGAAATGCTGGTGCGGTGGTCCTCATGTTCATTCCGAACGTGATCCTGATGCCCTCATCTTTTGGCACACTGACCAGATAGAGCTTCTTGGACCAGTAGTCCGAGACGAGCAGCGTGCGAGCGGCCTGGTTGATCTGAAGCACCTGGCCCTCAATCGTCAAATACTTGCTCGCGCGAGCACTCGTCGGTTTGCTCATCGCGACACTGGCAAAAGCGAGCACGAGGGTGAGCGCAAGAACGGCGCTACGTTGTGTAATGTGTTTCATAATTGATCTCCCTTGGAGAAGTCTGACAAGACTCCAGTTTATCGCGTGGTTTGGGTGAGCCGCTTGCGGGAGCCGCGACAAACTGAAGTTTGTCAGGCTTAGCCGCTTTGCTCCGGCTCAGGGGCGAGACTCACCTACGCCTCGCCCCAAGGGGGCACGCGACGATCGGCCGGCGCTAGCGGGCTGCGGTCAGCGTGATGACCGGGGCGCCGTTGTCGACCCGCTCGGGATGCTCAGTGGAGTTTCGTAGGCACCTTATCGCGACGCGTTCGCCGACAGTTACATCATTGAATTTCGCCTCCGATAGGCGCATATATCTGCCAAAGGTAATCTTGAAAGTCACCTTTTCGGGAACCTTGACAAGATAAAGTCTATTGGAGAGACGGTCAGTAACCAGCAGCGTACGATCCTTGTCGTCGATCTGAATTACGGTGCCGGCAACGCTGAAATACTTTGCTGTGCGTTCGGTTTTTGGCGCAGCAAGCGCGAGCGTGCTGAGCAAAGTTAAGGTCGCAACGATCGATCCAAATCGCTTGATAGTATTCATGATCAGTCTCCTTACCTTCCGGGCGTCCCGCGGTGAAATTGGGGCGAGGCTTGAAGGCATCGGCCTCGCCCCAGCGGTTGACATCTTCGGAAGACGTGCGCAGTCTACATCCAGCGCGATCCGCGTTGTAGAGCGCTTCCCGCAAATGTTCAGGATGCGAGCAGCACAACAAAACTGTGGGATCCCGCAGTGTGAACGGCGGCTCCCGGTCGTACTGTGTTAGTGGAGATTTGACTGTGAACACCCAGGGCGAACTAATTGATGGCTTGCTTCAGTTTGTGACGCTGGCGGAAAGCGAGCGCAAGCTGCTCGCGGCCGATCTTCACGATCAGACGCTTTCGGACCTTCGCGAGCTTGCGAGACTCGCGCGCCGATTGTTCGATAAGCCGGAAGACGCGATGACCCAGGAGGTGCGGAACGGGCTTGCAAAGCTCATCTTTGGTCTGGAAGCAGCAATGGACGAGGTGCGACGCGCAATGGAGAACCTCAGTCCTTCCGCATTAGACACGCTTGGGCTAGTTCCGGCTATCGAGAGTTGTCTCAATCGCACTTCGCAGTCCTGTGAGCGTCCGTTCTTAACCCGATTCGCTTGTATTGCGAAACTCGACGATATCGAACTGTCTGAAACCGAGCAGCTCCTGATTTACCGAATCGTCCAGGAAGCACTCAACAATATTTCCAAACACGCCTCAGCGCGTTTCGTCGAGATCGTAATGATGCGCGAAAGCGACGGACTGTTGATCAGGGTCAGTGATGACGGGCGCGGCATGACGATCTCGGGTGACCTGCGCCGGGCGCGAGGGATTGACAACATGAGGTACAGAGCGCGGCTGATCGGCGCCGATCTGACCTGGTTGAGAGCTACGGGCAGGCGAGGCACCGTAGTCGAATTGCGACTTCCGATCCAGGAGCAGGTGATTCGTGATTCGTGATGTTCGGCTGACCGGTAGTGCCGGCAGCGCGTAAACATCACGCTTCACGAATCACGCATCAGGGATCACGAATCACCTATCAGCGTTTTTCTCTATGAGCATACTGATTGCCGAAGACATGGCCTTTCAGCGCGACTATCTTCGCGCGATTATCAGCGACAACTTTGCCAACGCTGGCCCGGTGATCGAAGCGGGCGATGGCAACTGCGCAGTCGAGCTTGCGTTGAAACACCGGCCTTCGCTTGCGGTGCTGGACATAAAACTGCCCGGGCTGTCGGGTGTGAAAGCCGCGCGCCAAATCTGGGCCGACTTAAAGCTGGCCAGGATTATCTTTTGGTCTCAGTACAAAGACGAGATATACATCCGCGAGCTTGCTCGTATTGTGCCCGGCGAGACTGTCTACGGATATGTGCTCAAGTCATCGCCGGACGAAAAGCTGATCGCGGCGCTTCGCGCGGTGCTCGTGGATGAGCAGTGCTGGATCGATCCCGAGATTCGAACCGTTCAGTCCCGAGCGACTAATCGTCAGTCGGGTCTGACAGACATCGAGTACGAGGCCCTTGCCGACATCTCATTGGGCCTGACCGACAAAGCCATCGCCCGCCGCAGATACTTGAGCGAGCGGGGCGTGCAGAACCGACTGCGCGAGCTTTATGCGAAGCTTTCAATCGACATCGAGCAAATTGTGGATGAACGTTGGGGGAGCACCTACAGCCCGCGATCACGAGCCATCTCGATCGCGATGCAGCGCGGTCTAATCAATGCTGATGAGCTAGCGCGGGAGAACCAGGCGCTTCAGGAGTGGCTTGAGCGCGAGAATGCGATCGCCACCTGAGGGTCACCATTTGAAGTCCCGGTTCGCGCGAAGACGCAAAGGTCGGCAAAGTCGCAAAGCAGATCAACGGTCTGTTCTCGATGGCCTACGCTTCCACCAGGGCATTCACAGGTCTCGGATCTGATCCACATCCTTCGGTCACCGCGGGGGGCCGTTTTTATTGACGTCAAATCAAGCCGTATGGTAAAGGTTGCGCCATGTCAGCTCCGGTTGCCTTGCCGAGACATTCGGCAGCTCCTCGCTTAAATGGTAATCGCGCACTTTTCACAAGACGGCTCCATTGCATCGTTCGCAGGACGAAGTCCAAACACTCCACGATTAGCTCAGTCCTGATCCGGAAACATACTTTCAGGAGGTAATGACTCGGCGCCATGGCTTCCACAAACGTCTCATTGAAACGACCGGCTTTCGGCAGCACGATGCGCCCCGGCGCGTGGTGGCTTCAGCCGTTGTTAGTCTTCCTTGGTCTGTCCGCGTTCGTCGCGTACTCAACGTGGGCGGCGTTTCAAGGCAATCACTATCGGTTTGGTCCTTACCTTTCGCCGTTCTATTCGCCTGAGCTGTTCGGCGATCCGATCCACAGTTGGTTTGGCGCAAAGCCGGCGTGGTTTCCCGGCTGGCTTCCGTGGTCACCTGCGTTGATCATCCTGTGGGTGCCTGGTGGATTCCGACTGACCTGTTATTACTATCGAGGGGCATATTACAAATCGTTTTGGGCTGACCCTCCTTCGTGTGCTGTCGGCGAGCCACGAAAACGATACCTGGGTGAGCGCTCGTTTCCGCTCATCCTCCAAAACGTGCACCGATACTTTCTCTATCTGGCGCTGGCGTTCATCGTGATCCTCTTGCACGACGCTTGGAAGGCAATGTGGTTCACCAACGCGTCCACCGGACAGGTCACTCTTGGCATAGGCGTTGGAACGATCGTGCTCACGATGAACGCCGTGCTGCTTGGCGGCTACACCATCAGTTGTCATTCGCTTCGCCATCTAGTTGGCGGAGGCTGCGATCAGCTATCAAAAATGCCCATCCGCCAGAAGACCTACAATTGCGTCAGCTGCCTCAATCGAAGCCATATGCTCTGGGCGTGGATGAGCTTGTTTTGGGTGGCGTTTTCGGACATCTATGTTCGCCTTTGTTCGATGGGTATCTGGTCAGACAGGAGAATCTTCTGATGGCCGAATACCAGGCAGTCGAGCATGACGTGTTGGTGATCGGAGCGGGCGGCGCTGGTCTGCGCGCCGCCATCGAAGCTTCCGCTTCAGGCGTGTCCGTCGGTCTTGTTTGCAAGTCACTGCTTGGCAAAGCTCACACAGTCATGGCCGAGGGTGGAATAGCTGCGGCTCTCGCAAACGTAGACGAGCGCGACAACTGGAAGGTCCACTTCGCGGACACTATGCGCGGAGGACAGTACGTCAACAACTGGCGGATGGCTGAGCTGCACGCCAAAGAAGCGCCCGAACGCGTCCGCGAGCTGGAAGCATGGGGCGCGGTGTTTGATCGCACGCCCGACGGCCGGATACTTCAGCGCAACTTCGGCGGGCATAAGTATCCTCGTCTGGCGCACGTCGGCGACCGCACCGGTCTGGAGATGATTCGAACGCTTCAGGACCACGGAATACATCAAGGCATCGACGTGCATATGGAGTGCACGGTCCTGACTCTGCTCAAAGATGGTGACCGTATCGCAGGTGCGTTTGCTTACGATCGTGAGCGCGGTCGATTTAGATTGTTCAAGGCGAAAGCCGTGGTCCTCGCCACTGGCGGAATCGGTCGGGCATTCAGAATCACGAGCAACAGCTGGGAGTACACCGGCGACGGGCACGCGCTCGCTTATCAGGCCGGCGCGGAACTGATCGACATGGAGTTTGTTCAATTCCATCCGACCGGGATGGTCTGGCCGCCAAGCGTTCGCGGCATCCTGGTCACCGAGGGAGTTCGCGGCGAAGGCGGCGTGTTGTTGAACAGCTTGCAAAAGCGATTCATGTTCGACGAGATCCCAGACAATTATAAGAACCACACCTGCGACAACGAAGAAGAGGGTTGGCGCTATACTCAAGGCGACAAGACCGCGCGCCGTCCACCGGAACTCCTCACTCGAGATCATGTGGCTCGTTGCATCGTGCGGGAGGTCAAAGAGGGTCGCGGAAGCCCGCACGGCGGGGTGTACCTCGACATTTCCTGGATCAGAGAGCGGCTTCCAAAGGCCGAAGAGCA
>JACXTT010008266.1_pt1 | contig 14454 bp, 12 predicted proteins | sample 9270951 | NCBI WGS metagenome assembly JACXTT01 (sample SAMN15532306, study PRJNA645909) | rock metagenome | isolation source: weathered quartz diorite | place: Puerto Rico | collected 2017-06-21
GCCCGCACCGGCGCCCGCCGCACCCGCCACGCCCGCATCTGCGGCCAAGGAAAAGGCCAAGCCGCAGGCCGCCGCGGCGCCCGGCCACGAGTCCGGCTCGATCCGCGTGCCGACCGAGAAGGTGGACCAGATCATCAACCTGGTCGGCGAACTGGTCATCACGCAGTCGATGCTGGCGCAGACCGCGTCCACGCTCGACCCCGTGCTGTTCGACCGGCTGCTCTCCGGCATGGGCCAGCTCGAACGCAATGCGCGCGACCTGCAGGAAGCCGTGATGTCCGTGCGCATGATGCCGATGGACTACGTGTTCTCGCGTTTCCCGCGCCTGGTGCGCGATCTGGCCGCCAAGCTTGGCAAGCAGATCGACCTGGTGACGTTCGGCAAGGCGACCGAGCTGGACAAGGGCCTGATCGAACGTATCATCGACCCGCTCACGCACCTGGTCCGCAACAGCCTGGACCACGGCATCGAGACCCCCGACAAGCGCCTGGCCGCCGGCAAGGAGGCCACCGGGCAACTGGTCCTGTCCGCGCAGCACCACGGCGGCAACATCGTGATCGAGGTGAGCGACGATGGCGGCGGTCTGAACCGCGAGCGGATTCTCGCCAAGGCGATCCAGAACGGCCTGCCCGTGTCGGAGAACATCAGCGACGAAGAGGTCTGGCAACTGATCTTCGCGCCAGGCTTTTCCACCGCCGAGGTCGTCACCGACGTGTCGGGGCGCGGCGTGGGCATGGACGTAGTCAAGCGCAACATCCAGGAGATGGGCGGCCACGTGCAGATCAACTCCCGCCCGGGGCTGGGCACCACGATCCGCATCGTGCTGCCGCTGACGCTGGCGATCCTGGACGGCATGTCGGTCAAGGTTGGCGAGGAGACCTTCATCCTGCCGCTGAACTGCGTGATGGAGTCCCTGCAGCCCAAGGCGGAGGACGTGCACACCGCCGCCAACGCGGAGCGCGTGATGCACGTGCGCGGCGAATACCTGCCGCTGCTGGAGTTGCACCGCGTGTTCAACGTGGCCGACGCGTTGCAGGAGCCGATTCAGGGCATCGCCGTGATCCTGCAGGCCGAAGGCAAGCGCTTCGCGCTGCTGGTGGACCAACTGATCGGCCAGCACCAGGTGGTGCTGAAGAATCTGGAAACCAACTACCGCAAGGTGCCGTGCATTTCCGCCGCCACGATCCTCGGCGACGGCAGTGTGGCGCTGATCGTGGATGTCGGCGCGCTGCAGCGCACCGGCGTGCGCCGCCAGGACCTGGCGATCGCACCGTAACCCCAACGAACCAGGACAGGAGAACGACGACATGGCCGGCATCGGACACATCGATACCCTTGGGCGTGAAGCTTCGGGCCAGGAATTCCTGGTCTTCACGCTGGGGACGGAAGAATACGGCATCGACATCCTCAAGGTGCAGGAGATCCGCAGCTACGAGACGGTGACCCGCATCGCCAACGCGTCCGATTTCATCAAGGGCGTGACCAACCTGCGCGGCGTGATCGTGCCCATCGTGGACCTGCGGCTGAAGTTCCGCCTGGGCCAGGTGCGCTACGACCACCAGACCGTGGTCATCATCCTCAACGTGGCCGGCCGCGTGGTCGGCATCGTGGTGGACGGTGTCTCCGACGTGCTGACGCTGACCGGCGAGGCCATCAAGCCCGCGCCGGAGTTTGGGGTGTCGGTGTCCACCGATTACCTGACCGGTCTTGGCACCGTGGACGGCCGCATGCTGATCCTGATCGACATCGAGCGCCTGATGACCAGCGCCGAGATGGAACTCGTCGAGGCAGAGTTCGCCTGAGTCCCAAGCCGTACCTGAACATTTCACAGACAACGCCATGATGCCGCCCCGTACTTCCTCCCGTAGCACCGGGAAGCCCGGCACCGCATCCGGCATGCCCGGCCCGGCCGTGGCAGTTGCCGCGGCGCCGTTGCGCGATGACATGCGCGACTTCCTGCTGACCGAGCGTGACTTCGAGAAGATCCGCGCGCTGATACACCAGCGCGCCGGCATTTCGCTTGGCAGCCACAAGCGCGAAATGGTCTACAGCCGGCTCGCGCGCCGCCTGCGCACGCTGCAGTTGACCGAATTTGGCAGCTACCTGTCGATGCTCGAAGCCGACAGCGGCTCGCAGGAGTGGGAGTACTTCACCAACGCGCTCACCACCAACCTGACCTCGTTCTTCCGTGAGGCGCACCATTTTCCGCTGCTGGCCGAGCATGCCAAGAAGCATGGCCGTCCGTACAGCGTCTGGTGCGCGGCGGCGTCGACAGGCGAGGAACCGTACTCCATCGCCATCACGCTGGCGGAGGCGCTGGGCGACCGCGCGGCCACGGTGCTGGCCACCGACATCGACACGCAGGTGCTCGCCAAGGCGCGCGCCGGTGTGTACACCGGTGAGCAGGTCGCCAAGCTGTCGCCGGAACGCCTGAAGCGCTTCTTCCTGAAAGGCACCGGCGCGCGCGCCGGCGCGGTCAAGGTCAAGCCGGATCTGGCCGCCACCATCACGTTCGATGCCCTGAACCTGCTGTCGCCGGATTGGGGGGTGCGCGAGCGCTTCGATGCGATCTTCTGTCGCAACGTGATGATCTACTTCGACAAGCCGACCCAGGGCCGCATCCTGGAGCGCTTCGCGCCGCTGCTCAAGCCGGGTGGTCTGCTGTTCGCCGGCCATTCCGAGAACTTCTCGTATGTGACGCGCGCCTTCCAGCTGCGCGGCCAGACCGTGTACGAACTGGCGTCGCCCGGCGCCCGGCCCGGAGGCGCGTGATGCATACCCCGCATCTGCCCGAGGCGATCGCGACGCGCACGTACTTCGACCGCGAGTTCGGCAAGCAAGCCATCAAGCTGCTGCCCAACGAGTACTACGTGAGCGCCGAGGACGTGGTGCTGACCACGGTGCTGGGTTCCTGCGTGGCCGCCTGCATTCGCGACGAGGTGGCCGGTGTTGGCGGCATGAACCACTTCATGCTGCCGGACGACGACAACGCCGGCCCCGACCGCCTGCTGTCGGCGTCGATGCGCTACGGCTGCTATGCGCTCGAGGTGCTGATCAACGACCTGCTGAAGATGGGGGCGCGCCGCGAGCGGCTGGAGGCCAAGGTCTTCGGCGGCGGCGCCGTGCTGGCCAACATGACCACGCTGAACATTGGCGACCGCAACGCGGACTTCGTGCTGCGCTACCTGAAGACCGAAGAGATTCGGGTGGCGGCGCAGGACCTGCGCGGTCCCCATGCGCGGCGTGTCAGCTATTTTCCGAAGAGCGGCCTGGCGCTCGTGCGCCGGCTCACGCGGCGCGACGATCAGGTCGTGGTGGAACGCGACGAGCGCGCCCTGGCGCGCGACATTACTACCTCGACCCGCACGCCGGGGCGCGGCGGCGCCGAGTTGTTCTCGCGCAACGCGCCGGTCGGTGCGCTGTCCTGAAGGATTCTGGATCACTACAACGATGCGTGCCGAAAAGATCAAGGTACTGTGCGTGGACGATTCCGCGCTGATTCGCAGTCTGATGACGGAGATCATCAACAGCCAGCCGGACATGGAGGTGGTAGGTACCGCCCCCGATCCGCTGGTGGCGCGCGATCTCATCAAGCGTCTGAACCCCGACGTGCTGACGCTCGACGTGGAAATGCCGCGCATGGACGGGCTGGACTTCCTTGAGCGCCTGATGCGCCTGCGGCCCATGCCCGTGCTGATGGTCTCGTCGCTGACCGAGCGCGGCTCCGAAATCACGATGCGCGCGCTGGAACTCGGCGCCGTCGACTTCGTCACCAAGCCCAAGCTCGGCATTCGCGACGGGCTGCTCGACTACACCGAGACCATTGCCGACAAGATCCGCGCGGCATCGCGCGCGCGCGTGCGCGCCGCGGCCCAGCCGAGTGCCGGCGAGGCCGCGCCGATGCTGCGCAGCCCGCTGCTTTCCACCGAGAAGCTGATCATCGTCGGCGCCTCCACGGGCGGCACCGAGGCCATCAAGGAATTCCTGATGCCGCTGCCGCCGGACTGCCCGGCCGTGATGATCGTCCAGCATATGCCGGCCGGCTTCACGCGCTCGTTCGCGCAGCGGCTCAACGGGCTGTGCCGCATCACGGTCAAGGAAGCCGAGCACGGCGAGCGCGTGCTGCCGGGCTATGCCTACATCGCGCCGGGCGATTCGCACCTGCGTCTTGCGCGCAGCGGCGCCAACTATGTCGCGCACCTGTCGCAGGAGCCGCCCGTCAATCGTCATCGCCCGTCCGTCGACGTGCTGTTCGATTCGGCGGCCGTGCATGGCGGCAAGAACGTGACCGGCGTGATCCTGACCGGCATGGGCAAGGACGGCGCGCAGGGCATGCTGCGCATGCGCGAAGCCGGCGCGTACAACCTGGCGCAGGACGAGAACACCTGCATCGTGTTTGGCATGCCGAAGGAGGCCATCGCCACCGGCGGCGTGCATGAAGTGGTGCCGCTGCAGGCGATGAGCCAGCGCGTGATGGCACACCTGGCCACGTTCGGCGCACGCGCGCAGCGCGTGTAAGCCGGAAACCGGCCGTTTTGTCGGGACAACGTTTGAACTAGCGGGGCCGCACCGCCGCGCAACCAGCGCACAGCGGTCCTGATCGCAACATCCACAACTGTTTTGGAGCCGTTAGAGTGGACAAGAACATCAAGATCCTGGTGGTCGACGACTTTCCGACCATGCGTCGGATCATCCGCAACCTGCTCAAGGAACTGGGCTTCGTCAATGTCGAGGAAGCCGAGGACGGCGCTGCGGGCCTGGAGAAGGTGAAGGACGGCAGCTTCCAGTTCGTCATCTCCGACTGGAACATGCCCAACATGGACGGCCTGTCCATGCTGCAGGCCATCCGCGCCGATGCCACGCTCGGCAAGACGCCGGTGCTGATGGTGACGGCAGAAGCCAAGAAGGAAAACATCATCGCCGCCGCGCAGGCCGGCGCGAACGGCTACGTGGTCAAGCCGTTCACGGCCGCCACGCTGGACGAGAAAATCACCAAGATTTTCGAGAAGCTGGGCAAGGAAGGGGCGTAAGGTGGGCGACATGGCGATGACTCCGACTCTTTCCAACGAATCCGCCGAACAGATCATCCATCGCATCGGCAACCTGACCCGCATGTTGCGCGACAACATGCGGGAGCTGGGGCTCGACAAGGAGATCGAGCGGGCCGCGCAGGCCATTCCGGATGCGCGCGACCGCCTGAGCTATATCGCCGCCATGACGGAGCAGGCGGCCGAACGTACGCTCACGGCGGTCGAACTGGCGCAGCCGATCCAGGCCGACATCGAGCAGAAGGCCGAGTCGCTCGACAAGCGGTGGGAAGAGTGGTTCGAGAAGCCCGTGGAACTGGGCGATGCCCGCTCGCTGGTGCTCGACACGCGCGCCTTCCTCAGCGAGGTGCCACAGCAGGCGCGCACCACCGGCTCGCACCTGCTGGAAATCATGATGGCCCAGGATTTCCAGGATCTGACCGGGCAGGTCATCAAGAAGATGATGGACATGATCCGCTCGCTGGAGCAGGAATTGCTGCAGGTGCTGATCGACAACGTCCCCGCCGAGCGACGCGTGGAGGCCCCGCCGACGCTGATGAACGGGCCGCAGATCAATCCGGATGGGAAGGCAGATGTGGTGTCTGACCAGTCGCAGGTGGATGATTTGTTGGCGAGTTTGGGGTTCTGAAGGAGAGGGGTCTTTGGGTTCTTGCTGGCGTTTTGCGGTTCTGCTGGCTGCTTTGGCTGTTGAACCCAACGACTTGTCTCTTGGGTCTTGCTCGCTCTTGGTTGCTTTGCCTGCGGCCTTGGCCTTTGAGCCCAACGGCCTGTTTCACATCCCCCTTCGGGGGCTGCGAAACAGGCCGTTGGGCTCAAAGGCCAAAGCGGCAAAAACCAGCAACCACAAACCAGACGTGAAACAGGCCTTTGGGTCCGACAGCCAAAGCGGCAAGCGCAGACCAGAAGGGGGATGTGAAACAGGCCTTTGGATTCAAACACCAACGCCGCTCGAAGGACCACGAACGGCAAAAAACCAACGACTCACCTGAACCCCACCGTCACCTGATTCCCCTTCCCCTGCAAAACCGGCGCCAACGCCCCCCGCCCAGGGACAAGAAACGCAAACACAAAACCCTCGTGCGCGTCGTCCCCCTGGAACGCCCCGGTGGACCCTTCCGCCTGCGGCAGCATCACGCAGCGCCGTGCATTGCAAAGATAGGCCTGAAGATCGACGGGCGCTGCCGTCGCGAAGCTGTAGCGCCAGCGCACGGCGGTGATGACGCCTTCGGACTGCGGTAGCGTGCCGGTTGGCGTGATCGGTGCCGAGAGAATGCGTTGCCCGCGCCCATGCAATGCCGGGCCATTGACCGAGGACGTCCACGCATGACGCGCGCCAGCGTCCACGGCAGCAAACGCGCAGGCGGCCGCGCCGGCCAGTAACACGGCCACGCAGCATCGGGAAAGCGCGCCAGCGGGCATCACAGCAGTCCCCGCAACTGACCGCGCAGCCGCGTGATGGCCTGGCTGCGGATCTGGCACACGCGCGACTCGGTCACTTCGAGCACGGCGCCGATCTCGCGCAGGTTCAGTTCCTGGTCATAGCAGAGCGACAGCACCAGCTTTTCCCGCTCCGGCAGCCGCTCGATCGCGCGGATCAACGCCTCGCGCATGCCGTTTTCCATCAGCACGGTCAGCGGATTGCTCTCTTCGCTGGCGCCGACATGCCGGTCGAGGAAGTCCTCTTCGCCGGAGCGCTCGAAGTCTTCGTAATGCAGCAACTGGCACCCATGAACCTCGTTGAGAACCGTCTGGTATTCGTCGAGCGGCAGGTCCAGTTCCTGAGCCACTTCGGAATCCATGGGTGTGCGGCCGAGCTTCTGCTCCAGGCCGCGCTGGGTGCGCTCGACGCGGCGCGTAAGCTGGCGCAGGCTGCGCGACTGCCAGTCGTTGGCGCGCACCTCGTCGAGCATGGCGCCGCGAATGCGCTGGCTGGCGTAGGTCTCGAAGCGGGCGCCATGGTTGTCCTCATAGCGCTTGGCCGCATCGAGCAGGCCGATCATGCCGGCCTGGATCAGGTCGTCGATCTGCACGCTGGCGGGCAGCTTGGCTGCCAGCTGCAACGCGATGCGGCGGACCAGTTGCGCGTGGGCCTTGACCACGTCGGCCTGTTCGAGCTTTCCCTGAGTCGTGTACATATTGGAATTCTCGTGAATGCGTGTCTAGCTAGCCCGTGTTGCGGATAAGGCTGGCTGGCACATGGTCTGGTTGATCGGATCGTCGTGGAACATCAGGCTGCCACGGCGGCATGCGCGGGTTGCGGTGGCGCGGCGGCGTGCAGCGGCCAGGCGCCAATGTGGCTGGCCACGCGGCGCAGCGCGGCGGTGGCCGGCGCCGCCGGAAACGCTTCGATCACGGAACGGCCGAGCTGCATGGCACGCGTAACGAGCGGGTCGGCCGGCACGTAGCCGGCGCAGGTGATTTCCACGCCAAGGTACTGGCTGGCCGTGCTGGCAAGGTTGCGCGCAATGGCCGTGACCGTGGCTTCGTTGGCCGCCATGTTGACGACCAGGTGAAAGCGCCGGCAGGCGTGGCTGTGGTGCAGCCGCTTGATGCAGGCATAGGCAGCGGTGATCGAGGCGCGCTCCGGACGCATCACCACCACCATGTTGTGCGATCCGCTGGCGAACGGCGACAGCGCGCCGTCGGCGCCGATGCGTGCATCGGCCAGCACCGTGCGAATGCCGGGCAGTGCATCGGCGGGCAGGTTGGCCAGGGCCACTTGCGGGCCGGCAGGCAGCACCGGGAGGCCGCTCGCGTGCGTGGCGAGGGCGGCGTCCAGCGTGAGGCGGCCGGCCAGCACGTCGGCCAGCGTGCTGGCTGGCGTGCCGTGGTGTGCGGATTCGTCGATCAGCAGCGCCCGCTCGCCCTGCATGGCCAGCGCGTTGCCGAGACCGAGCGCCACGGTGGTGGCGCCCGCGCCCGGCTCGCTCGCCACGACCGCGATGCGGCGCGTGACGCGAGGTGCCAGCATGCGGCGCAGACTCTCGGCCTGATCGGTGGCTAGCGTACTCAAGGCTCAGTCCCCCAGTACCGCGAACTGTGCAGCCAGCGGCGCCACCGACCGCGGCGGGGCGTCGGCCGTGCTTGCGGCAGCATCTTCCATTGCAGGCGCCGTGCCGGCTACCCGGCCGGGGTAGTTTTCCAGCACGTCCAGCAGCGCCAGCAGCCGGCTCATGCCTTCATTGAGCACCGGACCCTGGGCGGTCGTGGCGCGCGCGGTCGGACGGCCGGCAAGGCGCGCGAGCAGCGACGCGGCCGTGGCGGCCGGCGCGTGCAGCAGGCGCAGGGCGGTCAGGCCCAGTTGCAGCGCGGCAACCTGCGCGCACGACTGGACGCTGCCGTTGGCACTGGCGTCGCCTTCGCGCGCAAAATGGTCGAGCGCATGGCGCAACGTGCGGAACTGGTCCTCCGCGCCGTCCGCCCATTGCACCCAGCGCGCGGCCTGTGCGGCATCGTCCGCCAGTGCGGGATCGCACAGCAGGTATTGCACGGCCAGCGTTTCGCCGTTCTTGCGGTCCAGCATGCGCGATACCAGCAGGCAGGCTTCCGTGCCGCCTTCCGGCGCACCGCGTCGCGCGGCGGCTTCCGGCACGCGCACGATGCACTGGGCCAGCCACTGCACCGCGTCGCGGTCGCGCACCTGCAGTTCGCCGATGACGTGGAAGGTCAGCGTCTCGGCCAGCGCGTCGAGCTTCCAGGCCTGGCCGCCACGGATCACGCGCGCATTCTTGCGCGCGCCGGCCAGCCAACGCTCTCCTGCCTGCTGCATGCGGGCGAGGGTGGTGGCGGACGGCATCGCATCCAGCAGGTTGACCACCGTGCGCGCGGCCGAAAGCGTGGCGCGCAGCGTAGCGGCTTCGGCCTCGGCGTCGCCGATGGCCTGGCCGGCGCGGCCGGCTGGCACGATGGAGGCGGCGAGCGGCATGCCGTCACGATCGCCCAGCCACAGCGTCTGCTGTACCGTCAGCGGCGAGCGACGGCCGGGAACAGGCAGGGCGGCCGAGGCGGAAAGCGCCAGCACGTAGCGCTCGCAGGTGCGGCCCAGGTCGCGGCACAGGGTCTCGCGAATCTGCTGGGCCATGCGGCGCATTGACGGCTCGCCGTCCATGCGCTGTCGCCACAGGTCGCGCGCCAGCTCGAATCCGGTGTGCCCGGCGTTCAGTTCGGCCACGCACTCGCCCACCGCGTTGGCGCTGTCGGTGAGCGAGCGCAGCACGTCGTCGGCGCCGCCGGTCCGCGCTTGCGGCTCCACGGCTGGCTGCAGGCGGCGCGCGGCGTCCGCATCGGCAAACACGGAGCCACGACGCGGGGTCAGGAACGCGCGCTCGACAAGCGCGCTGCCTTGCGCCAGTTCCAGGTGCTCCGGCACGCGCTGGCCGGTCGACGCATAGAAGACGGGCAGGCGGTGGCGGATCACGACGTCCAGCACCGAGCCCAGATGCGTGGCCTCATCGAGCTTGCTGATGATGCAGCCGTCCAGGCCCGTGCCATCGGGGCCGGCATCGTGGCGATAGGCGTGCACCACCTCGTTGAGTGTATCGCCGTGGCTGGCGCCGTTGAGCAGCAGCACGCGCTGCATCGGCGCCTGTACGCCGGCCAGCATGGCGATCTGGTCGGAGAGATTGCGGTCGCGCTGGCTCATGCCCACCGTATCGATGATGACCAGGTGCTTGTCTTTCATGGCGCCCAGCGCGAGCCGCAGGTCGGCGGCGTCCTTGACCGCATGCACCGGCACGCCGAGGATGTCGCCATAGATACGCAGTTGCTCGTGCGCGCCGATCCGGAAGGTGTCGGTGGTCAGCAGCGCTAGCTTGTCCGCGCCGTGCTTGAGCACGAAGCGGGCAGCCAGCTTGGCGGTGGTGGTGGTCTTGCCCACGCCGGTCGGGCCGATCAGCGCGAGCACGCCGCCCTGGGCGAACAGCGCGTCCTCGTCCGCCAGCACCGGCACCTTGCGCGCCAACTCTTGCCTGGCCCATGCCATCGCGGCCGGGCGGTCGTAGCCGAGCGGCAGCCGCGCCAGCAGCGTGCGCGCCAGCTGGCCGGAGAAACCGGCGCCAACCAGCCACTCGAACAACGACTCGCGCAACGGGTCGCCCGCTGCAACAGGCGCCGCCCCGGGCGTGCCCGGGCCGATGCCGGCGAACTGGCGCTCGATCATCGCGCGCATCGACTGCAACTCGCCGCGCAGGTCGCCGATGCCGGCTTCGGGCGGCGGCGCATGCGGCTGGGCGCTGGCCGACACGGTGCCGAGATCGGCCTCGCGCATCGCGACGATTTCCACGCCGCCCTCGACGGTTCGGTTGGACAGCACGACGGCGTCGGGGCCCATCGCTTCGCGCACGCGGCGCATGGCTTCGCGGCCGGTCGCCGCCACAAACTTCGCTACGCTCATCTTGCGATCCTCGGGTCCTTAGGCACCACCGCCAATCATGGCGGTGATGCGGATATTCCGGTGGTCCGGCACTTCGGCATGGGACAACACCTTCAGTTGCGGCAACGTGCGGCGCAGGAAGCGCGCCATCAGCGGGCGTAGCGCGGACGGCACCAGCAGCACCGGGTCGAGGCCCAACTGCTCCTGGCGCGCCACCGCGCCTTGCGCCTGCTGCAGCAGGGCATCGGCCAGGCCCGGCTCAATGCCGCCGCCGTTCGTCAGCGCCTGCGACAACACGCGCTCCAGGCCGGCATCCAGGCCGATGATTTGCAGGTCCGCCCCATTGGGGAACAACTGCTGCGTGATCGCGCGGCCCAGCGCCACGCGAACCAGCGTCGTGAGTTCGTTGGGGTCGCTGACCTTGCCCGCGTGTTCGGCCACCACGTCGAGGATGGTGCGCATGTCGCGGATCGGCACGCCTTCGTCCAGCAGGTTCTGCAGCACCTTCTGCAGGCCCGTGAGCGAGATGGTCTTGGGCACCAGATCCTCGGTCAGCTTGGGCGATTCCTTGCCGATGCGGTCCAGCAACTCCTGCACTTCCTGGCGACCCAGCAGTTCGGCCGCGTGCAGGTGGATCAGGTGGTTGATGTGCGTGGCAACGACCGTGCTCGCGTCCACCACCGTGTAGCCGTACGCCTGCGCCTGTTCCTTGAGGCCGGCGTCGATCCAGACGGCCGGCAGGCCGAAGGCCGGGTCGCGCGTGGCGGCGCCGGGCAGCGTGCCGCTGACCTGGCCGGGATTGATCGCCATCCACTGGCCGGGGGTGGCCTCGCCCTGACCGATCTCCACGCCCTTGAGCGTGATGCGGTAGGCGTTGGGCTTGAGTTCCAGGTTGTCGCGGATATGCACCACGGGCACCAGGAAGCCGATTTCCTGCGCCACCTTCTTGCGAATGCTCTTGATGCGGCCCAACAGTTCGCCGTTCTGCGCGCGGTCCACCAGCGAGATCAGCCGGTAGCCCACTTCCATGCCGAGCGGGTCGACCAGCGTCACGTCGTCCCAGGTCGCTTCCGTCGATTCCTGCGCGGCGGCCGGCTGCCGTTCCTCGCGCTTCTTGGTCTGCGCGACGGTCTCCTCGCGGCGCAGCAGGTAGCGGCCAAACCAGGCGAGACCGCCCGCGAGCAGCAGGAACGCGAAGTGCGGCATGCCGGGAATGATGCCCATCAGGCCGATGATGGCGGCGGTCAGGAACATCACGCGCGGGTTGGAGAACAACTGCCCGGTCAGTTGCTGGCCGACGTCCTGCTCGTTGGACACACGCGAGACGATCACGCCGGCGGCGGTGGAGATCACCAGCGCCGGAATCTGCGCGACGAGGCCGTCGCCGATGGTCAGCAGCGTGTAGTTGTGCACGGCGGTGCCGAAGTCGAGGTCGTGCTGGACCATGCCCACCACCATGCCGGCGGCGACGTTGATGAACATGATCAAGAGGCCCGCCACCGCGTCGCCGCGCACGAACTTGCTGGCACCGTCCATCGCGCCGTAGAAGTCCGACTCCTGCGCGACTTCGGTGCGGCGCTTCTTGGCGCCTTCCTCGTTGATCAGGCCCGCGTTGAGGTCGGCGTCGATCGCCATCTGCTTGCCGGGCATGGCGTCCAGCATGAAGCGCGCGCCCACCTCGGCGATGCGGCCCGCGCCCTTGGTGATCACCATGAAGTTGATCACCACCAGAATCGCGAACACCACGATACCGACGGCAAAGTTGCCGCCGACCAGGAAGTGGCCGAAGGCCTCGATCACCTTGCCGGCGGCGTCGGGACCGGTATGGCCTTCGAGCAGCACCACGCGGGTGGAGGCGACGTTCAGCGACAGGCGCAGCAGCGTGGTGAACAGCAGCACCGCGGGGAACGCGGCGAAGTCCAGCGCCTTCTGCGTGTACATGCCGACCAGCAGCACCATGATCGACAGCGCGATGTTGAAGGTGAACAGCAGGTCGAGCACGACGGGCGGCAGCGGCAGGATCATCATGCCGAGGATCATGATGATCAAGAGCGGCCCGGTCAGCGCCTTCATCTGGCCGCCCTGGCGCAAGGCGGGCAGGTTGAAGAAGGAGGTCAATGCGTTCATGCGCGGCCTTCCGGTACGGAGAGTTCATCCGGCACCGCGAGTTCGGTGGGTGCCTGCGGCTGCGGGCCGTCGGCGTGGTGCCAGTGTTTCAGTTGATAGACCCAGGCCAGCACTTCGGCCACGGAGGTATAGAGTCCTGCGGGGATTTCGTGGCCCAGCTCCACGTGGCGGTGCAGCGCGCGCGCCAGCGGCGGCGCGGACAGCAGTGGCACGCGGTGCTCGGTGGCCAGCTCGCGGATGCGTGCGGCCACGGCGTCGCTGCCCTTGGCCACCACGCGTGGCGCGCTCATGCGGCCTTCCTCGTAGCGCAGCGCCACGGCGAAGTGCGTGGGGTTGGTCACCACCACGTCGGCCTTGGGCACCTCGGACATCATGCGGCGGCGCGCCATGGCGCGCTGCTGCTGGCGAATGCGGCCCTTGACGTGCGGATCGCCCTCGGTTTCCTTGTGCTCCTGCTTGACCTCTTCCTTGGTCATGCGCAGCTTCTTGTAGTGTTCCCAGTACTGCCACGGCACATCGATGGCCGCCACCAGCAGCAGCGAGCCGGCAATCAGCGCGCTGCAATGCAGGACAAGCTCCAGCATGTGGAGCAGCGCCTCGTCCACCGGCGCGTTCATCAGCGCGATGGCTTCCGGCAGGCGGCGCCAGAGCACCCATGCCCCCACGGCACCAACCAGCAGCGACTTGGCGATGGCCTTGACCAGCTCGACCACGGAGTGCATGGAGAACAGCCGGCCCAGGCCCTTGATCGGGGACAGCCGCGTGAAGTCCGGGGACAGCGATTTGGTGGAGAACAGCCAGCCGCCCAGCATCATCGGCGCCACCAGCGCGGCCGCGCCGAACAGCAGCAACAGCGGCAGGAAGGCCAGCAGGCTTTCCCAGATGGCCAGCGCAAAGCGCGACAGCATCCGCGAGGTGTCGAACGCCGTCGCCGGCTCGAACGAGAGCCCGGCACGCATCACGGTGTTCAACTGGCGGCCCAGCATGCCGCCCAACGCCCACAGGCCGACCACGCCGGTCATCAGCATCACGAACGTCACCAGTTCGCGCGAGCGCACCACCTGCCCTTCCTCGCGCGCCTTTTCCAGGCGCCGGGGTGAGGCGGGTTCGGTTTTCTCGAGGTCGCTTTCTTCGGACATGAACGCTCCGTTGCGAAGCGCGCACGCGGCCCTTCGCTCAGCGACGATTATCAAATCGCCGCGGCGCAGGCATTAGGGGGAAAAGGGCGGGGAATTGGGTGTTGTTTGGGGAATGGGGGGTTAACGGCGGGAGGGGTGGTGGGTTTTAGGGGGGGTGTTGCTGTTTGTTTTTGGCGGCGTTGGTGCTTCGGGCCGAAGGCTTGCTTTTTTGGGTTGGCTGGTTGTGAGCTGGCCGCTTTGGCGTTTGAACCCAAAGGCCGTTTCACATCCCCCTTCGGGGGCTGCGACTCACTTTTCTTTGCGTTCTGCAAAGAAAAGTAAGCAAAAGAAAGCAGACCCTGCCGGGGGCAGAACCTTTAGGGGTTGCGAGGGTGGTCTTGTGGGATTGTTGGGTTAGCGGTTCTGCATGAATCTGCCGTTCGCGGATCGAATGACCACCATCTCCCAACCGTCTCTACGATTCGTGGTGAGGCAATACGCTGCAAATGGAAGTAGGTACTTCAAGCTTCTGCCGATCTCGGCGCAAGCCGCCACGCCCAGCCCGCTTTGCGGATTCGTGGTGGGCACGGTGGCTCCTGTGCGATGGGGGTGCCTGCTGCCCCACGACGAAACCAGTCACGCGTAAGAGATAGTGGCCGTTTGAACCGGTAACGGCAGATGCGGGAAGGGCTGCGGGCGCTGGCAGCGTATTGCCTCACGACGAGTCGAACACACAGTCGGGAGAACGTGGCCGCCCGATCCGCGAACGGCAGATTCATGCAGAACCACA
>JACXTT010008267.1_pt1 | contig 14454 bp, 14 predicted proteins | sample 9270951 | NCBI WGS metagenome assembly JACXTT01 (sample SAMN15532306, study PRJNA645909) | rock metagenome | isolation source: weathered quartz diorite | place: Puerto Rico | collected 2017-06-21
CGAATTGTCAAGAGGCTCGTTTCGTGTTATCGAGTTTTGGATCGAGAACCATGTCATGCTTGAAATAACAACAAAGGAAATGGCCCAAGAATATCTGCAAGCTACAACAGTCTTCCGGCTCAACAAAGCGCTCCAGCCGACGCCAAAAAACGGCGCGGCTGAGCTTTAACGTTGCGCGGCACGCGGCTACCGCCCGCTCGTGATTAAAGGTAAACTGAGTTTACCTTTAATCATTCGGGGTGCGGCTCAACTCGCGTCCCGTTAGGGCTCAATAAATCACATGCCGGACATCATCGGAATCGATCACATCTACATTACGGTCTCGAATCTGGAGAGGTCTGAAAAATTCTATGACGTCGTAATGAAGGTTCTCGGTTTCAGAAAGAATAAGTTCCAAATCGAGGGCGAGAAACACATCCAATACTATAACCGCCACTTCGGGTATGTGCTAAGGCCGGCTCGGTCGAAGGATCCGCATGATTCCTATGCACCGGGACTTCATCATTTCTGTCTGAGGGTCGAAAGCGAAAAAGAAGTCAATGAGGCGGCGAAAAAACTCAAGGAACAAAACATTTCAGTAAGTGAGCCCAGGTGTTATTCTGAGTATGCGCCAGACTATTTTGCGGTGTTCTTCTCAGACCCAGACGGGATACGGCTAGAGATCACAAATTATCGTCAGGAGCGGCGGCAGCGCCATGACATCTGGGAAAACATCGAGCCCTAACAAGCGCATCGAGTCGGGCTCGCTACGTCGGCGCTTCACGCAGCGTTAGGCAGCTTTCGGACAGGGGGCCGCATGAGCATATCTGACGACAAGAAGACAGAGATAGTGACAACGCTGATTATGGAGGACCGTACCGAAGCCCGCGCCATTCGAGGGCGGACCGAGACCGTCATCTCCAGCGTTGTGGTGGCATCCTTTGCGATAACTGCATTCTGGCTCCAGACGCCACTGGAATCTGGCAAGTCGGTGCGTCACCTTGGTCTATTGTCAGACATCTCATTGCTCGCCATCATTCTCGTCACCTTCTCCCGCTCGATGCTTGAGCCGTGTCCGCTCAGCGTGAACATTGGGCCTCCATCTCCATGCAGAGACGATAGGAGTGCGCATCTCAGTTTGATGAGAGACTGCGAGCATGCAAGTATCGGAAAGTATCCTCAATCGCGGATAGCGGCGCTCTAGGATTAAATCCGAGCTCTCTCCGCGCCTTCCCAATATCACAGTGCTCTTGTACCGTGAATGCCTTGAGGAAATTGCGCTGTAACTTTGGCGGTTTCTTGCTGAGCATCGACCAGAATTCAACGATACTGGCAACGAGCCAGATAAGGTTTTTGGGAAGGGTGCGCGGCACAGGAATGTTGCTCTTGGGGAAAAGCCTGCGCGCGATGGCCGACAACTCGCCCACGCTCGTGCATAATTCGTTAGCCAATAGGTAGCGCTGTCCGGTGCGCCCTCGCTTGGCCGCCAACCAACAGCCTTCGGCAGCGTCACGCACGTCTACAAAGTTAAACCAGAAACCAGGATCGACATCGAGCCTACGATCGAGAATCGTTTCAAACAACTCCATGGTTGGAGTGAACTTGAAGCAATTTCCCCCAATCATTGCGCCCGGAAGAACGGACACCATGTTGAGCTTATGTTTTTCAGCGAGGTGCCACGCCAACTTCTCGGCGTCTACTTTAGAACGGAAATACACATTCGAGGTATCAGAGTTCCATCCCGCTTCGGTGATCGGATCGCGACCGCGATCGGCAGCGGCAAGCGAGCTGATATAGACAACTTTTTGCACAGCACACTTTGCGACCGCATCCATCGCCCTTTGGGTAGCCGCCATGTTGGCATCGTAAATCTCCCTCTTTGGGCATCGCGCCCAGTGCTTGAACACCGCTCCGACCAGATAAACGGTCTGTGCACCAGAGAAGGTTCTTAGCAAGGAGTCCGGGTCGGTCAGGTCCAACGGAACAACGGTGCATCCAAGACCAGCAAGCGCATGGCCGCCATCACCGTGGCGCGTGCCCGCCACTACCGCTTCTCCTTTTTCCAATAGCAACCTGACAAGATTGTTGCCCAAGTGGCCACTAGCCCCCGTGACGACGGACAAATGCTTCATAACGACGCTCCTTTCAATATCGAGGAACTTGACATGCTAAACCATGGACATTAGTCTATTGTCAAGTGTCCCGTTGCAAACAATGTGTGGGAGATGGATATGTTGATCGGTGAATTCGCGAAGCTAAGCGGCCTATCAAGAGATACCATACGCTTCTATGAGAAGATCGGCTTGATCGCCACAACCGAGACTCGCCGGGGAGCCAACCGGTACAAACACTATGATCATTCCTTGCTCGATCGAATGGAGTTAATCCGGAAAGCAAAGTTACTGGGATTTACGCTGACGGAGATCGGTAAACTTATACGCGACTGGGAAAGCAACCGGCTGTCGTCGAAAGAAAAGCATGCGATCATCTCTGACCAGCTCCGCGTGATCGATGAAAGACTTTCGGAGATCCTGAAAGTACGGCGGTACTTGGAGGAAAAACTTTTATTATCAGGGCGCTTCGCTTCAGACCGCTTTTCAACGGCCTGCTAGATAAACACGGGTAAAAAAGGCCTTGAGATAGCGGGTTTCCGGGATAGCGGGGTGGATGGGGTGATCGGGGCCTTGCTGACCCTGTTCCAGGATTTGCAGATTGCGATCAAGATGCCGGCTGGTTTGCAACAGAACGTCCTGCAGAGCGCTGGCTTCGAAATGGTAGGAACAGGAGGCGGAGATTAACACGCCGTCTTTGGCCAGGACTTGCATGGCCATCTGGTTGAGTTGGTGATAGGCCTGTAAACCCTGTTTGAGGTCTTTTTTGCGCTTAATGAAGGCCGGCGGATCGAGAATCACCACATCAAATTTTTGACGCTCGGCGCGTAACGCTTTGAGCGCAGCGAAGGCGTCGCTGTGTAATGCCTTGACGCGCTCGGCGACATGATTGAGCGCGGCGTTGTGGCGCAACTGGTCGAGCGCCGCCTGTGAGGAATCCACGCACACTACCTCGCTCGCCCCCGCCGCCGCGGCTTGCACGCCCCAGCCGCCGAGATAACTGAACACGTCCAGCACGCGCCGGTTTTTTACATAACACTGCATACGCGCGCGGTTCATGCGCTGGTCGTAAAACCAACCGGTTTTCTGTCCGCTCAATACCGGGATGTCGAACAGCACGCCGTTTTCTTCCAGTCTGACTAATTCAGGGACTACACCCCGCGCCGTTTCAATATAATTTGGCAACCCTTCCAAGGCGCGGCCGGAGGTGTCGTTGCGCAGCACGATGGCGCGGGGCTTGATGACTTTTTGCAGCGCGGCTATCACCTCCGCCTTGACGCGCTCCATGCCCGCGGTGGTGAGCTGCGCGACCAACACATCACCGAAGCGGTCCACCACCAGCCCCGGCAGGGCATCGCCCTCGCCGTACACCAGGCGATAATAGGGTTTATCGAACAACCGTTCGCGCAGTGACAATGCAATATTAAGACGATGCACCAGCAGCGACTGATCAAGCACATAGCCAGGATCGCGGCTCACCAGACGCGCCGAGATCAGCGAGTGCGGGTTGACATAGCCGGTGCCGAGCACAGCGCCATTACTTTCCTCGATACTGACCGGCTGACCCGGCTCGAAATTACTGAGCGGCGTGTGGGCAATGTCCACTTCGTTGCTGAACACCCATAGATGACCGGCGCGCAAGCGGCGCTGCTCGTTCTTTTTCAGCCGCAATGGTGCGAGGAGAGAGGCCATCAGTAACGAGTCGGGCGCGGCCATACGATCGGCTGATAGTCCGTGCAGTGCCTTGCATAGAGGTTACGCAGCACGGCGCCGTTCGGCGCATAGGCGGTTACCGAAGGCAGCCGTTTGCAATGCGCAAAGGCGTGCGTCAGCTGCGGCGGCGGCTCGGTGAAGGCGCTGATATACGCGCCGTTGCGTCCCGCCTCGCGTTCAATGCCGGGCCACAGATCGTGCTGGTTATAGCGGCGCGTGGCGTCGCCGGTAATATATATCCTGACCGGCGCGGACCAGTAAAAGGCGAGTTCGCCCGCCAGGGCATAGGAGTCGGTGAGAATAAATTCGACCGGCCCGCCGGCTTCCTCGAGGGAGACCCGCAGCGCCGTCACCGGTGCTTGCCAGGCGCGCATCTTGCGAAACGGGTCCTGCTGATGGCTTAATCCGAAGACATACGGATAATGCCCCAGCAGAATCATTACCACAGAGCTGAACATTCCCAGACCCACCAGCCGCCGCTTAAAACGGGTTGCCTCGGGCAGGTAACCGGCCAATAGAATAATCATGCCGAGATAGCTCGGCGCCGCCCAGTTAAGCTGCACCTTGGAGGTCAGCGATTTGATCAAGAAAAAGCCCAGCAGTACCACGGAGGCATACCATAGAAAACGCTGCGACTCGCTGACCGGCCTGCGCCACAACAGGCTGATCGCCACCCACACCACCAGCGGCGACAGCACCAGAATTTGCAATCCGGAAAACTCCAGCAGGCTGAATACCGACCAGCTTTGCTGCGCCACATGGCCCAGCTCATGACGGAACATCACCCAGTCGTGCTGTGCGTTCCAGATCAGCACCGGACTAAACAGGGCGAACGCCAGCAACGCCGCCAGCCAGGGATGAATGGTCTTGAGTTGCGCGCGCCCGCCGCGAGTGAACAACAACCAACCGCCCACCAACAAGGACAACAGGATAATGCTGAGTTTGGTGAGCCCTCCCAGTCCCAGCGCCGCGCCAAACTCGTACCAGGCTAAGGTCTGACCGTCAAACAGCGCGCGCCACGCCGCCCATAGCGCATAGGCCCACAGCAGCAGCAGCAATACGTCGGTGGTCATCACCGAACCGAGACTGAAAAACATCGGCGTGGTAAGACCCAACAACAAGGCCCACCAGCCCGCCGCGCGGCGCTCCCACACTTGTTGCGCAAAGTAAAACAATACCGCGAGCAGAGCGCTGTAGGCCAGCCAGCCGGGCAGCCGCACCTGCCACACGCCGTGACCAAATAAGGTTTCGGATAGGGCGATCAGCCAGGCGATCAACGGACCCTTGGAATAATAAGACCAGTCCAGTTGCTGCGCCCACTGCCAGTATTGCGCCTCATCGAAGTGCAGCTCCAGGGCGGCGTTCCACAGCAGCAGCGCCTTGAGCAGCGGCACGCTGAGCAACACGGCGAGCAGCCCCCTCTTGCCAGAGGTCATGCCGGATGCTTCCAGCCCGCCTCGGCTGATTCCTCCAGACTTTCGGGGTAACGCACGATGTAGGAGCGGGCCTGGCCCGATTCAAAATAGGTGCGGGCGATGAGTTCGCTCAACACGCCGGTGGTGAGAAACTGCACCGCCATCACAATGAGCAATACGCTTATCATTAACAGTGGACGAGTGCCGATGTTCTCGCCGAAAAAAATCTTGAGCATGAATAGATAACTCATGCCGATGAAGCCGAGGCCGCCGAACGCGAGCGCGACGCCGCCGAAGTAGTGGCCGGGGCGCGCGCGGAAGCGGATGAAGAAGTACACCGAGAGCAGGTCTATAATCACGCGGAAGGTGCGCGAGAGGCCGTATTTGGAGACGCCGAATTGACGCGGCGCATGGCTGACGACTTGCTCCTTGATGCGCGAGGTCGCGGTGTGCGCCGCCATCCAGGCCGGAATGAAGCGGTGCATCTCGCCGTACAGACGCACGTTTTTGATGACCTGCGCGCGGTACACCTTGAGGCTGCAACCGTAATCGTGCAGGCGCACCTCGGTCATGCGGCCAATCAGCCAATTGGCGATGCGCGAGGGAATGGTGCGCAGCCACAAGCTGTCCTTACGATCCTTGCGCCAGCCGACCAGCAGATCGAGATCCTCGTCCAGCAGACGCTGCACCATGCGCGGGATATCGGCCGGGTCGTTTTGCAGGTCACCGTCCAACGTGACGATCACGTCGCCGCGCGCCGCATCTATGCCCGCCTGCATCGCGGCGGTCTGCCCGAAGTTGCGCTGCAAGGTTATGCCGCGCACGTGGCTGCCATAGTACGCGACGCCCTGCCGCATCGCTCGCTCGGTGTCGTCCGTGCTACCGTCACTGACCAGAATCAGTTCCCACGGATAGCGATACCCGGCCAACGCCTGGTGCACGCGCGCCAGCAGCGGCGCGACGCTCTCCGCCTCGTTGTACAGCGGCACCACCAGCGAGACACGGTGCGCGATCGAATCCCGGGACGTGGTCATGAGGATAGCTGGGAGCGGGCGCGAATACGGCGCATAAAATCGAAATATTGTACGCCGATAAGGGCGGCAAGGTAAGCTAGCAGGGTTCCGATCACGGCGCCCATCGCTACCTGACTCGGATAGTGCTTGCCGAGATAGACACGCGAGAGGGTTACTAATACGGCGATGCCGAACAGCAGTAGCGCCCAGCCGCGCGAACGGGTAATGGAACTCATGAAGCTGGCTGCCGCAAAAAAATTGAGCGCGTGGTTAGAGGGGATGCCGTTCAACTCAGCTCCGCAGCGTCCGTTGGGAAGCCGCAGCAACTCGGCGATGACGTAGCACGGACGCGGTTGCGCCCACAGGTGTTTGAGCAGATTGCCCAGCGCATCGCCGGCGATGACCAGGATAAGCAACGCCAGCCACAGCCGCACACCATCCCGGCCGTATTGCTTCACGCTCAACGCCAACACGATAGCCAGCAGCGGAACGGCAAAGCTGTTGCGGTCGGAGAGCCAGGAAAACAGGATGTCATTCCAGGGATGCGCCCAGGATTGATTCATCCAGACGAGCAGCGTTTCATCCATGTTGAGCGGGTAGAGTCGCGTGAGGGTTGTTAGCGGACAACAACAGGCTCAACGTGCCGCCCAACAGCGTGGAGGCCAGCAAAAACAGGTGCAGGTTGACCGCGGCCTTGAGTGCGGCCGCGGCCGGCGCGCCGAACGGCAGCAAGGCCGCCACCACACCCGCCTCGTAGGTGCCTGCGCCCGCGAAGGCGTGGATGGGCAGCACGCTGGTGACATCACCGCCAATCACGCCCAGCCAGGCGGCGGCGAACGGGATCTCGATAAATAATCGCAACACCCAGACCAGCACGGCCAATTTGACGATCCAGTTGATGATAGTCCACAGCCAGGCGCGCCAGAAGGCGCTGTGGGTGTACGGCAGACTGATTAAAACCTTGTGCAGCAACCTGCGCGGACGGCCACCCGGATTGGCATCCAGATAGCCGAGTATCTTGGTATTGCCTAGAAACAGCAGATACGGCACGCTCAGCCAGAGCAGACACACCGCGCCGGCATACACCCAGGGCCGCACAGTGATCCCCAGCGCGAGCAGCGCCAGGGTGTGCATGTCCAGCACCCGAAACCACAGCAGCGCGGGGGCGGAACGCATCAGCGGCACGTCGAAGTAGCGCTTCATGAGCAGCGGAAAGGAAATCTCTCCGGCACGTACCGGAAGTATGTTATTAAAAAAATTATGCAGCAACATGAGCTTGAGGCAGGACGCAAACGCCCCCCGCATTTCATCGCGGAAATAGTCATACAGCCGCACCGCCCTGACCCAATATGTAAAAAACGTCAGTATAATGGCCAGCAATACCAGACCATAGGGCAAGGCCCGCCAGGGGACGAGCAGATTGCGCCAGCCGAAATAGAACTCGATCAACGCCACGAAGGCGATAAAGAGGGCGATGCCTATGAGATATAGTAGCTTCACGAGATAGCCTGGCAAGCTGGTTGGCGATGACGCGCCGCCCCAGTGTATGCGCCGCAGACACACAGCGCAATCCTATGTTGAGACAAGTTCCCTTGATAGCCGCAAAATGAATAACGCCAGTCGCTCCGACATCGGACTTTACGCCCTGTTCGCCGCCTGTGTGCTGGTCGGGTTTTTTCTCAACATCCATGCGGTGCCACTGTTCGATCTGGATGAGGGCGCCTTCAGCGAGGCCACTCGCGAGATGTTCGTGCGTGGCGATTTTATTTCCCCCTATCTGAATGGTACGCCGCGCTACGACAAACCGGTATTGATCCACTGGCTGCAGGCCGCGAGTATCTGGGCACTAGGGCTTAATGAATTCGCCTTGCGCTTGCCTTCGGCCATGGCCGCCGCCTTGTGGAGCGGGCTGATATTTGTTTTCGCAAAGCGATATACGACCAGCGTCACGGCCGTGTACGCCGCGATCATCACGGCCAGCAGCTTGCAGATCTCGCTCATCGCCAAGGCCGCCATCGCCGACGCCCTGCTGAACCTGTTTCTCAGCGCTGCGTTGTTCAGTATTTATCTTTTTTACCAAACCCGCGAACAGCGCTATCTTTACCTGAACGCCGCGGCTATGGCCTTGGGCTTTCTCACCAAGGGGCCGGTTGCGCTGGTCATTCCGCTCGCCGTGAGCCTGGTGTTTTTTTTGAGCAAGGGACAATTCAAGGCCTGGCTCAAGGCGGTCTTGAATCTGCGCGGGTTGGCGCTGTTCGGCCTGCTGGCCCTGCCGTGGTATGCCGCGCAATATCTCAAGGAGGGCGATGATTTTATCCGTGGGTTTTTCTTCAAGCACAATATCGCCCGCTTTGGGGAAACCTTCGAACAGCATGGCGGCGGATTTTTCTATTATATCCCGGTGCTCTTCATCGGCCTGTTGCCTTACACCGCGCTGCTGCTCAAAACCTTCACCCGGCTCGGCGAGATCATCAAAGACGACCTAAAATGTTATCTCCTGATATGGTTTTTATTGGTCCTGATATTTTTTTCGTTTTCCGCCACCAAGCTGCCGCACTATGCGCTGTACGGCTATCCCGCCGTCATCATTTTGATGGCCATGTACATGGACAAATTGCGCTCCAGATTCATAATCTTTCTGCCGCCACTGCTCTTGTTTAGCGCCCTGCTGTTTCTCCCCGAACTGATTCATGGCGCCCTCCCTGCGCTGCAAGATGTTTTTATTAAGGACACATTGCGCGATGCGGGCGATTACTTTTCAGTTTACTACCGGATATTTTTCTCGCTGGCCATTTTACTCAGCGGTTATTTTATGTTCGAAAACCGGTTTAAGAACCCGGACAAATTGCTGTGCAGCGGGCTGGTCGCGGTGACGGGGATGGCGCTGTTGCTGCTGCCGGTAGCGGGGCAGATTCTGCAATCGCCTATCAAGACGGCGGCGCTGATCGCTAAGCGCAATGATTATCCGGTGGTGATGTGGGGACTGAATACGCCCAGCTTTAATGTTTACAGCGAGCGGCTGACGGAGCATCGCGAGCCGCGTCCCGGCGAGATCGCGCTGACTAAGTCGAGCTATCTGCTGCGGATTAAAAATTACCAAACGCTGTATTACAAAAATGGTATCGCCCTTATCCGCGTGAAGCCGTGAACAGCCGCAGCAATCCGGGCAGGGCCAAGATCAAACACAGCAAAGTAATAACGCGCTGCAAATCCTGGGTGTGCGGGTAGCTGGTGACCGGCCACACCAGCAGATAAAGCGCCGTTACGGCCAGCAGTACTCCGATCGGGCGCTGCACGGCGGCCTGCATGCCCCGCGGCCAGCGGCGCGCAAGCGCTATCGCGCACAGCGCGCTCATCCAGCCGAGCAACGCGCCGCCCAGGACATCGAGCGGCCAATGCACTCCCACCATGATACGCGACAGGCCGACCGTGACGGCGATGAGCAGGCAAGCGGCCTTTAGCCATCCAGCCCTCAAGTGTAAGGCCAGCACCCCCGCCCAGGCGAAGATAATGGCGGTGTGACCGGAGGGAAAGGCCGTGGCCTTGAGGGCGGGGCCGATGAGATGAAAGTTCTCGGGCGCTAACACGGCCGGCGGCCGCGCGACGCCGAACGCGAGCTTGAGGTCGAACACCAGCAGCGTAGTGAGCATACCGGCGAGCAAGGCCGACCATAGGATATCCGGGCGCCGGCCCACTAGCGGCAGCAATAAAATCGTGGCGATCCAGCCGTCGCCCAGCATCGTGACTAACGCCCATACGCTATCGCCGACGCACAGGTCCTGCTGATTGATCCACAGAAACAGGGCGCGATTGCCGTCGCTAAAGACTACCGCCGTCATCGCCAGCGCAGCGGCGAAAGGCACCAGCCAGCGCCACGGGTCGTGTCGGGTCGCTGGTTTCATAGCTGTTTTTCGTCCGTAAATACCAGGCGCACCTGTGTCCCCGTGCCGCGGGTGCTGCGCAGATGGATATGCCAGTTATAGCGGTCGCAGATACGCTTGACGAGGGGCAAGCCCATTCCGGCGCCGCCCGGGATGGCGCCGGTGTTGGCACCGCGAAAGTGCGGCTCGAATACATGCGGCAAGTCGGCGGAGGTGATTCCCAGGCCCGTGTCTTTAATAGTTATGCTGTCAGCGTCCAATTGTACGCTTACCACCCCGCTCGTCGTATAACTATAGGCGTTGTGTATTAAATTGCCTAACACGATGCTGAGCAGCGCCGGTTCCGCCGCCACCTGCGGCGTAGCGTTGACGCGCAGCTTGACCTCCACGGCCTTGCCTTGCAACAGATGACGGTGGCTTTCGATCGTTGCGCGTAACGCCTGTTCTACCGGACACAGCGGGGCGGGGCGATCGGCGGCCGTGATTTCGCGCGCCAGCAATAACAGGCCGGAGATTACATCGGACATGTGCTTGCCCACCTCGCCCATGCGCAGCAGACGCTCCCGCTGTCTGGGAGACAACTGGGGATCGGTAAGCAGCAACTCCACCGTGCCATTAATGACCGCAAGCGGCGTGCGCATCTCGTGGCTGATTTGGGCGGTGTGATCTTTTTCCCGCTCGACAAAGGCGCTGACCCGGCGCCGGTATTCTTCAAAGGCGAGCGCCAGCGGGCCCAAATCATTATCGCCGGCGTACTCGTCCGTCCACTCGGCCGGTGGCCCGGACCCGTCACTCTGACTCACCTGTTGCGTCAGACGCTGCAACGGAACAAGCATGCGCCGGGCAATCCATATTCCCACCATAAATGACGCCAGCAGCACTGCCAGTACACTCGCTATCAGCGACCATAGCATGGCGTCGTCATGACGCTGAAAATGTTCTGCATCATAGGCGAGGAACATGCGTACGTCGTCGAGATCTTTGATAAGGATATGGTATTCCCGGTCTTCATACACTTCATGCCGACCGGGACCTAGACCACCGAAATAAGCCGGAATGCCGCCGCTATTTTCTCCGCCCAGCACATAGCCGCGTATCACCGATGAGTTAGGAGGGGGCAGGGTAGGTTGTATACTGTGGAGCCGGGTATAGTAGTCGGCATACGAGGTCAGCACCTCGTCCATCAGGCGGCGCTCCACCCTCTCCATAGCGAAATAAACACCTACTGCAAGCAGCGCCGCAAACAAACCGCTTAACAGCGGCAACGACAGCATGATGCGGGAGCGCAGACTGTAGTTATAGCGCATCCGGGCTCACCAAACGGTACCCGATACCGTGTATGGTGTGGAGCAAGGAGAGGTCGAAGGGACGGTCTATGGCGTTGCGCAGGGTGTGCATATGGGCGCGTAGCGAATCGGTTTCCGGCAGGGTCTTTCCCCAAACCTCTGCCTCTATTTCTCCGCGCGCCACGACGCGGTGCGATTCGCGCATCAGCAACGCCAGTATTTTTATTTCAACGGGCGCGAGGCGAATATCCACGCTGCCGCGCCGCACCCGCCGGGTGAGCGGATCGTACACCAGATCGGCTACCTGGATAACCGCCGAACCGGGTGTTGCGCCGCGCCGCGTCAGCGCCTGCAGGCGCGCCTCGATTTCCTGTAACGCAAAGGGTTTGACCACGTAATCATCTGCCCCGCTGGTAAATCCGGCGAGCTTTTCCGGCAAGGTGTCGCGGGCCGTCAGCATCAGCACCGGGGTAGTCTTGCGTGCCTCGTGGCGCAACTTCCGGCACAGTTCTACGCCGTCCATCCCCGGCAACATGAGATCGAGTACAATGGCGTCATAGTCGTTCACCACCGCCAGGTGCAGGCCGGTGATGCCGTCCTCCGCCACGCTGACCACGTGCCCTTTGTCGCTGAAGTAATCCTGCAGAATGGACGTGATGCCCTTGTCGTCTTCTATAACCAGAATACGCATAGTCCCCCTACCACTGTAGGGCCGAACTCATTCGGCCGACTTCCTTATAGTTCACCATACAATCAAAGGTTGCGCAAATATGTCACACAGCGAAATCACCAACCGCCTGAGCCGCGAAACCAGCCCCTATTTACTGCAACACGCCCGCAACCCCGTGGACTGGTACCCGTGGGGCCGGGAGGCCCTGGAACACGCGCGGCGCGAGGACAAACCGATCCTGCTTTCGATCGGTTATTCGGCCTGTCACTGGTGCCACGTCATGGCCCACGAATCGTTCGAAGACCCGGCCACCGCCCAGGTCATGAACGAGTTGTTCGTCAACATCAAGGTGGACCGGGAAGAACGCCCCGACCTGGATCGCATCTACCAAACGGCCCACCAACTCCTCACCGGCCGCGGCGGCGGCTGGCCGCTCACCCTGGTGCTGATGCCGACAGACCAAACGCCGTTCTTCGCGGGCACCTATTTCCCGCGCAGCGCCCGTTACGGCATGCCCGCCTTTAGCGACTTATTGCGGCGCATCGAGACCTTTTATCGCACCCGCAGCGGCGAGATCGCCCAGCAAAATGCGGCCCTGCTCAATGCCTTGCAAAGCACCCACCCCGCGCCTCTCGCGGGTATAGTCAGCCTCGACGGCGCGCCACTGGAGGCAGCCCGCCGCCAGTTGCAACACAGTTTCGACACCCGCTACGGCGGCTTCGGCGGCGCGCCCAAGTTTCCCCATCCCCCGCACATCGAATTTCTACTGCGCCAGGGATCCCCGCGCCGAGCGGCTAACAATGCTGACGATCAGGCCCTGACAATGGCGGGCCTCACCCTGCAAGCGATGGCGCAGGGCGGCATCTACGATCAACTGGGCGGCGGCTTTTGCCGCTACGCGGTGGACGAGCAATGGATGATCCCGCATTTCGAAAAGATGCTCTACGATAACGGCCAGCTACTCGCGCTGTACGCCCAGGCCTGGGCCGCCACCCGTGATCCGCTCTTCAAACGCATCAGCGAAGAAACCGCGCAGTGGGCGATGCGCGAGATGCAATCGCCCGAGGGCGGTTACTACTCCAGCCTGGACGCCGATTCCGAAGGTCACGAAGGCCAATTCTACGTCTGGACACCCCAGCAGGTACGGGAGCTATTGGATGAGCGGGAATATGCCGTATTCGCCCGGCGCTACGGCTTGGACCGTCCCGCCAATTTTGAAGACCGCTGGCACCTGTATGTGTGCGCCGACACGGCAAGCATCGCCGGTCAGCAGTGGCTCGAGGAACCCGAGCTTCTAAAAATTCTCGCCACCGCACGCGCCAAATTGTTCAATACGCGCGAGCAACGCGCACATCCGGGACGCGATGAGAAAATCCTCACTTCCTGGAACGCCCTGATGATTAAAGGTATGGCGGTCGCGGGCCGGATGCTCGATGAGCCGCAATGGATAGGCTCCGCGGAACGTTCACTCCAACTCATCCAGACCAGCTTATGGAAGGACGGGCGGCTGCTCGCCACCGGCAAGGATGGCCGGGCGCAGTTGATGGCCTACCTCGATGATTATGCCTATCTGCTGGACGCCGTTCTGGAACTGCTGCAAGCCCGCTGGCGTAGCGAGGATTTACGGTTCGCCGTGCAACTGGCCGAGGTGCTGCTGACCCATTTTGAAGATAAACAACACGGCGGTTTTTATTTCACCGCCGACGACCACGAACAACTCATCCACCGCCCCAAACCCCTCGCCGACGACGCCACGCCCGCCGGCAACGGCGTCACCGCGTACAGTCTGAACCGCCTCGGCCATCTGTTGGGGGAAACCCGCTATCTCGATGCCGCCGAACGCGCACTCAAGGCAGCCTGGAGCGACATCACCCGCGCGCCCTATGCCCATGACACTATGCTGCTCGCGTTAGAAGAAGTCCTCCATCCGCCGCAGATCGTTATCCTGCGCGGCGAACCCGCCGCGCTGCGCGAGTGGCAATCGCTGTGCGTGTCGGGCTACGCGCCGCGCCGCCTGTGCTTCGCCATCACACCAAACGAAACGCAACTGCCCGGCACACTTGCCTTGCGCGCGCCCAAGGATAAGCCCATTGCCTACCTCTGCGAAGGTCACGTATGCGGCGCGCCCATTACCGAATTGGCCGAGCTTGAGTTGCGACTAGGGAGCACGAATTCTTAGACGACCTGGTTCAGCGGTTACGATGGCACCCTGTTGGAGTTCCGGCCCATGCAGGGCAAGGACACGAAGGCAACCCGCCGCGCCTGTTCTAGAGCATTTTTGATTTAAGTCTATACATAGGCGTTTCTAAACCATTCGTCATTCCCGCGAAAGCGGGAATCCAGTATTTAGAAACGGATGTTAAATCAGTAACTTCTGGATTCCCGC
>JACXTT010008268.1_pt1 | contig 14452 bp, 12 predicted proteins | sample 9270951 | NCBI WGS metagenome assembly JACXTT01 (sample SAMN15532306, study PRJNA645909) | rock metagenome | isolation source: weathered quartz diorite | place: Puerto Rico | collected 2017-06-21
TTCAGACGAATCAACGGATACACCCAGGTGGCAGCGACAATCGATGCCACGCACAAAAAGGCATCAAAGGTACGGAGAGCCGCTTAAAAATATTTTCCACAACTATTGATATTTACTCCGCAAATAGAGGCATGAATCTATTCATGAATAACATTCAGATATTTACTGTAACAATTCTCTTGTCTTCGACTGTCGCTTTCTCAGCCGGACGAAAATCAGTTCCCCTCGTTCCGCTGAACGGGACACCTGTCACAGTCATAATCAACGAGAAAGAAAAACAATACTATGGGATTGCACATCAGTCGCCGCTTAAATTACAGCTCGATGGTCCCGGAAAATTGACAATCATGAGTCGATTGAGATTACCCAAAAACAGTGCCGATGTTGAAAAATACACCATACGCGTAGTCGAAGAGAAAAAGGCGCTGAAAATTCAAACAACTCAGACAGATAAATCGGAAGCTGAAATCAAATCTTCCGACGACGTGGCAGGTAAAAGCCGCAAGTTTTCTATGAATGTTCCTGAAGGATCGTTTACATACGAATTCTGGCTGGATGATACTCCACGCGATGCATTAGTACGATTTACGATGGAGCCATCTAAAGAGAAAAGAAGTCTTGTTGCTATCGAGCCCCTCTCGTACGACAAGATCGTCACTGCCAAGATCAATGAAAGTCTTGTTGCTTATTATGTTGCGTCGAAAGAGAGGCCTGTTCAGCTACGCGTCGTCGGTCCGACACAACTGGAAGTAATGGCGCGATTGAATTACGATGTGAGGATGAACGGGGACCAGAAGTATCAGTTGACGATACAGGAGGGGCAGAAGCTCATTGCTCAGAAGCTGCTACAGACGTCGAAATCTGTTGGGTTAAGTTATGAGGATTGGAGAGAAGTTGTTCCCGGAAAGCCAAACAAATTCTCGCTTACCGTCCCTCAGGGAGAACATACATATCGATATTCTTTCGGAGAGTCAATCGCGTTGTCAGTATCGCTGAAGTTTTCCTTACCTGCAAAGGACTTGAATAACGAGAAGTGAGCCTGACGCTCCCTTGAATGCTCTGATGAAGAAGTTCCCCGTGTCATTCCTGCTATGTGGATACTTCCGCGAATTCCGAACCCGCACCTAAAGAATGACGAGACTGCATCATAATGAGGATCATACTATATCTTCTTAACATCCTCATTATGTGGTCGGTGATTTCAACGAACTCTTTTGCGCAGATCGACAGCTCCGGAAGCATCAGAGGTAGAGTCATTGCCGATTCAACCGAAAATCCCTTGGAATTTGTCAATGTACTGCTTTTAAGAGTCGGTGACAGCTCGCTTGTTATGGGAGCGTCGACGGGCGCTGATGGTAAATTTGAAATGAACACGGTTTCATGGGGAGAATATTTTGTCAACTTCAACCGGATCGGGTATAAGCTAAGACGCACTTCGAGGTTTACGATCGATGCTCAACACAGGCGTCTCAATCTTGGAACGATCACACTGGTCGATACATCGGTGAATATGGAAGAAGTGACTGTCACCGCCGAAAGATCTCCATTCGTTTCCTCCATTGATCGAATGACTTACTATGTCGATCGAGATGTCACGACTAAAGCTGCCTCGGCGAGTGAGTTACTTGAGAACATTCCGTCCGTACAGGTCGATCTGAACGGAGAAGTGAGTCTGCGCGGATCAAAAAGGGTGCTGCTGATGATAAACGGAAAACGGTCTCCCATTTTGGAGCGGCAGGAAGGAATTTTTTTAGAACAACTGCCGGCAAATTCAATTGAAAGAATAGAGGTCATTACGACGCCTTCGGCGCGCTACAGAGCAGAAGGCAAATCCGGGATCATCAATATCGTTTTAAAAAAGGATGTGCCGCTTGGCACGCAGGGTAATCTCGATGCACATGCAAGCAACGATAGCCGTTACAACGGCAATGTGCGTGTAAATTACAGCCCTGGCAATTACAATCTCTATGGCACGTACAGCATTCGCAGGGATAATCATAATCGCATTAATTCAGATGTGCGGTATGAAGCAACACGTTCAAATCCGGATTCTGTTTCATCAATCTACACGGACAACCTCTATGAATTCTCTCATCCCATGACGCATCTTGCAACGCTTGGATTTGATTACCGAACTGACTCGTTGAACAGCTTTGGGATTTCTTTTAATTACTTTAGGAATAGCTTTACGAGAACTGACAGTTCGTACAGACTCTTACAGAGTCCGAGCGGTGCACATCTCAGCGAATATGTTCGCAGCGACTCCGGCAACAAAGTTGATCAGGAATACGGGTTCACATTCAACTATCTCCACAATTTTTCGCGGCAGGACCACAAGTTGCATATTGAAGCTGTTGCGTCCAGATCTCCCGAGACAGATTCATACAACTTCACAAATACATACATCTCGCCAACTTTTCCAACGGCTCATGATAACTCTCTCACTGGACCTCGTGATGACAAGGCTTCGTTATCTGTTGATTATTCCAACGTCCTCAGCAAAACTTCTTCGCTAGAAGTAGGATATCTGGGTGATCTGAGCCGTACTGATCTTAACTATTATGCCGAGAATTATGATCTTATCCAGCGACAATTTGTTCCAGACCCCGCGAAGACAAGCCGGTATAGTTACCATGAGTCCATTCACTCGGTGTACGCTGCATACAAAGAATCCTTCGGAAAGGTCGGCATGTTGGCGGGTTTCAGGGTCGAGAGCGCGTCGAATACTTCGGAACTGCTTTCTCTTGATTCTGCTGTTTCCAACAGCTATTGGAATATTTTCCCCAGCCTTCATCTCTCATACCCGTTGAGCAAACCTATCGAGCTGAGGCTCAGCTACAGTCGTCGCATCTCACGGCCGAAAGCGAGAGATCTTGATCCATTCGCTGAGTATCGTGATCCTAAAAACATTACGCATGGAAATCCCTATCTTGTTCCTGAATACATTCACTCTCTTGAGTTTGGATTTCAGATTCAGGGTAAACGGATTCATGTGTTGCCGAGTGTGTTCTATCGATATGCTACAAACGACATCAGCTCGATCAAACGAATTGTGAATCTTTCAACGTTGCAGACGACGAAAGAGAACGTAGCTTCGGATCGATCAGTCGGACTAGAGCTGATTTGCTCGTGGCGAGCTGGCGATTTTTTTTCCACCCGTCTGAGTACGACCGCGTTGAATGAACAGCTTGATGCCTCCAATATCGGCAATGGAAAGTACCAGTCTAATGTTTCGTGGAGCGGTACGTTCACCGCGACTGCAAATGTTGCAAAGGACTCAAGATTCGAGATACACTCGCATTGGAGCTCATTACGATTGTCGCCGCAAGGCGAACACTTTCCAAATGCCGTTGCCAACCTCGGATTTCGTCAAGAACTTCTTGAAGATAAGCTGTCGCTCACTGTGACACTCTCGGATATATTCAAGACTTTTAAACGACACGATGAACTGGATATTCCGAGATTGCAGCAGACTGTCATCAATACCCGTGAATCCAGGGTTTTCTTTCTTGGATTCACGTATCGCCTCGGGACAATCCCAAAGAAATTTAAGGAAGATGAATTCCGTTACGATGAAGATGAGTAAATAAGGCCGATATATGTGAAAGAACGATCGTACAATTACCGTGAATCACAATTCGTGGTTACATTCAGCAGCATAATTGAATTGATGAACACGCTGCCGGCCAGGAGTAATTATTCAATTCACATCGATCGGTCGCATCAATCGAAGGTCAAAGTTTTTGCGCCACATGGCGGTTGTATTGAGCCATGCACTGAGCCCATCGCCATGGCTATCGGGAGGGACATGCTGGACTGCTTTGTGTTCAGTGGTACGAGGAAGAAAGACTGCTTCAAGACGCTTCATGTTTCAAGCATTCATTATGACGAGCCGCGGTGTATGGAGATGGCTCGGGAAGCAGAAGTGGCAATTTCTCTGCACGGCTGCGACGGAGAAGAGAGTTTTATTGTTGTAGGCGGGAGCAACAAGACCTTTTCATCAAATCTTCTTTCTCACCTAATCGACTCTGGATATTCTGCTAGCCCCGCAGTTGCAGAGATGGCAGGTAGAGATGAGCGAAATTTTATTAATCAAGCTCGACGAGGAGGCGTTCAGCTCGAACTCAGCGCTGGGTTTCGAAGAAAACTTTTCCCAGGTTTTCCCAAAAGTATCCAGCGTCATCCAAAAGAATTCGCACGATTTGTTGAATCAATGCAATCATGGATTTGCGATATTGATCATGCGTTGACCTCTTGAGAACGAGGGTAAGCAATCCGGGAGCTGAGTCAATGTGGCGAAGTATTTCTCGCTGGAGGAAGGTGGGTCAGGCGATGCCTGGCTACTACGCAGACTTGCTGGTGCTGGTCAAGAATCGGCTAGAAGACGTGCTTAATTCAAAGAAGCTTAGTTTAGTAATTCTAGACGGCAAAACCCTTGATAGACAAAAACTCTTGGCGAGGTAATAGCACGATCATAAGGTCCCTTATATCGAAGTGCCAAACAGAATGTTGGATATGTATGCCCTGCTCACAAGAAAATTTCCTGGGAATAGAAGTTGAAATGATTCCCATGGAGAGAAGCTAAGTCATTAGCCGAGCGATGTCGGGAGTTGTGTGCAAAGCGATCAATGTCTCCCGACATCCCGGCGTACTATTTCCTTCGAGGACAGCTTACCAGCGTCGGCCACCGCTCCGGTTACCACCGCCACCGCCGCCCCGATAACCACCACCACCACGGTTAGAACGTTCGGTGCGCGGACGCGCTTCGTTCACATCGAGCGACCGGCCTTTCAATTCTTTTCCTGCCAGTTCGTCTATTGCCTTCTGCGCTTCGGCTTGCACATTCATCTCGACGAATGCAAATCCCTTGGATAGGCCGTTGAATTTGTCCTTGACGATGCTGACCTCGCTGACCTGGCCGTGCGCCTCAAACGCAGCTCTCAGATCATCTTCAGTCACATCGCGTGCGAGATTGCCTACATAGAGTCTCATGATAATCTCATTATAAGTTGGTGTGTTTTGTGGTTTGTTCCCCACTCGACGGCGAACCTGACGAGGATAACCTGAAACGACGGCCGGGAAGCGGCTCCGAGTGAGGATTGGTCGGATTCATTCAAATGCATTTGGTTCTCATAACAAATGTACCAGAAAAAAGAAACTTTCAGACCACCGGATTTTCACATCAGATCGAATATCATGCCGTGTCTCTGGCGGAATCACCGACCTGTCCTGCGTTCTTGCCGATTCGACCATCTTTGTCGGCGTCTGTGATTGCGAGGCACACCATGCAGTTTCGGCACTTCGATCGTTTTCGGAAGATCCGCGGACACCACGGCTTTGAGCGTAATGCGTCCGCTGTACGTAAAGAGCACTTGCTTGAAGAACTGGCGCTCATCATCGGTGGCGACGAGCGAAATTGCCTCGCCACGCTTTCCTGCCCTTGCCGTGCGACCGACGCGGTGAGTGTACGAGTCAACGTCACGCGGAATTTCGTAGTTATAGACATGCGTCACGTCGTCGATGTGTAAACCCCGTGCGGCGACATCGGTGGCAACAAGCACATTGAACTTCTTCTGACGGAAATCCGCGGTGACACGCTCCCGTTGATTCTGCGACATGTCGCCGTGGAGGCACTTCGCTTGGACTCCGTTGTGCGAAAGTTTCCGCACAAGTTTTGAGGTAATGTGTTTACGATTGCAGAAAACCAGCGCCAGATCCCGTTCCGCCCGGAGCAAGTGGATCAGGAGTGAAAGCTTCTGCTCCGTGTTCGTTTGGAAGTAAGTTTGCTGGAGAAATTCTGGTTTCACCGCGGAGGGAAGCTCGATTCCCTCGGGGTTCACAAGATACTTCTGGCTAACCCTCACAATTTCGTTCGGGAGGGTGGCGCTGAGCAAGAGAGTTTGTCGGCGTTTTGGTACAAACCGGAGAATACGGTCGATGTCGGGAAGGAAACCCATATCCAGCATCCGGTCTGCTTCATCGAACACGAGATGTTTAATTGTCTGGAAGTGAAGCTCGCCGCGCTGGAGCAGGTCGAGCAGCCTGCCGGGTGTTCCGACGATTATGTTTGTTTGGCGCAGCTTGCGGATCTGTTCAGTGAGCGAGGTGCCCCCGTAGACCGGTGTAATGCCCAAACGTTTCCCGTGTGAAAACTTGACAAATTCCTCCGAGATCTGAAGGGCAAGTTCGCGTGTCGGTGCGAGAATCAGCGTCGTCAACCCTTCGCCACGTTCCATTCGATCAAGAATGGGAAGAGCGTAGCTGAGGGTTTTACCCGAGCCGGTTTCCGATTGCGCGATGACATCGCGGCCGGCAGTAATGAGCGGGATCAGTTTCTCCTGTACGGGAGTGGGAAAGTCAATGCCGTGTTTGGTGAGCAGCGCAAGAGTGGATTTGGAGAGAGAAAAAGATTCGAACCTAATCATGTATGTCTTTGAATGTTGGAATACCTGGAAATTAAACCATCGGCGCGAGCGGAAGCTGAACGGTGTGCACGAACGCGATAGGGGTATGTAATATAATGGATTCTCTGGTCATTACCTAATACCCCCACTCGGCAATGGAGGCAGGCATGAAATGTGCTCATCACAAACTGAGCCAGTGCCATAAAATGTGGACAGGCCAGAAAATATTTACTTAATCGCAGATACCGATTGGTGAACGATGTGTTCTGGAAGCGAATCAGTTGCGGGCTTCAACTCAACGGAAACCGTTTGCCCGTTTCTTTCTACCTCCGTCTTAAGATATCCATTCTGATCATGAAAAAGCGCTCCTTCCGGAAGCCAGTGCAACAAAAAGCCCAAATCGCGTTTCAGCTGGTCCGAATAAAAGCCCGGAAGCTTCGTTGTTTCCAGCTCGAAATATCCTCTGAACTCCGGCTCCGTCCTAAGTCTACGCAACACTTCCTTGTTATACTTGATTCGGCCGAATCCCTCAGAGGATATCGCGCGCACGACATTCATCCAACGCGGGATGAACATGTTCGTTGCCCGCAGCCGGTTGAAAATCGCCCTCGCGGAAAAGGTGTACTTGCCCAGATCGATGACGTGGGAATAAAAATCAGGCCAGGTGAAGTTTCTCGGTATAATATTCATTGCCCTGTTATTATCCAGAAAATGGAATGGAAAGGGCAGAACGCGCCCGTCGCGCTGGTATTCCAGATTTAAGGGCGCCGCTTCCCCAAATGCGGAAAGGAGCGAATAGCCGGGGAACGCGCCCGGGGTCATGTCGACAAAACGCTTTGTGAGCTCAAACGGTTCCGGTCCTTCGTCTACATCAAGCCCCAGCACAAAGTTTGTCTGAACGTAAGGGATGTGCCGCAAAAGCATATTCACATGGTCAGAGACCTGCTTCACCTTGTCCATACCAGTGGTTCTTCCGGTTTTCGATTTATCTCCCAGTGAGAACCACGACTCTATTCCCGGCAATAAAGCGCGGAACCCGTTTCGTTGAAGCCGTTTCACATTCTTTTCAGAAAGAAGCGAAAGGCTGCTCTCGGCAATGAAGTCAATGCTCCCCGGACGAATTACTTCTTCGATTGCATCCATGGTCTCGTTGAACCGGACGCCAAAATTCGGATCGTGCCATCCCACGAGCGGGCGTTTAAATTTTCTCAGCAAGAAAACAAGGTCATTCCGCATAACATCGAATTCCAGTGCTTGGTACGGGACTGTTGAATCGATGCAGAAGGCACAGGTATATGGGCAGCCGAGGCTTCCGAGCATTGGCACAAGTTTTATGAACGGGGCCTTCCTGAGTGTCGGCTCGATGAACTTCCATCGCTCTTCAACCCCCGGGAGCAATGTGGGTTGTTGCGATGCTGAAATCCGGACGCCTCTAGGGCGGTGCTGAGAGCAGTCCTGCAATACGTTGCAAATGATTTTCTTGTCAGTAAATCCGAGAACATAATCAAAATATTTTGCCGCGTCCTCCGGGTAACACCGAGCGTGCGGCCCTCCGAGAACTGTCACTGCGCCGCGGGATCTGTAAAGATTGCTCAGCGCATAAGCGGTTTGTGCAGCCTCAGTGAACGCGCCGATAAAGACGAGGTCCAGATTTCGGGGTAACGCAGTCTGCAAATCCTCAAATCCTGTATAGCAAACGAACGTTACGTCATGCCCCTGTTCCTCACACCAGAGGGCAACGACCTGAGGCATGATGCTCGCAAGATTTGCATTCATTACTCGGGCAAATAGCGCCCGGGTCGGCCCCTTCGTTACAAGGTCGATGATTCCAACGTGGAGTCTTCGCATCGTTCTCATTGTTCGTATGTTTCCTAAGTTGTTGGCACTTTACTGCCTCGATATTGAACTTGAATGAGAGTTTACAAATTCGTTTCCAACGTGATCCGACAATCCATTCAATGTCTCATGAATCAAGCGGTGGCGCATATCAGAGAGAAGCACGCATGACCGCATTTTTGTATCCTTTCTCTTCGCTCAAATGCCATTGGGGCAGAAAATCTTCTTCACGATCCTTTAAGGGACTCGGTGAACTTAATCAATCTTGGCCCTAATATCAACAGTCGAGCGAAATCTCGGTTTATGAGTGTACGGACGACCCACATTGAAAATCTGAGACTCTTAGCTCTGTTTGACCAGGTTGAAAATCCTATAAGGATTTTCAACCTGCCGAAGAGCTCCCCCCTCGGTCGCCGAACACAATCTCCCAGATGGTAATACCTGAGGTGGTTGCGTTTACCATAAGCGCAAAATTGATCGGACGCAACCCTGTTTGTGGGGAATTTTTCCGATCCGTCAAAAGAGTGCACGTGCCCACCCGCGCAAATCCAGAAGTACGTGCCGACAATACGGACCGTTATTGGATCGAATCGGCCCTCACGTTGACATTCCCGTTGTGAAGTATAAGGAACTCAGGAGCAAAGCAACGGGCGAAACTTCTCAGAAGATTCGTGAGCGTGCGATTGCTGCTCGGGACATTCAGGTGAAATGGTTTTCCAGGCGGAAAGAAATGTATCGCAACGCAGAGATGCAGTCGAAGGATATTCAGAACTATTGCAGGCCCGATTCGACTGAAGAACAGCCTTTGAAGATGGCAGTTAGAAAGCTCGGATCGCGCGCCCGTGAGTCCTGCTTTTGCAAATACTTTGTTGGCGACAGTACTTTCTTATAGATCGTCATTCTTTTGTCCACCAACTATTTTTTCATACTCACTCGCCGGGTTCCCACAATTGAATTTTGTTTCCCTCAACGTCAATAATGTGAACAAATTTCCCGTATTCATGCGTCTCAATTTTGTCCGCTACTGTTACACCTTCTTTTTTAAGTTGTTCGACAAGTTCCACTAAATTCTCCACCCGGTAGTTTATCATAAAGTCCCTGGTTGAAGGTTCGAAGTATTTCGTCGTTTCGGCAAACGGACTCCATTGCGTAACTCCTTTCTTTGTGCCGTCCGCACCTTCATACCATTCAAACGATACCCCATATGGGCCGGTATCTAACCCAAGATGCTTCTTATACCATTCATTAACTCTGTTGACGTCTTTGCACTTAAAAAAAATGCCGCCAATGCCTGTTACTTTTTTCATTTCTATGATTCCTATTTATTGTTTGTATTTGATTGCAAGAGTAATAGTATCGCGTCGAGCTTTCCGTTGCCTGCCATGCCCCTTCCTTGTCCGAAGGTCCGCGCTTCAAAGTCTACGGTCAAGTTTGTGATCGATTTTATGTTGTAAACAGTCATGAAACTTGTGTAGTTTTAGCTGACTTTCTTTTCAAGATGAAGGAGCTTATCAGCGTAACAACCAGACCGACAGGTAAAATTTCCGCGTAGGTCATCATCGCATTAAAAAATGGATTTTTATACATCGCGGCAAAGTTTGCCATTTCATTTGCTTGCTTATCGATTTCCGCCTGGCTTGCTCCGCTTGCTCTCAACTGATCAATCATGTGAGCGGAATATTTTTCCATAAAATCGGGAATGAAATAATAGTAGTCAATGAGCCAGGCCGAAACATAAATGGTGGAAGCGATTAAAACAATCATAATCCCTAATTTAAATGCTTTGCCAAAACTGATCACTCCTTCATTGTACTTATTTCTGTAATTGCGAATGCCAACAAACACAAGTGAAAAGGCGATGAGCATAGAAGCATACCCGATGAGGAGACTTTTGTTATAATCAAAATTGCCCTCACGATGGCTTAAGCTGTTCACACTAAACAGCATTAAAATAGTGACAACTATGCCTGCAATAACTCCGTAGATAACAATGTTCTTTTTCATTTTAATACCTTTTTGATACAAATATAGTTGTTGCCCGGCTCTTTCTTCTCATACTTTCGGCCATTTATCTTCTATGACGCATACTGTCATACCAAAGTATGAGATTTAAGGAATGAGGCGGAGGCGTTTTGCTTTATCAATTGCTTGTGTCCGTCTTTTCACGTCTAATTTTACGAAAAGATTTTGGTTGTGCGTTTTAACGGTGCTCAATGAAACAAAAAGTCTTGCTGCTATTTCTTCGTTACTGTGTCCTTGAGCGATTAAGTTAAGAATGTCCAACTCTCGTTTGCTGAGCTGCAGTTGAGAGATAAGGGAAGTATTGAGAATGAAATTCTCATTCCGTGTCACATACACTTCTTTTTCCACCACCAAGGTTTCAACTTTTGGTTTTGACAGTTTTAGTGCAAGCCATATTCCCAGCGCCGTAAAAATGACCGCAATCAGTCCAACATATATTTCAAAAGAGCGGTCAAAAATGATATAGCGAAGTTCAAGCCACTTGAGAAGGAACATCAGGAACGCAAGGCCGATGCCGTACATTATCGTTGCCCTATGTTTCCCTAAAAAGTCTTTGTTATCTGTCATGGCACAAATATCCAAATTCTGCACTTATCTCAATGTTCGCCCTGGGGCCATAGAATTGTTGCCGACGTGAGCTACAAAAAATGCCGTCACGCAGCGAAATCCTGTTGGTGAATTCTGCGTGAACGAAGCAATGGTTCAACTTACATAATTTTTGCTGTTAGTTCGAGTCGCCATTTCACTTAAGTAATAAAAGTTTCCGTGTTTCAGAAAATAATCCGGCGCTCAGTCGGTAAAAGTATACCCCGCTGGTATTTCCACTTGCATCCCATTTTACACGGTGCACGCCTGCCGGTAGTTGTCCCGATACCAATTGAACGACCTCCTTTCCCAGAAGATTGAACACCTTAAGGGAGAGAAAAGTCGATTTGGGGAGTTGAAATTCAAGAGTAGTTACTGGGTTAAATGGGTTGGGGTAGTTCTGCGAGAGTGAAAAGGTTGCAGGAATTGGCTTGACCGATTCGCCTGTTGCTGTGATGATTTCGGAGAGAGGTCGCCGCCACACACCGCCAAACTGAGTTCCTGCTACGAGGTACGTGTCACTGACTGCGAGTGAAAATACATCGGCGTTCGTCAAAGCTGCATTGACAGGTCCCCACGTTGTGCCATTGTTGGTTGAAAGGTAAACACCCTCGGACAATAAGCCAGCGAAAAGGTTGTTTCCGCTAACAGCTAATGACCAAACGCTTCGAGCGCCGAGTCCAGAATCGATTGAAATCCATATTCTCCCACCATCTGCGGATAAAAATACCCCGTTCTGCTGACTGCCTGCAAAGACATTCTTTCCAACCACAGCGAGTGATGAGATTGTACTGGAGCCCTGCAGGCCAGAGTCTGCAGGTAACCAGATTCCGCCGTTGTCTGTTGTGTGGAAAACACCTCCTCCATATGTTCCAGCAAAAATGGTCCCACCGTTTGCTGCAAGAGAATAAATAGCTGTATCCGTCAATCCGTTATTGATTGCCGACCAGGATACGCCGTCATCCGTGGAGAGGAAAACACCGGCGCCAAGAGTCCCCGCAAGTATGTTCGTACCGGCGACGGCGAGAGTTTGAACGTATGTGCTGGTTAACCCTGTATTTGCGGAAATCCAATTGTCGCCTTCATCTGAGGAACGATAAACCCCGTCCCCCCAAGTTCCGGCGTACAGGTTTGTTCCGCTTGTCGCCAGGGAATTAATTCGAGCGTTCGTCAAACCCGAATTGATCGGTATCCAATGATTTCCGTTGTCTGCTGAACGGAAAATGCCATTACCTTGAGTACCAGCGAAGAGAGTGGATCCGCTTGCGATAAGTGTCCAAACATCAGTGCTTGTCAGACCCGAATCGGCCTGCGTCCAGTTTCGAAGTCCCGAGGTGAGCTTGTAGACGCCAGTTCCTGTCCCCGCATAAATGGTCTGACCTTGCGCACCAAGCGATATGGCAGACATGAGTCCCGAGTCCACCGGGCTCCAATTTTCGCCGTAGTCGGAGGAGGAATAGATACCGTATCCGTTGGTGGACGCGACCATGCTTATGCCATTAAAGGCAAGGGATGTAACGGTGTGGAAGAGGCCCGCGGGCAAACCGACCGTTGGCAGCGACCAACTCCCGCCGTTATTTATTGATCGAAACACTTCACCATAACTATTTCCTGCGGCCAGGGTTTTTCCACTAACAACGAGAGAACGGATATCGGCGATGGTTATTCCTGAATCGCTTTCTGTCCATGTAAGACCACCATCTCCGGAGACAAAGACGCCGTGATTGGTTCCAGCAAAAATATCTGAGTCATTAAATGCCAAGACGTAGACCCGGAGGCTGAGAAAACTAGAATTGACTAGTGACCAGCCATCCCCGTTAAAGGTGAATTGGAGGATCCCATGATCTGTGCCCGCGAAAAGAATTGATCTTCTGAACGCAAGAGAATTAATTTGTGAATGCGCAGAATCAACAGCGACCTGTGTCCAATTGACACCCTCATTGCTGGACTGGAAAATATGGCCAAAAAAAGTCCCGGCAAAAATGTTTGATGCATTAATGCTAAGAGAGCGCACCAAAAAATTTGTGGCCCCTGAATTTCGTGGTGTCCAACTTACGCCGCCATTTGTGGAAACAAAAACACCGCCACCCGTACCGACGAAAATAGAATTGCTGTCACCGGCGGTAGCATAGACTGCTCCTCCATACGGGCCATTCGTTTGCATCCATTGTCCATCCAAATTGATTGGAGTGTAAAACAGTGCCACAAAGCATACGTCGACTACTATATGTTTACGCATCATGCTGAAATCGGCTCATGCCTAAGTTCGGGTGACAAAAATGAGTACGCAATATTGCGTTCTTGTTCCCGTACTTTTTTCTCACATCCCATTCGGACCAAAAACCTTCCTGAGGATCTTCTAAGGAACTCTGTGAAATTAATCAATCCTGGCTCTAGTATCAACAGGCGGGCGAGATCTCGATTTATGGGTCAACGGACAAACGTCGTCAAGGATCTAAAACTCTATGGTCTGTTTGACCAACCCGAAAATCCCATGGGGTGTTCAGCCTACCGAAGAGTTCAACCCTCGGTCGCCGAACACAGTTCTCCCACCACGCAGGCGTGGTCGGATCAATACTCAGAACTGCGGCGAGTTGCTCCAACCTCATCCCTTTTTGGTCGGCATGCTCTGATCTTCTCTCCCACAGTCACTGTCGACAGAGGGAACGGAGCATCGCCGAGAAATTCAATGACCTTCGGCAGCAGGAAGTGCTGGGGATCGGATCGCCCCTTCTCCCGGTTGGTAATATTGGAGGCGATTGCGTTGACTTTGCGCGCACCATCTTTCTGACGCAATCCGAGGTCGAGTCTGCGTTTGCGGATATGGTCACCGAAAGTCTTGAGGTGCTCAGGATACGCTTGATTGCGGGCCTTTCCGGATTGAAGGGTCAGGGAGTAACCTGGAGACCCTGTCTCTGCTGCTAATCACCGATTTTTGAAAAAACACGCATACGCTGCAGAAGGCATGACGATAATCCACGCGATAATCCACGATTGATAATTGCCGGAGTTATGGCTATTATTTCTTCTGATGACCGGCTCTGTTATTTCCCATTACAGAATTCTTGAAAAGCTTGGTGAAGGTGGCATGGGCGTCGTCTATAAGGCCCACGACACCAGGCTCGACCGCGACGTTGCGTTGAAGTTTCTTCCGGCACACCTCGCCGCATCCCGGGAGGATAATGCCCGTTTCATGCAGGAAGCGAGAGCGGCTGCGGCGCTCAATCATCCCAATATCTGCACCATTTTTGGGATCAGCGAACATGACGGCCAGATGTTCATCGTCATGGAATTCATCAACGGGCAGCTCTTGAAGGAGAAACACGGAATCGCATCGGTCGAGCAGGCGATAGACATCGGCATCCAGATTGCGGATGGGCTTGCCGCGGCCCATGAGCGGGGCATTGTCCACCGGGACATCAAGCCGGAAAATATCATGGTCCGCACGGATGGCATCGTACAAATCATGGATTTCGGATTGGCGAAGCTGCAGGGCATATCGACAATGACCAAGGCAGGCAGCACGATCGGGACGACAACATATATGTCGCCGGAGCAGGTGCAGGGAATCGAGGCGGACAATCGTTCGGATATATTTTCACTCG
>JACXTT010008270.1_pt1 | contig 14449 bp, 12 predicted proteins | sample 9270951 | NCBI WGS metagenome assembly JACXTT01 (sample SAMN15532306, study PRJNA645909) | rock metagenome | isolation source: weathered quartz diorite | place: Puerto Rico | collected 2017-06-21
TTCCTACTCGGCTTCACGCTGGCCCCGGCCGGCCTGGTCGCGCTGGGCTGGCCGGTAGCGCTCCTCGGCTTCGGGCTGCTCGCGCTCGCCTTCGGAGGCTTCAGGAGCATCAAGGAGCCAGCGAAGGGTGGACGCGCGGGCGCCGAACGGCAGCGCATGCCGGCGTCCGTGCGGGCGCGCGCCGCCAACAACGTCTAGGAGGTGCAGCATGAAGGGGCTCGGACTAGCGCTCGTCGTCGGCGGCTGGATGGTCGCCGTCGGCGGCTTGGTGGCGAGCGAGGCCACCGCGATGCGCCTCGGGGCGTCGCTCGTTGGCCTCGCGGTCTCGCTCGCCGGGATCGGCACACTGAACAACGCCCATGTCCAGAACATGTTCTGGAAGGCAAGGGGAAACTGATGCGAAACGGACGGAGATCGCTCGCCGCCGCGCTGGCCGTGCTGGGCCTGGTCGCCCTCGCCGCTCCGGCGGGCGCCGCCGACGAAGCGCCGGCGCCCGCCGTGGCCCTCACCAACGCCGACGTGAAGGGAATCACGGCGCCCAGCGCCGATGATCTCGCCAAGGGCGACCCCGGGGGGACGCTCACGGGATCGGCCGGCGACATCGTGATGGCAGATCCCAAGGCCGGGCTCACCCTCGCCGACGTGGTGAACCAGGTCGGGCAGAACCGCATCGCGATAAACTTCGTGTGGACGCTGGTCGCGGGCTTCCTCGTCATGTTCATGCAGGCGGGCTTCGCGCTCGTCGAGACCGGGCTCTGCCGGGCGAAGAACGCCAACCACACCATGATGATGAACTTCATGGTGTACGGCTTCGGACTCTTCGCCTACTGGGTGATGGGCTTCGCCATCCAGCAAGGCGGCTCGGCGGGAATCACGAACCTCGGCGGCGTGAACCCGCTGAACAACGAGTTCAAGCTCTCCCTGTTCGGGAAGGACTGGGGCCTCTTCGGGACCAAGGGGTTCTTCCTCTCGGGCGATACCTACGACGTCGCGGTCATGGTGCTGTTCCTCTTCCAGATGGTGTTCATGGACACGGCCACCACGATCGTCACCGGCGCCGCCGCCGAGCGCTGGAAGTTCGCGGCGTTCGCGGTCTCGACTTTCTGCCTCGGTGCCATCACGTATCCGCTCTTCGGCAACTGGGCGTGGGGCGGCGGGTGGCTCTCGCAGCTCGGCGCGAACTTCAAGCTCGGGCACGGCTACTGCGACTTCGCCGGCTCGGGCGTGGTGCACTCCGTCGGCGGGCTCACCGCCCTCGCGGTCGCGATGATCATCGGGCCGCGCATCGGGAAGTACAACCGCGACGGCTCGCCGAACGCGATCCCCGGCCACGACATCACCATGGTCCTGCTCGGCTGCTTCATCCTCGCCTTCGGCTGGTTCGGCTTCAACCCGGGGAGCACCCTCGGCGCGTCGGGCAACGGGAACCTTCGCATCGGCTCGATCGCGGTCAACACGATGCTGGCGGGCTGTACCGGTTCCTTCGGCGCGATCCTCTACATGTGGATCCGGTTCGGCAAGCCAGACGCCTCGATGAGCGGCAACGGGCTGCTGGCCGGCCTGGTCGCGATCACGGCGCCGAGCGGGTTCGTCAACACCGTCGGGTCGGCGATCATCGGACTCTCGGCGGGCGTGCTCGTCTGCCTGAGCGTCGAGTTCCTCGAGCGGGTCATGAAGATCGACGATCCGGTGGGAGCCACCTCGGTGCACGGAACCTGCGGGCTCTGGGGTGTCCTCTGCGTCGGGCTCTTCGCCGACGGTACCAGCAACTACGGCGGGAGCTGGAACGGGGTGGACGGCTCGGTCACCGGTCTCTTCTACGGCGACGCCGGCCAGTTCGTCGCGCAGCTGATCGGCGTGTGCACCCTGGTGGGGGTGATCTTCACGCTGTCGTACGTCCTCAACACGTTCGTCGACGTCTTCATCGGCCAGCGCGTGAGCGCCGACGCCGAGCTCGAAGGACTCGACCTGCCCGAGATGGGCGCGCTCGGCTACCCCGAGTTCCAGCTCGTCACCCCGGGCCTTGGTCGCTCGGTCGAGACAGGAGGCTGACACATGGTTGCGACGATCGTCTTCGGGCTGATCACCATCGCTGCTTTCGCCGCGCTCCAGACCTACAAGGCCGGCAAGAGTGTTTTCGATCGCTGAGGCCGAGGCGGGCGTGGCGCAGGCGCCGACCCCGCTGGTGCGTGACCTCCCCGCCGCGCTCGAGCGCGCCCAGCGCGCGTTCGAGCGCGGGCACCTGCGGGAGGCGATCGACCTTCTCGAGCAGGCGCTGAGGCTCGAGCCGAGCCACATTGCGGCTCGCACGATGCTCGCCGTCGCGTACGCGCGCACGCGCCGGGTCGAGAAGGCCCTCCACCACCTGGAGACCGCCCTCGAGCTCGACTCCGGCGCGTTCGCGCCTCGCTGCACGCTCGGCGAGCTCTATCTCCGTCTCGGCATTCCGGATCAGGCGCGGCCGCACCTGGCGCGTGCGCTCGAGGTGGCCACGAGCGCCGCGGAGCGCTCGTACGTCCATGCACTGCTGAAGGAAGACCGGGTGCGGGAACGCCGGCGGGTCCCGCGCCCGAACTTCCGCGCGCCGTTCTGGTTCTTGCGGCGGGGGGAGAGGGAACGCGGATGAGGCTCAGGCTGGCCGCCGCGGCGTGCGCCTCGATCGTGATGATCGGCGTCATGCACGCGCCGGCGTTGCCGGTGATGATCGGCGCCGCGGCTGCCTACGGGTGGCTCATCTGTAGGTCGATGGCGAGGAGAGCATCGGTCGAGGAGGAACCGATGGCCCGGCCCCGGAGGTTCGCCCACCGTTAGTCCCGCGTCCCTCCCAGGACGGGACCGAGAGGCGGACCCCCGGACGGCCGGGCATTCCCCCAGACGATTTCCGTACGTGGACTTCGTGGCGGCACTCTGGGATGCGTAACCGCGGTGCCGTCCCCGAGGCCGCGCCCGGGTGTCTCGAATCAGCGGCTCTCGACATGAGCGCCGTCGAGCCGCTCGCGAGCGACGGTTGCCTAGTAGTCGTAGACGTGATCGACCCGCAGGCCCTCGGCCTCGAGGCTCGGGATCACCTCGTGGAGGCGGTCGACCGCGACCGCGATCGCCACGCGCTTCTCGGCCGGCCGGGTGAGGATGCCCCATTCGTGGATCGGACGTCCGCGGTCGCCGAGGTTCTTCCATTCCCGGGGCGCGATCATCGTCATGACGATCGTCCGGTTCCCCCCGATCTCGACGATCTCGACGCCTCTTCGGGAGAGCTCCGCCACGGCGGGCGTGAATGGTTCGTAACGCGGGAGCGAGAGCAGCCTCGAGTTGCGATCGGGCGGATCGAGTGCACGGGCCGGCGGGTCGAGGTGGAGAACGGCGCCGCGGGTGTCGCGCGCCCAGACGAGGACGTCGGGCCGTTCCGGACCGTAGGCGGCTCGGGTGCCCGTCCCCACGAGCCAGCCCCAGAGCGTCTTCAGGCCGAGGTCCACCGAAAGCACGAGCCGGCGCTCCCAGCGCCGCGCCGTGCTCTCGCCCGCGCGGGGCGCGATCGCCCAGAGGTCGTCGAGCTTCCGGGCGAAGGGGAACTCGTACCACGGCGTCACGTGGATGAAGGCCGCGTACTCGTCCGCGACCCGCCGCGCGAACCGGTCCTCCTCGGTGTCGGTCGAGAGCCGTTCGGCGAGGCGTCCGAGGGTGGCCTCGTAGAGCCCCTTGGCGGCGTACTCCGCGGAGAAGCTGAAGCCGATGACGCCGATCATCGCGTGATAGCCCCAGTTGAACGGATACGCGTCCCAGGTGGCGCGCACGACCGATCGGTAGAGGCTCCAGAACTGGCCGATGCTGCGGAAGAACGGAAAAGCGCTCGGGCGCCCGCCCTGGTCGAGGAACTGCGCGTATTCGTCGGCGCTGTAGACGATGTACCACTCGGGCAGGGTGAGGAACGTCTGGTCCTCGCTGCGCGCATATCCGGGGATCAGCCGGAGCTTCCGAGCCGTCGCCTCGTCGGCCGAGGGTGCGGGCGGCGGGAAGTAGCGGTCCCAGAGCTTGTTCCGGAAGCGATAGGCTGGATCCACGCGGCGCTTGAGAGCGAAGAACTCCGCGGCGCGTGGGTAGGCCCGCCGGAACTGCTCGTCGGTGGCGTGGATCTGGTAGGGCAGATAGTACGACCCGCCGAGCGAGAGCGCCGCGTCGATCAGCTCTCGCGTCCACGCGCCGACCTCCTTCCGGTCCGCCTCGCTCACGCCCTGCTTGTAGTAGACGACGAAGGCGAACGACTCCTCCTTCGCCCACGCCAGGAGTGAGCCCGGATCCTTCTTCGCGTGCCGGATCGACACGTTGAGGACGTTCACGCGATGGCGCCGGAAGACCGACGCCATCTTCGGGACGAAGTCGTCGAAGCGGCCGACGGGAACGAAATACTCCTGGAGCACGTAGGTGGAGCGCGTGCGCGAAACCGGCTCGAGCTCGCCGACGTCGTAGCTCGCCTCGTAGTTGCGCCACACCACGGGCTCATCCCGAAGACGGAGCGGATCGAGGAGCCGCGCGCGGATCTCCTTGCCGAAGGGAAGGTCGGAGACGCCGAACATCACCACGTGATCGAGCCAGTTGGCCGGCCCGGCGGGCCGCAGGCGGTCCGGGACGGTGACCGGGCGGTCGGTGGCGGACCAGGTGATCGCCATCACGGTGTCGTACGCCGGTGGGTAGAGGTCGCCGTTGTGGAATACCGCGCGCGACGACGTCCGCACCTCCTCGGCGAAGAACTTCCCGTACTCGCGGACCGGGAGCTTCTGCACCTGGCGGGCGACCTTCTGGTCGTCGGCGAGGTCGAGCGTCGCCTCGACGATGATGCCGAGGCCGCCGTAGCCGCCGATCGCGCCGTAGAAGAGGTCGGGGTCGTGCGTCGGACTCGCCTCGACCAGCTCCCCGTCGGCGAGCACGATCGCGATCGAGTGGACCGAGCCGATCAGCGGTCCCTGCCCGACGTAGCGGCCGTGGACGTTGACGCTGAGCGAGCCGCCGACTGTGAAATTGGCGTAGGATTGCATGATCGCCACGGAGAGCCCGTGGGGATCGATCGCCTCCTGGATCTTCCGCCACGTGATCCCGGTCTGGACCCTGATGGTCTTCTCCGCCGGCGAGAAGGCGAGGATGCGGTCCATCCCGCGCATGTCGACGAAGAGCGTGCCCTCGGTGGCGATCTGTCCGCCCATGCTGAACCGTCCGCCGCCGACCGAGATCGCGCCGTTCCGGGCGCGCACCAGCTCGCGGATCTCGTCGACCGACGTCGGCGTCACCACGCGCTCGACGGTGATCGGGTTCAGCTGGGTGACGTCGTTGACGACCGCCGCGTCGACCGAGGCCGCGACCAGCATCGCGAGCGGGAGAGCGACGGCCGCGACGAGCGCGCCCCGCCTCATGCCCGCTTGACGAACACCATCAGCGCATTGCGGGTCGGGTCGCCCTCCTGGAAGCGGACGCCCCCGGTTCGCTCGAAGCCGGCCTTCGCGAGCCGGCGCTCGATCTGGCGGACCGACGTGAAGTTGCGGACCTGGGCGTGGTTCTCGGCCCAGGAGAGCTTGATCCCCGCGTTGAAGACGTCGTGGGCGAGACCGACCATCGCCTGCATCGTCGGCCGGTCGACGTCGTGGTCGCGCAGGACGAGTCGGCCACCGGGCCTGAGGACGTTCCAGATCGAGTGCACGAACGGGTCGAGCCGATCCGCCGGGGCATGATGGAAGCCGATGTAGTTGGTGACCAGGTCGACGCTCGCCGCGCGGATGCGCAGGTCGTCGAAAGGGTCGTAGTCCCCGAGCGGAACGTAGGTGCCCGCCTTCGCGAGCTGGCCCCGTTCGAGGACGTCCTCGATCGAGAGGGCCGGCGCCTTGTCGTTCACGACGTAGATCGCGCCTTCGATGGGAAAGCGCTTTCTGAGGCCCTTCACGTACCGCCCCGGCGTTCCGATCTCGACGTATCCCCGGATCGGACGCGGTCGACCCAGCAGCTCCACCGTCTCGCGCGCCATTTCTGCCTTCTGTTTGGCGAGCGCGGGCAGCGCGTAGGTCACCCGTGAGAACACGGGCGTGATCTCGGCCAGCCGCGCCCCGAGATGCTCGTAGATCTCCCGGTCCGATCGGTAGCGCGCGCACACCTCGGTGATCAGTCGATGGAAGCGGTCCTCCGGGTAGAGGTGAAAGACGTTCTTCAGGAAGAGGTAGAAGCGCTTCCGCAGCTCGGGGCTCGCATAGATCGTCCTGAAGTTCGCCGGCCCGTCCGCATCCGAGGTGGCGGCATCGCCGGCGGCAAACGACGTCCTGGCGAGCGTCGAACCCAGCATGGCGACCAGGACGCGCAAGGCCGTTCTCCGATCGAGAGTGCCCATCGAGCCGCTCACGGCGCCACTGCCCACCCTCGCATAGCAAGTGGCGCACGCTCGGTCGAGCGCAACGATGACTCGTGCGGAAACGGCAAAGCGTGCGCGCGGTTCGCGGGCGTGCGCTCGTGGCGTCGTTCCGGACGCATGCGAACAGGCCTGCGCGTCGTCTGACGCGAAAGTAGCGGCGACTCGCTCGCGCGCGTCGGATTTCGCCGTCGCCACGTGCGCGACGCGCGGCCGCGTCTTGGAACGATCCTTGATCAAGGCGCCCGATGCGACGAGTGTGGCGGGCGCTTTGCGCGGTGGTGGTGGGAGTCGCGTTGCTGTCGCCGACGACGTCGAGCGCGGCGACGTACCGAGCTCGGGTGCGCTGGCAACCGGCGAGCGATCCGACGGTGATCGGGTACCGGGTCTACGTGCGGCCGCTGAGCGGCACGTACGGCTCTCCGCAGGACGCGGGCATGCCGGCGCCGGCGCCGGACGGCACGCTCAGCTTCGTCGAGACCGGACTCGTGGTCACGACCGACTACGCGTTCGTGGTGACGTCCTACAACGCGGCGGGCGTCGAGAGCGGCCTCTCGAACGAGGTCCGATCGGGCTACGCGCAGGTCGCGCCGCTGGTCGACTCGGACGGTGACGGACTCACGGATGCCCAAGAGGACGTGAACCTGAACCGCATCGTCGATCCCGGCGAGACCGACCCGAACAACCCGGACACCGACGGCGACGGCGTGCGCGACGGGCAGGACCTCTGCCAGGGCACGGCGCGGGGCGCGGCGGTCAACGCCTCGGGCTGCTCCTGCGCACAGCTGAGCTGCGACGACGGCAACCCCTGCACCGCCGACAGCTGCGGCCCGACGGTGGTGTGCACGCACACCCCGATCGCCGGCTGCGCGACCTGTACGAGCGCGAGCCAGTGCGACGACGGCAATCCCTGCACGAGCGACAGCTGCACGGCCGGCCACTGCCAGCACGCGGCAGCCGCCGACGGAACCTCCTGCAGCGACGGCAACGCCTGCAACGGCGCCGAGACGTGCCGCGCTGGGACGTGCGTGGCCGGCACCCCGCTCGGGTGCAACGACGGCAACCCGTGCACGACCGACACCTGCGACCCGGCGCGCGGCTGCGTCTTCACGAACAACTCGAATCCCTGCGCCGATGACGGGAACACGTGCACTTCCGACGTGTGCGCCGGCGGCGTCTGTACGCACCCGCCGATCCCCGGCTGCGCCGCGTGCACGAGCGCGAGCCAGTGCGACGACGGCAATCCCTGCACGCGCGACAGCTGTACGGCCGGTCGCTGTCAGCACGCGGCAGCCGCCGACGGAACGTCGTGCGGCGACGGCAACGCGTGCAACGGTGCCGAGACCTGCCGCGCCGGGAGGTGCGTGGCCGGCACCTCGCTCGTGTGCAACGACGGCAACCCGTGCACGACCGACACCTGCGACCCGGCGCGCGGCTGCGTCTTCACGAACAACTCGAACCCGTGCGCCGACGACGGCAACAGCTGTACCAACGACGTCTGCGCGGGGGGGACCTGCACGCATCCCGCCAAGACGAACGGGACGAGCTGCGAGGACGGGCTCTTCTGCACCGTCGGCGACACCTGCGTGGGCGGGGTCTGCCGCGGCGGCGGTCCGAACTGCACCGCGGGAGCCACGGCCTGCCTCAGCATGGTGTGCGACGAGGTTCACCGGGGCTGCACTCCGACGCCGCGCCCGAACGGGACGCCGTGCGGAGACGGGAACGTCTGCAACGGGCAGGAGACCTGCGAGAACGGCCTCTGCGTCGCGGGCACGCCGCTCGTCTGCGACGACGGTAACCCGTGCACCGTCGACACCTGCGGTCCGACGACGGGCTGCGCGCACACGCCGGCCGCCGACGGCGCGCCCTGCGACGACGGCATCTTCTGCGACGGCACGGAAAGCTGCCGCGGAGGGACGTGCACGTCGAACGGCAAGCCGGCGTGCGACGACGGCCTCTCCTGCACGCTCGACATCTGCGACGAGTCGCGCAAGCTCTGCACGCACCAGGACAACGGTTGCGCGTGCACCACCGATGCCGACTGCGCGACGACCGACGCATGCACCACGAACGCCCGCTGCGAAGTGGGGCGGTGTGCGAGCGACCCGGTCGTGTGTCCGAACACGAACCAGTGCACTGAGGCCACGTGCGACCCGGTGACGGGGTGCAAGACCAGTCCCCTGCCGGACTTCACGCCGTGCAACGACAACGACCCGTGCACCACGGGCGAGATGTGTCTCTCCGGCACGTGCCGGGTCCCGCGCGCCGACGTTGTGGGCGGAGCCGATGTCACGCTCAGCGTGAAGAAGTTCTCGCTGAAGCCTCACGGACGGGCCCTGCGCATGGTCGCGCTCGGCTCGTTCCAGTCGTCGATTCCCGTCGAGCCGGATCGAACCGGTCTGACGGTCCGGATCGACGACGGCAACGGCACGGTGCTCTACGAGGCGACGGTTCCCGGCTCCATGTTCGCGGCGAACTACGTCCGGACGCGTTTCCTCTACGTGGCGTCCGGAGGTCAGCCGCCCATCAACGGGCTCAGACGGCTCGAGCTCTCGTCCGGGCACGATACCGTCACCGTCAAGGCGACGGGCGACGTGCCGCGCTCCATCGCAACCGGATCGCCCGCCGCCACCGCGCGCAGCGGCGACGCGCCGGGACTCGCGTCGAAGCAGCTCACCTGGTCGATCCGGCTCGGCGACCGGTGCGTCAGCAACCCGGTCAGCTGCAGCGGCAACGGCCGGAAGTGCCGGCCAGCCTAGCGCGGACAGCGCCGAGGCCTGGAACGAAAAAAGGGCGAGGCCCTCGTCGGACCTCGCCCTTCCTGCGCCCCGTCGGCTCGCGGGTCAGCTCCGGCCGGTGACCGCCTTTGGGTCCGGGCGCGAGGTGACCACCAGGAGCCGCTGGGCGACGAGCGAGGCGATGCGCTGTCCCGCTCTCCCGTCGCCGTAGGGATTGTGTGCGCGCGCCATGCGCTCGTAGCTGGCGGGATCGCGGAGCAGTCGCTCGGTCTCCGCCACGATGCGGGCGCGCGCGGTCCCGACCAGCCGCGCCGTGCCGGCTCGGATCCCCTCGGGACGCTCGGTGGTGTCGCGCAGGACGAGGACCGGCTTTCCGAGCGAGGGGGCCTCCTCCTGGATCCCTCCGGAGTCGGTCACCACCAGGTGACATCGGCCGAGCAGCGCGACCAGATCCAGGTAATCGACCGGCGGGATCAGGTGGACCCGCGAGCAGCCGGCGAGGATGCGGCGCGCGGTGCCCGAGACCTCCGGGTTCGGATGGACGGGATACACGAGCTCGACGTCGGGGTTGCGCTCGGCCACGTCGCGCAGCGCCGTGCACAGCTCGACGAAGGGCGCCCCGAAGCTCTCGCGGCGGTGTGCCGTCACGAGGATGAGCCTGCGCGCCGGGTCGAACCCCCGGAGCACGGCCGGCGCGTGCCGCGTGACTCGGCGGGCGGTCCAGCGGAGCGCGTCCACGACGGTGTTGCCGGTGACGGTGACGTTCTCGGGCGGGATCCCCTCCGCCAGGAGATTGTCACGCGCCCACTCGGTCGGCGCGAAGTGCCACTCCGCGAGCGCGGTCGTCATCTGGCGATTGAGCTCCTCGGGGAACGGGGCGTCCTTGCGATGGGTCCGGAGCCCCGCCTCGACGTGTCCCACCGGGATGCGGGCATAGAACGCCGCGAGCGCGGCCGAGAAGCTCGTCGTGGTGTCGCCCTGGACGAGGACGGCGGCGGGAGCCGTTGCGGCGAGCACGGCGGGGAGGCGCTCGAGGACGCGCGCGGCCACCTCGGTCGGCGACTGTCCGTCGCGCATCACGTCGAGACGGTGGTCGGCCCGGATCTCGAACAGGTCGAGCACCTGGTCGAGCATCTCGCGGTGCTGGTCGGTGGTGCAGACGACCGGCGCGAGACCCGGCACCTCGGCGAGCGCCCGCACGACCGGCGCCATCTTGATCGCTTCCGGTCGCGTGCCGAACACGCAGAGGACGGCGCGGGTCGTCATCGGAGCGCCGCCCCCCGCCATCCGTCCGCCCGGATCGCGAGCGCGTCGTGCGTGGCCCAGAGCATGAGCGCGGTCGCGATGAGCGCGGTGAGGTCGACGGCCGAGGCCATCGCGACGTAGCTCGCCGGCCGGTGGAAGAGGATGTCCGCGTCCCGCGCCACCGTGGAGCCCGCGAGGAGCACCAGCCCGAGGACGTACTTGCCCCGCGTCTCCGGCGGAATGAAACGCCGGACGCCGTACCCGAGCCCGATCATCGCGGCGACGAAGGGGATCACGAGGAGGAGCGCCCAGAGACTGGTGCAGAAGGCGGGGGCGCTGCTTCCGAAAAGCGCGAGGACGAGATGGTGGCCCTTGCCCCGGAACGCGAGGTGCAGGCGCGCGATGGCGTCGAACGAGAGCACCCCGCACGCCGCCGGCAGTACCGGCAGCAGCCAGGAGGCCTTCACCGTCCGGTCGACCGACCGGTGGGCGAGGAGCCCGAGCGCCGCCGCGAGGACGAAGAGCTGGCCGGAGAGGTACCAGGCCGCGAGGCTCACGTCGCCCGTCGGGTCGACGAGCGCCGTGAGCGCGGACGTGAGCCCGCCGACGCCCCAGGCGGCGAGATAGGCCAGCGCCGCCACGCAGTCCGAGACCACGAGCAGCACGACGAAGGGGGGCAGCGCGCGCTCAGACATGCGAGGCTTCCGTGCTGCGATAGAGCGCGAACTCGAAGCGCGGCACCCCCGCGCGGCGCGGGCCGACGTCGAAGCGGAAGATCTCCGTGTAGCCCTTCTCCGCGAGGCGGCGGTCGAGCGGCGCGAACGGCTGGTAGAGCACGAAGTCGAAGCGCCGCACGGCCACCACGTACCGAGGCTGGTAGCGGTGCCAGACTTGGTCGAAGTCGAAGACGTCCGGCGACGCGTCGGGGGCCACTCGCCGGACGGTGCGGACCCGGAGCGGATGGAAGAGGGTGGCCGACATCCGCCCCGCCACCGTCTGGCCGTCCTCGACGTACCGCGCGAGCTCGGTCTGCCGGGTGACCAGCGTGTGCTCGACGTGTCCGAAGTAGTCCCCGATCGTCCAGCATTCGAAGGCGAGCAGGATCAGGAGCACGCCCCGGGCTCCCGGCGAGGCCACGCGGGTTGCGAGCCGCACCCCCGTTCGGCGGAAGCGAGACGCGACCACGAGCAGCGCCACCCACGCCGCCACGAACGGCATGCCCGCCGAGTCGAGCTCCAGGCCCGATGTTCGCCCGAGCGACAGCCCGGCCGCGACGCCCATCGTCGCTCGCGTCGCGATCGGCTTCAGGAGGACGACGGCCGGCAACAGCAGGACCCCCCACAGCAAGAGCGCGAAGATCCGCCCACCGCCCCCGTCGCCGGCAGGCGCGCGCGCGCGGGTTGCCCAGAGGCTCGCCAGGATCGCGAGCGGCGGGAGCAGAGCGGGCTGGCGATAATCCCACTGCCGCGCCGAGGTGAAGAGCGAGAGCGCGGTCGCGATCGCCCACACCACGACGGCCATCTCGAACCCGCCCGTCGAGCGCGCCGACTCGGCTCGGTCGGGACGCAGCCCGAGGACGAAGGACAGAAGGTAGATCCAGGCGCCGGCCGCGATCGCGGGCGACCAGTGCGCGAGCCGCCAGAGGATCGGGGACGGGGCGCCGTTCGGGTCGTAGTCGACCGACATCAGCGCGAAGCTCGGGAACGCCAACACGTCCCGCAGGCCGATCTCGCCGGCGCCCGATTCCGAGACCATGAGCTTCCGGAAGTCCTCCCAGTGGGGCACGACCAGCACGACGAGGAGGAGCGCGAGGCCGGCGCCGAGGCCGGCGAGCGCGAGGCCGGCCTCGCGGAGGAACCGGCGCCGTTCCCGTGCGCGCGCGTCCGGCTCCGACCCGGTTCCGGACAGGTGGCCCGCCAGCGCCGCGAGCGACACCGGGACGAGGCCGTGTGCCGCGGCGTTCGGCTTGACGGCGATGGCGGCGGCCATCGCGAGACCGGAGGCGACCGCGCCGAGTGGTGCGTGGCGGGCGAGGAGCCAGAGCGCGAACGAGCCGACCACGAGGAGCAGCTGCGGCGATTCCGGGAGCGCCACCCGGCCATAGCCCCAGAAATACGGGCTGATGCCGAGCAGGGCCGCCGCCACGAGCGACTCGCGCGGTCCGACGCACCGCCACACCACGAGCGCGACGACGCCGATGACCAGCAGGTTCGAGAGCGCGGCGACGATCTCGGCGTGCACCAGGCTCACCCCCCAGAGGTGGTAGGCGCCCTGGAGCGCCCAGGTGTAGGCGGGCGTGACCAGGTAGCCCATGCCGAAGTCCTCGGAGAAGTAGTTCCCGAACAGGACCCGCCCACGCGCGCCGTTCGCCCACCACCCGGCGTCCGCCATGAAGGCATCGGGCATCCAGTACGGCGGGTCGGCGGCGAGGAGCGCGAGGCGGGTCGCGCCGGCGCCGACGAGGAGGCCGAGCAGGCCGAGGAGCCACAGGCCGTTCGCGCGCCGACTCATCGGATGCTCGCCAGGTGATCGCCGAGGCGGAGCGCCAGGGCGGAGAGGGTGAGCGTCGGATTGGCGACGCCGCCGGTCGCGAAGCAACCGGTCGTGACCAGATAGAGATTGGGAACGTCGTGGGTGCGGAGATCGGCGTCGACGACGCTCGCGGCCGGGTCGGCACCCATGCGCGTCGTGCCCATGTGATGACCGGGCCACCAGCGCTCGGGCTCGGAGAGCTCGGTTGCCCCCGCGGCCTCCAGGATGTAGCGCTGCGTCGCCGTCGCCCGCTCGAGCGCGAGGCGCGTGTAATCGTCGAAGCGGTAGGTCACCAGCGGGACCGGCTGCCCGAAGTAGTCGGTCTCGGCGGGGTCGAGGCGCACGGCGTTCCGCTCCTCCGGGAGCTGGTCGATGCCGGCGCTCAGGCTGAGATAACGACCGAACCGGTCCTTCACGGCGCGCTCGAGCGCATCGCCCCAGAGTCCGCTCTCGGCGGCGATGCTCGCCGGCGTGCCGCCGTTGCCGCCGAAGTTGTTCAGGTTCATCAGGAAGGCGCCGATCTCGTTGCGCGTCGTGGTGGCGTAGAACTGGAACGATTCGCTGCTCTCGAACCCCACCCGGTATGGATGGACGTTCTCCGAGATCCGCCCGGACGTCTGGACGACCGGGTGGTTCATCAGGAACGCGCCCACCACCCCGCTGTGGTTCGCGAGGCCGTCGCGGAACTCGCGGCACGCGGAGAGCAGCAGGAGACGCGGCGTCTCGATCCCGCCGCACGCGACGACGAACACCTCGGCTTCGAGGGCGTGCTCGACCCGGTCCGCGCCCGCATAGATCGCGCGCCGTGCGCGCCCGTGTCCATCGGTCTCGAGGCGCAGCGTGGTCGCGTCGGTCACGAAGCGGACCAGGCCGGTGCGCTCGGCCGGGAGCGCGTGCGTCACGTCGAAGGTCGCCTTCGCGCCGCTCGGGCAGACGTCGCACCACGCGCACGACAGGCACTGGCTCCGGCCGCCGTAGGGCACGGAGTTGCGTGCCTGGGGCGTGTGGTGGAACTCGATGCCGAGGCGGTCCGTGGTCCGCTTCAGCACCTTGTCTGCCCAGCTGAACGGGATGGGGGGCATCGGATAGCCGGAGCTCCGGTGCTCGGCGAAGGGATTGTCGTCCGTGCCCGCGACGCCGATCTCGACCTCGGCCTGGCCGTAGTAGGGCTCGAGGTCGTCGTAGCCGATAGGCCAGTCCTCGGCGACGCCGAACGTCGACCGCATCTTGAAGTCGGCGCGCAGCATGCGGGGCGTGTTCCCGAGCCAGAAGAGCGACGTCCCGCCGATGCCCCGGACGCGCTCCCAGTCGAGCGGCAGGTGCATCTGACCGTCGTTGCGGAAGGCCTCTATGCGTCGCTGTTCGAGGCGGTAGGGATTGCCGGTGATCCTGCCCTCCATCTTGGCGAGGAAGAGCGCCTCCTTCTGCTCGGTGGTGTAGCGCGGACCCGATTCGAGCACGGTGACGCGGATGCCGTGTCGGGCGAGCCGGAGCGCCAGGACGGAGCCGGCGGCGCCGCCGCCGATCACGCAGACGGACATGGTCGGCCTCG
>JACXTT010008271.1_pt1 | contig 14448 bp, 12 predicted proteins | sample 9270951 | NCBI WGS metagenome assembly JACXTT01 (sample SAMN15532306, study PRJNA645909) | rock metagenome | isolation source: weathered quartz diorite | place: Puerto Rico | collected 2017-06-21
CTTCAATATCAGGGGACAGCTCACCAGTATCAATAACAGCAAGCTGAGCAATGACGGCGTGCTGAATGACGACGGCAACGACCTTTTTGGCATGCAGCTGTATTATGACGGCAATGACGGCAACCTCAGCAGCACGGGCTATTACAACGGGCGGCCCAACTCGGCTAAATGGATGAGCAAGGACGCGGGGGGCAACAGCAGCAGCGAAAGGGGCTATGTGTACGCCTACGACCAGGCCGGCCGCTACGTATCGGCCGCGTACAAGGAAAGGGCTGCCGGAGCCTCCTCTGCCTTCACCGCGACGCATGGCTGGGACGAAGCGGTCAATGGGTATGACGAGAACGGCAATATCAGCCTCCTGCAGCGCAACGCGACCACGCAGGGTTCTGGAACCTACACGCAGGTGGACAACCTCGTATACACCTATGACCCCAACAACGCCAACCAGCTGAAAACGGTAACCGACGGCACGGGCACCGGTTATACAGGGGCAGGTTTTCGCAATTATACAAGTACCACCACGGGCACCTATAGCTATGACAGCAATGGCAACTTGACAAACGATCCCTATAAAGGACTTAGCTTTGGACCTTACAATGTTCTAAACCGGATTGATAAAATCACGTTCACCTGGGCAGCCACGGGCAGGTATATCGACTATACCTACGACGGAGCCGGGCAGCTGATCCGCAAGCGGCAGTACGACAACAGCGCGCTGGTGACCACTACCGATTATATAGATGGTTTTGTATATTTGAACGGCACCATCAGCTACCTGCCCATGCCGGAGGGCAGGGTGCGCAACACCGGCAGTTCTTTGAAACCCGAATACGTCATCAGCGACCAGCAGGGCAACGCCCGCGTCAGCTTCGAGGACAGCGGCAGCGGGGTGGCCGTGGTACGGCAGGAGAACAGCTACTATGCCACCGGCCTGATTATGCCGGGCAGCCCGGTAACAACTCCCACAACGGATAATAAACAATTGTACAATGGAGGTAGTGAGTGGCAAAAGGATTATGCCACCCTCCCGGATTACTACCAGACCTTCTACAGGAACTATGATCCGGCGATTGCCAGGTGGGTTGGTGCAGACCCGATGGCGGAGGCTACCGGTGAGTTAACACCCTACCAGTATAGTAGCAATAACCCTGTTGTGTTTAATGACCCGATGGGGAACGTGGCGGAGGCCGGGCTAAACCAGACGGGTATGCCTCAGCAGCATACCGGGAATCCATATGCGGGTTTCGACGCGCTTGAGTTTGCCGGGGGCGGTGGATTAGCCAGGCAGGATCTGGGCTACGCTACCTGGCTCGTTGCCTCGGGCGGGGCGGGTGGAGAGAACGTTTACCATGCCGGCACGGGCGATAACGATCCACATACGGGATATTCTTTGGGAGAATTGGGTGCATTCTTTTCGCACGCTGGTGATTACACCTTTGGCGAACATGGCCTTTACTATTCACCGCAGGAATCAATTACGCAGACATGGAGTATTAAACCGTTCGGAGAAACCGATCTTACGAAAGGGTCGGTGGCACCAAAGGAATACACTATTGAAAGTCGTAGGAGCATATCATATAACGCTAATCAGGGGGGAGGAACGGTAAAAATACTTGTCGCAGACGCATCCGCGTGGAATGATGTCGGCCATACAGCTATTCAACTAAATTCTAATTATGTCTTTGGTTATTATCCAACAAGTAGCGACGGTCAGGGATATGGTTCAAAAGATTTAATGTCAAGCAAAGGGAGTGTGAGGGTTTCAACAAGAAGCGACTTCAATAGTCATTATGGGCCACAGGGGTATACTGAATACACCTTAAGTCTAACATCCGGACAACTATCTTCTTTACAAAGTTACCTATCAAATATTACTTCAAACCCAGGTAATTATAATTTGTTTCTAATGAACTGTACAAGCGTAATAATAAGCGGACTTGAAAATGCAGGGGTACCATTGAGAACTCCTTTAGGCGATCCCATTTCACCTTCTTTAACATCACCAGCAGTGTTGGGTTCGGAACTTTCGCATCCACTCTATATGCCTGGAATAGTAACAGGAATGCAACACTATGGAGGAAATTAAACATGAAACAAGCTAATAAAATATTAATTTTAATTCTATTACTAACCGCTTGTAAACAAAGCGACAATGACATCAAGAAATTGCTGCAAAGCAAGAATCTTGAAGATAGAATTAACGGAGCTTACCAAGCTGGCCACTCAGGGAAAAAGGAATTCATTCCATACTTACTTAAAAATGCCAATGACCCTGCTACGTCTACAAGTTTACATTTCAAGGGTTTTAGTGTCTATCAAGAAAAGATGATAGCATTAAAGGATATCTTGAAAATTGAGCCGCCAGTGAAGATTACATGGGAGCCTGATTCTACGATCATTAAGTTTTATACTGAGGCAGCATCTAAGAAGATTAAATAACAATCTTAAATATCACCAGCCCGGCCACGCGCCGGGCTTTTTCATTTACAGGGTAGCCACATTATTATTAAAGAAGTCTTTAAACTTCTTCTTGGTGAGCATGGTATCGATGATCTTAAAGACAACGGTACGGTCTTCCTCGTCGAGCTGGTTAATCAAATTGATCTGCTCGAAGTTGGGTTTGTCCTGGATGGTGATGTCCACCGGCTGCACATCAAAATGCACCACCTGGTCGATGGTCATGCCGAAGTAACCGGCAAAGCGTTCCAGCTCGTCGATGGCGATGTCGCGGGTGTTGTTCTCGATCTTATTATAGCTGGTGTAAGGGATATTCACCTCAGCCGCGAGCTGCTTTTGCAGCAAACCCTTTTGCTCCCTGATCTTCTTTATATTGTCGCCTAAGCTCATGTGCGTTGCCTTTGCATCAAAAATACCCATAAAAGCGATTTTAGTCAATATCTTGCGTTATTGTAAATTATATGGTTGCGAAAATAGATATTAGTAAATACATTTGCTATCTCTAAAATCGCAACAAATAAAAATAACGCTTATAAATGGAAATAGCAGAGATCAAGCAGCGGTTAACCCTGGCCGAGGTACTGAAACATTACGGGTTGAAGCCGGATAAGAGCTTGCGGTTGCACTGCCCGTTCCATGAAGATAAGACCCCGAGCTTGCAGGTCTATTATAAAACCCATACGGCCTACTGCTTTTCATCCAACTGCAAAACGCATGGCAAGAGCCTTGACGTGATCGACTTTATATTATATAAGGAGAATATCACCAAGCACGAAGCGATCAAGCAGGCCGAGAAGATGATCAGCGGCAGCAGCCAGGCAGCGATCAGCAAAGAAGCGTTCCTGAACAATATGTTCACCTACTTTAAGAACGCGGTACACAATAGCAAGCCAGCACAGGAATATATCGGTACCCGCACACTTGACTTTTCAAAGCAGGAGATCGGCTATAACGCCGGGCAGTTCCATCACGGCACCAGGAAAGACGAAACATTGATCGGCCAGTGCTTACAATACGGCCTGCTGATCGATGCGGGGCTGACGAGTAAGACCGGCGATAAAGCCTATAAGGTGTTCGGCAAGAGCTGCATCGTGTTTGCCTTGCGGAATAAGCGAAACAAGGTAACGGGACTATACTTCCGCTCCATTACCAATAACGATACAGCCCGGCACTATTACCTGAAAGACCGCGAGGGACTATACCCAGGCTATCCAAAAGCCGAAACCCAAAAGTTAATTATAACAGAGGCGGTGATCGATGCGGCCACGCTATTAAAAGTACAGTCAAAAGTCTCCCCTGCCGGGGGAGATTTAGAGGGGGCTGGCATCTTAAGCGCCTACGGCACCAACGGATTGAACCAGGAAATTAAAGCGGCCATACAGGAATTACCGCAACTGGACGAAGTGATCTTTGCCTTTGACATGGACGAGGCGGGGCAGGCAGCCACATTGAAATACGCTAAAGAACTGCACGAGTTATTGCCCGGCGTTAAGCTGTCACAGCTTACACTGCCTTTAAATGATGTGAACGAAACTGCCCAGGCGCATGAGGACGAAGTGTTTATACAACTGTTACAGGAACGTAAACCTTTAGCCCCCCAACCCCCTGAAGGGGGAGCAACAGGACATCACCAAATCCTTTCTCTTTCAACTGAAAAAGAAACCTTACCTGAACCGAAGTCGCCCGAAGCCGTACCGCCTAATGGCGGTCGGCTCACGGGTTTTAACCCGGAGCAGCTGGTTTATGAAACCGGCGAGCTGATCATTACGATATGGGGCGGCATCGAGCAGGAAAACTTAAGCAGGCTAAAGGTGAGCCTGCACATCCGCTTAAAAAGCAACAAGTACCGCAGCTTCCGGGACGATGTGAACCTGTACAGCTACGCCGGTACGCAGAAGCTGACGAGCAGCATTGCCGAAACGCTGGAGCTCGGCACCGGCCTGATTACGGCCACCCTTACCGACCTAACGGAAACGCTGGAGAAATACAGGGCAGACCAACGGGCGCAGCAGCTCAAAGCCCTGGTGCCACAGGCTTATCAGATGACCAGTGAAGAACGGCAGGCCGCCGAAACTTTCCTCAAAGCCCCAAATCTTGTACAACGAACATTAGACACTTTAAGTAATACCGGGCTGGTAGGCGAACAGAAGAACGGCCTGCTGCTGTACTTCCTGTACCTTTCGCGCTTTTCCGATGAACCGCTGCACGCGATCATCTTCGGCAAGTCCGGCAGCGGCAAGACCTACCTGCAAACCAAGATCAGCGAATGCCTGCCGGAAGAAAGCGTACGCACCACCACCAGCCTGAGCGAGAATACGCTATACTATTCGCCCCGTAACTTCTGGAAACACATTGTGCTGCTGATCGAAGACCTGGACGGCGTTTATAATGCCCTGCTGCCCTTACGGGAGTTCATGAGTAAGCAAAGCATCACCAAGCTTACGACCGATAAAGATGCTAAAGGCAATAACGTACAGAAAGTGCTGACGGTAGAGGGGCCGATCTGCGTAAGCGGCGCCACCACGAAAGAGAACATCTACGAGGACAATGCCAACAGGTCGTTCCTGATCTACGTGGACGAAAGCGCAAACCACCTGGGCGAAGTGATGGAATACCAACGCAGGCAGCAGGCCGGGCTGATCGACAAGACGGCACAGGAAAAGGCTAAACAGGAACTGCGCAACGTACAGCGTTTACTGGTAAAAGAAATACGGGTGATCAATCCCTATGCGCTGCACCTGCGCATACCCGATAACGTGTTTAAAAAGCTGCGCACCAATATGCACTACCTGAAGCTGATCGAGGTAATTACGTTCTATCACCAGCAGCAGCGCCCGGTAAAACAATCAAAAGACGGCACGAAATACATTGAAACCACGCCCGAGGACATTTACTGGGCGAATATGCTGGTAAAAGAAGTGCTGCTGAAAAAGAGCGATGAATTGAGCGGCGAGCTGCGCGGCTTCTTTGAGCAGTTAAAAGCTACGGTCGGTACCAGTGGCCGGGGCGAACCGAATACCACATTCTTTGCCAAAGACATCCGCAAAGCTTACCGGCTGCACCCCATGCAGCTGATGCGTTACCTGGTACAGCTGGAAAGGCGGGGCTATATCAAACAGGTGAGCAGCAACCGCAAGACCGGCTTCGAGTACCAGGTAACGGAATGGGAAGAATACGGCCAGTTACAGGACGGCATCAACATCATGGATAAGATACTGGAGAAGCTAAAGAAGCCTGATAACAAAGCAGCTTCACCGCAACCTCACACACCTTCACAAATAGGAAGTGTGAAATTGAACACACTGATTTACAGACTTTAAAAACCGAAACCAACTCATATTCACACCTTCACAGCCTTCACAGAGGGTAAGCAAGACCCATCACAATGAACAGCACCTACGACCGCATTACCCAAGCCTTTAAAGAATGGTTAGGCTTGATCGGCTACAGCCCCAGCACCGTCATGAGCATGCCCCGGCGGGTACAGGAGTTCTTTACGTTCCTGGAAACGCAGCAGGTACATACCTTGCAGCAGGTGGAACGGCAGCATATCTATGCCTTTTATCAACTACAAAAAGAACGCGCCAGCCATAACAGCGGCAAGCTGTTGAGTAACAGCACGATCAACGGCTACCTGCGGAATATGCGCTTACTGGCGCAATACCTGCTGGAAACCGGGCAGGGCGCTATCGAGGTAGACATCCCGAACGAACCCAAAGACACGCCCGAAAAAGAAATCCTGACCCCTACGGAGATCATGCAGCTTTATAATGCGGTAGATGAAAATATCACCGGCCTGCGGGACAGGGCATTGTTAAGCGTTTACTATGGCTGCGGGTTAAGGGGCAACGAGGGCGTACAGCTCAACGTCAGCGATATACTGCTGGAAAAGGGACTGCTATACGTCCGCAAAGGCAAAGGCTACAAGGAGCGTTACGTGCCCTTTGTAGCCAGTCAGTACCAGGACTTCAAAAGCTACCTGGACTACGGCAGGCCAGTATTGGTTAAAGGTAACAGAGACCAGGAAGCGTTCCTGCTCAACGCCCAGGGCAGGCGCATCACCTATCAAAATGCTTTAACCACCCTGAAAGACCTGCAGCAGCGCACCGGCAACGAAGCCCTGCAGGGCAGGCAGATCGGGCTGCACATGCTGCGACACAGCATCGCTACGCACCTGTTGCAAAGGAAAATGCCGCTGGAAGATATCAGCCGGTTCCTGGGGCACAAGACCATCTACAGCACAGAAGTTTATACACACGTAAGGGCAAGGAGCTAAAATGAAACAACCTATAACCAACGATCAGGCAGCCTTTGCGGACTTTCTTTACCGCAGGCATTACAAGCAGCGGACGGTAGAGCTGTTCATCCTTTACGCCAGGCGGTTGACCGACTGGCTGGCCGATGAAAACATACCGGTGCAGGATTGCAGTTACAGCGACTTGATGGCCTATATCAAATACCTGCGGGAGCATGGGCACCGAACCCGTAACATCGTTAACCAAATGCCGGCGCTACGGCAGTACTTCGACCATCTCAAGCAGCAAAAGGTGGTCAGCATGAACCCGGCAGCAACGATCTTTCTGAAAGGCTACGCCCAGCGGATACCGCATGACATATTGAGCAAGGAAACGCTGAACGAAATCTACGAGGGCTGCCCGGCCAGCAGCACGATCAATAAGCGGGACAAGCTGATGCTCAGCTTCGTGATCTTCCAGGGCCTGTTTAAGAATGAGGTGCTGAACATCGAGCCGGGCGATGTGAACCTGTTTAAAGGGACGGCCTACATCCGGGGCAATGGTAATACCAGGGCAAGAACGCTGAACCTGGAACCGCAGCAGATACTGCCCTTGCAGGAATATATCACCGCCATACGGCCACAACTCATTAAGGAAAAAGGGAAGGACAGCCCGTACCTGTTTGTCAGCAAAGGTAAGTGCGTGAACGCGGAGAACAGCCTGTACGAGCTGCTGGATGTGCTTAGAAAATCAAACCCCGGCCTGAAGAACTTCCTGCATATCCGGGTCAGCCTGATCAGCCACTGGATAAAAGAGAAAAATATAAGGGAAGTACAGTACCTGGCCGGGCATAAAACCATTGTCGGCACCGAAATGTACAAAAGCGTTGACCTGAAAGACTTGCAGGATAGCCTGGTGCGGTTCCACCCACTGGCGCAGTCCTGAAACAAGAAAACCCGCCTGGTGTGGGCGGGTTTGACGTTCGTGCTTATTGGCAAGCAGTTTTATTGTTCTGGTTTGATCTTGAAGATCGGTTTGTAACCGACTATCTTTCTTTTGAAAGCTGCCGGTTCGTCCGTTGCTTCATATACGTTATCAGCGAGGAATAACCTTAACAGGTCATTCTCACACTTTGCTTTAATGCTACCATCGTAGCTTTCAAGCTTCATATCACTGCGGACAGTGCTAACGTTCTGGATGATCTCATCCATTGGGTACTCGCAGCCGATATCAAAGATATCGTACAGCGCATCGATATACTCCTTTTCCTGATAAGAAGCGTTGTTGATATAGTTCAACTTCTCCTGGAAAGAAGCCCAAGAGTTCTTACCCTTGGCCTGGAGCATTTTTACTATAATGTGCGCTTCCTCTTTAAAGAAAGGCAGCAGGTAATAGTAACGTTCTAATTGTTTCCGGGATAAGCCGCCCAGATCGGCATTGAGACTAATTGAAGCCATTTTTATATAATATTAATCGTTTGAACCCCACTAAACGGTAAATGGCTGTCATTCTAAGTGGGATGATTATGTTACACAGTGATACCGCACTGTACAGGTCTACCTGCGTTTGTTTTGTTGCCAATAAGTCAAGGAACGCCGCTTTGCCGAGGTAATCAATACCTCTCTGAAGCTGCTGCAAAGATAAGCATTCAGGAACTGCCTGGGAAGCCTGGCGTAATAAAGGGGCAACAAAAAGCATCACCAAAATGTCAAAAGCTGTAACTATCTGATTAACAAAAAATAAGCAGGTAAAACCTTTAAGGTGCCGGGGCTTTTCCTTATCTTTATAGTAAGAAAAGTAACATAGCTATTCAGAACAGGCAGTAAAAAGTTAACGAGGCAGGCTCTCCGGCATGCCTTTTTATCGCTCCTGTTCTTCCTGAAACCTACGCGTTTCCTGAAATCCGGCAGATCATTCCACTACGCAGATACTTCTTTTTATAAACTGCTGAATAATACAAATGACTTTTAAAAGCAATGATGAGTACACAATCTCATCACAAGAACACATTGACGCGGCTTTTACAGACCGCAAACTACCCTCAAACGCATTCATCCACAAAGGCCGCTGCGGTATCGGGGGAACTACCTTAGAGATGAAATGCCACCGGCACAGCATCATTACGGTGCCGACCACAGCGGTGATCGCTGATAAACTGAAAGATAAAGAACACCTGCCTTACGGGTTATTCCCGGTAATGGGCGGTGTGACCGTAGAGCAGATCAAAGCCTACCTGTTAAAAACATTGAACACACCGGGCAAATACATCAAGATCATGAGCACCCCGGACAGCTTCGGTAATATTATGAAAGCCGCTAAGGATATACCCGGCTTTGACATTACGCAGGATTGTTTCCTGTTACTGGACGAGTGCCACACCTTTGTAACCGAGGCGTTTAGAAAGGCCATACTAACACCGTTCAGGTGGTTCTGGCTGTTCAAAGACAAATCGGTGATCTCGGCCACCCCTTACTACTTTACTGACAAACGGTTTGAGCGGTTCAGTTACCACCGCATCAGGTTCAGGGAACCCTATTTGGGCAAGGTCAACGTGATCAGGGCTACCAGCGTGGCCGCCTGCCTGAACCATGCCTTAACTAATGAACAATACCCCGGCAACGTCCATATCTTTTATAACTCGGTAACCGAGTGCGTAAAGGCCATTAAACGCGCAGAACTGAAAGCGGGCGCTATCTTCTACGCCGACAAAGCGGAGAACCACGAGAAACTGGCAGGCTTTGAAGCCTTTTACCAGGACGAGCCATCGGACAAGGTTTACAGGAAGTTCAACTTCTATACCTGTAAATATAATGAGGGCTGGGACTTAAAGGATAAGGATGCCACGATCATCCTGGTTACCGATGTCAATATCCCGCATACCAGGGTAAGGATCAGTAACAAAGGGGTGCAGGCCATCGGCAGGTCAAGAATACCACCACACGAAATATACCACATCACCAATCACAGAAATACCGATAAAATGAAAACACAGGAGCAAATTACGACAGACTACCAGATACAGGCCGATGCCTACATACAGGCTTATAATAACGCGGTAAAGCAGGGCGCAGAGCCGATACCGGAGTTCAAAACGCTGGTAGAGAAGTTTGCGGACATAGCCGATAACCAGGCCGTTTATAACAGCAACAAGTTCGACCAGATGGTAAATGACCAGCTGGCCTGCGAGGAATACGCCGATATGGAGATCATCGGCAAACAATGGGAAGCAGGACTTTATGAACCAACATTATATCAATATGAAGAACGCCTGACCAAAGCAACCACCCGCGAGAAACGGGCATCCAAAGCCGACAAACTGAAAGCGGCCATAACCGAAATAGAACGCCTGGAAGCGGAAGAAAAACAGATCGCCTTTAACCTGGGCACAAGTGAGCTGGCCGGACTAAAGGACAGGGAGCCCTTTGCCTGGGAAGCTTATAAAGCCCTGGGCAAAACCGAGCTGGAAAAGCTGGCCTATAACGTAACGGCGATAAAGGCCGCGCTGATCACTAAAAGTAACCATAGCGCGGAAAGGAAACTGAAACTATTGCTGAACCTGGCTTTCCAGGTGGATGAGCGGTACACCAAAAGCGAGATCAAGCAAACCCTGCAACGTCTTTATAATAAAGTAGACCTGAAAGATAAACAAGGCAAACCCAGGATAGCGACCGCCGAGCAATTGGCAGATCATGGCCGCTTCGAGATCGAGGAATGCAAGAAAAAGGTAAACGATACCTGGGAACCGGCATTCAAAATATTGCGGAAGCAGTTCGGGTTAAAGCTGTCGGATGCAGCCTGATCTTCATTATTATAAATCACAGAAACTTACCAATATCTACCCTTATAAGGGAATGAGTAAGAAATACAGATAATCAGGAAACCGGGACTTATACCCGTTTCCATTGCAGAAGCGGCCTTTAAAGCCGCTTTTGTTGTTTAACCCCGCTTTTTACAGGTTTGAGGGCTTAAACCTGCTTTATACGTGTTTAACGCGATAAACCTGCATTCATAAATACCGGGAGAAACTACTCAAATCTACCCCTATAAGGGAATGTGTAAGAATATTCAGATTACAGGAATACTCAAATCCATTTTTATATATAAAAATCGGTTGAGAGCTGACGGGATAGCCCCTCTCTCACCCCAAACCCCCGGGCCTGATCGTGGCGAAAGTCTTTTGACAGGATAGATCACTTTACACATAGTGCCCGAAAATCACCGGCTCCACCACCGGCACCCTTGACCTTCCTGCAAAACGACTTTCAACCGGCCACCACACGGCCAGGGGGTTAGCTAACCTATCCTTTATCCGGGTAAAGGAACTCCTGAACAGCCATACCCCCAGGTAATCCACCCGCATTATTCACTTAACCCACAACACTATGAACCCATTAACACAGTACATCTTAACCCTGCAACCTGAACCATCAACATCCCCTGAACACCGGCCTTACGTGAACCTGCGCCATAAAAACATCGAGGTCAGTAAGGCTTATACCAACATTATTAAAGATATGCGGTGGCTGCTGTCCCGCATGTCTACCGAAGAAAACCGCACCTATATACTAACCAGCTATGAAGTAACCAACAAATACATTGACACCGTGATTTGTGAGTTCATTTGTGTGTGTTGCGAGCTTCGCCTATGCGTTAAGGAGTACGGTTATTATATTGAGCTTGACACTGACAGCGATATAAGTAAAGTAATCGGCGGTTATAACTATCGTAAAATGCTGCGCGCTGCCTACCGGTGTACCAGCTATGAAAACACCAACTACGATATAGAGGACTTGATTACTATTGAAACCAATATGCAAGATCACTACCGTTACTTCAAAGACCGGCTGAACGAACAGGAGAACCCCGATACGATGATCGTAATCGAGGATATTATATATTGTTGAATTGATAAGGGCTGAAACATGCCCTTATATTATTACTTTAGTAACCATAAACCATGAAAGGAGATATACATATTATAAGGTAGTAGTCAATTACTTACAGAAGATATAAGTGTTAAGCTTAATGTTCTTGTCTTAGAAAACGGCAAAATTGAAAAGACAACGAGAGCAGATAAGTTCAGACACCTACGCTATAAGCGTAAGGTGCTGACTTGTTTGTTGTTGTCGGGCTCTTTGCCGTGCCTCTAAGACGCAGACTAAGTTCAGTCCTTGCGCTTATTGCGTTTATAAACCACTGATGAGGACTGCATCAGTACTAAATCAACTTCACAATCATGAAGAAACTACTAATGCTAATGCTCACGCTGTCCGTGATCATGTCAGGCTGTTCAAGCTTCAGGTACCAGCTTGGCGAAACCTCAACCCAATTCTTTAAACGAAACAACCCTAACAAATTTGAACTGGTAAAGGCAAACACCGAATGGCAAGTTTACCGGACAAGAACCAGCGGCTGGACTTATGACCCGCCACCGCCATTCTTCATTTACTTTCATAATGGTACGCTATATCAGATTGATAGAGGTGAAAGAGCGCCTAACATCATCATTGAGAATAGATAACATGAGATTTGTCGGATGGCTTGTTTACTTCGTACTGGGTACGATAGTACTCTATCTTATAGTTGCCTTTATTGAAAACACCATTGATATAGACCGATGGACAGCACTGATGCGAGGGGTGTTTATTATCGGCCTGATCGGTTGGGGTGCATTCTTAGCCTGGTGGGTTAACCAGGATTGACACCACCATCGCAAACTCGCTATCGCTCGTTTGCTCGGTAGCCAGCTTATCCCATTACACCAACCTGCGGGTAAGCTGGCTTTGTTCTTTGTAACGGGAAATATGGTGTTCGTTATTCCTATGCGCTATCACAAATCCCGCCAGTTACGTAGCCATCTGATCAGCTTTTCAAGCACATCAGAAAGCTACCGGCTAACGCCGCTTGTCATGCTTTGTGAGCTTGCACAGTCATTACTCACATGAGCTGCTTTTGTCTTTAGCTTACTATCTCTTATACTGCGCTCCTGCTTGGCCTGTCAGCCAGGCATCGCTTGTAACGTTCAAGAAAGCTAAACCCAACCGCTCATGATAACTTTAGCTCACCGCTTGGAGTAAGAGGCTGCGCTGCGCTTGTGTGAACATACTAAGCAGCGCCTTATCAGGCTGTTTCTGCTTAGACCTCTTTACTCTATTCGCTGTGGTGAGCTGGCTAATTGGGGCTATCTTCCAAAGCCCCAAACCCCTTTGGATCGTTCGCAGAACAGCTATAAGCCAACACTACCCACTTACAGCCGTCCTGCGAACGTTCAGTTGTTAGCGGCAAAGGCATGGTTACAAATCCCTTTCTTCTTTCAACTGAAAACCACTCAATTGAAACAAAGAAGTTGTACATTAGTGCTGGAAATGGTGGTAAAGCAGTCTATCGCGCGAGGCGAAGCCGGTGCCGGAGCAGGGCAAAATTGAATGGCTGGAATTGAGGAGTAGGCTATAGAAACGCCAACCAGGGGGGAATTGAATGGATTGGTCCATCGGGGCAAATAAATTACTTTTTCGGTCTGGCGGCCGCTCTCAACGAAAACTTTGCAGGAATAGAAAGAATAGGCACTAATCTTACTATTTATGGTCCCACAGTAAAAGGCGGGGTCTTTTTGGGTAATCAATATGTAAAGACATATAGCTTAGCAAAACTTGGGAAAGGAGCTGGTATTATTTCAGGAGTAATAGGATTGGGACTTGATGGAGTTGGCGTTTATAATTATTATCATCCTAATGCCCAAAATATCAACAGCAGAGTCAGTCCAGGAAAGTTTGGAGCAGATGGGCTAATGACAGGTGTAGGCATTTATGGAGGCCCGCCTGGAGCAGGGGTTTCGTTGTTATATTTTGGAGTAGATGCATTTTATCCTGGAGGTGTACAGGGAGCGTCGACAGATTATATCAATATGAGAATGGGGTATGACGGAGGGACTGCGGGAATGACCGCTACGATGAACAGTTTACAATAGTCACGATACTCAATATTGTTTTTAGATGAAAATGAAAAAGGCATATTATTACTTGTTTTACAAATTTTATAAGTTTGGCGAATGGTCGCCGTCTGAATTTCCAAGTGATTTTACAGCTACCTTTGCGATTGCATGTTTAGAGGTATTGTTTTTAATCTCTCTGAAGTTTTACTATATAGAATTTATTGATCATAAAGACACTTTTATTTTTGTTTCATTTCAGACTCTGATTCCACTTGCCACGGTATTTTTAGTTAATTATTTTGCGTTTATTAATAACACAAACTGGAAGAAATATGTACAAGAGTTCGATCATTTACCTAAGTATAAAAATTTGATAGGAAGTTGGTTAGTGATATGTATCGTGGCGTTTATAATAGGAAATGTAGCGTATGCATTTCATATAATGGGTGAGATTACTGGCATAAAATAATCACAAAGTTTTTCGTCATTATACCGAGTTTGTTTGCCGCTTTAATGCTGTGTGCAAGATCTCCCTCACCCCAAGGCAACCTCGCTCACAGTATGGTCTAGGCTGGGAACGGCCGTACCGTAACAAAGCCATCAGCGGACGGAGCCATGTTAACGACTAACTGCTGCCGAGGGCATCTTTAACCCCGCAGTGGCGCTTGACTGTGAGATTTGGGCATTATTAAAATAAGATGCGTATAAACGAGGCTGTATCATAAATCATGGTACAGCCTCTTTTTTATTTGACGAGGGGGCAAAGAATAGATTATCCATGCCTTGTTTTAATCGTCTGATTTTCATATATTTAATATATAAACA